>Ga0172375_10004932_pt1 | contig 19484 bp, 18 predicted proteins | sample LakKiv1m_FD_114537 | JGI IMG/M metagenome (GOLD analysis project Ga0172375, IMG submission 114537) | Freshwater microbial communities from Kabuno Bay, South-Kivu, Congo - kab_092012_11.1m | ecosystem: Environmental > Aquatic > Freshwater > Lake | place: Democratic Republic of the Congo...
AAAATAAATACAAATTGTTACATGCAAATTAATACCTGTGAGGGAGCCCGCTCATAATACTGCACATTTATGTGCAGATAAGGGCTCCCGATAAACATTAAATCGCGAAGCGATTTGGTTCATTTTTCGTATTGGCATATATACATATATTTAGTAAAAAGTTTTATAAATAAGTGTTCTTGCATTTTTTTTGCAATCCCTTTCGTTTTTAATTATTTCTTTCTATATATTATATACTAAATTTAATAAAATATAAAGATATATATGTACGACTACAATGCTTATGAAAAGAAATGGCAAGATACCTGGGATAAAGCAAGGATTGCTTACCCAGAAATAGATATTAATAAACCTAAGTATTTTATTATTTGGGCATACCTAACTGTGTCTGGTTTTCAACATATAGGGCATATGAGAGGATACTCTTATGCTGATGCTATCTCAAGATATAAAAGAATGAGAGGATATAATGTATTAATGCCTGCTGGTGGACATGCTTCTGGAAACGGAGCTGTTGCAAAAGCACAAAAGGTTAAAGAAGGAGATAAAGAAACCACAACTTATTATAGAGATAGAGGACTTACAGATAATGATCTTAAAAAAATATCAACACCCGATGGATTTGTTTCATTCTTCTCTAAAAAATATATTCAAGATTACAAAGATTATGGGTTTATTGTTGATGATAGAAGGTTTACTGTAACTACTTATCCAGATTATAATAAGTTTATTGAATGGCAATTTAAAAAGCTTAATGAAAAAAAACTACTTATTCAAAAACCTTACTTTGCAACAGCTTGTGTTAAGTGTGGACCTGTTGCTGTTGATCCATCAGAAATGGATCTATCAAAAGGCGGAAACGCAGAAAAGAATGAATACACTCTTTTAAAACTAAGATTTGAAAAAGATAATCAATTTATTGTTGTTGCAACCTTAAGACCAGAAACTATCTTTGGTCAAACAAATATCTGGCTTGATTATAATCTCACTTACTCTAAGATTCAAGTTGGAAATGAAGTATGGATTGCATCAAAAGAATTTGCAGAAAAATTAAAATATCAGAGAGAGGATACAAAGACTATTGGTTCAATAAAAGGAGATGAGCTTGTAGGTAAATACGTAACTCCTCCAAAAATAAATAGAGATATAATCATTCTCCCGTCCTCTTTTTGTGATCCTATGATAGGAACAGGAATTGTTACAAGCGTTCCATCTGATTCGCCATCAGATTACATGGGGCTTTTTGATTTACAATCATCTGAGCTTGAATGTAAAAAATTTGGATTAAACTATTCTGATATTAAACAAATTAAGCTGATCTCAATTATTAAATCAAAAGGATATGGGGACTTTCCTGCAAAAGAAATTTGTGAAAGATTAAATATCAGATCTCAAAAAGATGAAGACAAACTAGACGATGCAAAAAAAGAAATTTATAGGATTGGATTTCACACAGGAATCATGAAAAATACTTGTGAAGAATATGCAAATCAAAAAGTTGAAATAGTAAAAGATAAGATTAGAGAAGAGCTAATCAAAAAGAATCAAGCATATTTATTTTATGATCTTTCAGAAGAGGTTCTTTGTAGATGCGGACAGCCTGTTGTAATTAAAAAAATAGATGATCAATGGTTTATTAAATATTCAGATAAAGAACTTACAACAAGAACAATTAATTACACAAAAGAAATGAATATTCTTCCTGAGCAATTTAAAAACAATCTTCCTAATATCCTAAATTGGTTTGATGATAGAGCGTGTGCAAGACAAGGAAGATGGCTTGGAACAAAACTACCATTTGATAATAGTTATGTTATTGAGCCAATATCTGATAGTACATTATATCCTATATATTATTTAATATCATTATATGTAAATAATGGGGTTTTAAAGACTGAACAATTAACTGAAGAGTTCTTTGATTTTGTTTTCCTTGAGAAAGGAGATATTACAAAGTTATCAAGTAATATTGGTGTTCCAATAGATACAATAGATAAAATAAGAAGAGACGTTGATTACTGGTATCCACTTGATATTAATCTTGGTGGACAAGAACATCAAACAGTTCATTTTCCAACCTTCTTAATGAACCATGTTGCTATCTTGCCTGAAAAGTATTATCCGAATGGAATATTTGTTAATTGGTGGGTTGTTTCAAAAATAGGCAAGATATCTAAATCAAAGGGAGGAGTTGGATCAATTGGAAGAGAAGCAAAGAAATACTCAATTGATGCAATCAGGTTATTTTATGCAAATGTTGCATCTCCTTTTTCAAATATTTCTTTTGAAGAGGAAGATCTATTAGTTTATAAGACAAGACTTGAAAAAATATTTGGTTTTATTGAATCAATAATAGAAAATAAAGATTTAATGGATAAAAAAGAAGATAAACTTGATCTTTGGCTTGAATCAATCTTTAATATAAGATTAAATACAATTATTCAAGCAATGGAAAAGATTGAATTTAAGGTTGCAACTGATGAAATTTATTTTAACTTCTATAACGATCTTATCTGGTATCAAAGAAGAGGTGGAAATAATAAAGGTGTTTTCAAAAAAATATTACACAGATGGATAAAAGCAATGGGCCTGTTCACTCCACATATGGCTGAAGAATTAAATAGTCTATTAGGTTATGATGATCTTGTTGCAACATCAAAGTTTCCAGAAGTTGATGAAATTAAGATTGATTTTAATTTAATTGAAGCAGAGAAAAAAATTGATTCACTTGCAGGAGAGATTAGAACAGTAATTAAAATGGCAAATATTAACAAATTAAATAAGATTACTTTATTTGTTTCTGATGATTGGAAGTATAAGTTTTATAGAGATTTAATGGATGAGTTTAAAATCACACGAAATGTTGGACAATTAATTTCTCTTTTTATTTCTCAATATGAAACCCATAAAGAAGAGATTTCAAAAACAATTACAAGGCTTATGAAGAATCCAATAACAGAGGAAATAACAAGTCAAGAGGAAGAATTTTTATTCTATAAAGATATTGAAGGTTTTCTTGAAGATCTATTTGATTGTGATGTTTCAATAAAGAAAGCAGAAGAGTTTAATCATCCAAAAGCAAGAATTGCAAGTCCTGGAAAACCAGGAATACTTGTTGAATAAAATTTAATGGATAAGATTTAATGACTAATAAATTTGAGATTGAGAAAAAAATATTATTAATGATATTATTATCATTTATAGTTGCTTCTGTTGTCGAGATTGGAATTCATTTTTTATTTCTAAAATCATCTGGATTAATGATTAAGTATGCACTCTGGTTTTTGTACCTTAATATTAGTCTTGCTTTTTTAATAGGAAGTATCTCATATTTCTTTTCATACAAAACAAAAATCAATTGTATGACTGGAATGATGATTGGAATGACTATTGGAATGCAAACAGGAATGATGATAGGGGCAATAGTGGGCGCTACAAATGGTTTCTTTATTGGTGCAATGACCGGAACAATTCTTGGAGTTGGAATTGGTATTATTGTTGGAATTAAATCAAAAACAACAATGGGTGTACTTCAAGGGATGATGTCTGGAATCATGGGTGGAACAATGGGTCCAATGATTTCAGTTATGATGTTTTTTGATCATCTTACATTTTTCATGCCCTTGTATATAATAATTAATGTTGCAATTTTAGTTGTTATGTCATATATGTTCTATGAAGAGAGTGTATTAAATTCTAAAGAAGATCTAAAACGAAACCCAATTGATATTACAACAGTTGTTTTTATTACAGTAATTATTACAATCATTTTAATCTCTATTATTTTATTTTTACCAAGGTCTACCTTTATTATCGGATAACTAAAAGGATAAATTATATGAAGAAATCAATATTAATTTTAGGAATAATTGTTGTTGTAATAGTTCTTGCATTTTGGTTAATTTCAGCAAAGATGTCAGGAACAACTAATGAAACTCATCTATCTCAATTATCTGAAAGTACAAGTAAAGAAGTACAGAATGCAACATTAAGTTACTCAAATTCAGGATATGTTTTAACTCCAAGCACATTAAAGGGAGGGGTTCCAGTAAAGATAACCGTTGATACCACAAAGTTAATGGTTGCTTTAGAGACGTTGTAATTAGAGATTTTGGAGTAAGAAAATATATAACTCCACAAGACAATACAATAGAGTTTATTCCAGATAAATATGGAAAATTTTTAATAGTTTGTTCAATGAATATGGGAAAAGGATATTTTTCTGTTCAATAGTTTATTTTTATTGTATGTTAAAGTAATATCATTCTGTTAATCTTTTGTATAAATTTATTAGTACTAAATAGAAATTAATTATAATCTTTGGAGAAGTTGTCATTGAATCATGACAAAAATCCAGGAAAGTTGTCACTTGTTTATAAACATTTCGGTATATTAATATAAATATGGATGAAATATACGAAATTCAAAATACTCATTGGAATAAAAAAAAATACGATTTTCCTTTAAAGAGAGATATTTTTTCAATTATAGAAAAAAATCTTTTTGTAAGTAAACTAATATTATCTATAGAGGGTGGAAGAAGAGTAGGTAAGTCAGTTGTTATGAAACAATTAATTAATACTCTTATTGAGAAGAACATAAATCCTTTAGATATATTTTATTTTTCATTTGATAACTTTGATAAAAATCCATTAAAAGTCTTAAAAGAATATGAAAAGAAAAGAGGAAGAGTTTTATCTGATGGTAAAATATTTATTTTCTTTGATGAAATTCAATATATTAATAATTGGCAAACAGAATTAAAAATAATATATGATAATTATCCAAATATAAAAATGGTAATAAGTGGTTCTACTTTAAGATCAAGCAAAAAAGAAAGCCTAGCTGGCAGGATATATGAATATCATTTAACCCCATTAACATATCCAGAATATTTAAAATTTAGTGATAATGAAAATATATTAAATAATGGTATTGATAGTGCACATTTATCAGAATATAATATTTATTTATATAAACAATACCCTGAACTTGCAATAAACAAGTATGAAGATGTAAAAGCTTATGTAACCACACTTATTAGAAAAGTAATATTAGAGGATTCAGAGAAGTTTATTAAAAATATAAATAAAGATCTTCTATTAAATTTATTTGGAATTATTCTTAGAGATCCAGGTCAAATAATGGATTATAGTAATTTAGGTAATGATTTTGGAGTGGATAGAAGAACCATATCTGAGTATCTGGATTTTTTACTAAATTCAGGTTTAATTAGAAAGTTATATAATTATTCAAATAATGCTAGAAAAACAGAAATAAAAGCTAAGAAATTTTATCCATTTTGTACAACTTTAATAAAATACATTATAGATAATCCAGATATGAGTAAGGTTATTGAAACAGATGTTGGATTTCAGTTAGACGCACATTATTTTTGGAACAGCAAAACAAAAGAAGAAATTGATTTTATTGTTTTTGATCAAGTAACAAATAAAAAACAAGGTGTTGAAGTTAAATATAGGCACTTACTTTCTTATGATGATACAAAAACATTAATTTCTAAGAACGCAAGTAAATTAAAACTTACTGAAAAGTTTCTAATTATAAAAGATAATGCAATAACTGATTTTTATGCAACTGAAGTTTCTATAATTAAATATTATTTACTTTGGAAATACATAAAGAACGGGGTAATTGAATTTATTGGAGATCAATCTTATGAACCCGAACTAAAAAAAGAGTTTGTACCTCGTTTATCAGATGTAAAGAAAAAGTATAAAATAGATTATAATACCAAGTCGATATCAAAGAAAGAGTTTTATAAATTATTTGGTAAAGATAAAATAAAAAAGAAATAATTTAATTAGTTTTTACTTTTTTTATTTCCCAGAAACTATTTCTATACAATCATTGTGCTTTAGAAGATGGTCTCTTCCCAAGAGCATCTTTGTCTTAACATCTATTGCTTTAATGAAGTTGTTTCCAAAATCAGAATGAAGCTTGTATGCAAAATCAATTGCTTTTGTTCCTGGTGGCATTAAAAAGCAATCAGGAAGAATATTTCCTTCCTTATCTCCTAGACCCTTTGTTCCTCCAGGATATACAGCAATATACTTAAGAACATCAAACACAACTTTATCAATTACTGTTTGAACTCCTGTCTCCCCATAAACATCTAAAACGTTTTTTGAAATAAACTCAAGAGCGTTCTTTTGTTTATCAGAAAGATCTTCTTTTAAGATTTTAAATGATTTATCTCCTGGAAGATAATCAATAACATGTGCTTTGTCTGCTGCTTTTAATGCATACTCACTTTCTGCAGAACAAGGAATAATTGCAAGACCAGGGAACTCTAATTTTACTTTATTGTAAATCTCATTTGCACCAGGTACATCAATCTTGTTTGCAGCAATAACAATTGGCTTTGATCTTTCCCTTATTGTTCTTGTAAAAATCATTAGTTCTTCTTCTGTCCAATCAATTATTTCTTTGTCTTTAAGTTTTAATTTACTTAATATTTCTTCTAAATCTTCTTCCTTTGTTCCAAGAGTTGCATTCATAAAAGACATAAGTGTTGTTACTGTCTTTGCTTTTCTCATTTTTTGCTCTCTACCAAGCTTTTCAAAGTTTTTCTTAAATATTCCATACAACCATTGTTCAACTTCTGTTAAAAGGAATCTTATTTCTTCACTAGGGTTATAACTTCCAACCTTAACACTCCTTCCCTCTTCATCTGTTCCTCCAGATATATCAATAACCTGTATTAGAGCATCTGCTTGATTAAGATCAGTTAGAAACTTATTCCCAAGTCCTCTTCCTTGGCTTGCACCAGGAACGAGTCCAGCAACATCAATAATATCAACAGATAAATATCTAATATGATTCTTACAATAACCTGTTCTTGGATTGCATTGAGCATTAAAGAAAGAATCTATACAATTGTTTCTAACAAAACCTACTCCTTTATTTGGATCAATAGTAGTAAATGGATAATTTGCAGCTTGTGCATCCATCATTGTTAGAGCTTTAAAAAAAGTTGTTTTACCAACGTTTGGTTTTCCTACAATGCCAATTAGCATAAATTTCTTTTTCCTTATTTCTGTTACTTGATATATTTATATCCAGAAAGGATTTAAAATAGAAGCTATTTCTTTTATTTTATTTCTCGCACCCAAGAAATAAAGGAAACACAAAATAAAACCAAAATTATCCATCCAATGAATGCAGTTATTGGAACTCCATATACAGATATAAATCTAAATGGTAGATTTAAATATGTCCATTCTCTTCCAAATATGTTTATTAGTTCATGAGTAATAAATAAAATTAAAGTTGTAATTAAGGTTGTATATATTGTTAATTTATCCTTAAATATTCTTAATATATATGGTGTTTGATATTTAGAGAGAAATAAATCAGATAATAAGAGAATAGATATGAATGGTAGAGCCATTATTATTCCCATTCCTTTACTTATTGTTAGTGAATATAGGTAAGGAAACACAAGAAAAATAATTCCAGATAAAAAAAGCTTACCTTGTATCTTGTCTTTATTTTTATATGTGAGCTTGATTTTATATTCTCTATATCTTTTTTTAAAGAAATGTTTAATTAAAACAAATGTTTCATAGCAAATGAGTATAAAAAAGAAGTTTGTTAGAGTATATAGTATTATATAATTAAAAGTAGAATAATTCATCCAAACCCAAATATTAAATAATAAAACCCCATATAAATAATCAACAGCAAAAGCAAATATTAATGATCCAATCAAAAAATAAGTTAATCTTACTTTAGATTTAATTAGTTCTTCTAATAATGATTTTCTTGTTAATTTATAATTTACATAATCAAGTATAAGTAAATATCCTAAACAAAAGAATACATAAAACTTATGATTATAAAATATAGCTATAATAATACTATATAGTAAGAATAATAACCCTAATCCAAAGATGATTTTTTTATTCATTATTATTAGTATGTAATAAAATCTATTTAAATATCTTACTCTTATATATATTAATAAAAATAAAACTTCAAATGAGATGAAATTTTGGAAGATGATTTAAACTTAAATAAAAAACCAAAAAGAAAAGTTCCTGCTTACGCATACGTTATTGTTTCTATTTTAATTATTTTAGCAGGAGTATATAGTTATTACATGTCTTTACCTGATGAATATGTAAAGAATAAAGAGATTGCTAGTATTGATTGTGTTAAATTATGCTCAAAAGAACTAAGTCAAGGAAAGATCTTATCTGAGGGTCCTTGCTTATCAGAAGAAATAGCAGAAGGTTGGGTTTGTGATATTGTTCGTAATCCAAGGGTTAAGTTAATTGATAATAAAGAACAGAATCAGTGTCAAAATTATATTAATAAGATTGCAAAGCATTTTGTAGAAGTAGATCCAGAATGTAAGTTTATAAGAGCAGAATAATCTCTAATTTAAATTTTTTTGTAAATATTATATATAATTAAATCAATTTATTATAATAAATAATATAAATATATAAAATTAGAATATTAGAAACTCAAACATATTTTCTTAATATCTTATTAATCAGTTTTAATTTATAAAAAAGGTTAAATGGGGGATATTTTGCTCTTAAATACACTTAAAATCCAGTTTAGGTGAAAAAAAAGATAAATTGTGCTTATTTTATTTAATTTACAAAATATTCTGAGAGAAACAACAGATACCTTTTTAAACCTGCCGTGTCAAGTATTATATTACCGCGCTGAGTTTTTTCAGACCATAAGGTAAATCAAGCGGTTTTGACTGTTTTTAATATCAAATACTTTTTTGAATATCTTAAAACAGGATGAAAGAAGCTGGATATTTGTAGTTGTAATGCATGTTCTATATATACGTCAAACATATAAAGAATTTTTGCATTTCTTTGATTTCAACTAAGCTAATTAGTGGATAACTTGGCTTGTAAACCGAGTAAGAGCGTGGCAAGCTGCGATAAGCTTGGGGTAGGCGCATGCAGCCTTTGATCCCAAGATTCTTGAATTATCCAATCTCATAAAGGAGGTTGGAGGGTAACCTAGGGAATTGAAGCATCTTAGTACCTAGAGGAAAAGAAAACAATAGTGATACTGTTAATAGGGTCGACCGAAAACAGTAAAGAACAAACCGAATCTCATGTAGTAATATATGAGACATGTGGAGTTAAGAGGTAGTTACATCTAATGCACTCAAATCGAAGTTATCTGGAAAGATATACCATAGAGGGTGATGGTCCCGTAGAAATAAGGTGACAATAGATGATTGCTACTGTTCGAGAGTACTGCGCGTCGGATATCGCGTAGGAATACTGGCAGACATTTACTGCTAATTCTAAATATATTACAAGACCGATAGTAAACGAGTACTGCGAAGGAATGTTGAAAAGTACCCCTAGCGGGGGGTTAAAAGCACTTGAAACTAATTAGTGACAGTTCGGGTATGGCATGAAAGGAATGAAAGTAGACAATAAGTGAATGTTGGTAACGACATAAGCGTGTTCTATTTGATCAATGTCATACTGTCCGTCAAGAAGCACGGGCGAGGGAGTTTGTTTATGTGGCAAGATTAAGTGATGAAGTCACTGTGTCATAGGGAAACCGATTTTGCGCAAAATTTCCAGGCAAGAGGTGTTAATGTGCCTTTTAGTCATATGAACAAGACCCGAAAGCAGGTGATAAACGCTTGAACATGGTGAAACCGACCGTCTGGTTGGTGGAGGCCAGCAGCAGTTCCAGTCTAACTGTTTGTGTGATTTGAGTGTAGGACTGATAAGGTTATCTAACCTGCTGATAGCGGGCTCCTATCAAAATAACTCTTAGGTTAGCCTGGCTGGAGAACGATAATGGGGTAGAGATACTGATTAGGAAGTACTGAGAAGAAATTCTTACCTTCCTTGTCAAACTCCGAATCTATTATTCTTCTTAGAAGGCCGGAGCAGGGGGTGGGGGATAAGCCTCTATTCCAAAAGGGAAAAAACCCGAACTACGATTAAGGCCCTTAAATACTAGTTAAGTGTGAACTTGAAAGGAGTGATTTACCAAATACAATTGGGAGGTTGGCTTAGAAGCAGCCATCCTTTAAAGAGTGCGTAATAGCTCACCAATCTATGGTATTTTGCCCTGAAAATTAACGGGGCTAAACTAGTTGCCGAAATCGTAGAGCACAGGTAATCTGTGATCTGGTAGATAGGTGCTTTGATAGAGCAGAAGGTAGGCGGTAACGTCTACTGGATCTGTCAAAGATATGGATCCTCGTGTCAGTAACATCAAAGAAATGTGAGAATCATTTCCGCCGAAAGGGCAAGGGTTCCTTAGCACTAATTTTTAGCTAAGGGTAAGTCGATCCTAAAGATCTTCGTAACTCGAAATCATCTGAAAGGGAAACAGGTTCATATTCCTGTACCAATAATGCACGTGTGGCAACGCAAGTATAGTTTTTAACGCTTTTGGCAAGGTGGAGTATGAAAGTCTTCATATCTAAGTGCCATAAATCTCTGGAGAATTGTAATAATGAGAAGGAGATTAATGTACGAATGGGGGAAACCTTTCATTGTCGTCAAGGGCCCATGAAAAGAAAGCTATACAGTGTTTTATTGCTCGTACCCAGAACTGAGAAAGGTGTCCCTAGCTGAGTAGGCTTAGGCGTAATAGGAGAACCAAACCAAGGGAATTCGGCAAATTAGCCCTGTATCTTCGGTATAAGGGGTGCTTACGGTTATGTAAACTGTAAGTTTTAATTACAAAGATGGTCCGACTGTTTAACAAAAACACAGGTGACTGCTAACCGGAAACGGCTTGTATAGTCACTGACTTCTGCTCACTGCTAGTACGTGAATATCAGTTCCAACTGATCTAAGCGCTGGTAAAGAGCGGGCCTAACTCTGAGGCTCTCATGGTAGCGTAATACCTTGCCGATTAAATGTCGGCTTGCATCAAGGAAGTAACGAGATCGTCACTGTCCCTGGTTTGGACCTAGTGAACGTGCACTCGTGGTGAATACGCCACGGACAACCAAAGGGAGGATAAGACCCCACGGAGGTTTACCACAGTCTGATGTTGTTGTATTATTCTTGCTATAGAGCGTAGATGGGAGTCGCTTATGCTGCTTTCGCTAGGGAGTAGATAGACACCAATGTAACACCATCTAGTGAGAAAAATACATCTTACGTCTCTTGGAGACGGACATCATTTGATTTGGTGGTTGGACTGGGGCGGTACACCCCTGAAAGGATATCAGGGGTGTCCAAAGGTCTGCTCAGGCTGGTCAGAAATCAGCCGTAGAGGACAAAACCAAAAGCAGGCTTAACAATGTTCCTAAAAGCACGGAACGTTGGAAGGAAACTTGGGTTTAGCGAACGCTAGTGTCCCTATTTATGGGGGCCTAGTCTGACAGTGAACTTACCCTGGGGGTAACTGGGTTGTCGCGGGTAAGAGTTCACATCGACCCCGCGGTTTGCTACCTCGCTGTCGGCTTACGGCATCCTGGCTGTGCACAAGTAGCCAAGGGTGGAGGTGTTCACTCATTAAAGCCGTACATTAGTTGGGTTAAGAACGATGCGAGTCAGTTTGGTTCCTATCTTTTGGTTGTGCAGGTTGTTTGAGGGGAAGATACCTTTAGTACGAGAGGAACGAGGTGTCGCAGTCTCTAGTTTATGGATTGTCTGACAAGGCACTGTCCAGTAGCCACGCTGTTTCCGATAAGTTCTGAAAGCATCTAAGAACGAAGCGGTCCCTAAAACGAGACAGCCATTCTTCTCGAAAGAGAGGACAAGGACTCCGGAAGAAGACCGGTTTGATAGGTTAGTGATATAAGTTTCTAGTTTCGACGAGAGATTAAGTCTACTAATACTAATAGTCCGAGGAAATCAATATATATAAAATGCATAAATTCTTTGTTTGTCTATAACATAAGAGCAGGTGTTACAACTACAAATATTCTTCTTTTTTCTTGTCATTTTTTTTAAATAATAATTAACACAAATCAGCGTAAGCTATTTCTATTTATAAGATTATTGATTCATATTTTTATTATTAATGTGAAATAATATGGATTATATTGAATTTAGATTAAAGGTATTAAATAAATTTAAAGATCGAATGACTTATCATATACAGCGGATGCTTGATGATTATTTTGCTGAATTATATAATTACCTAAAATCAAATGAACAACAAGAGTTATTACATTATCTTAATAAATTTGATATAAATAAATTTGACTTATTCTTAAGAGTTATGGAATATGAACTTGCTACTCAAAAAGATCTTAAAAAAATAAATGTATTAAGAGAAGCAAAAAGAATTGATTCTGGATTGATAAATACAAAACTTATAAATAAGATATACCAGGGAGTGTGTGAGGATACCTATGGTGGTTTTCTACGTGCGTTAAAACAAAAATCTATATTTTTTGTGGAGGCAGAAATAAATGGAAAAACCAAAATTTTTCTTGCAAAAACAAATATTGGGAAATCATATTTAGATAGTAAATTTGGAAAATTGAAAGGGTGGCATAATTTATTGTTAGATCCAGTTACATTAGATGTATATCAATATAATCGGAGAACAAGAGGAAAAGTTGTTCTTGAGCCCTATCACAAGAGTCTTTCTCCTGTTAATGCTGGAACAAGTAGTATAATTAAGATGGATCCAAAATTAATTAAACAGATTAAGAAAGAAATTAAAGGATATGTTGTTAATCTTAAACAAAATTATATTAATTATTATTCTGATCCTTCTATTACTAAAAAAGAAAAAGTAAGGGAGCTTGCAAAGAAAAGAATTAATGAAATATTTTCCAAAAAAAACGTAAAAAAGAAGCTTGGAATTGATGTTTCACATTCACATGCTTCTCATAAACTTAAATAAACTTATTTATGAAAAATAAATATATCTTAAATTTATATTCTATGTTGTATAAGGAATATGGTTTTCAAGGATGGTGGCCTCTCTTAACAATCAAAACAAAAAATGGGTATCACCCAAGCAACTACATTTATCCAAAAACAGAACAACAAAGATTTGAAATATGTCTGGGTGCAATCTTAACGCAGAACACTTCTTGGAAGAACGTTGAAAAAGTAATAGTTAATCTAAAAGAAATAAATGCACTAAGTGTGTTATATTTCTTGGACACTTCTGAAGAAAAAATCAAGAAAGCCATCCGTCCAGCTGGTTACTTCAATCAAAAGTACAAAAAGCTAGTTGCGTTCACTAAATTTTTTCTATCACTTAAGAAAAGAACTCCAACAAGAGAAGAGTTACTTGACATTTGGGGAATAGGACCAGAGACTGCAGACTCAATCCTTCTTTATGCGTACAAGAAACCAATCTTTGTAGTAGATGCATACACAAGGAAACTTCTTATAGAAAAAAAGATAATCTCTGAAAAAGAAAAAGCAAGTTATGAAGATATCCAGAAACTATTTATGGATAATCTAGACAGAGATTATAAGTTATATCAAGAATATCATGCTCTAATTGTAGTAAATGGTAAAGTAAAATCAAGGTCGTGGGGTTAAAATCTTCAAAAAAATGCTATTTGGGATAAAAAGTATATAAAATCTATATATTTAGTCCTATATAGCTAATTTTGCTTGGCCAGCTACCCTCCCGAAAGAGATATAACATTTGAAGAATGTGTTTATGAGAAAGATGGAATTGAGTTTTGGTTTCCAAGAGAATTACAAAAAATGAATAGAGCAAAGGTATCTTGTAAAAATTTAGGTACTGTTATTGCTGATCATTTTGCTGATGTCAGCAAAACGATAAATATGCCTAAAGGAGCAACTAAAGAAATAGATTATAATTTATTCTAAGAATATATCATCTGCATCTTTTCTTTTAAAGTGAAGTGCTACTTCTTTTTCAAAAATTGCTCTTGCTTTATCTATTCTTTCTTCTACAAGCTTTATTTTATCTTTATCTATTCTTCCTCTCAAAATATTCTTTATTTTGATTTTCTTGTGTTTCTTGTTCTCTGAAACAATTGTAAGAAGATTATGATACCATTTTGCTCTTGCTCTTATGAATCTTGAGATAATTAGTGATTTGTAAAAAAAGAAAGCTATCTTGTAAAACCATAAATTAAATGGAGTTATGTGGTTTATGTCTTTAATATAATTATTATGCTTCTTTGTTATTGTTCTTCTAAATAAGTCTTTTGGAAAAATGGATCTTGGAAATACCTCATATGCATATCTTGAATCTATAATGTATTCTAATCTGAGATGCTCACTTGCGTCTACTTCTTTTTCAAGGTAAGAATGAACTTCCTTATCTAAGATAACATGTGAGAGAAAGCCAATTGCAAATGAGACTTCTTCTCTTGTTTTTGCTTCTCTTAAGAGATCCTTTGCAAAAGTAATTCCAAGGTCATAGTTGTGATGAAGAAAATGAAATATCTTTATTTTCTTCTTTGAAACAAAGTAATCTATGTCTGGAATAATTGAACCAAGCTTGATTTCTGCAATATCTAGTTTTTTAAGAATTGAGTTTTTATTTATTTCTTCATCAACAAAGTTTAAATGAGTAAAAAGTGAAGGCATTAATTATTTCCCTATTGTGTATTTTTTTATAAACAAAGCCACAGAGTTAGTTGAATATAATAAAAATATGAATAAAAGTATGTACCTAATTATCATGCTTGCTATCTCATTATACCCAAATATAATATAATAAAGACTATCAATCAAGAAATAAATGATACCAAGGAAAATTGCAATTAAAATAATAAACCCAATTAATAACCAAAATCTTTTTTTAAGAAATACCCATGCATCAGTTAAATTTTGATTTATGGGTGTTCCATTTAGTCCCATGTGAAAAACACCTATTGAAAACAAGAGTACAATCACAACACTAAATATTGCTAAAATAATTAATAATATTAAAAACAAGATTGCTAATAACAGAGACGATTCAATGAAAGACAAAAAGATTAAACCAATCACGATTGTTGCAAGAATCACAAAGAAGAAAATTAATGAATAAACAATTGTTTTTCCAAGTCCGTTTCCTGTGTTCTTGATCTTCTTATCAGAGTTTGATCTTCCAATAACATAACATAAATAATTAATTATTATTAGTCCAGCAAGCCAGAAAAGTGCAATAATTATCATTTCTTTATAAAAATACCCAAAGAAATGTATTGCTTTAATGTTTATTATTTGTTCACTCATAGTTGTAATTGTGTTTGTTATGTATCCAGAAAAAACAACAGTGAAACCAACATAGATTAAAGTAATTAAGAAAGCATAAAGTAAATATGCCTTTTTGGAAAAGAAATTCCATCCATTAACTAAAATATCCAACATTCTTGATTTCTCCTTTTATTTTTTCACAGTTAATTTTATTCTTTTAAAGCTTGTTATTTCATTTAATTTATATGTTAAATCAAAACTATAAGTTCCTTCAAGTATTTTGTTTATCTCACTATATCTAATATCACAATAGATTGTTCTTTGATTACCTGATGCAATCTTAGTTATTATGATAGTTCTATTATCAGGAGTATTTGAATCCTCGCAAAACACTGTTAATGAATCTTCAACAGGAGTAACTATAACTATTGAATTTGGTGAGTCCATTTCACTATCATTTTTTACTGTAATTTCAAGGATTGTATTCATATTTTTAGATAATAATAATGGATTTTCACTAAACCTTGCGGATATGTTTGATCCATTAACGTTTCCAAAATCAATATTATCAATTAAGAAAAATCCTCCAATAATAACTATTAAGATAATTATTCCAATTAATAGGGGAGTTTTCCAATTTCCATCAAAAAGTTTATCCTTATATAAGCTCATAATAAGTCTATCCATTGTTAAATCAATATTTTATACTATTATATTATAAAAGAATATATTTAAAAAACTTGATAACTACTAATTTATTGTATGGTTAATAATAATCCAGTAAGCGAAGATGATAAAGTTGAAAAATCAAATACTTATGAGAGTTTATCAAGGATTATAAAAGAATATATCCCTCTCATAGTTAAAAGAGATATAGATGGAATGCACGCTATTGAAAATCAAACTCTTGAGCTTGCAATTACTTTTGATAATAGAGATTATGCTTCTTTTTGTATTATCATGTATGGATTAAGGAAAATGATATCAAAACCCCACATATATTCAAATCCAATTTGGAAAAAGACCCAAGATAAAATTCTTAATCAGTTAAATGATTCTTCATTTTTGTTACAATCTAAAAAAATTGAAGAATTTAAAAAAACAGTAAAGGATATAGAGGATGAGATTAGGCAAAAAGATAAAGAATTAGGTCATTATATTAATATAATTATTGATGATGCAAGAATTAAGCTTGCTTCTTCAGCTTATGCATATGGATTATCTGCTGCTCAAGCAAGTGATCTATTTTCTATCCCAAAGGATCAACTTATGAATTTTATTGGTGTTACAAAAATGCCAGATGAGGATCCAATGTATAAGAGCATAACTGAAAGAATACATTTACTTGATCTAGCAAAAAATAAATAAGGTAAAATTATGAAGATTGTTTTTGATTCTGGAGTTTTAATTAGTTTCTCAGAAACTTGCTATCTATCGTTGTTTAAATCTCTAAAGGATCTTCTTGGAGAATTTGTTATTTCAGAAAATGTTCAATATGAGTGTGTAGGAAAGGTTGAGCATATAATGAGATTTAAATTAAGTTCAATTAGAATCTCCAGAGAAATAAAGGATAACGTATTCACAATTGCATCTTCCTCTCAAAAACTAAAAGAAAATACAAGCAAGATAATGGAATTTACAAATAGTATGTTTTTTGTAAGACATCAACCAATCAAGATTATTCAGATAGGAGAAGCTGAATCTCTTGCTCTTCTAGGTTTAACTGATGCAGATTACCTTGCAATTGATGAAAGAACAACAAGAATGCTTGTTGAACAACCACATGCATTGATTGATATCTTCAAAAGAAAGTATAATACAAACGATGTTCGCTTGGATGAAGAAAAATATGTTAAATTTCGAGAATTGATTGGTCCAGTATCTGTTATTAGGTCAGTGGATTTACTTGCATATGCATATAAAAATAATCTTCTTTCTTCTGATTTTAAATCTCCTGACAATCTCAAGGCAATAATGTATTCATTAAAGATCAAAGGTTGCTCTGTTTCTTTCCAAGAAATAGATGAATATATAAGCTCTTTGTACAAATAATATTTCTGTAGGGAAAGATTATGAAGATTGTTAAAAAAGCAAAAACTTATTTTATAAATTATGTTCCAGAAGACATGGATTTGCTTGATAAATTGAAAGATAATCATCTTGAATTTAAAGAAATTACTTCAAATGTTTATTCATTAGTGGTAAATAAGGATACTCCAGTTTCAAAGGAAAGTATAAAGGAAGCACCAAAACAAAATGATATTAAGCATAAGATTATTTCCCTGTTAAATGATAAATCTGTTTCTGCAGGAAATAAGATTGAAGGTAACTTTGAAAAGCTCTTAAAGAAAGAAGATATTTCTATTTTTCAAGAGATGCTAAAAGATAAAGAAATAATTATTTATCATCTTCCAAAATACAAGAAAGGGATATATCAGGTAAATATAATTACTCCAGAAAAAGTATTTAAACCAAACTATGAAAAACAAATTAAGAAAGATTTTACTCCTGCAAGAGAGCTTGTTCAAGAAAGAGAAGAAATAATCTCTGTTTTTGAATCAAATGGATTTGTAATTATTAAAAACCAAGGAGATGCCATAATGTTTACTGAAAAATATTCTGATAGAATAAAATCAGGAGATATTGTTGGCCAAAAATCATTTGATGGTAATTATTATGTTATTGATTCTGATAATTATCAAAAAGTAAAAAATAAACTTTTATTACTTAAGCTAAAAGATGCTTTTACAATCGATGAAATAAGAGATAAACTTAATTATCCAGAGGATGAGATTAAAGTTGTTCTTGAAATTTTAAAAGAAGAATGTTTAGTTATTGAAAAAAGAAAAGGTAAATATTTATTTATTTGAGGTGAGAATGAATTATGATACTTACAAATATTTTATTAATTATTCTTTTAATTTTTGTTATTAGTAATCTTATTTTAGCATATCTTTTAAGAAGAAGTGCATTAAGGTATATGCCTATTGGTAATTTTGCACCAGGGGATACAAGATTAGAAGTAATTGATTCAAAGATAGACCTTCTAAACAAGAGAGTAACAAAGATAGAGCTTGATTTAAGATATAAAAAGAAGAGATAAGTGCTATTTATTAGGTTGGCTCAGCCCGCCCATCTATCATCATGTATTTTTCAGCAGGTGTTCAAATATCATCATCGCCATATATATTTATTATTTAACTCCTTTTAAATCTTGCTTTTCAACTAAAAACAAAACTTTTAAAAAACAAACTAAATAAGCTATTTAGTAGATAGATATGAATGTTCCATTAATTATTTCTGAATTTGTTAAGTTAGTTAAATCACATGATGTTATATCTATGGGTACTTGTAATTTTGAAAAAGAACTAATCGATGAACTTGTTAAGGATCTAATCTCAAATAATATAGAAGTGTATTTTATTCCTACAACAATCCTTCAAGCAAAGCATTTACAAGATCTTGGACAAAAATGTGTTTCTCTAAATGATAGAGAGATTGATTTAGCTATTGAATTTGTAGATCAAATAGATCAATATTTTAATTTTAATAAATCATCCACTAAATCATTTATTAAAGATAAGATGATAAGTCAATCAGCATTAACTCTTGTTGTGGTTGGTACAGGTTACAATCTAGTTAATGAGATTACAAATGATATTTTTGTTGAAATTTCTCCTTTTGCATATCAAAGAACAATTATGAACCTGCAGAGCTATGGATTTGCAAGAATTGTAACAGATACAAATAATAATCTAATTAAAACAGAAATTGGGCATTATTTAGCAAGAATCGCTGTTGATAAAAATATATCTTTAGAAGATTTTGAATACTCAATAAGAACAATACCTGGTGTTCTTGAAACTGGTCTCTTTCTTGGGCTAGCAGATGTGGTTTATTTATATGATCAATCAAAAAACCAAATAAAGGTAATCACGAGAAAGTAGGTTAACTTAGAAGATAGGAATAGTTTCTAATAAAAATATATATAAATTCTCTGGTTCTTAAATATGTATTGATCTAATTTTATTAGATATTTTTTGCCTCGGTAGCTTAGCGGTTAAAGCGCCAGACTCATAATCTGGAGAGCGCCAGTCCAAATCTGGTTCGAGGCATTTTATTAAACCCTCTGTTGAATACTGCACATTAATGTGCAGATGAAAACTGAAACGATTTTTAATTCTTTTCTATTAAATATATTCCTGTTGGTCGCAGACTAACAGGAAGGTATTAACTATGTATGAATTGTATAGCTATAAGAATAAAAACTCTTCGGATGCACGGACTTTGGGACAAAAGTCACGAATAAGTATGTCCCATAGCAAGGTTGTGTAATATCCCTCTGTCAAGAGATGCGGTCAGAATTCT
>Ga0172375_10004934_pt1 | contig 19482 bp, 14 predicted proteins | sample LakKiv1m_FD_114537 | JGI IMG/M metagenome (GOLD analysis project Ga0172375, IMG submission 114537) | Freshwater microbial communities from Kabuno Bay, South-Kivu, Congo - kab_092012_11.1m | ecosystem: Environmental > Aquatic > Freshwater > Lake | place: Democratic Republic of the Congo...
CCCGCCCGCGTGCGGGCGAGACGCGACTCCAGAGGGTGACGTCAAGGCTGCCGTCACCTACTCGCCCGGCCGGCGGGGTGCGGGTACGCCACCCCGCAAGCCGGGATCTTGAAACAGCCCTGGCCGGGGGAGACCTCCTATTGCGCTCCCGGTTGCGCCGCATATGGTAGGAATAGGCGCTGACTGGCCGGCGCTCCACGCTCTGGCACCCGCGGTATGAGCACTCGTACACAGCACCAGGACGATACCCAGACGGTGACCCGGACCCGGGTGGAACGGCCGCCGCTGTACCGTGTCCTTCTGCACAACGATGACTACACCCCCATGGACTTCGTCGTGGAGGTCCTGCGGGACATCTTCCACAAGGACGAGGCTGAGGCGGTCCGGGTGATGCTGCACGTGCATAAGCGTGGGCTGGGGGTTGCGGGCGTGTACCCGCACCAGGTGGCGGAGACCAAAGTCGGCAAAGTGCACGACCGGGCCCGGAGCGAAGGGCACCCGTTGAAGTGCAGTCTGGAAGAGGCCTGATGGCAGAGCGTGCGGTCCTCAGTGTGGAGTTGCGGCTGGCGCTGCAGATGGCGGTGCGCCAGGCCAGCACCATGAAGCACGAGTACCTCCTGGTCGAGCACCTGCTCCTGGCGATGCTCAGCGACGAGGATGTGAGGGACTTGCTGCGCGCCTGCGACGGCGATCCGGAGGCCCTCCAGGCCGAGCTGCAGGGGTACCTGGACAACAGCGTGGAGTCGCTCAAGGACGCGCCCGAGGACCGCCTCCCCGAGCAGAGCCTGGCCTTCGGCCGTGTCTTCGGTCGCGCCGCAGCCCACGCCGTGGCCTGCGGCAAAGGCCGCATCGACAACGGCGACGTGATCGCCCAGATCCTCGGCGAGGAGAAGTGCTTCGCCCAGTTCGCCCTGGCGAACCAGGGGGTCTCGCGGGCGCGCTTCCTGGAGGTCCTCTCGCACGGGGTGCCGCAGGCCGCCCAGGCAGCGCCTGGCGCCGGTTCGACCGCGCGGCCGGGGGCGTCCGAAGAGACCCCCGACTCGGAAGAGGGACCCGCCCGGCGGGAGCCGCGGCGGCGGGCCAGCGCCCTGGAGCTGTACACGGTCAACCTGACCGAACGGGCCAAGGCCGGCCGCGTCGACCCGATCATCGGCCGCGAGGTGGAACTGCGGCGGGTGATGCGGACGCTCTGCCGGCGGTTGAAGAACAACCCGCTCCTGGTGGGTGAGCCGGGTGTGGGCAAGACGGCGGTGGTGGAGGGCCTGGCGTTGCGCATCGCCGCGGGCCAGGTGCCCGACGGGCTCAAGGATGCCGCCATTTTCGCGCTGGACATGGGGGCGCTGATTGCCGGCACGAAATACCGGGGCGAGTTCGAGGACCGGCTCAGGGCGGTCATCCGCGAGGTCGGGGCCAACCCCAAGGCCATCCTCTTCATCGACGAACTGCATACCGTGGTCGGTGCCGGCGCTTCCGGCAACGGCTCGCTGGATGCTGCGAACCTCCTCAAGCCGGCCCTGCAGTCCGGGGACCTGCGCTGCATCGGCTCGACGACCTTCAAGGACTACCGCAACCAGATCCAGAAGGACCATGCCCTGGCCCGTCGCTTCCAGAAGATCGACGTGCCGGAACCGTCTTCCGAGGAGACCCGGAGGATCCTCGAGGGGCTCCTGCCGCGCTACCGGCAGCACTACGGCGTCGACTACGAGCCGGCGGCCCTCGACGCGGCCGTATCCCTGTCGCGGCGGCATCTGCGGGAGCGGTTTCACCCCGACAGCGCCATTGACCTCATCGACGAGGCTGGGGCCGAGCAGGCCCTGGAGCCGGTGGAGAGGCGGCGCACGGTGACGCAGATGGACATCGAGAGGGTGGTGGCCGAGATGGCCCAGATCCCGCCCAAGGAGATCTCCACCTCCGATATGGGCCGGCTGCGCACGCTGGAGAAGGAGTTGCGCGGGGTCGTGTTCGGGCAGGACGAGGCCATCGCGCGCCTGACCCATAGCATCAAGCTGGCCCGCGCCGGGCTGCGCAACCCGGAGAAGCCCATCGGCTCGTTCCTCTTCACCGGGCCCACGGGGGTCGGCAAGACCGAGCTCAGCCGGCAGTTGGCGCGCTCCCTGGGGGTGAGCTTCATCCGCTTCGACATGAGCGAGTACAGCGAGAAACACACGGTCTCGCGCCTCATCGGCGCGCCACCGGGCTACGTCGGCTTTGACCAGGGGGGCCTGCTCACCGACGCGGTCATCAAGACACCCCACGCCGTGGTGCTGATGGACGAGATCGAGAAGGCCCATGAGGAGATCTTCAACATCCTCCTCCAGGTCATGGACCACGGCACACTGACCGACAACAACGGCCGCAAGGCCGACTTCCGCAACGTCATCGTCATCATGACCAGCAATGTCGGCGCGCGCGAGATGGCGGCCACGCCGATCGGCTTTGCGCCGGACCAGGCTGTCGTCCGCACCGCCAGCGATAACCAGCGTGCCGTCGAGCGCGTCTTCAGCCCCGAGTTCCGCAACCGCCTGGATGCCGTCATCCACTTCCAGCCGCTGACTCTGGCCCTGGTGGAGCGGGTGGTGGACAAGTTCGTGCAGGAAGCCGAGGCCCAGGTGGCAGTGCGGCATGTGCGCATCGCGGTATCCGCTGCCGCGCGCAAGCTGTTGGCCAAGCAGGGGTACGACCCCCGTTACGGGGCCCGGCCTGTGGCCCGGCTGGTGCAGACCGAGATCAGCGAGAAGCTGGTGGACGCCATCCTCTTCGGCGACCTGCGCCACGGCGGCACGGCCCGCGTCGGTGTGCGTCACGGCAAGCTCGAGGTCACGTTCGAGCCCGCCTCTGCACCCACGCTCCCCAAAGGATGACGGCCGCACTGCCGGCGAGACCCAGTCCGCCCAGCACCGTCAAGCCTACGAACAGCGGCACCTGCAACGAGGGCCAGTGCGGACGCAGCCCCAGGGCCAGGCCGTAGGTGGCCGTGGCCACCAGCGGCATCACTAGGAGCACCAGGCAGCGCCGCAGCGTGACGGGCCGCTCCGGGGGCCGCGGCGCAGGGCTCGCCGTGCGCTGCCGGCCGATCCACAGCAAGGCTCCCGCCAGCCCCAGCAGTGTCGGCAGCAACCCCAGAGCCAGCAGCCCCACGGTCGCGACCTGCTGCGCGTAGAAGACCGCCAGCACCAGCCCCGATACCACCAGCCCGACGCGGCCGGGCGCGAACGGCTGCCCCGCGGGCCTGAGAGTCAGCCAGCAGCTCAGCACCAGCGGCAGCGTGATCGCCAGGCCGCCCAGCAGGAACGCCCCCGGCGAGGTGACCACGGGCGGGGTCTCCTGCCATTGGAACGGCGCCCACAGCCCCCAGAACACACCCACCGCCACGGAGAGCCACAAGGACCTTCCCAGACCATTGCAGAGCAAATAGTTCCGAAGAAGGTGCCAGCCCACCACGACCGAGATCAGCGCGTGCCACGAGGCGGCAGTGCAGAGGATCGACACCGGGAAGGGGGCCGATGGCTGGGTGCCGTAGAGGGTCGACGCGAGGCACCCCTCCACCAGCCAGCCGTAGACGGTCCCGGCAAGGAACACGGCAGGAAGGCGCGAGACCCCGAACCCGTGGACCACGGCCAGGAGCAGGTACCCCGGAGCGCAGTAGGCGAGCCACGAGAGCAGGGCGTCGCCGACCGAGTCCGACGCCCGGAACACGCTCCAGAACAGGCGTTCGGAGAAGAAGAAGAGGAGGTACCCTGTCGCCAGGACGTGGGCGGTGCGGGCCAGCATGCGTCCAGTCTCCATTGCCTGCCTGCCAGGGCTTGCCGACCGCGGCCTCGGCACCATCACCGGGCGTTCACGGCGTTCAGCCATTGCAGGGCGCGTTCCTGCATGGCTGTCTGGAACTGGTTGATCGTGTCCGGGGTTTCGCAGGTCAGACTCTCCGGCGTGGCGGCGGGCCAGGCCCCGCGGGCCGCCTCGACACAGCGAGTCACGTCGGCCGGGTCCGCATGGCGGTCGCGCGTTGGTGCCACCACCAGGCACGGCCGCGGCGCGACAAGGGCGAGCACGTCGTCCATATCGTAAGGAGTGTCCTGCTCATGCCCCTGGAACAGGCCCAGCCGCGGCAGCAAGGCATGCCACTCCCAGAGCCGGCGGCTGCCGCCCGTGGGCCTGGCGTCGGTGTCGGTCCGCAGTGGGGTGAAACCGCAGAACGAGGCCACGCCGGCGATGCGGGCATCCAGGGCCGCTGCATAGAGCCCCACCATGCCGCCAAGCGAGTAGCCTACCAGGTAGATCCGGTCCCGGCGCACGGCCGGCAGGGGCGCCGCGGCGCGGCCCTTACCATCGGCAAGGAAGTCTACCGCCGCCTGGACGTCGATAACCATGCGGCCCAGGCGCGACCATCCGGGGTACTCGTCGTAGAAGCCACTGCCCTCGAGCAGGCGCAGACCGAACCCCAGTTGGTCGTAGCAGAGCACCACGTAACCCGCCTTGGCCAGGCGGTGGTAGACGGTCGTATCCTGGACGCCGTACCCCTCGTTGTAGCCGCTCCCATAGGAGTACGGGTGCAGCCAGATGACCGCCCCTGTCGGTGTGCGTGCCGCCGGGCTGAAGTAGGCGTTCCCGCGGACGTTCTGGCCGAAGCTGACGGGGACACGGGCCGTGCCCTCGACCTGCCAGCGGTCGTGCGTCATCTGCCCCGACTCCGCCGCCGTGAGGAGGGTCCGGTCGACCGGTCCGGTGCCCCATCCGACGGGGGGCCTTCCCAGCGCCCAGCCGATCCGGGCGCGCCGGTCCTCGGCGGCTCCCGAGGGCGGGCGCATGGCAGAGGGCCACTCGGTGTCGTCCGGGCTGAGGCGCGCCTTCCAGGCCTCCCAGTCAAACCGGTGCAGGTACCTTTCGGGGAAGTCCGCCTGGGAGGCGGAGCCTCGGCCGAAGGACAGGTCCAGCCAGTCCAGGTTCGCACGGCGGTGTTCGTCGGTGATGGGGTCATGCCCCCCGGTGCGGTAGAGCAGCCGCAGGGCCTCCGGATGGCCCAGCAGCTCGTAGACCGCACGGCCCGCCAGGACCGTCCGCTCGACGCCGAAGGTGGGATCGCCGTCATCCTGGTGAGCGGTGTGGATCAGGCAGCGCCGCGGGGCGATCAGGGCCAGCCAGCCATGGGCGTCCATGGGGAGCTCGTGCTCGCGGCCGGTATAGGCCCTGAGGCCGGGGAGGAACCACTCGTCAGGCCAGTCGTCGGGGGCCTCGGAGAAGGCGGTGCGCGAGGCGAACCGGTAGGCGCACGACGCGGGCGTTCCGGGGCTGCGGGCGACGACGCACGTGATCCGCTCGTCGAAGGCGGCGGCGATGAGGGCCTGTTTGCCGTAGCGCGAGTGGCCGATGATGCCGACCTGGCCGGGCGCCACGGGGCATCCCTGACGGGGATCGAGGAGGTAGTCCAGCATGCGGCTGGCGATCCAGGCCTTGGTGCTGATCTCGGTCCAGGTGGCGGTTGGGTAGCGCGCCCGCACCTGCGTCCAGACGCTCTCGTAGCCCGGGTAGTCGGCCTCGGTGTGGTGACTGTCGACGCCGGCGAAGAGACAGACCATGGTGCCGCGGGCCAAGGCCATCTCAGCCCAGGGGACCTGGTAGAAGCGAGGCGCGACCAGGAGCAGCGGAAAGGGCCCCGTCCCCCGCGGCACCCAGACCGTCGTCGGCAGGACCAGCGGCTCCGGCGTGGCGAAGGTCAGCTCCACGCGGCGCCGCGTGGAGCCATCGGGCAGGATCACCTCCTGGCGCACCTCGGCCGCCACTAGCCGCGGCACGGCCGGGGGGAAGCTCCCAATGAAATGCCGGCACATGAGCTCGGCAATCTCCGCCCGCCGCGCCGGCCACTGGGCCGGAGCCCGCACCCACGTCCCGGCCGCAGACCGCAGCAGGGGTGGAAGGTCCGCCTGCGGCACGAAGGGCCCCTCCGTGACGGCTGCCGTGACTGCCAGCGCCTGCGCCGCCATCAGCCCGGTAACGCCCAACCACACACGCTCCATAGACGCACCTCGCTGCCGGAACGGCGCTCGCGCCTGACCGCCAACGGTCTGCTCCGGGGGCGCAACGGAGGACTCTACCATGCCAGGTGGTGGCGGCAAACTGGCGGCGCATGCCCTCGCGATCCAGAGGAAGGGCTTTCCCCTGTTCCGGGCCTCGTTCCGTGGGCCCCGGGGCCGTTGACGGCGGCGGGGGGGGAGTCGGAGCGCTGCCGGGAGAGGGACGACCAGGCCGCCGTGCACGCGGGCGCTCCCGCGCTGCCACCAGCCCTGCGAGCTTGACGGAAGAGGGGCGGCGGGCATATTACGATCCTCAGCGTCGTAACACCGGAACGACGGAGCGCCTGGATATGGCCGGGGTCGCGCGGTTCACCGTGTCGCTGGGTGGCGAACTGCTGGAGCAGTTCGACCGTGAGTGGCAGGCGGAGGGTCTCCCGACCCGGTCCGAGGCTGTCAAGGCCATGATCCGGCAGAGCCTGGTCCAGAGGGAGTGGCGGACCGGCGGAGTGGTTGCTGGTGCCATCGTGCTGGTCTACAGCCACCACAGGCACTCCCTGACCGACCATCTGCTGAAGGCCCAGCACGACTTTGAGGAGATCATCGTCTCCACCACGCATGTGCACCTTGACCATGACAACTGCCTGGAGTGTGTGATCGTGGACGGCAAGGCGGAGGACGTGGGTCGCCTCGTGAAGGGTCTGCGGTCCATCAAGGGGATCAAGCACACGGCGCTGACGATGACGACGACGGGCAGGGGCATAGGCTGACTCGTCCCCAGACCCCCTTTTTTTGGGGGCCCGGTGAGTAAGACGTTCTGGAATTTCGTGTTACGACCGCCCGGCGGGCGCGCAGTCTCAGGGAGACCTCCCATGCACATGGCGGACGCTCTGATTTCTCCCCCGGTCGGGGCTGCACTGTGGGTCGCATCGATGGGGTTGGCGGCTTACTCCGCGCGTCAGATCAAGCCCGAGGTGGCTGAGCGCAAGATCCCACTCATGGGGGTGATGGGTGCCTTCGTGTTCGCGGCGCAGATGATCAACTTCAGCATTCCGGTGACCGGCTCGAGCGGCCACCTGGGAGGGGGCATGATCCTCGCCATCCTCCTCGGACCCCACGCGGCCTTCCTGGTCATGTTCTCCATCCTGGCGGTGCAGGCGCTGTTCTTCGCCGATGGCGGCCTGCTGGCGCTGGGCTGCAATGTGTTCAACCTCGGGTTCTGGCCGTGCTTCGTGATCTACCCGCTGGTCTTCAGGAGGCTCGCGGGCGGCTCCCCCACCCGGGGCCGGATCCTGACCGCGTCAGTCGTTTCCGGCGTGCTCAGCCTGCAACTGGGAGCGTTCTGCGTTGTCCTCGAGACGCTGGTGTCCGGCATCTCCGAGTTGCCCTTTGGGGCCTTCGTGCTGCTGATGCAGCCGATCCACCTGGCCATCGGCGTCGTGGAGGGCCTGGTGACCGCGGCCCTGGTGTCGTTCGTCTGGCGTGCGCGGCCGGAGGTGTTGGAGCTGACACCCGGCGCGCCGACGCCCGGTACCGTGTCGCTGAAGCCGGTGCTGACGGGGTTCGCGATGGTCGCCCTGGTCACGGGCGCGCTGCTGTCCTGGTTCGCCTCTACCCACCCGGACGGCCTGGAGTGGTCCATGGCCCGAACCACCGGCAAGGAGGAACTGGCGGCGCCGACCGATGGTATCCACCCAACCCTGGCGGGACTCCAGGAGAAGACGGCGTTTCTGCCGGACTACGGCTTCGCGGAGGCCTCCGAGGCTGAGGGAGCCGACGCCGAGCCAGTTGAGGAAGCGCCCGAGCAGTGGCCCACGGTGAGCGCCGGCACCTCGGTTGCCGGTGTCGTCGGCGGCGGCATGGTGCTGGCATTGGCCGTGCTCATCGGGGTCTCGCTACGCCTCATCCGACGCCGGCGCAACGTGGCCACTCCATGATGCGACTCGATGCGGCTCTCGGCGACGTGGACGCTCTGGACCGGCTTGCCGCCGGGGACTCGCCGGTCCACCGCCTTGACCCGCGCGCCAAGCTCATCGCGACAGCCGCTTTCCTGGTGACCGCCATCTCGTACCCGAAGCACGACGTCGCGGAACTGACGCCGCTCTTCCTGTACCCCGCCACTCTTCTGGCTGTGGGCCGGGTCCCGACGCGGGTGATCGGGCGCTACCTGCTGCTGGCCTGTCCGTTCGCGGTACTGGTGGGGGCGTTCAACCCGCTGCTGGACCGGCAGACCGCTCTTCACGTGGGTCCGCTGGCCGTGTCTGGCGGCTGGCTGTCGTTCATCTCCATCCTGGTCCGCTTCGTGCTTACGGTCAGTGCCGTTCTGCTGCTGCTTGCCTGCACCGGCTACGTCGCCGTGTGTGCCGCGATGGCGAGGCTCGGGGCACCACGCCTGCTGGTCATGCAGTCGCTGATGCTGTACCGCTTCATCTTCATCCTGGCGGACGAGGCGTCACGGATGGTGCGCGCTCACAGCCTGCGGTCCCTGGGCAAGCACTCCGCCTCCATCCAGACCTGGGGTTCACTCGCCGGCAACCTCCTCCTGCGCGCCTACGACCGTGGGCTCAGGGTCCACACCGCCATGCTGGCCCGGGGGTTCGATGGCACGCTGCACCCCGTGCGTGGGCTCCGGTGGTCAGGGCGTGACACGCTGTTCGTGGTCGGGAGTGGGGGTTTCCTTGTTGTCGCTCGCTACGGTCACCTGGCGGTCCGGCTGGGCCAGTGGACCATGGGGATGCTCGCGTGAGCCACCACATCGTCGAGGTCAGGGACCTGGAGTACCGGTACGCCGACGGCACCGCGGCGCTGCGTGGTGTCTCGTTCCGCATCGAGCCCGGCGAGTCGGTCGGCGTGGTCGGGGAGAACGGCGCCGGCAAGAGCACGCTGCTTCTGCATCTCAACGGGTGCCTGTTCCCCTCCAAGGGGGTGGTGCGCATCGGGGATGTGCCCGTGGTGCGCCGGACTCTTCCGCAGGTGCGCCGGAGCGTAGGGACCGTCTTCCAGGACCCCAATGATCAGCTTTTCATGCCTACCGTCGGAGAGGACGTGGCGTTTGGGCCGCTGAACATGCACCTTCCTTGCGACGAGGTTGAGCAGCGGGTGCGCGGGTCGCTGGAGGCCGTCAACGCCTTGCATACGCGCGCGCGCCCGCCGCATCGCCTCTCTGGGGGCGAGAAGCGCGCTGCAGCCATCGCCACGGCCCTGTCCATGTCCCCGGACATCCTGGTACTGGACGAGCCAAGCGCCGGGCTCGACCCGCAGGCGCGCCGGCGGCTGATTCACCTACTCGCGGGATTCAGGCAGACGAAGGTCGTCGCTTCGCACGACCTCGACATGATCCTCGCCCTCTGTCCACGGACCATCGTCCTGCACCAAGGTACCGTCGCTGCCGACGGCCCGACGGGGACCGTGCTGTCGGACCGGGACCTGCTCGCCAGGAGCGGGCTTGATCTGCCTCTGGGCGTCCAAGGGTGTCCGATCTGTGGCCGCGTGCCGGGGCCAACCGCCACACCGTAGACGGTATGGGGCGGTGTGCTCCCGGGAACCATGACGCTCCGCTCTGGGATGTGGGCGCTGCCTCGGACGTCCTTCGGGTGACGGACCCCTTCCGCGCGTCCTCGTGCACGGCGCGGGCATACAGCCAGGGCTGTTTCAAGATCGCGGTCCGCGGGGCGGCGTGCCCGCGGACCGGCGGGCCGGGCACGTAGGCGGCGGCAGCCTTGGCGTCGTTCCCTGGAGTCGCGTCTGGCCCGCACGCAGGCCGATGGCAGCCGCGACCTACCGGCGGCCCCGTCGCAAGGCTGGCAGCCGTTTCTTGAAACAGCCCTGGCATACAGCACCCGCAGGTTGCCTGGCTGGCGCCGGGGCTGTAAGGTTACGCCGGGCGGGGTGAGACCGCAGGGTCCCTGGGGGGGCAGACGAGGGCCGCAAGGCAGCAGAGGGCAGACCATGAAGCGATTCCTCGCAGTCGTCGGCCTCCTCCTGGCGTCCATCCCGGCCGGCGCGGTGGTGGCCCAGGGCGAGAACCTGCTCATCAACGGCAGCCTCGACGCCGAGCAGGTCGAGTTCCCCGAGTTCTGGAGCCCCTCGTCCGCCAAGGATGTCCTGTACCGGCGGACCGGGGGGCCCGAGGGGAAAAGACCGGCCATCGTCCTGCGTGGGGATGGCGCCACGCCCGGCACCGCCAGCGCCCGGCAGCAGGGCATGGTGCTGGTGGCCGGCGAGACCTATAAGCTCAGTGCCTACGTCAAGACGGCCGGCTTCAAGAGCCGCCATGCCGGCGTGGTCGTCCACAACGCCGGGTGGACCTCGGACGCAGGCTTCACCGGTCTGCCGGCCGACTCCGACTGGACCTTCATGGAGAAGACCTTCGCCCTGTTCCCATCGAGCGACAAGGAGTATGGCCTGGCGGTGTTTGCGGTGGACCTGACCGGTGAGCTCCACGTTGCCGACCTCAAGCTGGAGGCCGTCAGCGAGGCGGCCCGTCAGGGGTCTTCCTCGCAGAGCGCCCTGCTGGCGGCCCCGCGGCTGGTGCCCATTCAGCCGCTGCTCAGCCGCGTCCCCCGGGCAGCCCCCGAGCTATCCTTCCGGGCCTTCGGGACGCTCCCTGGCGGGCCGGACGCCCACGAGTGCCTCTTCAGCCTCGAGGGCGATCCCATCCCGGCCCGGGCGGTCCCCCTCGCGGCGGGCCGGGCCGTCGCCAGCCTTGCCGGGCTCCCTGTTGGCGACTACTCGCTGAAAGCCATTCTGCGCCAGCGCCAGACACGCGAGACGACGCTGGCGGTCTCGTTCCCCATCCGCATCGTCGACCTCCCGGCCGCCAACCCCGCTGCCGGCACACGCCTCAACAGCCTGGTCGTCGAGTTGCTCAACCAGCCCCTCAAGGACACCCCGGAACCGCAGGCCTTCACCGTGGCCAACCCCCGCGATGGGTGGCTCTACGTGGCCGTCGCCGGGGCGGCTCCGGCGCCGGAGCTGACCGTTCGCATGGATGACCGCGAGCCGCTGGTCACGGCCGCCACGGATCGCCTGGAGGCCTTCCGCGAGCTCTCCATGGGCGAGCACCGCCTCACCGTCACCGGCGGCCGAGGTGCCGCCGCGCGCCTGGTGGTCCGCTCCATCCCCGAGATCTTCGACTATCCTCCCTGCACGGACTCCTACGTCAAGGAGAATGGCAGCTACGGCTGGAAGTTCATGAAGCAGCACGTCCTCCCCGCCGTCACCACGCTCAACGGCGGCTCGCTCCCCGGCGCGGCGCTCGCGGAGGCCAAGGCGAGCGGCCTCAAGTGGCTGGCGAACTTCAACGTGGCCCCGGTGGACGACCCGGCCGATGTCCAGGCCCGTATGGAGAAGCATGCCGGCCTGACCCAGCCGCAGTATGACGGCCTCACCAGCGATGAGCTCTTCTTCGGCCGGACCACCATCGACCACTACACCAAGGCCCTCTGGAGCCTGCGGAACCCCGACGACCGCCTGGTCTATACCTGGATCGTCGGCAAGCCCAGCATCCCCTCTCTCCACACCGACTTCATGGCCGCCTGCCTCAACGCCTCCCGCGGCCGCGGCCGGCTCCTCTTCGAAGCCTACTGCCACCCGCAGCCCGATGAGAAGGCCGCCGCCGCCTACCTCGACAGCATGGTCGCCGAAACCATGCGCCGCTTCAGCGCCTTCTATCCCAATGCCGTGGCTGGAACCGGCATTATCTTCGGCAACTTCAACCAGGTCCCCATCATCTCCCTCGAGCATGATCCGGCCGTGGACTTCAAGGCCTTCCTGGATATGCAGGTGAACCTGGTGGCCAACGGCAAGGAGTTCGAGGACATGGCCACAACAGGCTACTGGGGAACGTATTACGGCGATGAGGAGCTGGTGCGGTGGTCCTTCCTGCTGATGCGGCACTATGCCGTCGAAGGCCGCCGCGAGATGCTCTCGCAGCAGTTCGGCTTCACCTACCGGCCTGGCTTCATCCACAACGGCGACTTCGCCGATGCCCTCACGGGCTGGGAGGCTGTACCCGCGGCCGAGGGCGCCATCCGTGCCCACACCGTTCCTGGCTACGGCAAGAACAGCCAGGGCCGCTGGGGCGGTGGCAATGCGGGGGACACGGTCTGCGTGCTGGCGCGGGCGGTGGACAAGGCGAACCGTCTGACCCAGACCGCCCGGGGCCTCGAGGTCGGCAAGGCCTACTGCCTGCAGTTCGTCACCGGCGATCTGAAGGACATCACGGAGAAGCGCTTCAACCCCAGACGCTACGGCATCGACGTCGAGCTGGGCGAGGCGGAGTTGCTGCCCGGCCGGGGCTATGTTCACGTCGACCAGCGCAAGGGCGGCCGCTACGAGCACAACGACAATGTCGCCAAGATCAACCTGCACCGCATCATCTTCCGGGCCAAGGCGGCCACGGTCCCCATCGCCTTCAGCGACCAGAAGGCCCAGCCGGGGGAGGAGCTGGTCCTGAACTACGTCCAGCTCAAACCGTACCTGGAGTGACGCGGGAACCGACGGCTGCGTCAGCGCCACGGGGACTTGGGCTCGGTCCTGTTCCTTGAGCCTTGCGGCCAGCCCCTGCCGTGCGGTGCTGACCACCGCCGGCCGGCCCGCCGGGGCTCCGGGAGCCGGTCGCCCCCAATGCCGCCAAGTTTCACCGTGCGGCGGGTCGGCGCGGGGTGGCAGGCGGTCGCCGCGGAGCTTGCGACCGAGGTCGGGTACTGGCACCCCCGACCGACTTCGGCCGTCGGCACACAGGGCCGCGGCCAGGGACCTTGGCAGCATTGGGGTCGCCCCGCCGACCCGGTTGCTCCGCTCATCCTCTTGACGGGGCCGGATCTCAACGGCAGATTCTGAGCGACTGTCCGGACCGCGGGCATCCAGGCCTCGGCGAGGCGGAGCCAGGTGCGCTGGCATCGCCGCTCGGGGGGCCGTGCCTCTGCGCTTTCGCCGGGAACAGGAAGGACCCTCACATGCACCGCAAGACCTCACGGCGGCAGTTCCTGGTCGGCGCCTCCGTCTTCACCGCCGGGACCATCGGCTTCCCCTTCGTCTCCCGGGCTCAGAACAAAGGCGACCAGGTCCGCATGGCCGTGATCGGCAGCGCGGGGCAGGGCGGCGTCGGCTTTGGGGCGGCCATGGGGCAGCAACTGGTGGCCATGGTCGACGTCGACCTCAGACAACGCGCTGCCGAGAACCTGGCGGCGGGGAAGGAGAAGTTCCCGGGCGTCAAGGTCTACACGGACTACCGGCGGATGTTCGACGACCACCTGGGCCTGGATGCGGTCTGGGTGGCCACGCCGGACCACAGCCATTTCCCGGCCGCGGTCCGGGCCCTGGATGCCGGTCTGGCGGTCTACTGCGAGAAGCCGCTGACCCACTCGATCCGGGAGGCCAAGGTGCTGCGCGATATGGCCGGGGCGAAGAGGGCCGTCACGCAGATGGGGAACCAGGGCCACAGCAGCGAGTCGATCCGCCTGATCGTCGAGTATCTTCAGTCGGGTCTTCTCGGCGATGTCACCACGTTGCACTGCGTCTCCAACCGCAGTTTCAGCGCTTCGACCCGCCCCCCGACAGGGCCCGTTCCGGAAGGTCTGGACTGGGAAGCCTGGCTCGGGCCGGCGCCCTTCCGCGAGTACCACGATGGCCTGCATCCCTTCGCCTGGCGCGGCTACCTGGACTTCGGCACGGCGTCCCTCGGCGACATGGGCTGTCACACCATCGACGGTGCGGTCTGGGGGCTCAGGCTGGACGAGGCCGATACGGTGGAGGTCGTGGCCGAAGCAGGGGGTACCACGGCAGAGGGATACACCCCGGAAGCCCGCATCGTGTACACCTTCCCGGCACGGGGCAACCTGCCTCCGGTGACCATGACCTGGTGGAACGGCGGCGGCGGGAAGAACCTGCCGCCCCGGCCCCCGATGCTCGAGGAGGGACGTGAGCAGCTCCAGGAGGGAACGTATTACTACGGGACCAAGGCCGCGCTGATGTCCGGCAGCCACTGCCAGGGCGTCCGCATCTTTCCTGAGACCGCCATGAAGGAGGCCGGCAAGCCTCCTCAGGTGGTGCCCCGTGTCCCCGGCCACACCGAGGACTTCCTCCGAGCCGTGAAGGACCCGACCGCGCCAGCCCCGTCCTCGAACTTCGCCTACTCCACGCGCCTGACCGAGATCGTGCTCCTCGGCACCGTCGCTCTGCGGGCCGGCCAGGGGACCCGAATCGTCTACGACATGAAGGCCGGGAAGGTCATCACCAACAACGGAGCGCTCAACACGCTGCTGTGGCGCGCCCCGCGCAAAGGCTGGGAGTTCGGCTACCCGGTCTGACTCTGCCTTCGCCGCAGGACGTCCTGGCGGGTCCAGACAGGCGGCGAAGCACGAGCTGGGGCTGAACCTGCTCCGTGCACCCCACAGGACGGGGCGCGGCTCTGGCGCCGGGAGCATCTGAGGAGACGCTCATGGCAAGCAGGACGCTTAGGCCGGCTCGCAGGTCCCTTCTCAAGGCGGCCGTGGTCCTGGCGCTGGTGTGGGCCCTGCCAGCCGCCCTCGCCCAGGGCGCGCCGCGGATCACCCAGGAGGGCCCTCGCGAAGCCCTCTGGCTGGACCGCCTGTGCGACCCGGCCAACTGGTCGCCGGTGGAAGAGTGCCAGGCGCAGGCCTCGGACCTCCCGTGTCCCGCCGGCGGCAAGGTGCTCCTGCTGCGCGTCGGGGTCGACCACCAGGGCGGCGAGAAGGCCTATCCCATCGGCTGGCCGCGGGCACACTTCGCTCCGCATGAGTGGGAGGCCGACTGGAGCGCTTGGGACGTCTTCGAGGTCATGGTCCAGGTCCGCTTCGTCGGCGCCAAGCGACCGGCCAAGCCGTTCAGCCTCGAGATTGGCGAGGCCAGGCCCACCTTCACCCTGGTCCCCGACGTGCCGGCGGCGGATGCCTGGATCCCCCTCTCGATCCCCGTGGCCGAGGTCCTCACGGGCCGCCCCGAGCTGGCCGCCGGCGTGCCCCGCGTGCGGGTCGTGGTCAGCGAGAGCAACTACCAGGACAAGGATGTCATCGAGCTCCACTTCGGCGGCTTCCGCCTCACCCGCTCGCTGACCTGCGATATCACCGAGTTCGCCACCACCACGCCCGTGGTCTTCGCCGGCCAGCCGGCGGTGAAACTGAACATGACGGTCGTCGGGCCGCCTGACCAGGTCAAGCGTGGGGTGCCCTTCGCCCTGCGCCGCAAGGGGGCCGCCGACGTGGTGCGGCGCGAGATGCTGCCCCTGGGCCGCGGCCGGCAGGTCTACCCCTGCGACATCTCCGAGCTGGACCTGGCGCCGGGCGACTACGAGCTGGCGGTGTTCGACGAGGACCCGGCCAAACGCAAGGCCGTTGACCTGAGAGTGGTGGCGGAACCATGGAAGCAGGAATGAGCCTGAGGCTATCCAGGGCCGCCCTGAGCCGCCGGCCCAAGGGCGTGGAGCCCCGGCGGTCCGCCGCCGGGAGGCCCGTCATCGACGCCCGAAGGTCCACGCCCCACGCCGGCGGCTACGGCGCGGAGCGGGTCCCCAGCCGGGTGGCCGGGGTGATTGCAGCCATCCTCGGCGTGGCCATCGCCTTCCAGGCCCGCGCCGCCGAGAGCTACGTCCTGGCGACCACCACCCAGGCCCCCGTGATCGACGGCCGCCTCGACGAGCCCTGCTGGCAGCAGGCCACCGCCCTGGACCGGTTCGTGCTCCTCGGCGGAATCGAGCCCCCTCCGGACCAGCGCGCCGCCACCCGCGCGCTCCTGACCGCGGACCAGGCCAACCTCTATCTTGGTATCGTCTGCGAAGAGCCCCTCGTCGCCAAGCTCACCCAGCGCCACACCGAGCGCGACAGCGACGTCTGGCAGGACGATGACGTCGAGGTCATGATCATGCCCTGTGCCCAGGGCGTCGACCGCTATGTACAGATCTGCGCCAACCCCGCGGGGGCCCTCCTGGACGGCTACCTGCCCGGCCCGGCGGCCCCGATGGACAAGGGCTACGACAGCGAGGCCGAGGTCAGCGCCCGTGTGGGGGCGTCGGACTGGACCGTGGAGCTGCGGCTGCCCCTGGCGAACCTGCCGGTCGAGTCGCCAGCGGGGCCGTGGTACCTCCACGTGGCCCGCGCCCGGCGCACCACCGGCCAGTACCTGACCTCGCTGCGGACCCCGGTCGCCAGCTTCCACGAGACCCGCGCGTTCGCCGAACTCACGGGCCTTGAGGCACTGCGTATCCCCTTTGGCATAAAGGACTTCAGCTTCGGTCAGCGGCTCTGCGGGACCACTGACTGCACGGCCCTTGTCGAGGGTGACCGCCAACGGCTCTCCGGCGCCGAGATCGAGATCGGCGGCCAACGCCGGGCGAGCTTCGACCCCGCCGCCCTGGCCATCACGGCGGGAGCCCTGAGCTTGCCCTTCAGTATCGCGCCGGGAGACCGGGACAAAGCCCTCGTCGTGCGTTTCCTCGATGGGGCTCGGGTGGTGCAGCGGCGGTCGACCGTGCTGGGTGCCCTGCCCGCGGATCTCCTCGGCGGGCTCACGCGGCCGGCGTACTACCTCTCGGCAAACGAAGCCGTGACGATCGAGCTGCCCGTCAATCTGCTCAGCTCGCGCCAGGAGCCCCTGGCCGTGACGTGGACCGCTGCCGATGAGCAGGGCGAGACCCTCGGCGCCGGCCAGACCGAGACGACGGGCCGTTCCACCAGGATCCGCCTCTACTGGCCGCGCTGGCGGCCCGGGTCGTACCGGCTCGCGGTGACGCTCCTTCAGCGCGGCACCGAGGTCGCCCGCCGGACCTACCCGCTGCGCCTGGTCTCGAACCCATGGGAGGACCTGCCATGAGGCCTACGCCCCGGACGGCTGCCCTGTGGATCCTGGCAACGGTTGCCGCCGCGGCCGGCACGGCTTGCGCCCAAGGCTTGAAGCTGGATGCCGGCAGCGCCACCTCACCCGTCGCCGAGGGCTTCACGGCCCTGACCCCCGAGAGCGCCTGGCAGGAGGGCGCCGCGTTCGGCTGGGTCGACCGGCCGGCGCTCAGCGCCATCGACGCGCCTGTCGACCCTGAGCCAAAGCCCAACGCCAGCAGCGGTCGCACCGACCGGCCCAAGGTCTACACCAACGCGCTTAGCCAGGACCACATCGAGGGCCAGGGAGCCGCCACACTCCGCCTGGCACTTCCTGCCGGCAGGTACCGCGCCTGGATGGTCCTCGGCGCCGCGGGCACGCAGGGCGGTGACGCGTATCGGGTCTGGGACACGCACGTGAGCTGTGGCGGGGCCCGGCTCGACGCCACTTTTCCCGGTCCCTATGAGACCCGCGCCGTGACCCTGGACGTCGAGGCGGCCGGCGTCCTGGACTTCACCTTCTCCACGCGCAGCAAGTGGCTCCTCAACGGCCTGGTCCTGGTCCCGGCCGCCGAGTGGGACGCGACCTACGCCAGCCTCCTGGCCGCCTACGAGCAGGACATCACCTGCCTGCCCAAGCGCGTTCTCGATACCTGGAAGCACCAGCCCCACGTAGACGACACGCCGCTGCCCGAGTTCAGCCCCGAAGAACAGGCCCGCGGCTGTGTCCTGTACCACCGCAGCTACCTGTCTCCCATCTGGCCCAACACGGTCCCGCTCCGCCGCGAGATCGACGCCGAGTCGCGCGCCTTCGCCTCGTGGGGAGAGTATGAGCCCCTCGAAGTCACGATCTATCCCTTGCGCGACATGAGGAACGTGCGGGTGGAGTTCTCCGCCCTGGAAGGCTCCCGCGGTGAGCGCCTGCCCGCGACGGCCCTCGATGTGCGCTACGTGAGGTACCTGTGGGTGAAGCCGAACTACTCGACCGAGGGCATCTACTACCGGGCCCCCGACGTGCTCATGCCCATGCCTGCCTCGGTCGACCTGACCCGGGGCGAGAACCTGCGCGTGTGGGCCACCGTTCGGGTCACGCCCGATACCCCTGCGGGGATCTACGCCGGCCGGGCGACCGTGTTTGAAGCCGGCAAGCCGGTCCACCACCTCGGCCTGCGCCTGCGCGTCCTGCCGATCGTCCTGGAGAAGGACCAGAGCGTCAACTACGCCCTCTACTACCACCATCCCTACGTGGACATGGGTCGCGCACCAGACCCCTTCTCGCGCGAGTGGCAGCGCCGCCGCGCTGACCTGGAGCATCTCGACATGGCCGAGCACGGCATGAACGGCATTACCCTGGGCCTCTCGGCGCCCGCGCCCAAGGACAACCGCTGGAACTTCGCCTTCGACGACTTCGAGCAGGTCATGGACCTCTGCCGCAAGTACGGCTTTACCAGGCCCATGCCCGTGCACATCCCCACCTTCGCCACCTACGGCCAGTACAGCAAGACCCCCGTCGGCTCCCATCTCCGCGGCGTCACCGTGCCGCCCCAGGCCTTCTTCGATACCATCACGGAGATGATCTCACACATCGAGAAGGAGCGGGCCCTGCGGCAGTGGCCCGAGTTCCTCTACTACCCGGTCGACGAGCCCTCCACCGCGGCCGACTCGGTCGCCTTCATGGTCGAGGTCCTCAAGGCCATCCGGAAGGTCCCTGGCGTCCGCACCTACGTCACGGCCGACCCGGTCCACGAGCAGTTCGAGCCCATGCGGCCGTTCGTCGACGTCTGGTGCTGCCAGCCGTTCAACCCGGACCGCGAGACGATCCTGGCCGATATGAAGGCCCGGCCCGGCGTGGAGTACTGGTGCTACCCGAACCACATCAGCGGCGAGAACGACCACACTCCCGTCACCGGCGCACGCATGACCTACGGCTACGGTTTCTGGCGCTCGGGGTTCCGGGCGCTCATCCCGTGGATCTACAAGGCCGACGGCGGCAATCCCTGGAACAACCTGGACTCCAGCACCATGGACTTCATGGTCCGGACCGCTGACGACGGCAGCCCCATCCCCGTCACCCTCTGGGAGGCCTTCCGCGAAGGGATCGACGATGGCCGCTACATCACCACCCTTGAGCGTTGGGTGGAGCGCGCCCGGGCCGCCGGGCGCGACGACCTGGCGCAGGCGGGTGCGGCCGACCTGAAGTTCGTCTGGGACTCGATCGCGGTCCAGACGAAGTACAAGTATGACGGCATGTGGGACCCTGAGGCCTTCGACGTCTTCCGCTGGCTGCTGGCCTCCCGCATCCTGGAGCTGCAGACGGCCCTCGCCTGGCGCTGATGACGGCCCTGGCCCCGAACCGGGGCCAGGCCGCCCGTCTGGGTGCTCGGCCGACCGCAGCGGCGGTGGTTCTGGCATCCCTCCAGGGTGCAACCGTCCGGATCGCGGTTCCCGGGGGTGTCGGCGCTCCCGCGCCTCAACCCCCGGCTACGACCTGGCATCCCTCCGGGATGGAACCGTCCGGATCGCGGTTCCCGGGGGTGTCGGCGCTCCCGCGCCTCAACCCCCGGCCACGGTCTGGCATCCCTCCGGCGGATGTTCCACCCGCCTGGTAACGGAAACCCATGGTCTGTAATGTGTTATGGGTA
>Ga0172375_10004938_pt1 | contig 19474 bp, 19 predicted proteins | sample LakKiv1m_FD_114537 | JGI IMG/M metagenome (GOLD analysis project Ga0172375, IMG submission 114537) | Freshwater microbial communities from Kabuno Bay, South-Kivu, Congo - kab_092012_11.1m | ecosystem: Environmental > Aquatic > Freshwater > Lake | place: Democratic Republic of the Congo...
CTGTTCAAAAGCCTTCTCCGCCAGTTTTCGCTCGGTGATATCTGTAAAAATGCCGCTGGCATACATGACGCCGTTTCTTTCATGAGTTGCGATAGCCCTGTCGTATAGCCAAATCCACTTGCCGTCTTTCCTCTGTATCCTGTACTCAACGTCAAACGTTTTCTTCAATTTTAACAATGCCGCATAACCTTCTTTTACCCTTTCACGGTCATCAGGATGAATTCTATCAAACCAGAGGGCCTCGCCTGCCTCATAAATCTCCTGCGGGGTGTATCCATAAATTTTTTCCACATTAGAACTGATATAAATGGTATTGCCTTGCTGGTCAGTCGTCCATACGACATCAGGGATGTTTTCAATCAACTCACGATACCTTTCTTCGCTCTGCCTGAGTGCATTTTGTGCCTGCCTGCGCTCAGAGCTTTCAATAAGCGCCCATTTGCCTTCCTGCTTGATAATAGCAAACTGATGTTTACTGACTATATCTATGAGTTCGAAAGCTCCGCATTTATCAAGGGAGAGGGTGCAGATAGCTATCATCAGATATCTGCCGATGGTATTGTTTACCTCCTCTTCATAATCAGTAAAACTTCTCCAATCTCCTTTCCCAAGCCAGGCTATATTGCCTGTTAACCTCATCCCGTCATAACCCCTTGCCAAAGCTTGATCGAGTTTATCAACCCAGCCATTTAGAACCCTTTGCATATTGAAAGAACCATCTTTGAGATACCACTCAGTATAAGAGATAATCTCTATCTGGCCTTTTTTTAGACATAGATCAAAATCAGGCACAGCCTTTCTCATTGCTTCTTTCGCCTCTTCTTCACCGAGAGTCTCTGAAGTAATCCATATGCAAAATTCATTACTTTCTAATCCTGCTTTAAAATAAGGAACCAAGATGTCAATCAAATCCTGTTTGGTCTGGTAAAATTGGCAAAAGTGTGTACCCCAGGGAACATCACCTATAAAATCAATGCCTGTTTTTCTATTTTTTTCTTCCATTGCACTACCACAAATTTTTAATAGGAAAGGAATATTTTTTGGCTCTTCAGGTTATTCTGTAAATATTTTACAAGATTTCATCGAGAGCCTGCAAGCCGGAATGACAGATTTAATACTTTGCAGCTTTGCTGCCAGGTAGTTCATTCATTCATCTATCAGGTTGCTTTTTTTGTAAATAATTTACTATGCTAAATTATTAAACTTTTGGAGGTATGAAGGAATGACAATCACAGAGAAGGCTGCTGAGAAGGCAAAGGCTATACTAGAAGTCGAAGGTAAGGATGACTGGGGCATCAGGATATTTGTTGCCGGAGAAAGCTGCTGCGGACCATCTTATGGCCTTGATTTACAGGAAGAACAAAGGCCTGACGATGAGGTCATAGAGAAAAATGGGTTGAAGGTTTTTATGGATAAACAGACACTGGAAACCCTTACAGGCAGGCAGTTCGATTATTATGTTGGTGAAGAGGGCGAAGGATTTATCTTTACAGGAGGCGTTTCAGCTTGCGGTGCTGGCGGTTCAGCCTGCGGTACCGACAATTCAGGTTGTAGCTCCTGCGGCTAAGGAATTTATTGTAAATTAATGTTTCCGATTCACAGGCCAAGAAGGTTAAGAAAGAACGAGGCGATCAGGAGAATGGTGAGGGAGACCTCCCTTTCTCCTGATAATTTTATCTATCCCATTTTTGTTACATTCGGTAAAGGTGTGAAGAAAGAGATTTCATCAATGCCGGGATGCTTTCAGGAATCTGTCGACGAGGTAGTCAAGAGTGCTAAAGAAGTTTATTCCCTTGGAATACCCTCTGTACTGATCTTCGGGATCCCTGAGTATAAAGACGAAATCGGCTCGAGCGCATACGATGAGCATGGTGTTGTTCAGGACGCAATCAGGGCTATTAAAGACGCAGTTCCTGAATTATTTGTTATTACCGATGTCTGTATGTGTGAATATACAAGTCATGGTCACTGCGGAATAGTAAAAAATGGGGAGGTTCAAAATGATCCAACCCTTGAAATATTATCAAAAGAGGCTCTTTCCCATGTAGAGGCAGGAGCAGATATGGTTGCACCATCGGATATGATGGATGGAAGGGTTGAGGCGATCAGATCTGCGCTTGATGAAGAAGGTTTTTCAGAAATTCCGATCATGTCTTATGCTGCAAAATATGCATCAGCATTTTATGGACCGTTCAGAGAAGCAGCAGATTCTGCACCGCAGTTTGGCGACAGGCGCTCATACCAGATGGACCCGGCAAATAGAAGAGAGGCATTGAAAGAGGCAGCCCTTGATATCGAAGAAGGAGCGGATATTGTTATGGTCAAACCTGCCCTTGCTTATCTCGATATTATCTCTGATTTAAAAGACGCCTTTGATGTGCCAGTTGCAGCATATAATGTGAGCGGTGAATACTCACTTGTAAAGGCAGCAGGGAAGCTCGGATGGATTAATGAACAAGGTGTTATGCTTGAGATGCTTACTTCAATAAAACGTGCAGGCGCTGATTTAATTCTAACCTATTTTGCGAAAGATACAGCGAAGCTATTGAATAAATAGTTCTCCTCCTGGTTTCCACGGCTTATTGTTTGTTGCTGATCTTCAAAACATCCCATGCATTTATGAATATCGAATCGTGTATACCGAATTCCTTGAGGACGTCGTAATTGTTATCTAAAGGGTTTCCCTGTTCCTTGATATGCTCCAGCAGCTCCTTTAGATTCAGAGGGCTTTTGAAAATGTTTATATCCATTATCGGGATAGGGAAATCACTTCCATAAAGAAATCTGCTCGGACTTATAGCCCCTTTGGTGATCTCTCTGTTTATCCTTTTAAGATAGGTTATTCTTGTAGGGGTGCAAAAGGCTGATATATCAGCATAAAGATTCCATTTCTTCTTTTCTGAGACCTTGAGCATTTCCATGAGTTCGTCAAAGTAGCCTTTATCAGCCGGCATAATCGCTCCAAGATAAGGTGTAGCACAGTGGGCTGCAATAACCTTTACGCCTATATCAAGGGCTTTTTTTAGCCTTCTCGGGTCATTAAATTTATTGGCATTGAAATCAGATGTTGGAACAGCGAGTTCTCCTCCCGTATGGCATAGAAGGGGTACGTTTTCCCTTGCAAGGACTTCATAAAAAGGTATGCATCTGTCATCTTCAGGGTCTATCTGCTGGCTTGAGGGTATCCATTTGAAAAGTACCGCACCGTTATCAATACATCGCCTCGTCTTATTGAGCATCTCTTTTTTATTCCGATAAGGGTGTACAGATGCACCGATGAGCACACGTTTATTTGTCTTTGCAATATCAATTATATATTCATTGGGAGTTACAAGGTGGGACTCGGACTCGATATATTTGCCATTCTTATATACACCATCAAGAGCAAGCAGAACAGCGTAATCAATCTTCTCAGCGGTATTGATAGTATTAAGGATAATCTCCTTTATTTTTTCGTCCCTTACATCAAAAGGCGAGGCTTTAAGAGCTATGAGCATGGCAGCAAAGGCCGGGCTGAAAATGAATTCAGGGGACATTCTGCATCCCGAACCTGAATCTCCCGGCCCGCCAATATGGATATGGATGTCGATGACGCCGGACATGCTATTTCGCCCTCCCATCCTTCAAAAGAATGCCCGGCCTCAGGACATCGAGATTTTTTGAATAGAATTGGGTCATTTGCAATATGCTTCCCAGTTTTCTTCAAATGTGCAAGGGTAGGTACCTTCCTTATCCCAAAATCTTATTTCAACGTGTGTTGTATGATAACTAAGGTCTTCCATCAATTTGCTCCCTGTATCAGGGTCACAGAGAACAACTGAGTAGTTATTATCTATCGAGTGTGCCCTTATTTTAAAATCTTTTTTTATTAATTCCACTTTAGTCTGGTCAGGATATACCTCTTCGAGAACTTCAATAAATTGTTTTTCATTAAAGTCTTTTGGTATCGGTATATTCTGCCTTTCATAATAGGCAATAATCTTTTTAGAAAAATCTGAGAGTATTATTTCTAGCTTTGAATATTCCTGTGCCTTCTCTTCATCGTCTTTAACATAAATATAAGAACATCCATAAAAGAATAGAAAGGCAGCTAATAAGACAGATAATTTTTTCAATTAATTCTCCTAGGCCCAGAAATATAGTTTGTCTTCATCTACACCGGTACCAAGATTCCAGTTCTTTATATAAGAAGTACAATTATCAGGATTCTTCTGTTCGATGTCAACAAAAAGTTTCTGCCAGACCTCTATAACCTTCTCTACAGCTTTATCAAAAACATCTTCTTTAAATCTGCCAACCTTGCTGCCTGGAAGCTTGATCTCATCAATAAATCTTTTCCATTCTTCGACAGTTATATCGCTCACCTTTTTATAAAAAAGATGCTTCACCTCCCCTATATGCCTAAAGATCGGTGTCGAATCTGAAACTATGCTGATTATAGATAAATAATTCTCATGCCAGTCGTCAGGGTCTATTTTATCAAACTTGTTTTTGCCGCCAGGGTGGCTGATTTTTAAGGTCTCTGTCCAGAAGTCCTTAATAGCTGGATTTATGAGGTATTTGTTTTCGGTATCAGAGCACATTTTAATTAAATCAACATAATCTGCATATCTAAGCTCAACTTTTTTGATCTCATAGAAGATGAATGTGTCATGGATCATCTCGCAATGCCTGTGTTCGCCAGAATTAAACAGATAAAGACCTACAGTGGCGTTAACAACAGGATGGATGAATGAGTCTGTCAAAAGATGAGTTACATATCCACAAAGCCATGAAAGACATATCTCGAAATCTTGCTGTTTATTCTGCTCCTTTAATTTTAAAAGGTTTACAATCCCGTATTTGACAAAATTACCCGTATTTTCATAGTGCATCCTGTCTGCCCAGCTATGAAGTTTCAATAAATTATTTGCAAGCTCGCTTAGATATGGATAATCAGGCCCCGCAGCGCCAAGGGTTACAAAATGGTTATTTCCAAGAATGATTGGGAAATAGGGATGTTTATCAGAAAGCCTCTTGAATTTATCCAGAGCTTCCTCAACAATCATCCAATGTGTAAAGGTGCCCGCCATAATGTAGCCTCCTTTTTGGGTCTTATGCCCTGGTTGAATTCCTATAATCCATCCTATTTATTATATTTATTATATTCCTTCAACACCTGATTAACAATCCTTCTTGTAACCTCAAAGGCTGCAGCAATTCTGATAATCTTTACATCTCCAAGTCCTTTTATTGCAAGAAACTTCTCTAATGGTTGGTTTCTGGCTATAATTCCTTAACCAGATTATACAATTCCGGATATTCGTCCTTTGAAAAGGATACATCTTCCTTTAATAATCTCAGTCCCTCTGGCACATATTTAAGGAAATATTTTTTACCTTTTACAGTGGCTAGAAAGCCATATGCGCCAAGGGCCTGCATATGCCGCTGAAGCCGGCACGGAAGAATGGCTAATTTAAAATCTGTTTCATTAAAGAGGATATCTCTATTATCCAATAATCCCCCCTTACCCCCCTTTAGTAAAGGGGGGGTGGGGGGATTTTTTTTCATTAAATGTTTTCTGCTGTAAATCTTGCTTACTTCATTAATATAGTAATTGAGAAGTTGCTCTCTTAAATTATCCTCAAGGCGGTAATAAGGGTCCCACAGTATTGATACTACATCATAGGCAGGCGGACCGATTCTCGCACCTTGGTAATCCAATAATCTTGGGATTTCGCCTTTTGTAATCATAATATTCTGTGACTGAAAATCCCTGTGGATTACAGTCTTAGGGAAAGAATCCGCTTTAACAGCCAGTCTGTGAAACTCGTCGTTAAGGGCTGAAAGATTATTGACTCTGATATTTTTGATACCCTCTACAAATCTTTCCATAAAATAGCCTGTTTCCCATCGGAGATGCTCATAATCAAAGACCCTGCTTTGAAGAAGCGGACATTCAGATACATGTTTAGTTGCTATTGTATGGATTAAGATCAGTATATCGATAACCCGTCTGTAAATCTTCTCTATCTGTTCCGGTTCACGCGGGCATTTCAACCAGCTGTATAGGTACAGGTCGCCAAGGTCTTCAAAGAATGCTTTCATGTTATCAGGTTCCACAGCTATCAGTTCAGGTACCGGGATAGAATGTCTTTGGAAAAAACGTGTGTATTCTATATGGCGCTGAAAATCTGTGTCACTATCAATGCATTTCATATGCACTGCTAAGTTCTCATGTCTTTTTATCCTGTAGTATTTCCTGTCCGAACCGCCGGTTCCAATGAGAATGGCATCAGCTTCTCCGGAAGAACCCAGCATCTCTGACTCACTCAGGTCTATTTTAAAGTCCGGGCCGACGATACAATTTTCAAATACTCCCCCTTCACCCCCCTTTGGCAAGGGGGTAATAGGGTAAGTGATGCTTTCAGGAAGCATAATGCAATTTCTAAGGAAAACACCTTTATTGAGTATGCTTTCATTTTCAACAACCACATACCCATCCAGTTCCACATGTTTGCATCCACCTACTGATGGATGTATAAAGACCATCTCACCATTCTTTCTGAGCTCATCTATGACAGCTCTGGCATATGAAGCCGGCGTCCCGATGTCACTCCAATAGCGCCCGCTTACATCTAATGTACCGATCTTGTAACCCGCAGCCAGAGCATTTAGCCATGCATAAACAACGCTGGATGTGCCTGAAGGCAAAAATTTCAGGGATTCCGGGGAATAGACAGCAATGCCTATAAAGGCTAACCATCTCTCCATTTTCGGCAGCAGGTATAACTGTTCATCTTCTCCTCGTCCCATCCCGCAAGGGGAACTGGGACTTTCTTTAGTTGCCCTCCCAACCCCTTTTAGGAATCCCCCCTCGTCTATTGCGAGGTTATTGAACTCAGGGTAATCATGCACAGCAAGGGTTACCATATTTTCAGAGGAAAGATGGGATTCAAGCAGTTTTTCTAAATCAATGTCAGAGATTATGTCGGAATTGTGTACAAGAAAGGTGTTGGCGCTTAAAAAAGTTCCGGCATTTTTTAATGCCCCGCCTGTACCCAGGATGGGGTCTTCAGGGAAAAGTTCAATCATTTTGCTGAAGTCAGAATGGATTATCCAGTCATTAATAAGCTCTTTTTTGTGATAAAGGTTTATCCCTATCTTATTGACGGGCAGGGTTGATACCTTTTCGAGGATAGACTGCAAAACAGCCTTTCCGAGGATAGGGATAAGCGGTTTTGGTATATGATCTGTGATCGGGCGCAACCTTTCACCAAGACCTGCAGCAAGTATGAAAACGTTGATCCGGCTCATTTTAGTTCTCTTTCTTGACATACAATTATCAAGTTTCTAAAGTATACCTTATAAGGTAACTGTTTGCATGTCCTGTTTAGAAGTCAATTGCTTTCTGAACAGAGTTTTGGATAATTATTGAGACCCTTAATAAATATTCCAATTAAAAAGAGGAAGATATGGAAGGTCTGCAATATGTGATACTGAAACAGGAAAATTTTAATGATTTTATTTCAAAACTTTCAAAGATGCAGAAGTTGGCAGCGCCTGTATCGAAAGGTTACAACAATTTTGTATTTGAAGAAGTTACCTCCGGCAGTGAAATTGCTTGTAAATATATCCCCACCATTTTGCCGCCAAAAAAATTCTTTATGCCTCAAAGTGAAGCCCTTCTGGAATTTAATATTGCTAAAGGTTTGGATGCTGAGGCTATTGTAGAGTACGAACCAATGACACTCTTCGGGGTTCATACCTGCGATCTCGCGGGGATTCAGTGTCTGAACATGGTCTTTTCGGAACGTCCTAAAGATTACAATTATCTTACGCGCAGAAGTAAAATAACACTGATCGGATTGGAATGTAATGATTATTGCGATGAATATGCAAGTTGTCATCTGGTAAATGCAAGCTTTCCCAGCGGTGGATATGACCTTTTTTTCACGGATTTGGGAGATTATTTTATTGTACACGTGAATACTCAGATAGGAGATGAAATAGTCGATGCAAATAAATCTTTTGAAAAGGCTGATGTGTCGCATATGAACGATCTGAAAAGATTGCGTAATCATAAGGGAAAGATATTCAACAATGAAATCCCGATAGAAGGCAAGCATATACCGGAGTTGTTCAACAGGTCATTTGAGGCACGTGTATGGAAAGATCTTGAAGAGCGGTGTCTGGCATGCGGAAATTGCACGAATGTATGTCCCTCATGCTACTGCTTTGACATAAGAGATGAGCTCGACCTGAGCCTGAAGAAAGGAGTCAGGTATCGCGTCTGGGATTCATGTCAGCTTGAGCCATTCGCAACAGTGGCCGGAGGCATAAACTTCAGGAAAGAGCGCTCAGCAAGACAGAGGCACAGGTATTACCGTAAGTTCAGGTATCCTGTTGACAGATTTTCACGGTTCTTCTGTACAGGGTGTGGCAGGTGTACCCGCACATGCATGGCCGGCATAAGTCTTAAAGAGACCCTCAATGAACTGATAAAAGAGAGCGAGGACAGAGTATGGAAAAAGTAACTATAAAAGATTCCAGTTATAGATTAAAAAAGGCAAAGATCCTTCAAAAGAAAAAACTGACAGCGAATGAAAAGCTTTTTGAGCTAGCGCTCAGAGACGGCAGTTCACTTGATCACGAACCAGGGCAGTTTATTATGGTCTCTCTCCTGGGTATCGGAGAAGTTCCCATTTCCATCTGTTCATCTCCTGCTAAACGCGACTCCTTTGACCTGTGTGTAAGGGCTGTCGGAAAAGTTACGAGGAGGCTCCATAAATTAAAGGCAGGAGATGAGCTAGGAATAAGGGGTCCAAAAGGAAAGGGCTTTCCTATAAGTATTCTGGAAGGTAATGATTTGTTGATTATAGCTGGTGGATTGGGCCTTGCACCTTTGCGTTCTTTGATTACATATGTCCTTGATAACCGCCGTGATTTCGGAAAGGTTCACATTTTATTTGGCTGCAAGGAGCCAAAGGATATGCTCTTCAGTGATGAACTTGAAGACTGGAATAAGCGCACGGACCTCCATTATGCCTGTACCGTAGACCGTGCAGACCCTGATTGGGCAGGAAATGTCGGAGTGATCACAACACTCATACCCGGTGTTGATATCGAACCGTTGAGGACCTTTGCTTTAGTCGTTGGTCCACCAATCATGTATAACTTTGTTATAAAAGAGCTTCTGGCCAAGGGAATTCCCGAACGTCAGATCCTTTTATCCATTGAGCGCAACATGAAATGTGGCAATGGAAAATGCGGCCACTGCCAGATTCAGAATCTTTACGTTTGTCAGGATGGGCCGGTCTTTAATTATGAACAAATCAAAAACTTGAGTGAGGCTTTTTAGTATGAAGAAACCAAAAGTCGGTATTTTTGATTTTGCCTGCTGTGAAGGATGTCAGTTGCAGCTCGCAAACATGGGAGAAGATTTATTAGCTGTACTCGGTTCCATAGATGTAATGGAATGGAGAGAAGTTATGTCTGAAAAGTGGGTTAAGAATTTGGATATCGCCATTATAGAGGGAAGTATTACCGACCCCCATGCAGTCGAGAGGCTAGAGAAGATACGGAAGAAAGCAAAGATTTTAATCTCTTATGGCGCCTGTGCAACAATCGGCGGTGTAAACTGCATGAAGAACAATTTCTCCCTTGACGATATCAGGAAATATGTATACGGAGCTAGTTACCAATTCTTCCCCACAGAATTAACCAAAGCCGTTCACCAGGTAGTGAAGGTTGATTATTTTGTTCATGGCTGTCCTGTCTATATACCGGAGTTTGTTGTTGTTTTAAAGGCTGTTTTGCAGGGTATCCCTTATTATGTGCCTGATTACCCGGTGTGTGTCGAATGCAAGCTGAATGAGAATGTCTGCGTGTATGACAGGAAAGTTACCTGTCTCGGCCCAGTGACAAAGGCAGGGTGCAACTCATGGTGCATAAATAACGGCAATATCTGTTATGGATGCCGTGGCCTGGTCAGTAACCCGAATGAAAAAGGCGCTCAGGACGTGCTTGCAAAATATAAAATTCCAATAGATCTCATTTTAAATAAAATGAATATGTATAACAAATGCAGGGAGCTCGGCTAATATGAAAAAGAATGTAAATATAAATGTTGGATACCTTACAAGGGTTGAAGGACATGGGAATATTGTTATTAATGTAAAGGAAGGGAAATTAGATACCTGCCGTTTGGATATTGTTGAGGCGCCCCGTTTTTTTGAAGGAATGTTACGCGGACGCTCAATATTTGAAGCTCAACATATCACCAGCAGAATCTGCGGTATCTGTGCATGCGGGCATACCCTCGCTTCGATACAGGCAGCAGAAGAGGCCCTTGGCATTACACCAACAGAACAGACAATAAACCTGAGAAAACTCCTTTTACACTATGAGATGCTTGACAGTCACATTTTACATATTTATCTTTTGGTGTCTCCTGACCTGCTTGGCGTAAAGAGTTTTATGCCACTTATTAAAAGTCATGGTGATACTGTGCGCAGGGCTTTAAGGATGAAAAAGACCTGTAACGACTTGTGTGATATTCTGGTTGGCCGTCATGTACATCCCATATCTGCTATTGTGGGAGGCTTTACAAAACTTCCCAGACCGAAAGACATAGACGCCATGCTTAATATGCTTAAAGGGATGAGACCGGATATGGATGCAACAGTTGAATTAGCTGCTTCGTTGAAATTCCCTGAATTTGAACGGGATACTGAATATGTAGCACTTGTAAGCGATGAAGGTGAATATCCATTGTTAATGGGCGATATTGGTTCTACTGACGGCGCAAGAATGAATAAAAAAGATTATAAGAGAATTACTAATGAATTTATTGTGCCTCACTCTTCAGCCAAACACGCTAAACTCAGTCGCGAATCATATGCTGTTGGTGCGCTGGCAAGATTTAATCTGAATTCTGAAAAGCTCTATCCAAAGGCTAAAGAAGTAGCCGCTGCAACAGGATTAAAGCCTAAATGTATAAATCCGTATTTGAATACCGTTGCACAATTAGTCGAGTGTGTTCACTGTCTTGAAGATGCCGTATCTATTCTGGAAGGCTTGCAGAACACCCCGTTGAATTATAACGAGGAAATCGTAGTTGGATTGAATGAGCAGGGTAAAATTCCTGTAAGGGCGGGCAATGGGATGGGAGCTGTCGAAGTCCCCAGGGGCATCCTGTTCCATAATTATCAGACAGATGAAGACGGAATTATCATAAATGCAAATTGCGTTATCCCTACAAGCCAGAATACAGGCAATATCGAGTATGATATGATGAAACTGGTTCCTGAAATTCTTGACAGGAGTGAAGAGGAAATAACCCTTTCTGTTGAAATGCTCGTACGATCGTATGACCCGTGTATTTCTTGTTCAGCGCATTTTCTGGATATAAGGTTTATTAAATAGAGTCTGTCCATAAAGTAAAGGTTTGTCATCCTCGGGCTTGACCCGGGGATTTATAACACCTTGAAAACACTGGATTCCCGATTAAGGACTTCGGGAATGACAGACTGAAAAACGGAGTTTATGGACAGACACTAATTAGTCAAGAACGTCCCCTTAGTTTTCCCGGTCCTGGCAGTGATATTTTCGGGGATGCCGGTCCTGGCCTTAACGAGCTGTTCGACTTTCTTCATGTCTACCTTGCGGAACAGCCCTGCTTTCTTGAGCAACTTCCGGGCTTCACCCTGCATGTCCGGTATTTTATTATAGACGTCCCTGTTGACCTCCATGAATATCTTCCCGTCCCACAGTTCGGCGATCTTTACAGGACTATAGGCGATCTTGCCGGCCATGCCTGACCCAACACTGTCAAAGAGCTGTTCCATGTCTTTGCGGAGGAGCCTCACGCATCCATGGCTCATGAACCGGAATACGGACAATGGGTCGATCGTGTCGTGCAACAGAATGCCGGGGAGTGTTGTCTGTAGGACGTATCCTCCCACCGGATTCTTCAGACCAGGCGGGTAGCTCTCTTTCACAGCCAGACCCTCACGCCTCATCTCCTCCTGGATCGATTCTGGCACCTTCCAGTCAGGGTTTTTGAGTTTCCCTTTTATCTTAAATTTGCCCGCAGGGGTTTCCCACCCACCCTGTCCTTCCTTCTTAGGCATGCCGAGGCCGACGGGTACGGACATCAGAGGAACTCCGCGCTCAAAGAGATGGAGCATCCTGCCTGGGAGGTCGATGACGATGCCTCTCTCCATGGTCTCAGGGATGATCTCTCTGGCAGCGATGCGGAGGTTTAGACCTGCCCTGAGCGGCTTCCCGGGGTCGAGGCCGTTGTCGTCTGCGATTTTTTTCCAGCTGACGCCCATCCTGTCGCCGATCAAAATGAGAGTATCGCCACTGGCAACAGTATACGTGATATAATGATGCAGAAGCAGCCCGGCTGAAGCAGATGAAGGGAAGAAGATGATCAGCATCAGCAGGACACCGGCAAGAGGTGCTAAGCGCCTGATGCGAACCCTGTGATAAGCCGTATCCTTCAGTTTCCTGTCTTTCATAACCTCAGAGAGAAAAATGCCCTGCTCCTTCGCAACAAGGTCTTCAAAGCGGTCAGGAAGACCCTTGCTGTTGCTCCCTGTGCCCTCATGAAGTACCTCCTTTTTCTTTGCCTCTAATTATAACTGAGACATAGCGCTCATGCTATCTTTATTTGAAGTCTCTTACCAAGCGCATGGGCGACCTTCTCGAGGGTAGATAGTTTTATATCCTCAGCATGGTTTTCGATACGTGATATCGCGGTCTTTTTTGTATTGAGTTTTAGTGCAAGTTCTTCCTGGGTCAGGCCTGCGGTTTCACGGGCCTGCTTAAGCACCACCCTTGATTGTCCAAAAATAATCCGAAAGATTTTGGATTAGGCGATTTCACATCGAAAAATTCTCCTAATTGATTAAGGGATCCTTCGTCCCATAGATGAAGATAAAAATCATCGGAAAAATCATCAGTGAAGACCAATTTGCAAATATCTTGAAAAAGTTCATCTACTTGCTGAGTTGATTCACCCCTCTCAAATGCGGGAAGCAGAATAAAGGCTTCACGTAGAAGTCCTTTCAGTCGCTTTAACCTTTCTAAATGCTCCTCCATACCCATTTTTGATCTTTCTCTCAAGATTTTGGCTTTAAAATGATTTCCCTAACCTTATTTTCCGTATACTCTGTATCAGAGAGCAATAAAATGTGTTTATTTTCAACTTTCACATTCTGCAAAATATAATGCTTATCGTCATTTGTTATCAGATCAATATCGATTACCTTTAATCCAAATGTATCTTTTGTTATCTCTAACAATAGAGTTGCCGTTCCGTAGTCATAATGTAAAATGCCGGTTAACTCCTGCTTAGGGGATTCAACTATTGTTAGTTCTTTTTCCTCAACTCCTACTGCGGCTAACCGGAGACTTCCTTGTGGCTTTTGAAGATAGTCTTTGGAGACTTTTTTAACATTAAGATGAATTACGTTATCTACAAGAGTAGAAGTTTTTCTTGTCGCTTCTATCGTAATTCCTAACTTTTTGGCTTCTTCTATTAAAAAATTGATAACATCTACTTTGCCGATCTCAAAAGAATGCCGGACAAGTTTTATAACCAAATCAGCCATGCGAGATTGGAGCTTTTCCCTATTTCTTTTCTCCCAATTATAAATCGATTGACGAGTACATCCAATAAGATAAGCAAAATCTTCCATCGAAAGGCCCAAAGATTTCCTTACCGCCTCGATTTCATCAGGTAATAGTGAAATGTGTTTTAATTCTAAATCCTTGTTATTTTGACTTTGCCACAAGTATAGAACAAGCATTCGTAGGTATCTTTTCCAAGAATTACATACTTCTTCCCATCAACTGAGGCTTTTAATTCATCTTTCTCCATTTTATGGATGTTAGTAGCATTTCTAATGCAACACTCTAAATCTTCTTCAGAATACCAGCCCTCTTCAATAAAAGTCCTAACCTTATCTGAATAGTGGTACCTACCTTTTAATACCAAAAGTTTTATTTCTTCTAAGGTCATCTAAAATTCCATACCCACTACCACATTCTAAAAATTCAGGAGTATAAAGAAAAAATAATGCCATAGGAAAGTATATGTAAAATATTTTACATTTGTCAAGAGTTTTTTGTAAAATATTTTACACCAAATCGGGATTTGTGTTTACCGAACCCTATCCAAACAAGTCCCCCTGCAACTTTTGCATAATCTTATTCTGCAATTTCTGGCTGGTGATGGAAGAGATGTGGTCGGAGATTATCTTGTCTATTCTTTCTTTGAGAGCTTTGAGTTCCGGAAGGATCTTTAAAAGGTAGGATTCATCTTTTGGAACCCTACCTTCTTCAAGTCCTGATTCAAGCCATATCTTTAAATACTCTGCCTCTGCCTCATTCTGGCAATCTATATGGTCTTTGCCTGACGAAAGACGCAGCCGAAAAGTTCGTTCTTAATATGAATGTCTTTTGTGGGGTGAAAAAGTTTGACTGTTTTCAGATTTTTCTGGTTGAGAATATTTTCTCTGTAAAAGTGTCCGAGAAGTTTATCGCCAAGTTTTTCCTTTATTGTCCTCGTTAGAAGTTCAACATCAATACCTTCTTTTGTCTTTCCCTTTTTGCCGAAGCTTTTTGCCTTCTCGATCCTTGATCTCACAAGGTCAACTACTGCACGATAAACCTCAAGCTGATTTCTAGCTTCCCTTGGCCCAATTATTACTGTATTTGGGATTTGATTATCATGTTTATCTTTATGTGTCCAGAATTGTGTTTCAATGCCCCTTTGTCTTATTTCATCTTCTGTTAGGTAAAAAAACTCATCAGCACCCGTAGTAAATCCTCGCCTTATAAAAGCTATCTCTTTCAAAGGCACAAGCTTATCTTTACCCTTCTCAAGAATCTTGAAGAATATCTCTGGCGCTCTGAGATATTTTCCCCATTTTGAGCCAGTATAATTATGTTCCTCTAAATCAAAGCCTTCTTCCCATAGCTCACTTTGCTTTTTGGGACAAATTCTATACTCATCAGTCTGGTAGAAATTATTATGAAAAAGAATTGTCATTTTTAGTTTTTCAATAGCATCGAGTCTCTGCTTTTGTTTCTCCCACATGTCATGGGCAGGTGGTATGAAATGCCTCAATGGCTTAAAGAGATATACAAACCTTACAAGGTTTTCATCCCTTTCTTTTTGGTCTTTACATTTTTCAAGGATTATTATGCAGGTATTGACATCTGCATCCTCAAACCAGCGCTCAACCTTGGATTCTATTATTGCAATGATTTTGTAGTTCTTCAGAAATAGCTCCTGAAGTCCCTTCCCATAATCAACGTCCATCCATGAATTTGAAACAATAAAACCAAAATGCCCACCATTTTTTAAAAACTTTGTTCCATGAACAAAGAAATATGCATGAATGCCTGCTCTTTTTGAAATATCAGCAAGCTTCTGTCTTCCATAATAAAGGGCTTTATCTATGAGACTTTCTTTATAACCTTTCTTTTCAGTAATCTCGGTAATTTCTTCCTGCCTTGTGTATGGTGGGTTTCCAACTATACAGTCGAACCATCTTGGATGTATTATCTCTTTTTGTTCAAGACCAAGCGTTTTTAGCCTGAGCTTTCTCCATCTTTCAGTGAGTTCAACTCCACCTTCAGGTTTAACGGAGAGATTAAAGAAATCCTCCTGGGCAATGTTAGGATAGTTTTTTGTAACTCCAAGATCGTTGATGGCAAGGTTAATAGTTGATAAATGAGCAGGGAATTTTGCAATATCCACACCCCAAAGGGCTTCAAGGATGTCCTGATGCGCAAGTCTGTTGTTCATCAATTTTTTATGTTGATAGGCCCTGACCAGAAATGTGCCTGCGCCGCAAGCCGGATCAAGAACTTTGTCATCCTCATGTTTCATGCAGAATTTAAGGATCAGGTCAACCACATCGGAACTGGTGAAATACTGCCCGAGATTATGCCTCTCTTCCTGGGGAATAAGTCTTTCGAATATCCTGCCGATAATATCAAAGCCGATTTTTGAGAAGTCATGTTTCTTTATTATATTCTTTTAATACCTGATTCACAATCCTTCTGGCAATCTCAAAGGCAGCAGCGATCCTGATAATCTTCACATCTCCAAGTCCCTTTATCTCAAGAAACTTTTCGAGAGGCTGGTTTGCCATTCCTTTAAAGGAGCCGAATTTATCGAGGATTTCTTGTGCAACTTTCTCAGCAGGTTTGCCTTTTGTGCCTGTGGAAATAAGAATGGATAATAACTCAGCATCAGTTAATAATTCAGCGCCAAGTTCTCTGAGCTTACCGCCTGGATGTGTCCATGTTTTCATGAATTCCCCTCTTAAAATTAATATAATTGCATGGCCTAATTGTATATTTTTTAAAAGTATATGGTCAATAAGTGGTTAGGAAGATTACGGGTTTGGTGCAAGGTGCTAAATTGAATAAGGCCGGGGAAATCTTTTATAGTATTAATTATGTACAAAGACCGCGATTATGACATTATCGTTATTGGCGCCGGACATGCCGGGTGTGAGGCTGCACTCGCATCTTCCCGGATGGGCCTTTCCACATGCCTCTTTACAATGAACCTCGATACAATTGCACAGATGTCTTGTAATCCTGCTGTTGGAGGACTTGCAAAAGGCCATCTTGTTCGCGAGGTAGATGCACTCGGAGGCGAGATGGCAAAGGTTACAGACAAGGCGGGTATTCAGTTCAGGATGCTCAATATGAGCAAAGGGCCTGCAGTCTGGTCTCTGCGGGCGCAGACAGACAGGGTTTTTTACAGGCTTTCAATGAGAATGGTTATTGAGTCACAGGAAGGCCTTGATATAAAACAGGCATCTGTCGAAAAAATAGTTGCAGAGGACGGAAAGGTAAAAGGAGTTCTTACATCACTCGGTATTTTTTATGGGGCAAGGTCTGTTATTGTTACAACAGGCACATTTTTGAAGGGGCTAATACATATTGGGCTTGAGAACTTTTCTGCTGGCAGGGCTGGCGAGTTCCCATCAGTAGGGCTTTCCGATTCTCTGAGCAATCTTGGCCTTAAGATGGGACGGTTGAAAACAGGCACCCCTCCCAGGCTCGATGCAAAAACAATAGATTTTTCAAAGACAGGGCCACAGTATGGCGATGATCCACCCCAGCCATTTTCATATAGCACAGAGAAGATTACCAATCCGCAACTCCCATGCTATATAACATATACAAACACTGAAACCCATAAGATAATACGCAGCAGTCTTGACCGCTCTCCTATTTACAGTGGCAGGATTAAAGGAATAGGGGCAAGATATTGTCCCTCGATAGAAGACAAGGTTGTGCGGTTTGCAGAACGCGAGCGCCATCAGGTATTTCTTGAGCCGGAAGGGCTTGAGACAAAAGAGTATTACGCAAATGGCATTCCAACAAGCCTTCCGTATGATATACAGATAAAGTTCATAAGGACTATCGAGGGTCTCGAAGAAGCGGAGATTATGAGGCCCGGATATGCTATAGAATATGATTTTGTTTATCCAACACAGCTTAAACATAATCTCGAGACAAAGGCAATCGACGGACTTTTTCTTGCAGGCCAGATAAACGGGACATCTGGCTACGAGGAGGCTGCTGCTCAGGGACTTATGGCTGGTATTAATGCATCTATGAAACTTCAAGGAAGGGAACCCGTAATCCTCGGAAGGGATGAGGCATACATCGGGGTTCTTATTGATGACCTTATAACAAAAGGCACTAACGAGCCTTACAGGATGTTCACATCAAGGGCAGAGTACAGGCTACTCTTAAGGCATGACAATGCTGATTTGCGTTTGATAGATAAAGGATATGAGATAGGGCTTCTTGATAAAATGGCTTATCAAAGATATCTTGAGAAAAAAATGCTTATTGATGAAGAACTCCAGCGTCTTAAAAAAACCCGCATGAAGTATGATGACCCAAATAAATCTGAATCTCTGGAGCAACTTCTAAAGAGGCCTGAGATAACATATAAATTCATAGAGGAAAATTTACCTTCTGATAGACCCCTTAATCCTGATATTAAAAAGCAGGTCGAGATACAGGTCAAATATAACGGTTATATTATTCGCCAGATGGAGATGGCTGAAAAGCTTAAGAAGATCGAAGGGAAAAGGATACCAGAAGACTTCGATTACATTGCCGTGAATGGGCTTTCAAAAGAGGTCCTGAGCAAGTTGCAGAAGGTTAGACCTGCAAATCTCGGCCAGGCAAGCAGGATCCCTGGCACCACGCCCGCTGCTATTTCGCTTTTAATGGTGGCAATAGAAAAATTAAAGAGAGAGCGGAGAGCTTAAGTAGATGGCTTATCACCTTGCACAGGAGGCTTTCTCATTCAAGCATTTATCTTGTCAGGACTCATCAGAGTAATCTATAGGGTTAGAGAGGGGTTCTAACAAGAGCAATATACAAGGCTTGCAAGCTTGTAAGCCTGTAAGCTATTATTGTGTTTACCATGAAGAAAAGAAAAAAATTCAGGCCTGACTGGGATGAATACTTTATCGGTATTGCAAAGGCAGTTTCGACAAGGGCCACATGTCTAAGAAGAAAGTACGGTGCAGTTATCACAAAGGATAACATCATTGTAAGTACCGGTTATAATGGCGCCCCGGCAGGGATGAAAGACTGTCTCGAGGCAGGCAAATGTACAAGAAAAGAATTACAGATTCCCCATGGTGAGAGATATGAACTCTGCCATAGCGTTCATGCAGAGGCGAATGCAATTATTCGTGCGTCTGTTGATGAATTAAGAGGATCAACAATATATATATCAGGCATTGACAGCAGCAGTGAATGTCTTTCTGAGCCCTGCATGATGTGTAAAAGAATGATACTTAACTCAAGGATAGCCAGGGCTGTTTATTCAGATGGGAATAGCGGATTTGAAGTTGTTGATCCTAAGAAATGGCTGAAGAAAAGGGTTTAGGAGGTAAAACCATGAAGACAATTGTAGTAACAGGATGCGCTGGATTTATAGGGTGGAAGGTGTCAGAGAGATTGCTGGAGGAGGATATAAACGTTGTTGGGGTGGATAACCTTAATGATTATTATGACCCAAAGTTAAAAGAATGGCGATTGAGCTCATTAAACAAAAATCAAAATTTCTCTTTAAAGACACTTGATATCTCAGAATGTGAACCTCTAAAAAAAATTTTTTCGAAAAAAAACAAGATTGATGCTGTCATCAATCTTGCAGCGAGGGCTGGGGTGAGGGCCTCTGTAGAAGACCCATGGGTTTATCTTGATACAAATGTAAAAGGAACTTTAAATCTTCTCGAATGCTGTAAAGAATTTGGCGTCAATAAGTTTGTTTTAGCCTCCACTTCGAGCCTTTACGGCCTGAATGAAATGCCTTTCAGAGAAACAGACAGGACTGATTCTCCTTTAGCGCCTTATTCAGCCACAAAAAAGGGAGCAGAGGTCCTTTGTTATAGTTACCATTATCTGTGCGGTCTCGATATAAGCA
>Ga0172375_10004940_pt1 | contig 19471 bp, 20 predicted proteins | sample LakKiv1m_FD_114537 | JGI IMG/M metagenome (GOLD analysis project Ga0172375, IMG submission 114537) | Freshwater microbial communities from Kabuno Bay, South-Kivu, Congo - kab_092012_11.1m | ecosystem: Environmental > Aquatic > Freshwater > Lake | place: Democratic Republic of the Congo...
GCTGCGGCAGCACCTGGCCCCATCACCGGCCCATGACGAATTCAAGCGGCTCGAGAAACAGGTTGAAGGCTTTGACACCGACGGTGCACTGGAAAGTCTCGAGATTATAGCCAGGGCTTTGAATATAGAACCACAAAAAGGGGTGCAACATGATTGAAGGTCCAATGAAATCCAAAGTGCTTATCGTGGATGACACGCCGGAGAATATCCAGGTCCTCATGGGCACGCTGAAAGATCAATATGCCATCGTCGCGGCCATCAACGGGGAGAAAGCGTTGAAGCTGGCTGTTTCAGAGCCACAGCCCAACGTGATTCTCCTAGATATCATGATGCCGGGGATGGATGGGTTCGAGGTGTGCCAACGACTCAAGGCCGACCCTGCAACGCGTGACATCCCGGTCATTTTCCTTTCCGCTCTTGACGATACGGCGAACAAGGTGAAAGGTTTTTCATTAGGGGCAGTGGACTACATCTCCAAGCCGTTTCAACCCGAAGAGGTCCATGTGAGGGTCAACACACATCTCACCATGAGCCGTCTCAAACAAAGCCTTGATGAAAAGAACCGGGAGCTTCAGGCCTACAACGAAAAGCTGGAAGATCGGGTCAAAGAAAGAACCGCAGAGCTGGCCTCTTTGAACCGCATCTATGAGCGTTTTGTCCCCCGCGAGTTTATTCATATGCTCGGCAAGAAAAGCATTCTGGAAATCAATCTCGGCGACCAGGTGAGCCACAGGATGACCGTCATGTTTGCCGACATCCGGGGATGGACGACCCTGCTCGAAAAAATGACGCCCCAGCAGGCCTTCCACTTCATCAACGCCTACTTACGGAGGGTGAGCCCGGTGATCAAAGCGTGCAACGGATTCATAGACCAGTATTACGGCGATGGCGTGATGGCCCTGTTCCCTGGAACTCCGGATGATGCGGTGAAGGCTGCCGTAGCCATGCAGGCCGCTGTCGCCGCGTACAACGAGGAACGCGCGCGGGACGGGTTCGATCCCATCGGCATAGGCGTAGGCCTCCACCTGGCCGATCTGATGCTGGGCATCATCGGAAGTGAAGACCGGATGCAGGGCGCAGTGGTGGCCGATGCGGTAAACCTCGCAGCCCGCATAGAAGGCCTGAACAAGATGTACGGATCTTATGTCAGCCTCAGCGACGAAACCTTTTTTGCCCTGAAAGAAGCGGACAAATACAGGCATCGATTCATCGACAAGGTGAGGGTCAAGGGCAGAGAGGACCCTGTGGCGGTCTATGAGGTGTTCGAGGGGGATCCTGAGGTCATTGCCGGGTTCAAGGAACAGACTAAACCCTCGTTTGAAAGTGGGATTCAGCTCTACTACGCCAAAAGATTCTCCGAGGCCAGCGTTCACTTCAGCCAAGTTCTGGAGAAAAACTCAACGGACCTGGCTGCCAGAATCTATCTGAAACGGTGCGCGAACTACATGGTCAACAGTGTTCCGCCTGATTGGACCGGCGTAGAGACGCTGCTGGAGAAATAGCCGGTTCAAAGCGTCTACTGAGCGAGCGCCTCCCTTCATTCGCGCCCATCTGGCGCATGCCTTGATGAAGCGAATCGCGCCCTTTCAAGGGCCTTTGCAGGCCTCAGGGCTCACGAATCCGAAGGGGGTTCCGGTTTTTTGAGCAGACGAACTTCCCGCTGGAGGTAGGGGATCTTGATCCCTTCCTTGTCAAAGGCCAGTTTCACGTTTCCCATCAGGCCGCACCGGACCGTCCAGTACTTCGTGTTGGGCATCCAGCATCTGGCCGAGAGTTCGACCCCGTCATCCCCCAATTCGGCGAGGTACACCGTGGGGGCGGGCTTCTGAACCATGCGTTCGTCGGCGGCCATCAGTTCCTTAATGACTTTCTTCGTTCCCCTTCAAGAGAGCCGACGCCTCGGCGAAGCATGCCGATGCCGGGCAGGATCACTTGTCTATTTTCGTGATCTTGGTACCCTGCAGGCCGAGACCCCCCATCAGCCCCTTCTGATTGAAAAAGAAGGCGTAGATGTCCGCCTTTGTCGTGGTGGTCGTAAACGAACGGGCCATTCCCTCGTCCATGACGACAATGCTCGGGCCCACCCCGATCTCCCAGCCATCGCTCTTGTTCAGGTACCGGAGAGCCTTATCGCTCATGAAGAACAGGACATATCCGTATTCCTGCAGGCCAAACTGCAAGCCGTAAGAGACCGAAACCGTATTGTAGTAGGCCACCGTCTTGGACCGCTTCCGGAGGGCTCCCTCGCCATACTGTCCCCCCACGAAGAACCCGCCCTTAACGATGCTCGGGAACACGAGAACCCCCTTCGCCTCCCGGGCCAGTTCTGAGGACCAAGGGTATTTGGCGGCCAGATCTTTCAATGCCGCATTGACCTGGTAATCGATCTCTGCCGCGCTCGCCGCAGCCGCTGTGCCTTCGCAAACCACCGGAGTCACACCCAGCACAATCCCGATGAAAAGGACCAACACCCATGTATATGTTTTCATATTTCCTCCCAAGATAAACTCGAAGCAAGTCAAAAAAAGGGTTTTCCTTATCCCATACCCCGCCATCCCGGCCAACTCCCGCAGAGCGGAATGCGAGCCCCAATCCAGAAAGAGACCAGACGGGAAGGGGCCTCACTGGACGAGTGGGATCTCTCTGGCCAGTTCGTAGTAGAGGGCGGCCTGAATCTTTCGCTCGATCTGATAGTAGCGGGCCACCTTTTTCTCCGGCAGGACCTTTCGGAATTCCGGGAGAAACATTTCCCGGAGTTTCTGGCCGAGGGAATCGATGGTCATGGATTCATCCAGCAGTTCCCTTGCCTTCTCGTCGGTCATGTTCTTGAGGGCCTCCGCGTAGTCCTTGAGCAGTCTGCCGGTACGGGCCCGCAGCAGGAACAGCTCGTCCTGGTATTTCTGATACACGGGCCAGAAGGCCTTGGCCTCGGATTCCGTGAGTTCCAAGTTGGCGGCCACAAGCATCTTCTTGTCCGCCTGCAGTTTCTTGATCAAGATCTGCATGTTGTCCGCAGGTTTGTCCTTTGCCGGGGCAGGGCAAACCACCCCCAGCGCCATGGCGGCCATCATGGCCAGAACAAGGATCCCCTTCCTATAGCTCTTCATTTTTTCCCCTCCTTCAAAATGTGATCACCTCGCAAACAGCCGGAAAACATTTATTTATATTGTACTATTTATTTTAGTTTTTGACAAGATACTGCGCGAGATTCTATTGGACCCTGGTCCAATGTTGGCCCCACCGGTTGAGGTCACGGGTCAACATCTGAAATTCCTTGGAGCTTGAAAAAATGCGCCGGGCCGCGTCGCGCAGTCGGTCCATCTTCTCGGGCTTGCGGCCGGGAAGCTCTCACCCGAGACGACCGAGCTCCAGTCGATCTCGTCCAGGAGGCGGCTTTCGTGCCCGCGAATGGAGGCCTCCGTGTCCCGGAAGGCCTCGAGCCCACCGCAGGAAAGGGCCGCGGCCGGGTTTCTCCAACCTGAAAAGCTCAACAGGAAAAGGATTCAGTCTTCCTTTTCAGGGGGCGCAATGTTCCTCGCCCCATATTCCGACCCCGGGTCAAGGGGATTCACGGGCTGGTGACCGAGGGTCACCAGGCCCCTGCACCCTATTCCCGTTCCCCCTCCAGCGTTCGACCATCCAGAAGGATGGATACAGGGCGACGGCAATGATAGCGTCCCAGATCACCACTTCGAGGAATGGCCGGATGTCCCTTTAGGTACGCCAATCACTCTAAAGTGACAGGGGCTGGTTCCACTTTCCAGATGTCACGACAGTACTCACGGATTGCCCGGTCGGACGAGAACTTGCCCATCCGGGCTACATTAAGAATGGACATTTGGGTCCACCGGTCCTGGTCTCGGTAGGCCAAATCCACCTGCCTCTGGGCATCCACGTAAGCCTCGAAATCGGCAAACAACAAAAAAGTGTCATGGAAGAGGAGGGAATCGATCAGAGGTTTGAAGAGCTCCCGATCACCATTGGAAAAATAACCCGAACGAATGCGTTCGATGACACCCTGGAGCTCGGGGCTGGCGTGGTAGTATGCCATGGGCTCATAGCCATTTTTCTGAAGCGATGCCACCTCCTCAGCAGTCAGACCGAACAGGAAGAAATTCTCTGCGCCGACTTCCTCTCTTATTTCGATGTTGGCCCCGTCAAGGGTCCCGATGGTCAAAGCGCCGTTCATGGCAAACTTCATGTTTCCGGTCCCGGAGGCTTCTTTCCCGGCAGTCGAGATCTGTTCGGACAGATCGGCGGCCGGGTAGATGAGCTTTGCGTTCTTGACATTGAAGTCGGGGAAGAACACGACCTTGATCCGTCCGGCCACATCGGGATCACGGTTGACCACTTGGGCCACCGAATTGATCAGTTTGATGATCCGCTTCGCCATGAAATAACCCGGGGCTGCTTTCCCACCGAAGATGAACGTCCGGGGACACATATCGTATGCGGGGTCCCGTTTGATCCGGTTATACAGGGCGATGATGTGGAAGACGTTCAGGTGTTGGCGCTTGTATTCATGGAGGCGTTTGACCTGAATATCAAACAGCGAGGACGGTTCGACCTCGATCCCGGTGCGTTCGCGGATCAGCCGGGCGAGGTTTTTCTTGTTTTCGAGCTTCACCCATCGCCAACCCTCGCCAAAATCCTTATCCACCGTAAACTTCTCAAGATGACGGAGCTCCTCCGGCTTGCTGACCCAGGTCTCGCCTATTTTTCCACTGATGATCCGGCAAAGCCCGGGGTTGCTTAGGAGCATAAAACGGCGAGGTGTAACCCCGTTGGTCTTGTTATTGAATTTCTCAGGCATCATCTCGAAGAAATCGCGCAAGACGTCTTCCTTCAGCAACCGGGAATGAAGCTCCGCCACCCCATTGATGGCATGACTCCCGACGCAAGCCAAATGCGCCATGCGCACATAGCGTTCGCCGCCCTCGTCGATGAGGGACATCCTGGAGACCCGCGCCTCGTCCCCCGCGAACCTCTTTTTTACTTCTTCGAGGAAACGGCGGTTGATTTCGTAAATGATGTCCATATGCCGGGGTAGAAGATCAGTAAACAACTGAACCGGCCACTTTTCGAGAGCTTCTGGAAGGAGCGTATGATTGGTATAGGCGAACGTGTTGCGGGTAATTTCCCAGGCGGTATCCCAATCCATGTTTTCTTCGTCTATGAGAAGACGCATGAGCTCGGCAATTCCTATGGCTGGATGCGTATCGTTGAGCTGAATCGCAAAATGCTTTGAAAACTGGCTCAGATCACCGCCGAACAGTTGGTAAATTCGCAACATATCCTGCAGAGAACAAGAGACGAAAAAATACTGCTGTTCCAGCCGCAGTTGCTTGCCTTGAATCGGTTCGTCGTTGGGATAAAGAACTTTGGTGATGTTTTCGGAGTAGATCTTTTGGTCTACAGCCTGGTAATAGTCGCCGACATTGAACGCGTCCAATTCGAAGGATTCAACCGCTTCAGCCTTCCACAGCCGCAGCAGGTTACACGTGTTGACGCGGTATCCCAGGATAGGAGTGTCGTAGGCGACGCCCTTAACCGTCCGGTAGGGGAGCCATCGAACCCGATACCGGCCCTTTTCGTCTACATAGGACTCGGTGCGGCCCCCAAAATTCACGTGATAGCTGATCTCCGGTCGGGCCATCTCCCAGGGGTTGCCCAGCCGCAACCACTGATCGGTACGCTCCACCTGCCAGCCGTCACGTATCTCCTGATCGAAAATGCCGAACTCGTAGCGAATGCCGTAGCCAATGGCAGGGACCTCCAGGGTCGCAAGGGAATCCAGATAGCAGGCCGCAAGTCGGCCCAGACCGCCATTGCCAAGCCCTGGCTCCTCCTCTTGATCGAAGAGGGATTGAATATCAAGGCCCTCTTGCTCGGCGGTTTTTCGGACTTGCTCATCAAGACCGAGGTTGATCAGATTGTTTTCCAGATGGGGCCCGAGGAGAAATTCAGCCGAGAGGTAACTGACAATCTTAGCTTCGCCCCTTCTCAACTGTTCGACCGTCTTGATCCAACGGTGCAGGAGCTGATCCCTTACCGTGTAGGCCAAGGCCATGTAGAGGTCATTTTTAGTGGAAACGCTTGGGAACCGCCCCTGGGTGTACAAGAGATGCTCACGAAAGGTGCGCCTCAGGCCTTCAATGCTCATGTCTGACCGGCTGCCGACACCCACATTTGCCTTTGCCGCTGATTGCCCTGATTTAAATTGATTTACCATCTTGTGACTCCATAGTATCTGACTGATTTGCACTATTTCGTGGCACAGAGGGTTGTGCCGGTGCCCCGAAGAGCCGTCACCGCCGCCTTGACCCGTTCAGCCATGGCCGTCTCGGCCAGGGCAAGGTAGGATCGTGGATCGTATTTTTTCTTGTTGCCGACTTCACCATCCACCTTGATGACTTCGTCGTAGTTCTTGAGCATGTGGTCCGCTATGGCCCGCGTGAAGGCGTACTGGGTGTCAGTGTCGACGTTCATTTTCACGACGCCATAGTCAATGGCCTCATGGATTTCTTCCGGAAGAGACCCTGAGCCGCCGTGAAATACCAGATAGAATCTGCCATCCTTGCCGTATTCCTGTTCCACGGCATCCTGCCCGGCTTTGAGAATAGACGGTTTGAGCTTGACGTGCCCGGGTTTGTAAACCCCGTGAACATTGCCGAAGGTTGCAGCAAGCAGGAAGCGTGCACCCTTCACGCCGCCGAGGCGGCGAGCGACTTCCAGCATGTCCTCCGGAGTGGTGTAGAGCTTCTCGGCGGGCGCGCCTTCTGCTTTAATGCCATCCTCTTCACCCCCAACCACCCCGGCCTCGACCTCCAAAATCAGCTCATTTCGGTGGCAGCGCTCAAGCAGTGGAACCGCGATGTCAAGGTTCTCTTTCAATGGCAAGGAGCTTCCGTCGAACATGTGACTGCTAAAGAGATTAGGGAGACCGGCCCTGCGGCGTCGTTCCGTTTCTTCCACAAGCGGTACAAGAAAGCTGTCCAATACCTTAGCCTGGCAATGGTCCGTGTGCAACGCGACGTAAATGTCGTAGCGTTCAGCAACCCTGTGGACGTGCTCTGCTATGGATGTGGCCCCCAAAACCATATCCTTCACCGACAATCCGGAGGCGAAGGCCGCTCCTCCAGTCGATACCTGGATGATCCCGTCGCTTCGGCTTTCGGCCAATCCCTTCAAAACGGCGTTGGCGGTGGTGAGGGAACTGACGTTAATGGCCGGATAGGCAAAGTGTTTTTCTTTGGCTCTGTCCAGCATCTTGCAGTAGGTCTCATAATCAGCAATTGGCATATCGCCTCCTATCCACTCGAAAAGCGTTTACGTTTTTGTTCAAGCGTTCCAGTCCCATTTTTCTTTGCCGCCCACCTTCGTGCCGGGCGGGATAGTCATATCGTTTCCGGCTGACCTGTGGATGCCAGCACGGCGCTCCAGAGCCAGCCGCCGGGATCGATCCTTTTCCGCTCAGAGACAGCCATGGGAATGGGCACGTGAGTGAATGCTCCACCCCAATCGCCCACCACCATATTGGTTCGTCCGGCCATGCCGGCATGTACAGCGTTTTGACCGAGCAGCAGACAGAATGCGGAGTCATGAGCATTGGCCGGGACGCTTCGAATGGTGTAGCTTGGGTCGATGTACTTGAGGTTGGTCTCCTTACCGAGACCCTTGAAGTGGGCACTGATCTTATCGCGAAGAAACATCCCGATATCTCCGAACCGGATGTTTCCTGATGCATCATGCTGTTGCGTTTTTTGCACGAGGTCCTGGCCCGCCCCTTCCCCCACCAGGATCACAGCATGCCCCTTTTTCTCCAATCGTTCTTCGAGGCTTCTCAGAAGGCCGTCAAGGCTAAAGGGGATCTCCGGAACCAGACAGAAGTTCACATCGTTATAGGCCAGGGCAGCAAACGCTGCAATGAAACCGGATTCTCGCCCCATTAGCTTCACGAGGCCAATGCCGTTCCTTGCCCCTTTTGCCTCTATATGGGCAGAATTGATTGCAGCCCCCGCTTCGGTAACAGCCGTCTCAAAACCGAATGACCTTTGCACGTAGGATATGTCATTGTCGATGGTCTTGGGGACTCCGATCACGGCCAGCTTCAGACCCCGGCTTTCGGCTTCCCGGGCGATTGCCTGGGCCCCCCGCAAGGTGCCGTCTCCTCCTATGGTGAAGAGGATCCCGATCTTCATCCGTTCCAAGGTAGTCACCATGTCAGAGACTTCTTGCGACCCTCGAGATGAACCCAGGATCGTTCCCCCCTGTTCATGGATCCTTGCCACCGACGGTAAGTTTAACTCGATGGGCACGTGCTGGTACCGTGAGATCAGTCCTTCATATCCATAGGGAAATCCGAATACGCTCCGCACTCCGTAATGGTGGTAGAGGCACAATACGATCGCTCGCATGACATCATTCAGACCGGGGCAAAGGCCCCCGCACGTCACAATGCCACATTTCAGATCTGCGGGATCGAAGTAGATCTTTTCTCTGGGACCTCCTTTTTCGAAAAAGGGCGGATTCTTGCTGGCTTTATAATAATCTTGGATTTTCTGCGGGCTGTTGTCATAGAGGACATAATCATCCTCGTCGACGAAACGCACACGGGACATGGGGGAGCGAATCCCACACTCGCCCAATCGCGATATAGTAAAATCCAGTTTGGTTTCTTGCATCACTGTCTCCTTCCCATAGGCTTATGGATTTAAGATCGCAAGATCGAGCGGGACAAATGATCGCTCTTCTAAGAGTCGCTTCAAATTATAGGAGCAAGATGTAAAGGCGGGCTATTGGACTTTGGTCCAATAGGAGGGGACATGCTGATGAGGCCACCATCAGGTAGACATTTCCAACAGCCAAGAAGAGGCGTCGCCTGGGCATTTTCCAGGTCGTATGCCTAAACAGCAACAGCCCTTTTTTTCAATACCACCAACCCGCAGCATGTCGGTAAAAATGAGATGTCTTCATACTGCCACCCTCTCAAGAGTCTTCGATCATTCTACGAGCCCCTCTGACCCGGTGTTCTTTTTCTCAACGGGTGATACGGTTGAATCGTTTTATTTGCCTGCCTGGTGGATGGTGCAAACGGTCTGCATGGCAATTTCCCGCCCTTCTTCCGTGTGGACCACAAGGGCCCGCACGGGCGAACCGTCCCTCGCGATGTCCGCCACCAGATCTCCCTGGACCGCCTCGTTCTTCGATAAGTCGATGGCGATTCCCAGGTGTTCCAGACCCTCGCACGCCCTTTCCCTGATCGTGGATGCATGTTCACCGATACCCCCGGTGAACACGATGGCATCCAAATGGCCCAGGACCGCCATGTAGGTCCCGATATATTTCTTGATGAGGAGAAGAGGGAAAAATCCGTGCTGTCGAACACCTCATACTTGATCGAGGAACTGCCTGAGTTGATGGCCACCACCTTCATGACCCGGGCCTCCTATGCCGGGCCTGGGTCGTTGGCCTCCTCCTCGAGAACGAATCGCTTTTCTTCATCCCATCTCCCCCAATTCCGCCGGTGCATGAAGATCGATGATCTCCATGCGGTGATTCCCCTCCGGGTGTTTTCTGGAAGGCCCTTCGGTCAAAAAGGCGAGCTTGGCCGCAATGCCATGCTCGCTCAGCCAATGCCTCACATAGGCCTTCCAATCATCCGGATGCTCCGGCTCATGCACAGGGTATACACCAGAAGAGAACTGGAGCTGCTGGCAGGTCTCCTCCTCGGAACTGATGGCCACGGTCCAGACGGGGAAACGGAACCGCGCAATGCTCCGCGCAGTGGCGCCGCTACGTGTCGGGACGAACACAGCCCCGGGAGATTCGTACTCCAGGCATGCCTCCACCCCGATGGCGACCAGATGTTGCGGACGGATCTTGCCGCTGAGATCAACCCCCCGGTACAAGTCCTTGACGGCAATAGGGGCACGGCGTGCCTCCACAGACGCCGCGATTTTTCCGAGCATCCCGACGGCCTCAACAGGGTATTTGCCCATGGCCGATTCGCCGGAGAGCATGACGCAATCGGTGCCGTCCAGGATGGCGTTGGCCACGTCCGTTGACTCGGCCCTGGTCGGACGTCGGTTGTTCGTCATTGACTCCAGCATCTGGGTGGCGGTGATCACCGGCTTTGCGCGCATATTGGCAAGGCGCATCAGATGCTTTTGCACCATCGCGATCTGTTCAATCGGCACCTCCACGCCAAGATCGCCTCGTGCAATCATGATCCCGTCGGCCGCATCCATGATCTCTTCAATATGAGCCAGTGCCCCCGACCGTTCAATCTTGGCGATGATGAACGGGTGGTACCCCAGATCCGCGGCTGCCTTCCGGACGACCTGGATATCCGCGGCGGTTTCCACAAAGGATTGGCTCACCGCGTCCACACCATGCGTCAGGGCGAACGCGAGGCATTCATGGTCTTTCTGGGTGAAGGCGCTGATCCCGAGATCGATGCCCGGCAGGTTGAGCCCCTTGCGAGACCAGAGTTCCCCGCCGACCCGAACCCTGCAGATAACCTCCCTTCCCTTCACGTCGACCACCTCGATCTGAATATAGCCGTCATTCAGAAAAAGCGTGTCCCCCTTCTTCACGGCCTGAGGAAGCAGGTCAAAGGAGATGGAGGCGCGGGTGTTATTCCCCACAATTTCATCGGTCGTCAGGGTAAACGGGTCGCCGGGGATCAATTCCACAGGCTCCGGATCGATGGTTCCAATTCGCATCTTCGGGCCCGGAAGGTCGGCCATGATGGCGATGCGGCGCCCGAGGGTCGCTGATGTGGCGCGAAGGTCCTCCATGACCTTTTGATGGGCCGCGAAGTCGCCATGTGAGAAATTTAAACGGGCGACGTTCATCCCCGCTTCGATCATCTGCTTCATCACCGCAGGGGATTCTGACGCAGGGCCGATGGTACCGATGATCTTGGTCTTATGACTGGGCAAGTCCATATTTTTTTCTCCGATGGGCGCGATGGTAAAGTCTTTGACTCCTGTTCACCTTGTTCAGCCAAATTACTTCTTGGCCCTGGACTGCCATTCTGCCACCTTTTGCCATGTGCCGTCCGGATTGAAGAGCTTCATGGCCTTGGGTGCTTTGGCTGTGTCCTTTCCCAAATCCTTTTGATAAACGACGCCGTCATGGTTCACCACAAAGGTCATGATCCCTGAAGAACCGTATTTAGCTGGATAGGCCACCAGGGCAAATCCGCCGATCATCTTTCCCTTAACCATGTAGTCATAGGCGCCTCCGGCCGCGTCTTTACCCTGGGCCGTTAAGATCCGGTAATAATACCCATGGTAGGGGGAAGACCCGCTCCCTCGCTTCTTGAGATCGTACCCCTCCCCCTGGGCCTGTGCCATGAGCGGACCCAGAGGACTCTGGTCACTCCCTGTGCCGGCCTCCCAGTACAGGCCGTCTTTCTTTCCCGGCTCACTCCTGATTTTCTGGGCGTATGCGAGGATTCCATCGCCATCACGGTCTTTGAGCGCATATTCCCTTTGAGCGTCCACATAGGCCAGAGAAACCTGGATGGCACTCAACTCGTTCCTGCCGATCCTGCGTGCCAGGATTTCCTCCCTCCCTTGGCGGGTGTCAAACTGCCACAGGAACTTCTTCCTGACGATGGGAACCGGGAAGGGCCAATCCTCTTTTCCAACAAGGAGACGAACCCTTTCATCGGACTCCTTCTGTAACAGATGCTTCTCCTGATATAACTGGATAAAGCGCTCGCGCACTGCCTCATCCGCCACCGGATCGCCTGAGGACACGATGTCTTTGCTTCCCGGTCCGAAGATGGCTTGGAGGGCATTTTTGTCATGGGATTTCATGGCAGACAACAGGCCCTTTACCGCATCTTCAGGCGATCCGAAGCCCTGTTCCGCCGCAGAACCGGCCAGACAGAGGTTAGCGCCCAGAAGAAACACCGACACGACACTTATCAGGATGTTTCTGCACAAACTGACACAGACCTTATGGCTTGTCCTATGGATTTTCAGCCGCATATCGTCTCCTCCGTTCAAAAGGGGTTTTTGTGTTTGAGTCCGGCTATCGGCGGCCTCGGCCGCCACCCCGGCCGCCGCCTCCGCCGCCGCTAAATCCGCCGCCTGAACGGCTCATGCCGCCGCCTCCCCCGCCCCAACTCTTGCTTGAGGAAAGGCTATCGCGCCCACGGCTGCTGAAGTCCCGCGTTTGGCTGCCCCGTTCATACCCTCCAAAGGCGCTCCTGTCCATGGACGACTGCCGGCTGCCGCGATCGAAGTTCGACATATCTCTTCCCTGCCGGTCGCCGCCCCGGTTCATGGAGCCGACGTCCTTTCCGCCCAAGCCCCCCTGCCGGTCACCGGCTGAGCGATCGCGGAACTGATCAGCGCCGCCCCGCGCCAGATCCTGCCTCCCTGCGTCGGCCCTGCCCCGAAAGTCCTCGCGGGCCTGGGCATCCCGTGATGCCCCCCTGTCAAACCGCTGGGCCGTGCCCTGGTCACCATAGGCCACCCCCTTCCGATGTTCGGGGTTGTGCTGCCATTCACCCCGGCCTCCCGGACCGTTGGTCACCCTGTTCTGGTACTTGCCCCGGTCAATGTTGTTGTTGATATTCGCATTCCTGTTGACATTGATGTCCACGTCGCCGCCATGCCAGTTACACCCCCCCCAGGCATAGCCCCAGGCCGCGCCGATAGCGACGCCCATGCCAAAGGAAAAGAGCGCAGCACCGGCCACATATCCCGGTGGATAATAATAGTAGGGCGGATATGCCGGATAGGGCCACGCGCCATAAACCACCGTCGGATTGTAGGTCGGAACATACACCACCTCAGGATTGGACGGCTCGATGATGATGGTCTGCGTCTCCTTTTCCACGGTCACTTTCTGTTCCTGAGTGCTCTTGAGGTTTCCTTCCGCCTGGGCCTTCTGTCGGAGCTTCTGAACCGTGTCCATCACGTCCTTCTGCTGGGCGAGAAAGGCATTGCCAAGTCTTTGCGTCCAGTCCAGCTTCTCGTTCATCATATCCAGCACCTGGGAAAAGTTGACCAGAGACTTGACGCTGGGATCCCAGTCCTCCTTTTCCAGGGCAGAGGTCAGGGCATCTCCCTTTAGATTCTGGTTTGCCTTGGCCCATCTCGCTGCCTCAACGACCTCGAGCGGGTAGGTGGATGCCATGAGGATCTGGGCCACGAGTGAATCCGGATAAAGGGCGATGGGCGCCAGCAACTGATCCAGTTCTTCCTGCTTGAATGTCTTGTCGCCGCCCGCGCTCTGGGCAAAGCCCATTTGAGGGGCAGCCAGCAGGAACCCCAAAAAGACAATGAAGGCCTTTATGAATGGTTTCCTTGTTTTCATGTTCTTTTTCCCCTTTCTCTGTCAGATATTGTCTCGTCTCGCCAGGCAGCCCAGACTTGGGCGGGTTCATGGACGGTTGGAAAAGCCTTCTCGCGGGCATGCAATCTGAATCTCCTTGACCCATCACGGCTGATCAACGTTAACCTCTTGAACGCAGGACGCAATTGGCGCCGGTACCGTAGAACTTCACGGGGTTACCCTTGTCATCCACCACCGTGATGCCGGTCATATCCCGTTCCGCTCCGCCGGTTGCATTCTTTTCAGCGGCCTGGGCAAAACGTCTGGCCAATTCCCACGCCATGACGTCCGAGGTAAGGAGCGCTTCCTCTTCCGAGGGGAAAGAATCGGAGACCCACTGATCCCCCTGCCGTCGCTCGAAGCGCACACGGAATCCCTTGGGTCGCTGAACCCATCCCGCGCCGATGATCTTCATCGCTTCTTTCAGTTCCATTTCTCATCCTCCGATGCCCTTCTTCCCCTTACCCAGTCGGCCAAGCCTTCTGTCTCCTCACCAATCATCGGACCCTCCCCAAGATGAACCAGCCGTCTCGGCATGGCAAACCCAATCCCTTCCTGGTCGAAACGGAGCTTGATCTTTTCGAGCAGATCGCAGCGGGTGCGCCAGTAATCTTCGTTTTTGACCCAGGACCAGGCGGCAAGCTGGACGCCCTCCAGGGTCAGATCGATGACAAACACCCTGGCTGGCGGGGTCTTGAGGATGCGCGGATCTTCCGCCAGGAGCTCTGCCAGGACCGCCTTGGCCTTGAGGAGGTCCTCCTGATATCCGATGGGGAAATCAATCCGAATCTGTCGGTTGGGGATGAGATGATAGTTGATGACGTAATCATTGAGCACCTTGCTGTGGGGAACGAAGACGGTCTTCCCGTCAAAGGTGCGAAGCCGCGTGTTCATGAGGGTGGTGCCTTCCACCTTGCCGAGGAGGCTGCCGGTCTTGATGGTATTGCCGACCTTGAACGGAAGGGTAGGAATGAGCGGCCGGAAGATGACCACAAGGCCCACAAGCGCCAGTGCAATGGCTGCGAGAACGCGTACGATCACCGAGGCCTTCAACCCGAGCAGATGCGCGGACATGGACACGGAAAGGGTGATGATCAAGATAAACAGCACATTGGCCACGATGGAGAGGGTGGCCTCGTTCAGGTTTAATCTCCTCAGGATCGGCTTGGCGTATTTCAGGAACAGCTTCGCAAGCACCAGACCGGCCAACAGGATGATGAGCGCCCGCAGGATGCCCGGACCGTAGGCGGTGACCATGTCGCTCACTTCTCTCAGCTTTTGCAGCTCCGTCTCCACCGTGTTCATATACCCAACTCCCCTTGGCAGGGTTCATGGCAGGCGTTCACAACTTGACCCAGCATATCACAACTCCGACGAAACATGAACAGACTTTGCGCGGCTGGATTCCGGATCCTGGCAATGGGTCCTCAATTTCCTCCCGGGTTCAGGGTCAGCGAAGCCGATTGCCGGATAGGCATCCCCCAACCTCAAAATGGTAAGAAAGGCGTCGTCGTTTGCCCGCAATCGTTCTTCGGGCGACATCCTCAAGAACATGGCGACTAAGCCCTTATCCACACCGGATTGATCAGCAATCTTTGTCTCTTCGCACATCTGTGACCCTTTTTTGAATCTAATTCCCGTCACGATAAGTTCAATTGGCCCGTGCTGTTCCGCGATCAACTGGAAAAACATGCTACAGAATTTTGCATATCTCACTGACTGACAGCACCTTGGCAAAGAGGCCGTTAAGAGCTCCAAGAAATGCAGCTTGAACATTCTCAGCGGGTACGGTCATGCTGCCAAATGAAAGTGCCTTTGTGGCACATGCGTCATGCGCCAGCACGCACTGGAAGCCGAGATCGGTGGCGGCACGAGTTGAAGAGTCAACGCACATATGAGTCATCATCCCAGCAATCACAAGTTGAGAGATCTCACATTCTTGAAGATGCTCAAGAAGCCGCGTTTCACGGAAACTGTTTGGATAGTTCTTATGAATAAGTGTCTCACCATCATTTGGAGCCACTTTCTCGCATATTTGAACTCCAGCGGTCTCTGGCAAAAAGAACGTGGCTCCCGGCCTCGTTGATACGTGCTGAACGTGGACTACCTGAAGCCCTTTTTGTCGGAATGTCTGAAGTAGCTTCCCAGCCTGCATCCCGGCAGCAGGGCTATTCACGAGCTCCATTGCCCCACCAGGGAAGTAATCGTTTTGAATGTCAATGAGTACCAACGCTCTTTTCATTACTTGACCTCTAATGTCGAGCGTGACCCCGTTTCACCCGGCGTCCGCGCCGGGTGAAACATAGTGGCCGCCGCTGTTGTTGGCAACTTTCTATAATGTCTTGAACAAGTGGACATCTTGCTGCGGGAAAGGAATGGAGATGCCTTCCGCATGGAAACGCTTCCTGATCTTTTCCTGGGTTGCAAAGAAGACATCCCAATAATCATCCGTCTTGACCCAGGGTCTCACAGCGAAGTTTACGCTGCTTTCGGCAAGATCAAGAACGCCGATTGTTGGGGCGGGATCCTTTACGATACGTTCATCTTCTTCCAGAATCCCCATCAGGATGGCTCGCACCCTATCGAGATCATCGCCATAACCCACCCTGGCGACAATGTCCACCCGCCTCTGGTCGTTGGCCGTGAAGTTCGTGATGTTGTCACCGGTTGCCTTGGCGTTCGGAACGATCACTTTTTTGTTGTCCAGGGTTTTCAATTCGGTTGTGAATATCCCTATCTCTTTGACAATCCCTGATGCGCCGCCGGCCTCGATGTAATCACCAATTTTAAACGGCCTGAAGATGATCATCAGTAGTCCGGCCGCAAAGTTCGCCAACGAGCCCTGCAGAGCCAGCCCCACAGCTAAGCCGGCAGCTCCGAGCACGGCGATAAACGACGTTGTCTGTACACCGAGTTGCCCAAGGGCCGCGATAATCACAAACGCCATAATCGCGACGTAGGTCACACTCGTTACGAATGAGACGAGCGTTTCGTCCGCGCGGCCTTTTGTCAGAATCCGTTTCACGAACGACCTGACCCCGATTGCCGCAAGGCGGCCAAGAATCAGAATCACTGCTGCTGCCACGACCTTCAGTCCGTACAGCACGACCCATTCCTGCAGTTTCAGAACGACGTGTTCCATCTGTCTTCTCCTTTCACTTCATTTTCCTTCGCCAAAGAAAGAAGCTCACCGGCGCCCGCTGCTGGCGTCAGGTGCAGCGCCTGGTTGGGCCACACCGTCCTGGGCTTGGCAGTGCGCTATGAGTGGTTCTAAGTAGGCACGCTTCCAAAATCGCAAACCAAGGCGTCGGACCAACCAGCTAAAAACCGGACGAAGCCACCTGTGACGAAGCCTGACCGCGTAGGAATAGGCAACCTCAGTGCCGCCGGAAACGTCACTTAACAGAAGTTCTTCTTCGCCTGTTGTGTTAAAAGTGCGGTTGAACGTTGAACAGCGGTAGCCCGTGCCGGGCAGTAGCTCGGCATTGATCGCGATATGCACAACCGGGAAGAATCGCCCGAAGGAGGCTGCCTCCACATCAATCACCAAACGGTTGCCATCTCGAGAGATGACTTTGGCTGAACGAGCGATTCTCGGAAAGTGTTGCGGTAATCGCTCGAAATTGGAAATCACCGCGTAAACCGAACCCCTGGTAGCGGGAACGAACCATCGGCTCCGGATCCGAATCCCATCAGAGCTGTCATCAATCGAATCGAGGTTAGCGCTCATTGTTGTGGAGCGGGGCGCCCATGATTTTATTACTTTCATCAGCCTTCAAGCCTGTCATCATGCCTCGCCGCCACGGCGGCACCTCTTTCCAATCCGCCTCAACCATTCCACAAAATCCCGTCCCTCCCGACTGTCGCGAAAAATTCTCAGGCGTTCCATGCCACGACACATGACATGGTGCAACGCTCCGGGCGCCTGTCTGCGTGCGGTCACGCACAGGCAGGCGTCTATGCGCGATGGGCGAAGCATCCGTTTTCTATGCCGTATCCATCCTTGATGACGAAAGGAATAATTTCATGGGCGATATCCACTGAGCCGCGCGTTCTTTCGCGTCGGCTCCAGCCCGATGTTGGCTGATTTGTAAACGGCCCTCTACTTCGACTTCTCTATTTCCCCTTCGACTTCACGTGCCCCTTCTGAGTAAACCTTTTCTTCGTCCGGAGCCAGCTCACGAAGAAGCCGGAGGAACTCTCCAGCATGAACGCCTTCTTCATCGGCGATGTCCTTGAAAACCTCGATTGCGAGCTTGTGCAATTCTCCGGTGTCTGTCCCCTGTTGTTACACTCATTTAAATTCCTTGACGATCGGCGGATCTCCACCTACCAGTAGGATGATACGGCAGCCAGGGGCAATGTCGTTGCCGAATTTCAACGCCTTAGCTTCAGCCTTGGCCGCTGTCTCGCCAGATGCTCCTCCGTAGCTCTTGGGACCGTCGGCCAGAGCGCAATACCAGCTACCCTTAGCCCAGCAAAGGACTTTTGCGTCTGGCGCCTGGCATTGGCTTAAAGCCTCTCGCTCGGCTATAGCCCGATTACTCCTACCATAGGCACAGCCCCACCTGGAGGTGGATTTGGAAAAGGCGATAGCATGGTAGCTCGGTGCACGGTAGTTCTTGTCAATTTGGTCTAATTCCCTCTTAAACTCCTGCTCACGGTACCATTCCCTGTCTCTCCGTTCACGGTATTCCTGATTGGTCTCTCCGGCTAACGCCATCGGTATTTGAGCCGTCAGGGCGAGCAGCAACATAATGCCCAGGATGGCTGCAATTCGTGATTGTATTAATTTTGCAAAGCCTTCAGAAATCATGCCTTTGAGATTTGATGTTTTATGGACTTCGAATTTTCGTTGTAAAACTTCAGATATCTCTGAAGCCTTTATAGAGTCAATTTCACGTGGATGCACAAATGGCTTCGTTTCGAAAAGTCTTCCGTGAAATCCTAACCTTCTCTCGGCATATTGAAGAAGCTCTTTTAGGGATGAGTTGTAAAATTTTGAGAAGATCTTTTTCATAGTTGTTTCCTTACATTTTTGTCTGCCCAACGACATAGGTAAGCTGCCGCCAACATTGCGGGGCAACTACTTTTTAGGTCCCGCCATGCCTTTGTTCGGATAACTGGCCGAAAAAAAGATCGCATCTTTGTTGGCGGTCCGCTTGACCCCATGGTTCGATGTCGTTCCTTCGTCATTTCTCTGGACACGTTATTCTTACTGTCGGGAAGTAAGTCCTATATCTACCCTCATCCCTGGTGATCAAATCCATACCAAGCACAGCGGCTTGTGCTCCGACGTAGAAATCTGGCAAGGGTGATTGCTTCGTACCCTTACCCCTTCTGTAACGAAGATAGGCTTTCCCGGCTAAAAATAGTGCTTCTTTGGGAATTTCTAACAACTGAAATCCGCCATTATGAAGTGCTGATTCCAATTCCTCAATTTTTTCAAAAGCTATCGATACTTCCGTATAGATAATCTGATTGATGTAAAGCGTTGAACTTTGGCTGGCATCAGCCAATGCATTTTCTGACCAGTCAGCCCAGTTCGGGTCATCCAGAAGGATGTCTAAAATGATATTCGAATCCACGAGAACGCCGGTCATTCTTCAGACCTCGTTAGCGCCATAATTTCATCTGTAGTCATTTTGACAGTTGCCAAACCACGGAGTTTTGAAAACTTACGTGTGGCTGCCTTTTCCTCTTTTCGCTTCACTAAAAAGATGCGCCCCTTTTCATCGATGAAATCGACCTCCGTTGCGGGGGTTATCCCCAGTTTATCGCGAATGTTTTGAGGGATTGTAACCTGACCTTTTGTGGTTACTCTCATGATACAACCTCCTATATTGTATTACTGGTAATAGTAATACCGATAATGCGGTCTGTCAATGAAATTTCTGCAAGGTCAAGGTGTCACATCTTGCACAGAAGCAAGGTCAATGTGTCACATCTTGCACAGTGAATAATATATGGTCGTAGAAGCTAGGTCAATGTGTCACATCTTGCACAGTGAATAATATATGGTCGTATTTAGCTTGCAAATCAGGCTCTTCTTTAATTCTGGTTCGCATGGAGCTTAAAATGTGGCTTACTGCCGAGTAGCTCATGCCAAACA
>Ga0172375_10004941_pt1 | contig 19467 bp, 20 predicted proteins | sample LakKiv1m_FD_114537 | JGI IMG/M metagenome (GOLD analysis project Ga0172375, IMG submission 114537) | Freshwater microbial communities from Kabuno Bay, South-Kivu, Congo - kab_092012_11.1m | ecosystem: Environmental > Aquatic > Freshwater > Lake | place: Democratic Republic of the Congo...
GGAGACAACTGGAAACTGGGTAGGGCAATTCTCGAACGGCTGAAGGACAAGGAAGAAAACCATGCTTAAAAGTATGACGGGATTCGCCCAAAGCGATTTCGAGGCCGAGGGGCTAGCCGGGAGCATGCAGCTCAAAGCATACAATAACCGCTACCTCGATATTTCGATTTCACTGCCTCCGCCGCTTTCCAATTTTGAGCCCAGGATTCAGCAGATGATTGGGGAGAGCCTCAACCGAGGAAAGGTGGAGTTCAACCTTAAGCTTAAAAAGATGGAGCGGCCCTTGTCCATTCGCCCCGACGCTGTTGCGGCCAGAGCAGTCTATGAGGCAATTTCATTGATCGCCCGGGAGTGTGGAATCGAAGAAAAGCCATCGCTGGGCCTTATTGCTTCCTTCGAAGGCGTTCTTACCTACGAAAAGGATTTCGACGCGGAGAGCACTTGGAAGCTTATCGCCAACGAGCTAACTGTCGTTTTAAAGGAATTCGAGACTTCGCGGCAGAGGGAAGGGAAGGCTACCGAAACGAGTATTTTTTCCGAGCTTGAGCGCTTCGGAACAGGTCTCGTCACGGTCAAGAAGCACGTTTCCGAAATCGAATCCACCATAAAGTATCAGCTTCAAGCGCGATTCGAGGACTTGCTTCCAAAGGGATACGATGAACAGCGCCTTCTACAAGAAATGGCCGTCCAGCTTGTCCGCTTCGGTATCAACGAGGAAGTTTCCCGTCTGGAAGCCCATATCTCCGCTTTTAAAGCAATAGCTCAGGAGACTGCTCCCGCCAAGAAGCTGGATTTTCTCTGCCAAGAAATGAATCGGGAAGTGAATACGATAGGATCGAAAAACATGCTCTTGCCGGTGGCCCACGCTGTTGTGGACATGAAGGACGCTTTGGAAAACATCAGGGAACAGTTGAGGAACGTAGAGTGAAAGACATACGCGCCTCCATCATAGCCATTTCCGGCAAATCGGGATGCGGCAATACAACGGTATCCCGGCTGGTCGCCGAGAAGCTGGGCCGACAATTCATCAACTACACGTTCAGGAAGATGGCGGAGGAAGAAGGCAAGAGTCTTGCCGATATTCTAGCGCTGGCGGAAGACGATCCATCCTGGGATAGGAGACTCGATGCCCGCCAAGTCGAGCTTGCCCACCAGCAGGATTGCGTCATTGGATCCAGGCTCGCGATGTGGCTTTTGCCTGAGGCAGATCTGCGGGTATATCTAAAAGCGCGGCCCGAGGTAAGAGTCGACAGGATACACGCAAGGGAAGGCGGGAGCAAAGATGAAATCGCCTTATTCACGGCTCGGCGAGACATCCGGGACCACAGGCGCTATATGGAAACGTATGGTATAAATTCTGATGATCTGTCTTCCGCACACCTCGTCATAGACACAGAGCGTTGGGATGCCTCCCAGATCGCCCGTATTATAGCCGATGCGTTCATTGGCAGGAGGTAATCGATGTCGACATCCAAGGTGGTCATCGTAACGGGTGCGTCGGGGGGCATCGGAAAGGCTTGCGCGGCCTACCTGGCCGCAAATGGATACAATGTATATGGCACGAGCCGCTCGGCGAGCGACGAAGTCGCTGATTCCGGCGCAATACACATGGTTAAGATGGATATCACCGACCAGAAATCCATAAGCAAGGCTATCGGCATTGTCGTGGGGCGGGAAGGCCACCTGGATGCCGTTGTCAACAATGCTGGGTTCCATGTTGTCGGCCCCCTCGAATGTATTGCTATTGATGAGATAGAGAGCTGCTGGCGGACGAATTGTCTCGGAGCGATACAGGTATGCAGGGAAGTCCTGCCAATCATGCGACGCCAGGGAAGCGGGCATATCATAAACATCAGCTCCGTCGGAGGAGTTGTTGGATTGCCTTTTCAGGGCGCTTATTCGAGCTCCAAGTTTGCCCTCGAAGGCATGACGGAGTCTTTGCGCGCTGAAGTGCGCCGTTTCGGCATTAGAGTTGCCCTGGTAGAACCCAGCGATATTCGCCATCAGGATTGCCGAAGTGATTCTCCCGTTTCTCGGGATTATGAGGAATCATTCAGCAGGGTCATGAAGATCGCCTGGGCAGACGAGGAAAAAGGATATCCTCCAGAGAGAATAGGTCCGCTCATTCAGAAGATCCTGAGCAAAGGGAATCCTCATGCGCGATATACCTTTGGTCAAGCATTTCAGAGAGCCGTGCCGATGCTTAAGCGCATCCTGCCGAATCGTTTTGTCGAATGGGCACTTGGAGCCTATTACAGAGTCTGAGTGTCGCCTTTCCGGCTTTGCGCGTAAGATCGATCGCGCGTTCAACCCTCGCAGAGGGATCCAGGAGAGATAAGCATGTCGTTAAGCAAAAAGCAATTTGGAACTCTTTCAACAGGAGAGGATGTTTCTCTTTACCTGCTCGAATCGGGCGATTTTAAGGCCAGTTGGTGCGATTATGGCGCTTCTTGGCTCAGCTTCATCATGCCGGACAAGCGTGGAGTGAAGGATGATGTCATTCTAGGGTTTTCGAGCTTCCCTCCGTATGCGGCCAAGCACCCTTATTTTGGAGCGACGGTTGGGCGAGTCGCCAACCGCATAGCCGACTCGAAATTCATGCTCGACGGAAAAGAATACAGGCTTTTTACGAACGATGGAAAAAATCATCTGCACGGAGGGAGACGAGGACTGGGCAGATCTCTCTGGAAGGGAGAAATGGACCTTGTTGATGGGGATCCCGCCGTTCGCTTTTCGCTTTTCAGCGCCGATGGGGAGGAAGGATATCCCGGGAATCTCACGATTGCGGTTACAATCCTCTTGAATCGGAATGGCGAATTGAGCATTTCCTATGAAGCCGAATCGGATCGCAGAACTCCCTTGAATCTGACCAATCACGCGTATTTCAACCTTTTGGGAGAGGGGGCGGGAACGATAATGAATCATGAGCTAACGCTTCGATGTAGTCATTATCTTCCCGCCAATTCCTCCTTGATACCATTGCCTGGCAAACCCGCAAACGTGTCGGGCACGGCATTTGATTTCCAGCGGCCGAAGCTAATTGGCAAAGACATCGGGCAGGGTCTCTCCGGCTATGATCATTGCTTTGTGATTGATGCTCCAGATTTGCAGAAACCTTTCGCAATCGTCTCGGAGGAAACTCTAGGCAGACAGCTTTCCGTCAGCACGACATCACCGGCGGTTCAGTTCTATACAGGAAATTTTCTTGATGGCATACTGGGGAAGAATGGATCTGTATATGGAAAACATGCAGGGTTCTGTTTGGAAACCCAGTATTATCCAAATTCGCCCAATCGGCCGGATTTTCAATCGTGCCTCGTAGAGGTCGGGGGAAAATGGCATCATGGGACGAAATATTCATTTTCTATACGTTAACATATATAGAAATTAGTATTTTTGAATCCAGAAAGCGCGAGGAAAGCGCAGAGATATGATATATCATACAAGGAGAAGCATATGTTGGAAGAATTAGCAAAGCCTATTTCGGATTTACAGGCTGAGATCAGCGATATTTGGGGGCGTCTTTGACGCTGAAACGCTCGAAAAAAATGTAAGGGAAAAGGAAAGACTTTCATCGGAGCCTGATTTCTGGAACGACTCGGCGAGAGCCGGAAAGATATTCGCGCAGATAAAACAGCTCAAGGATCGCATCGATACTTGGAAGAAACTCAATAGTGACATCCAATCGCTCAGGGAGTTTTATGCGCTCGCGGTTGAGGAAGAGCAGCGCGATCTTGAGGCTGATCTAAAAAACACATTGGACGATGTGAGAAAGCGCTTTGATGAGGCCGTCGTTTTGGAGCTGCTTTCGGGCGAAGCCGATTCATCCGATGCCTATCTCGCGATACATGCGGGGTCGGGGGGAACCGAGGCCTGCGATTGGGCGAGTATGCTGCTACGCACCTACACGAGATGGGCTGAGAGGAAGAACTTCAAGACTGAAGTGGTGGATATGTTGGAGGCGGAAGGCGGCATAAAATCCGCGACAATCCAGATAAGCGGCGCTTACGCCTACGGTTATCTCAGAGGAGAGAGTGGCGTACACCGACTCGTCAGGATTTCTCCCTTCGATGCGAACGCGAGGCGCCATACCTCTTTCGCTTCCGTGTACGTTCTTCCCGTCCTCGACGATTCGATAACGATCGATATTAGGCCTGAGGATATTAGGATCGACACATATCGCTCGGGCGGGGCCGGTGGCCAGAAAGTCAACAAAACCGATTCAGCGGTGCGAATAACGCATCTGGCGACGGGGATCGTCGTGACCTGCCAGAATGAGCGCAGCCAGTACAAGAACAAGGACGTCGCCATGAGCGTCCTCAAATCCAGGCTTTATGAATATTACCGGCTGGAAAAGGAAAAGGAAAACGCGAAATTCCAGAACGACAAGAAAGAAATCGCCTGGGGTTCCCAGATCCGTTCCTATGTTTTCCAGCCATACACGATGGTAAAAGACCATAGGACGAAATTCTTCGTCGGCAATGTGCATGCCGTGATGGATGGCGATATCGATCCGTTCATTGAATCCTACCTGCGCTGGAAGTGGAAGGGCGGGGTGGCTCCCGCAGAAGCCGACGATGAGGAAGTGTAATCGAAAAGGGCTCCCCGCGGCAGGCATGGTATGCCTGCTGCTTGGCCTTTTTTCTTGGAATATCGAGGCGCAGGAACAAACGACCCCCGGCGACTCATCCGCTATAAAAACGATATCCACCGAGACTCAGGCAGCCGCTCAAGTTTGGCGGCTGGGAATTTCCCCATTCTATTCCGTATCCCCCGAAGAGCTGGCCATGACAACAGCGGGCGAATTCGACCTTCCCATGGCTCGCGATGTGGCGCGGAACGCCGAGGAAAAGGCCTTATCCTTTTCACTCCCGAATATGCTGCTGTCTGATTTGGAGCCGCTCCCAAAACGCTCTATGGTGGCGGTCGCCGGAACAGACGGGGCAGCCACATCAATTCCTGTGGTTCTCAATCCGATCATCACCGACGGCCTCCTCGTCGATATCGGAAAGGACGGCGATCTGTTTTCCGCGAACGATGGGATAGTCGCGGGATTTTACTCACGGGAAGGCGTATTCATCCGATGCGTGATCCTTTTTTTCGAGAAGGGAACTCCTAAACCGATTACGTCGGCCAGCTTTACTGAAACTATCGATACGCTGGACAACATGAAAAATAAGACCTTGCCGCAGCTTCTCTCCTGGGTAGCCAACAGACCTCTTGGAGTCATCGATGTAAAAATAGCGCCAACTGGCGGATCCGCGACGATCGCAATTCAGCCAGGCGATACCGTGGGTGAATCCGAAACGAGTGGTACAAGAGCTTTCGTCTACGAACCAGGGAATTATGATATCGTGGTCTCGCGGAAGGGCTATGAAACCGGGCACCTGCCAATTTTAGCCTTCTCGGTCGGCACCTATCGGTCGGAAGAAATTCAGCTGATTCCCACGATCAATATCCCATCGACGCAATCATCATTCGCTGCCGCGGCGGATTCCTTGAAATTGCTCGATGAAAATGACTTTCGCGGCAAGGAAAAGAAATTTCATTCCGCCCTGGGGCGATTCATTCTCGGGATACCCATCACCGCAATAGCTCTGGGCACTTTCTTTTCCTACTGGGAAGCATATTCTCGAAGCGCGGCAAGCGCGGGGGCGCTCTATGTAAGCGGGGGAACCGCAGCCCTTTGCGTCTCTTTCGAGATAGGCTTTATCATTGACACCGCCATAAAACTCGTGGATGTTTTGCATGCTTCGAGATAAACTGCCTCAAACGGAGAAATCATGGGTTTTGCCGACAAGATAAAAGCGTTTTTCAAAAGGACAGGCCTCGACGATGGGGCTTTCGAAGATCTCACTGATCTTCTCATCGAAGGCGACATTGGAGCTGCCTTCGCTTTTGAGATCGTGGATCATCTCAAGGCGACATGCAGGAAGGAGAAGATCACTGATCTCGAAACGGCAAGAAAAGCGCTCAGGGAAATTCTTAGGCCCTATGCGCCCAAAAAAGATTTTTCTGTCGACACCTCCGTCTTGAATGTTGTTCTCCTCCTTGGAGTGAATGGGGTGGGCAAGACGACGTCATGCGCGAAGCTGGCGGTGTGGGCACGGGATCAAGGAATCGAAAACATCATCCTTGCCGCGGGAGACACATTCAGGGCGGCGGCGGTCAATCAGCTAAAAATACATGGTGAGCGCACATCGATACGAGTAGTGGCACAACATCAGGGCTCTGATGCCGCGGCCGTGCTTTGGGACAGCATAGAGGCTGCGGGCACCGGGCGATCCGGCCTGGTCATTGCCGACACGGCTGGCCGAATGCATACCCGCCAGGATTTGCTCAAAGAGCTGGAGAAGATGAACAGGATTATTTCGCAGCGCGCGCCCGACGCGAAGTACAGCAAGCTCCTGGTCCTCGATTCGACGACGGGGCAGAATGGAATGCGGCAAGCTGAAACATTCCATGGAGCGGTTTCTTTGGACGGCGTCATTCTCAGCAAGCATGATTCCACAGCAAAAGGCGGGATGGTTTTGAGTCTGTCACGGCAATTCGACTTGCCAACGCTTTTCGTCGGTACCGGCGAAGGATACAGGGATTTTGCTCCCTTCGATCCGGATCATTTTCTCAATGAATTTGTAGGTCTATAGCGCAGTGACCAGAGCTTCACTTTTTTTCGCCGCGGCGCGATGGGGGTTTTCCGGGCGCCGAAAAATGTCCTTGAGGCGAGCTATACTCGCCGCCACTGGCATTGCCGCCGGCGTCATGGCTCTCATCGTCGTGCTTGGCGTCATGGGCGGACTGCAGAAAGGCTACATCGACTCGATACTTGAAATATCCAGTTTCCATCTTAGGGTGGAAGTTCCGGAATTCTTTGTCGTCAATTCGCTGGATACACTGCGATCCATCCCTGGCGTGGAATCGGCCGTCGCTTTCAAGGAAACGCATGTTCTGGCGATGGGGCCCTCGGGCAAAGCGCTGACACTCAATCTGCGAGCTTTTCAAGATGGGTCATCGCGCTTCGATCCTTCCCTGGCAAGCGCTTTAGGCCTTTCCGCGCGCGATGAATTGCCTCAAAAAGGTCACCTGATACTGGGCAAAGAAGCCGCCTCAGCCTTGGGTGCCCGTGAGGGGACTTCGATTGAGCTTTTCGGAATGTCGAAAAGCGCGGACGAAGGGATATTGCCGCTGAAACGATTCATTCCATTGGGTGTAACATTCAATTCAGGCTACTATGAATTCGACTCGTCCATGGGGTTCATATCGCTCAGGTCTTCAGATGGAACGGAAGGACTGTTTTCCTCATCGCGCCCCACCATAGGGATAAAGCTAAAAAATCGCTATCAGGACTATCGCATCGCGAAAGAAATTCAATCGATACTCCCGCCGGACGCCAGCTCCGTCCTGTCGTGGCGCGAATTTAACCGCAGCTTTTTTGGGGCTCTGCGTACTGAAAAAACGATCATGATGATTCTCATCAGCCTCATCTTCGTGGTTGTCGGCATCAACATATTTCATGCCATGCGTCGCACAATCGCGGCAAAAATGTCTGATATAGCGGTTTTAAAGGCCTGTGGTGCCTCGAATGCCGACATTCGAGGCATCTTCGTCATCGATGGCATCTTTATTGGCATTTCAGGCGCTTTGGCAGGCTCCGCTTTGGGTTTGCTTCTCATAGCGAATATCAACAGGATCATGGATGCGGCCGCCTTTCTCCTCCGAGCATTCTATTCGCTTCTAACCGCGGTTGGACTTTCATCCCCGAAAGGTGATTTTAGGCTTTTTTCCCCGGCATATTTTTATATTGAAGCAATCCCCGTATCCATATCCTTTGCCGAGCTTTTGTATATAGCGATGGTGGCTATAGCCTCTACCGTCATGGCTGCTCTCTTGGCAGGACGCAGGGTTTCGGCCGCGAAGCCGTCGGAGGTACTGAGACATGAATGAACAGGTTGGCATGCCCATCGTTTTCTGCAAAGACCTCGTAAAAAATTTCGAAAGCCAAGCCGAGACTTTACATGTCCTTATGGGCATTGATTTCGAGCTTGCTCCAGGCTGCTCCTGCTCGATTATGGGATCGAGCGGCTCAGGGAAAAGCACGCTTCTCTCGATCCTCGGAGGGCTGGAGCATTTCGATTCGGGGGAAGTGACCGTTGGGAAATACGAACTTCACAAGCTGGCGGAAAAGGCCTTGCCTCAATTCAGGAGCAAGGTCGTTGGGTTCGTGTTTCAATTTCATTACTTGCTTAAAGACTTTACCGCGATAGAAAACGTGGCGCTACCTGCGTACATGATGGGAGCTCCAAGAAAGGAAGCGTGGGCAAAAGCGGAAAATTTGCTGGAAAAGGTCGGGATGTCCGATAGGATGAATCATTTTCCCTCCGAGCTTTCGGGCGGTGAGCGTCAACGGACGGCAATCGCCAGAGCTCTCATTAACGATCCCTCGGTTATCCTGGCCGACGAACCCACGGGAAACCTTGATACCGCGAACGCCGCGGCAGTCGAGGAGCTTATGTATGGATTGCCCTCGCTTTCCGGCGCCACAGTTGTTCTGGCGACCCACGATCCGGCTTTGGCGGAATCCGCGGATCGGAGATTCGTGCTTTTCAATGGAAAATTGAGCGCCATATGAGATTCGGATCGTCCCTCTTCATTGCCGCCCGCACCTTGATGGGAAGACATGCCCAGGCTGAGGCTTCAGGGCGAACGGGCGCCGCAATTCCCCGCAAGGGAAGGGCGCTCACTTCGTCGTCAGGGGGCATGGCCGGCGCCATTTTGGGCATTGGCATAAGCCTCGTTCCCCTGGTTCTCGTCCTCATCGTTTCCGATGGTATGATCCAGGGAATTACGCGACGGTACATGGAAACCAAAACGTATCACCTTCAAGTCGCTGTGCCCGATGGCATGAGCGACATCGAATCGCAAAAGGGACTAAATGCGATCCAATCGCTGCCCGGCGTTAAAGCGGCTTTTTTGGAGAAGAATGGGAGCGGCGTTGCGGTATCGGCTTCATCGAGCAGCGCGGTGATGCTGCGCGCAATCGATCCCGCCTTCTTTTCCGACCCTGGAACCAAGGAATTCCTTGCTGTCGTAGCGGGGCATAGTGTCCCAGCGGGGAACAGGGACATCATCATCGGCTCTTCTTTGGCGACAGCGCTTAAGGTCAAGCTCGGCGATTCATTAACTCTCATAACGCCAAACCCTGAAGACAACGCAAACGATACGGCAGGCGCCGACTTCTCCGGGTATTCCCCAAGACTTTCATTTTTCAAAGTCTCTGGCATAGTGAGCGCTGGGTACAGGGATCTCGACGCGCTATGGGCTTTCATCACTCCGGAAATGGGGACAAGGTTGTTGACCTATCCCTCGTCCGCCGCTTTTTTGGGCGTAAAAGTGACGAACCCTTACGCCAACAGCCTGGGCGCCGTCAAGGATTCTATCATTGAGCGGCTCGATTCCGTCTATCCTGACTGGTTTGATCCTTATCTTGCGCGAACATGGCCAGAGATCGAAAGAAGTCTCTACAAATCCTTCGGCACGACAAAGTCCATGCTTCTTTTCATTATGGGCATCGCGCTTATCATTGCCGCGGTGAATCTCGGCTCCGCTCTATCCACCTTTGTCGTTGAACATTCGATTGAAATTGCGGTGCTTAGAAGTGTGGGAGCGTCTGGGCTCGCGCTGAAACGCATTTTCGTTGGCGCGGGACTCATAACGGGCGGCATCGGCACCATTCTCGGGCTATCTTTAGGTTTATTTATTTCCTGGAACATAAATTATTTGATATCTGGCATTGAGTGGCTCGTTACGGCCATTGATGTCGTCATCGCCTTTGCGAGCGGACATCCCTCGGTACCTCTCAAGCTCCTCGATCCCGCCTACTATCTGGAAAAAATCCCGATTTCCGTCGATTTTGCCCAAATAGCGCTTATCGCAACCCTCAGCATAGCCCTCAGCGTCGTCGCGTCGCTTATACCTGCTTTGAAGGCCTCAAAAGTTTCAGTTCAGGAACTTATCCGAAAAATTTGAATCGTTTTCTATTATTTTTTTGAAGTCTATGCTATGCTTTCCGCTGTATTTTTGTGTGGAGGGCAGAATGGCGAGAAAAGCAGGTGGGCGCGCATCGGGTTTGGCAGGCGAGCCGTTGACCGCGATAGGCATCGAAATGGATGAAGGCGGCAATTCGCCCAAGGCAAAAATCCCTGAGAATACCGAGAAGCAAAAAGCGCTCGAGGCGGCACGGCTGCAGATCGAGAAGCAGTTTGGGCAAGGCTCCCTCATGAAACTGGGAGCTCATCAGAGCGCACAGGGAATCGAGGTCATACCCTCGGGGTCCATTCTACTCGATGAGGCGCTCGGCATTGGCGGATATCCGCGAGGCAGAATCGTCGAAATATATGGGCCGGAATCCTCAGGCAAGACGACGCTCGCGCTCCACGCGATAGCTGAAGCGCAGAAGCTGGGTGGAATCGCGGCCTTCATCGACGCTGAACATGCTCTCGATCCGATTTATGCGCGAAACCTGGGCGTCGACATCGATGAACTCTGGGTTTCGCAGCCCGATAATGGCGAACAGGCCCTTGACATCGCCGAATCCCTCATCCGATCGGGCGCGGTCGATGTCATCGTCGTGGATTCCGTTGCAGCGCTTACCCCACAGGCGGAGATCGAAGGGGAAATGGGCGATGCGCATGTCGGCCTCCAAGCGCGGCTCATGAGCCAGGCTTTGAGGAAGCTGGCCGGCACTTTGTCAAAAAGCAAGACTATCTTGATTTTCATCAATCAAATACGCATGAAAATCGGCATCATGTTTGGCAACCCTGAAACGACCACTGGTGGCAATGCCCTGAAATTCTATGCCTCGGTCAGACTCGAGGTCAGAAAAATCGAGACTATGGAAAAGGGCGATGAAGATGCCATTGGCAACAAGGTAAGGGTTAAGGTCGTAAAAAACAAAGTCGCTCCGCCATTCAGAAGGGCTGAATTGGAAATCATATTCGGCAAAGGCATTTCCTGGTCGGCCTCCCTTCTCGACGCGGCCGTTAAGTACTCCATCATCGACAAAAAAGGCGCCTGGTATACCTGGGGGGACGAGAAGGTAGGGCAGGGCAGGGAAAACGCCAAATTGTACCTGGAGCAGAACCCGGAACCGACCGCCATCATAGAAAAAGCGGTGCGCGTCAAAATTTTCGAGAAAGTTTCCGCTCAATCTTCGGGAACAGCTCAAGGTGAAGCGACAATCGCTGTTGCGGCCTTAAAGCCTAAGAGCGAAATCGATGGCGCGAGTGTCATAAGCGCCGACGATCTCTTCTGAAGAGGCTCATGGAAACCATCTGGCTGGGCATCGGCTCCAACATAGGGAATAAAGCGGCATCTCTCCGCAATGCGGTTAGCATGCTTGCGGAATTTGTACACGACCTGCGTGCGTCTGGCCTTTGGCTTTCAAAAGCCAGATATGTGCTCGATCAACCCGATTTTCTGAACGGCGTCGTTTCGGGTTCTACGAGGCTCAGCCCCCATGAGTTGCTCATGGCGGTAAACCGTATCGAAGCCGCCCTGGGCAGGGATCGATCCGTCGTGGTTCCCAAAGGGCCCCGGACGATCGATATCGATATACTTCTCTATGGCGACAGGATCATCTCTGATGATGCGCTCATCATTCCCCATCCAGGTATGAGAGAAAGAAAATTCGTTCTTCTACCCCTGTTCCAGCTCGCCCCCGACCTCATCGACCCGGTCAGCGGGAGAGCGTTCAGCGAGTATCTGGCTGGGCTGCCGCCCCAGGGTATTTACCCGGAGAGGTCATCCCTGTATGATGCGGCTTACCCCTGATGAACACTAATTTTGACGCTGAGGCCTTTCCCGCCCCTTCCTCGGCTTACGCCGATACCGCCGCGATTCGTAAAACCTTCAAACTGAAGGATTTCGAAGGCCCGTTGGATTTGCTTCTCTTTCTGATAAAGCGCAACGATATGAACATCTATGATATCCATATCGCCTCGATAACCGAACAGTACATCGAATGCCTCAATAGCGAAGAAGGTGTAGATCTCGATGAGTTATCCGAATTCTACAATCTGGCGGCGACCTTGCTCCTCATCAAGTCCAGGATGCTCGTCCCTTCGGGGGCTCTCGACGATGATGATTTCGACGACCCGCGCCAGGGACTCATAGAAAAACTCATTGAGTACCAGAAGTATAAAAAGCTTTCAGGACTTATGGAGCAAAGGGAGATGGAAGTGGAGTGGACCCTCGAGCGTTCCTGCATGCAGCGTACGCTCCCATTCCCCGACAAGGAAGACGATTCGCTCTGGATGGATCTCGATGTGTGGGACTTGCTGCGTACTTTTTCCTCGATGGTCCAGAACTTCAATTCCGAACGCATCATCGATCTTTACGAGGAAGTATCAATCAATGAAAAATTGGCTTTGATGAATGAATTTCTCGAAAAGCGCGAGCATTTTTCCTTCATTGAGCTCATCACTCGACCGCGCTCCGCTCTCGATTTGGCATGCGCATTCCTGGCAATGCTTGATGCGGTGAAAAACAAGCTGATACGTATCAAACAGCACAAGCTCTTCGGAGACATTCTCATCTTCCGCTATGCGAACGAGGTTTCCAATGGAAAAAACTCCTGAAAATAATGCCTCGGTTGTTGGGGCCATCCTCTTTCTCGAAAGCGAGCCCGTCGGCGAGTCGTATCTTGCGAGAGTCTCGGGCTTGTCGGAGGAAGAGGTGCTGAACGCTCTGCAGAGGCTGTCCGCCGAATACGAAATGCCCGTGCATGGGTTCGCGCCGCTGCGGTCTGGCGGTGGATGGATCCTCGCTCCCAAGGTGGAGCTATGGGAAGAGCTGAAGGATCATTACGGAAAGAAAAACGAAGCCAAACTTTCAAGGGCGGCGATGGAAACCCTGTCGATCGTCGCCTATTCGCAGCCGATAACCAGGGCGGAAATCGAAGCCATACGCGGCGTATCAGCCGACGGCATGATACGTTTTCTGCTCTCAAGAGAATTCATAAAGGAAGTTGGCAAAAAGGATGTTCCTGGCAAGCCTATGCAGTATGGCACTACTCTGGAATTTCTCAAGTATTTCAAGCTTGGCTCCATCGCCGACTTGCCCAAGCTCAGCGAGATCGAAAGCAATCGTTTCGAGAAAACGGAAGGCGAACAAGGATGAGTGAGCAGCGCGAAAAAACACGTCTCCAAGCCTTTCTCGCGTCCTGCGGCCTGGGATCCAGAAGATCATGCGAGAAGCTTATCCTGGATGGCCGCGTATCCATCAACACCGAGGTCGCCACGCTTGGCCAGAGCGTAAGCCCAGGGGATCTCGTGCGTTTCGATGGACATATAGTCAAGCCTCAGGCGCGGCTCAGATATATCGCCCTGAACAAGCCCCCGGGGTTCGTGACATCAATGTCAGACGAAAAGGGCAGGCCGGTGGCATCCTCGCTCCTAGGCAATTCGGTGGAAGAGCGGGTTTACAATATTGGCCGCCTGGATCAATGGTCTTCCGGGCTTTTGCTGTTCACGAACGATGGTGATCTGACAGCGCTCATGGTCCACCCCAGTGGGCTTATCGAAAAGGAATACCGCGTGGAAACGGATCTGCCGATTCCCCCTACCTTCGCCGCCCAATTCATGGCCGGCATCCTGATTGCGGGCATTCGCTATAAAGCGGAATCCGTTCGCGTCATATCGGACAGAACGATGAGCGTCGTTCTCATAGAAGGGAAAAACCGCGAGATACGAAGGGTTCTTGAGCATTTCGAGCTCAGGGCCATGCTTCTTAGAAGAACGCGAATTGGGCCGATCGAGCTAGGCGATCTTGCGGAAGGCGCTCATAGGGAACTAGCCCAGGAGGAAGTATCGGCGCTGCGAAGCTTTTCCGCGTCAAAACGAATCGCGCGAGGCAGAAGTCTATGATAATCGCTCTTGATGGACCTGCCGGCTGCGGGAAATCCACGATAGCCAAACTTCTTTCATCGCGGCTTGGTTTCGTATACATCAATTCAGGCAGTATTTACCGAGCTATTTCGCTTGCGGCCATGGAACGGCACATCAGCCTCGGCGAAGAATCAGCACTCATCGCCTGCGCCTCGTCCGTTTCGATCGATTACGATGCCGAGGGAACCATTATCCTTAATGGGCAAAAAGTCACTTCCGAGTTGCGAACGGCAGCTGTCGATGCGATAGTCGCCCAAGTGTCGGCGATTCCGGAAATACGGAGCATCGTCAACGCGATTGTGCGGAAAATCGCCGCATCCAAGAATGCGATCGTCGAAGGCAGGGACATGACGACCGTGGTGTTCCCCGACGCTGAGGTAAAATTTTATATCGACGCTTCGGTCGAGGAGAGGGCTCGGAGGCGTTTTGCGCAGGGCGCCTCAACCATGTCGCGTGAGGAGATTCTGGAAAACATCAAGATGAGGGATCAAATCGACAGGGGCAAGAAAGTCGGGGCGCTAAAAATCGCCGCGGACGCCCTGTATTTGGATACTTCCGACTTGACCATAGAGCAAGTTTATGAGAAAGTATACAGTAAAATTCTACACATAAGGGAAGCACATGGAGAATAAGGAAGTGGAAATGGACGCCGCCGCTCCCGCCCGCGACGAATTCCAGACACAATTGCAGGAGCAGTACCTCAAGAGTTTTGAGGGCCTGGAGGAGGGAGATCTAATCGACGGCAAGGTCGTCCAGATCGCTGGGGATTTCGTGTTCGTCGACGTTGGCTACAAATCCGAAGGCAAGATTCCAATGCTTGAATTCGGTGACACGCCGCCCAAGGTTGGTGATGACGTCAAGGTGATCCTTGTAAAGAAGGAAACCCACTCCGGTGAAGTGATCGTATCCAAGAAGCGCGCTGAGGAGAAAGTCTTCTGGAAGGCTGTCGCCAACGCGTTCAAGGAACATCAGCCTGTTGATGGGACCATCGAGAAAGAAGTGAAGGGCGGCTTTGAAGTCGACCTTGGCCACGGTCTCAAAGGGTTTCTGCCATCTTCCAAGGCCGATATCCAGAGAGTCGAAACCGGGGATCAATTCGTCGGTCTCAAGAGCAAATTCTATCTCGAGCGTCTCTATTCAGAGAAAAAGATCAATATTATCCTCAATCGCAGGAAATGGCTTGAGGAAGACATCGATAAGCGCCGTGAGGCCTTCTTCCAGACAGTGCAGATCGGCGATACGGTCAAGGGCGTCGTGAAGAGCTTCACGAGCTTCGGGGCCTTCATCGACCTGGGCGGTTTTGACGGACTTCTTCACATCAACGACATGAGCTGGGGCCACGTTACCAGGCCGAAGGACTATGTTCGCAAGGGTCAGGACATCGAACTCAAGGTCATCAGGCTCGAGCCGGAAGAGAAGCGCATCAATCTCTCGCTAAAGCACTTCAGCCAGGATCCCTGGTTCACTTTCGAGGAAAAATATCACGTCAACGATGTGGTGAAAGGCAAGGTCACCAAGCTGACGGACTATGGGGCTTTCATCGAACTCGAGGAAGGCATCGAGGGGCTCGCCCATATTTCCGAATTCTCCTGGGTCAAAAAGGTGCACAAGCCAGAAGATATGCTCAAGCCAGGCGATATGGTCGATTGCATGGTGCTCGGCTATGATATCCAGGCGGGGAAGGTCTCTCTTGGCCTCAAGCAGGTGCAAGTGAATCCCTGGGACAGCATCAACGAGAACTATCCTATCGGAATGCGACTGACGCGCAAGATCGTCAAGGTTACCAACGCTGGCGCCTTTGTCGAGCTGGAGGAAGGCATCGATGGATTCCTTCATGTCGACGACCTTTCCTGGACTTCGCGGGTTAAGAATCCTTCCTCCGTTCTCCACGAAGGCGAAGAAATCGAAGTCGTGGTCATCGAAAGCAGCCCCGAAGAGAGAAATATCCGACTCGGCGTCAAGCAGCTTTCCGAAGATCCTTGGAGATCCTTTGCGAGAGCGTTCAGGGTCGGATCCATCGTTGAAGGCACGGTATCCAATGTCACCGATTTTGGCGTTTTCGTCAAAGTCCAGGGCGACATCGACGGCCTCGTGAAGAAACAGGATCTCTCCTCCGATAGGGATGAATCGTGGGACGATGCCCTCAAGAAGTTCTCCGTTGGCATGGCGGTCAAGGCCGTGGTCATCGACCTCAGCGCCGATAGGCAGAAGCTTGGCCTCTCCATTCGCGATCTGGTCCAGCGCCAGCAGCGTGAGGAGATATCGAAGTTCATGCAAAACGAAGAGGTCGATGGCGGCTATACGATCGGGGATTTACTCAAAGAGCGCGATACGACAAAGAAAAGCTCTTGATCGACCGTTCGCGGTAGATTGAGAAAAGACAAAGGCGATGGTGGGGACAATCGACCAGGCGAAGTTCGAGCTGCTCATTGAAGTCAGCGCGCTGATAAATTCGAACTACGCCGATGCCAAGGCTCTCATATCGCAAATTATCGAATCATCGGCAAGGCTCGTCAGCGCGGAAGCGGCGAGCCTTGTTTTACATGATCCTGTCGCCAACAAGCTGAGATTCGAAATCGCGATCGGGCCCAGAAAAGATGCGGTCACTGGCAAGATCCTCGATCCCAATGAGGGGATTGTCGGCTGGGTAGCGCAGCATGGTCAATCGCTCATCGTCAATGACCCAGCCAGCGATAGCCGTTTTTCCCCATCCATATCAAAAGAAATTGATTTTCCAACTAAATCCATCCTCGCTGTACCTATGAAGATCAAAGGATCGCTCGTTGGCGTCATTGAAGTAATCAACAAAACCAAGGGCAGATATTTCCAGGATGAGGATCTTTACTGGCTCGAGCTTTTCGCGCTCCAGGCCGCCATAGCGGTCGAAAACGCGAGATTCCTGGAAAAAACATCGATAGAACTCACCTACCTGAGCGAAAAAACCTTGCAGAATTCAGGTTGGCACCATCTTGTTTATGCGTCGCCGGCAATCGCGGAGAAAATAGAACTCATCGACAGAATCGCCCCGAGCGATGCCTCGGTCCTTATCCTGGGCGAAAGCGGGGTAGGGAAGGAGCTTTTCGCCGAAAGGCTCCATAGAGCTTCCAAGAGGGCGGAAAAACCATTTGTGCGCGTCAATTGCGCCGCGCTGCCGGAAACCCTTCTTGAAAGCGAGCTTTTCGGGCATGTAAAAGGCGCGTTCACCGATGCGTATCAGGACAGGAAGGGGAGATTCGAGCTGGCTGACGGAGGAACGATATTCCTCGATGAAATCGCCGAAATGCCCCTAAGGTTGCAATCAAAACTTTTGCGCGTATTGCAGCAGAAAACCTTTGAAAAGGTGGGATCCTCAGAAACAAAAACCGTCGATGTTCGAATCATAACCGCTACGAATAGAGACCTCGCGGAAATGGTGGCGCGTCAGGAATTCAGGTCCGATCTTTTCTATCGCCTCAACGTACTTCCTCTGTACATTCCCCCTCTTCGGGAGAGAAAAGAAGATATATCGGTCCTCGCCTCGCATTTTCTCAAACAAGTCGCGAGGGAGACAAATAAGCAAATAAGCGGCTTTTCTGATTCCGCCATGGAATGCATGCTCTCCTACGCTTGGCCAGGGAATGTGCGCGAATTGGAGAATGCGGTGGAACGCGCGGTTGTCATGTCACAGCACCATGTGATAACCGCCGGGGATTTGATGATTGGCGGGAAATCGGAAGATGTTGACGAATTCCGGGGAAAGAGCCTCAGGGACGCGGTCAATGTTTTCAAATCGCATTTCATTCGCAAGGCTCTGGAGCTGCACGGATGGAACCAGACAGAGACTTCGCGAGCCTTGAATATTCAGCGTACCTACTTATCAAGATTGATAAAAGAGCTTACTATTGCACAACCCAAGGAGTGATCTGTGGAGACTAAGGCAAAAATCATAAGGCCCGATAAGCAAGAAGAAAAGAATTTCGTCCAGAAAATATCCGATTTCATCAGCAAGAATCGTGTCGTTTTCCTGTCTATTGTTGGAGCGATAGTCGGCGTGGTAGTAATCGTCGGCGTGTATTCTCTCGTCTCCAATTCCATAGCCAACAATTCTTCCCGCGCCATGGAGGAAGTTCGCACGAAGATCGCTTCCTGGAACAGCGAAACCGATACGACCAAAAAGAATGACGCCGAGACCGCCATCCTGGCCGATCTCGATGCGGTAGCGAAAAAATGGCCGAATTCGTTCGCGGCGCAGGAAGCCCTTTTCACAAAGAGCGGATTTTACGCTTTCAAAAAAGATTGGGCCAACGCTGAGACGACGAGTCTTGATGCGGCCAAGAAGCTTCCCAAGACCTATCTCGCGCCCATCGCCCTGGAAAGCGCCGCGGTGGCCGCGGAAGAGCAGGGGAAGGCCGATGTCGCTCTCGAATATTACAATAAGATTATCGCGCAGTATAAGGACGATACACCCAACCTGGCGCACGCTTATTTTTCCGTCGCCCGCCTGAGCGAAGCAAAATCCGACTGGAAGACGGCCCTTGATAATTATGGCAAGCTGCTTTCGAATTTCGCCGATTCGGATTGGGCAAAACTTGCCAAGGACAGGGTCATCTATTTGAAATCGCAAGGCTACGATAAGTAGGTAACCAATTCGCGCCCGAGCGGTTTTTATTTGAGCAGGTTCGCCGCCGGCAAACGGGGCAGCGAGCCTGCTCTTTTTACAATATGCCGAAAGACGGGGCGGTGTGTGCTAACGATGCGTAAAGCGAAAGGCCTTATGAAGAACTTTCTCATCGTCGGTCTCGCGCTCTTCTCCCTCAACGGCTGTGGCCTGCCCACGGTCGCCTACCTTTATCCGCCGGAAGACATGACCGTGGACAACGGCATTGTCGCCATCCTGAACAACAGCAACAACTACGACGCATCCGACGGTACTTTCCTCGGCTACGAGATCTATTACCGAATATACCAGAGCCCCATCGACGCCTCGACCATGCTCACCAAGCTCGAGTCCTTAAAATCCTCTTATGCCGACGCGCCGGACAGCTTCATGAACGCGGCAACCGGCAGCGGCTACAAGTTCGCCCGCCTGCGCAACTCCTACAACAATACGGCGCCACTGATTCCTGTGGCCATCAGCATGGACATCTACTATTATCTGACGCTCAACGGCAATTCGGATTGGGCGCTCACGGACGCGAACAACGAGCCGCTATTCGGCACAGCCACGGAAGCGGCCCAGAAAAGAAATCTCGTTATCCGCAACATCACTGTTACAGGGACTTCGCAAACCAGCTTCTATAGGAAATATTACCAGACGGATGAGGCCGATTACGCCGGTTCCACGGCAGGCACGTCGGACGAATACTACATTGTATTCTTCGGAGTCGCTTACGGAACCGATCAGACGACGATAGGGCAGCCCGTCTACAGCATGCCATTCATTCCCACCAACTACGCAAAATACTGATAACTTCGTATAATGTATATTCTGTCTACCTGATGCTATAAGAATTGCGCTCGGAGCCCCCTGGATTGCGTTCTTCAC
>Ga0172375_10004944_pt1 | contig 19462 bp, 17 predicted proteins | sample LakKiv1m_FD_114537 | JGI IMG/M metagenome (GOLD analysis project Ga0172375, IMG submission 114537) | Freshwater microbial communities from Kabuno Bay, South-Kivu, Congo - kab_092012_11.1m | ecosystem: Environmental > Aquatic > Freshwater > Lake | place: Democratic Republic of the Congo...
AGTGAAGTGCACAGCACGAAGGTTCCGCCGTGCGATGCCTCCGCTGCACGAATGGCCGGCCAGCAGGCCTCGACGACGGCTTCAGCGTAGTCGGGATGGTTCGGGTCGGGCATGCCGGTCGGGCAGTAGAGCAAGGCGTTGGCCGGGTAGTCGAAGGGACTGTCCCAGCGGCCGGTGGCGGCTTCAGCCAGCCCAAGCGCTTCACGATAGTGCGTGAAGTCATTGCCGACGGCAAGCGTCGCCGAGGTGAAAATCCACGCGCGCGGATGGCCTTCGAGCTGCTTCCTGAAAATCGGCGCGACGGAAAGCGGCGTGAGGTTGAACGTGACGCCGTAGGTCGTTACTTCGACCCAATGCACGGCTTGCGTTTCGTCTTCTTCGTTGCCGGGCTTCTGCCAGTGCCGCAGCAGCAGCACGAGTTCGCCGCAGCGGCGCAGGCAGTTCGCCAATCCTTCCGAGCGGCCGGCCTGGCTTTCGAGATGCTTGCCTAGCTCGTCGAGCGTCGCTTGCAGATGCTTGAGTGCCTCGATGGCCTGCAGATGTTGCAGCCATTGCGCGGTGGCAAGACGACCCTCGTGGCGGAAAGCGAGGCGCAGGTCCTTCGCCGCTTTTTCGAGCGCTTTCACGGCGTCCTGCAGCGGCGTGTAGTCCTTGGCGGCGGCGATGCCTTCGAGCTTGGTATCGCGCGCCAGATCGAGCAGCTGGCCGGTGCCGACGCGCTCGCCGAAGAACATGCCGGCCACCTCGGGCAACTGGTGCGCCTCGTCGAAGATGATCGTATTGCAACTCGGCAGCAACTCGCCCATGCCATCGTCCTTGAGCATGACGTCGGCGAAGAACAGATGGTGATTCACCACGACGACATCGGCGAGCAGCGCCTCGCGCCGTGCCGCGAGGACGAAGCATTCCTTGACGTGGGCGCATTCCTGACCGAGGCAGTTCTCGCGCGTCGAGGTGGCGAGGTACCACGCGCCGGAATCCTCGGGCACGTCGGTGCATTCGGCCTTGTCGCCGCTCGCGGTGACCTTGGCGAAGCGCGCGATGGTGTGCAAGTGCATGACCTCGGTGCGCGAGTTGAGCTTGCCGCCGGCCAGCGCGCGGTCGAGGTGATGCGGACAGACGTAGTTGGCGCGCCCTTTCAGCAGGGCCACCGTGGCCGGCACGCCGAGCGCATCGCGCACGGTCGGCAGGTCACGGTTGAAGAGTTGATCCTGCAGCGTCTTGGTGCCGGTGGAGATAATTACCTTGCCACCGGACAGCAGCGCGGGGGCGAGGTAGGCGAAGGTCTTGCCGGTGCCGGTACCGGCTTCGGCGACGAGCAGTTTGTTTGATTCGATGGCGCCTTGCACCTCGCGCGCCATGGCGATCTGCTGATCGCGCAGTTTGTAGCCGGGAATGGCCCGCGCGAGCGGGCCATCAGCGGCGAAGAGGTGTTCTAGATCCTTGGCAGGCATGGCGGGCGCGGCATGGTAGCACGCGCCCTGCCCCCTTCTTACACTTCCAGGTGTTGATAAAGCACCGTTGATAGATAACGCTCGCCGAATGACGGAATCACGACGACGATCAGCTTGCCGGCATTCTCGGGACGCTTGGCGACTTCCAGCGCGCTCCACACCGCGGCACCGGAAGAAATGCCGACCATCAGGCCCTCCTCGGTGGCGAGGCGACGCGCAGTGGCGAGCGCATCGTCGTTCTTGACGCGCACGATCTCGTCATACACCTGTGTGTTGAGAATGCTCGGCACGAAGCCGGCGCCGATGCCCTGGATTGGGTGCGGGCCGCGCGCGCCGCCCGACAGCACCGGGCTGGCGTCCGGCTCGACGGCGACAATCTTCACGCCCGGCTTCTTCGCCTTGAGCACTTCGCCCACGCCCGTGATCGTGCCACCGGTGCCGATGCCGGCGACGAAGAAATCGACCTTGCCGTCGGTGTCGCGCCAGACTTCCTCGGCGGTCGTCTTGCGGTGGATTTCGGGGTTCGCGGGATTGTCGAACTGCTGCGGGATGAAGTAGCGCGGATCCGCGGCGGCGAGTTCCGTCGCCTTCTTGATCGCGCCGGGCATGCCTTCCGGGCCGGGCGTGAGGATCAGTTCAGCGCCGAAGGCCTTGAGCATCTGCTTGCGCTCGCGGCTCATCGTTTCGGGCATCACGAAGGCTGACTTGTAGCCGCGCGCCGCGCAGACCATCGCGAGGCCGATGCCGGTGTTGCCGGAGGTCGGTTCGAGGATGATGGTATCGGGCTTGATCTTGCCGGCCTTCTCGGCGGCGTCGATCATCGCCGCGGCGATGCGGTCTTTCACGCTGTGCGCGGGATTGAAGTATTCCAGCTTCAGCGCGACGGTCGCCCGGGTCGTGTTCAGGCGATTGAGCTTGACCAGCGGGGTGTTGCCGATCAGTTCGGTGACGTTGTTGGCGATCTTCATGGGTCTCTCCGGATGCTTGATTGGTTTTGTCGGATTTTGATATTAGCAGGTGGTATCTTCGTGGTGTTCCGAAAATAGGGATTGATACATATAATCGGACAACAAGTTTAACTTATCAACGACAAAAGTATCAGGGGAACCCAATGAAAATCGAGACTCTTGCCGTCCATGGCGGCTACAGCCCGGATCCGACCACCAAGGCGGTGGCGGTACCGATCTACCAGACTACGTCCTATGCGTTCGACGATACGCAGCATGGCGCCGACTTGTTCGACCTGAAGGTCGCCGGCAACATCTACACGCGCATCATGAACCCGACCACCGACGTGCTGGAGAAGCGCATGGCCGCGCTGGAAGGCGGGGTTGGCGCACTCGGTCTGGCTTCAGGCGCGGCAGCGATCACCTACGCGATCCAGACCATCGCCGAGGCCGGCGACAACATCGTCTCGGTCGGCACGCTCTACGGCGGCACCTACAACCTGTTCGCCCACACCCTGCCGCAATACGGCATCGAGGTGCGTTTCGCCGACTATCGCGATCCCGCGAGCTTTAAACCCCTGATCGACGCGCGCACCAAGGCGGTGTATTGCGAATCGATCGGCAATCCGCTCGGCAACATCATCGACCTCGCCGCCATCGCGGCAGTCGCCCATGCAGCAGGCGTTCCTCTCATCGTCGACAACACCGTGCCGACGCCCTACCTGTGCCGGCCGTTCGAGCATGGCGCCGACATCGTCGTGCATTCGCTGACCAAGTATCTCGGCGGCCACGGCAACAGCATCGGCGGCGTGCTCGTCGATTCGGGCAAGTTCCCCTGGGCCGACCACAAGGAGCGCTTTGCGCGCCTCAACACGCCGGACGTGTCCTACCACGGCGTCGTCTATACCGAGGCGCTTGGCCCGGCGGCCTACATCGGCCGCGCGCGCGTCGTACCGCTGCGCAACATGGGCGCGGCGATTTCGCCCTTCAACAGCTTCCTGATCCTGCAAGGCATCGAAACCCTGGCCCTGCGTATGGACCGCATCTGCGCCAACACGCAGGCCGTCGCCGAATACCTCAAGAGCCACCCGAAGGTGGGCTGGGTCAATTACGCCGGGCTGCCCGACCATCGCGAGCACGCGCTGGCGCAGAAGTACATGGGCGGCCGCGCCTCGGGCATCCTGACCTTCGGCGTCAAGGGCGGCGCCGCGGCCGGCGCACGCTTCCAGGACGCGCTCAAGCTCGTCACCCGCCTCGTCAATATCGGCGACGCCAAGTCGCTGGCCTGCCATCCGGCCAGCACGACTCACCGCCAGCTTTCGCCGGCAGAACTGGCGAAGGCCGGGGTGTCGGAAGACATGGTGCGGCTGTCGATCGGCATCGAGCATATCGACGACCTCAAGGCCGACCTGGAACAGGCCCTCGCGGCGGTCTGAGTGCCGTCTCGCCAAGACTGACTTTTGCGGCACCAAACAAAAAGCCGCCCCGGAATCCGGAGCGGCTTTTTTCATTCTGGTAGCGGTATTGGAATCGAATATCTGCCTGAAACAATGATGGTTAAGCCATAAGATATTTCAGGTTATATTTTCTACCCGTATTCGTACCCGGATTGATGAAAGTTCGCTTACTTCGTGTAACTGACAGGCTGCGCACCGTCATAACACCACGGGCTTCCGGGCGGGCAAACGTGAACACTCTGATCACGGCGCTCAGCGATACATTCCGAACCGGACGATAGCCATCTCTGGGGTCCCCACAAGCTGGCATATCAACGAAGAAGCACTAGACTTGCTACCGCTTCTGACATTCTTTCTCGTTACCAACATATGTGAAATAACTGCCTGTACCTGATTGCCTGTAATCGTAGCGATGATCCTACCGAAAGCGCTATCACACTCCCGAACACGACGATGACCAAGAAAAAACCTCGAAAGGTTTACCCGAACACTAAAAATGTTGCCTGCACACCTGGGCTTGCTGATTTCGTACTAAATCTTAATAGGATTCTTAAGGATCACTTTGATGAAGCCACGGCAATAGATGAAGCTTACGAGCGAATTTATGGTGCAGCCATTGGGTACTTACTCGATGCGAACTCTCCGCAACGAGATAGCGCACAATCTCAACGGCAAGACTACGAAAACCTAATCGGCTCACTCAGGGAAGTCATCATTCGGCTGGATCCACGACATATCCCGCTTCCCATTATCGAAGAAGCACGGGATATTTATGCAGCGAAAGCATCAAGCACAATTCCTATTGATTATTATATTCATAACACATTGAACCAGTTGGATGTTCTGTATCAGACATTCCAAGAAGTGGATGCTTACCGAACATATAAAACCAACCCCGGAAAGCCTGAGCGTGACGCATTAATTGAAGTGATTTCAAAGACGTTTGACGATGTATCATCAAAGGATTGCAGCTATACAGACATGAAGGATTCTGACCTGCGCTTACTACGGAAAAGCTTCGTAGGCGAAATCTGCAAACTAATAGAGCCCGCCATGAAGTTACCTAGGCTCCGCTGAAATATCTTTGCAAAATTCCTTATCCAAATCGGTATGGTATTTTTGCAGCGGTCAATTTTCGTGTCTTTAGTATTCGTATCGCCTCACTTTTTTGAAAGGAGACGATATGTCCCAAAAGGCGCTGCCAGGGCAGTTTTCCCCTGAACTTGTAAACTTCGACCGACTTCCTGATGCGGCGTTTGTAAAGCAGAGAATAGTCGAACGGCTATTCGCTTGCTCGTCTGCAACTTTATGGCGTCGCGTAAAGTCCGGCCTCATCCCACCCCCCAATAGATTATCGATACGCAGCAACGGTTGGAACGTCGGTTGTCTTCGGACTGCACTGAGTAGGTTAGAAGCAAAGAAAGTTGATCCCCATCCTAGCTTGGGATCAATGCCAGCCGCGAAATCCCCCCGCGGCGGAGGCGTGCAATGAGGCCGCAAATGAAAAAGCCCGGTGTCCTTGGCAGAGGACTTCCGGGCCGGCAACAGCTTGGGGCTACCAAAGTTGCTTACCGCAACTATACCAAACAGCCACGCGCGCCGCACCTGCCGAGCCCTGAAGAGTTCTACGAAGCAGAAATCGACAAGTTCTCGGTAACGTCCGGATCGTTCGCATGGGGCTGCTGCCCATTCCACGCCGACCGGAATCCCTCGCTGTGTATGCACCTTGAGTCCGGTTGGTATCAATGCAAGTCCAGCAGCTGCGGTGCCACCGGGAAATCCATCGTGCGCTTCGTCTGTGAACGCGATGGCCTCAGCGTCGCCGATGCCATCCGCTACCTGGAGAACTGGTTATGAACGATATTCTGAAAACAGCGCTCACGTTGCGCGAGATGGGTTTCGCAGTGCATTGGTTGGCACCGAAAGAAAAGAGGCCTGTAGAACCTGGATGGGCGAATGCGCCTGTGAAGACCACCAAGGAACTCACAATGAGTTATCAGAATGGATACAACGTGGGCTTCCGTCCAGGCAAGTGGTCAGTCGTCGATGGCCACGAGATTATCGTCGTCGACATCGACGTGCGCGGTGGCGAACGGTACGCCCAAGAGGCCTACTCGGTCGCTGCCACGGTACTGGGCGGCGAGTTCCAACCACATGTCAAATCCGGCTCGGGTGTCGGCCGCCATCAATATGTTCGGGTGCCGCGCGGGCAGTCGCCAGCGAAAGCGGCGACAACGCTGCGGCAATCTGACATCTGGATACGCGACGGTGCCGTTTGCTCACCAGGCACGACTGATAGCAAACCGGCCTACGTTATCGAAGTTCTTTCAACTGGGAAGAACGTGGTGCTCCCACCCTCTATCCATCCGGACTCCGGGAAACCCTATCTATGGCTTTGCGAGGTAACCAAGCTGTGAAAATCAATGACATTCCAAAAAGCATGTTGGATATGCTGGCGTTCCGCATCGACGGAGACGAACCGTGGGAGGCGCCGTCACCAATTGAGTTCGCGCTCCGGCCGGTATCGAGCTTCACCCCGGATCTGCTCCCCGAAGAACTGGTAGGTTACGTTACCGATGAGGCTCATCGCATGCAGTGCCCGCCGGATTTCGTTGCCGTGGCGTTGCTGGTCACAATAGGTTCGGTGATCGGCTCCGGGTGTGCCATTCGTCCGAAGCAACTTGATACGTGGACAGTGGTTCCCAATCTTTGGGGCGGCTTCGTCGGGCGCCCCGGCATGTTGAAAACGCCTGCTCTGAAATCGGGTACCGCTTTTCTGGGCACGCTGGAACATGAAGCCAAGCTTGAGCATGATGCTGCGATCGCTCGTTTTCTGACCCGAAAAGCGGAACGCGAATACGACCTCAAGCAACTCAAGGCTGCCAATGCGGAAGCAAAGTTCAACTTGTCCGTGGAAGAAATTCGCCATCGCATCTTGGATATCACGCGTCTGGATCAAGAGGACAAGGAGCCAAAGCTTCGGCGTTACCGCACGAATGACGCTACGGTAGAAAAGATTGGCGAACTGGTGGCCGATTCTCAGCGCGGGTTGATATTCGTGCGCGACGAGTTGGTCGGGCTGCTAGCCAACTGCGACAAGCAAGGTCACGAAGGCGACAGGTCGTTCTTCCTCGAAGCCTGGGAAGGTCAAAGTTCGTTTACTACTGACCGCATCGGTCGTGGAAATGTGTACGTGCCGAAGCTCTGCCTGTCGTTGTTCGGTGGCATACAACCTGAAAAGTTGCAGCAGTATCTTTACGCCACGCTCGCCGGTTACGGTAACGATGGACTGTTTCAGCGGTTCCAGTTGATGGTCTACCCGGACGAGCGCGCCGAGAAGGCATATGTCGACGAGAAGCCTGATGACGCAGCTAAGGAAAAGATAGTAAAAATCTTGCGCGCCCTGGCTGCAACGGACTTCGTTACTATCGGTGCTCAACCGGGGGACGGTGGCGTCACTCCGTATTTCCGTTTTGCCGAGAAAGCCCAGCCCTTGTTTGTAACTTGGTACAAGCGCATGGAAGCTGAAATCGAAGAGGAGGAAACTCCGGTCGTTGCCGAGCACATCGGCAAGTACCGCAAGTTGATTCCGTCGCTCGCGCTGATATTCCATCTGGTTGCACTTGCAGCCGGGAAGAAATATAAGGCGCCGGGCATTTCGAAAGAAGCGCTTCAGCGCGCCATCAAGTGGCATGACTACTTGCTCTCTCATGCAAGACGCATCTATTCCTTGGGAGGCGATCCACTTCAGCCCGCAGTAACCACCCTGATTGCCCGTATTAGGTCGGGGAAGCTGGTGGACGGGTTCAGCGAACGGGACGTGTACAAGGCCGGCTGGACCAACCTGATCGATGCCGAGGTGGTCAGGTCCGCATGCCGCGAGTTGGAGCAAGATCAGTGGATCAGACGCATACCAACGGAGCGAGGATCAGGGCGCCCAGCTTCGTCGTCCTACCTCATCAACCCCCTGGTGAAAGCGGCTTAACCTAGGAAGACCTACCCCCAAAACCCCCAGAAGTCACATTCTGGGGGTTTTGTCTGTTCGCAGTCATCATTCATTGAGCTAGGGGCTGGATCAACCCCTCTCCATCCACCCCCGCCCGGTTCACCGCCATCCCCACCGGGTAGGCCACCATCCCCTCGGCCGGCGCAGGCACCAGCAAGGCCCGTAGCGCGTCCGTGGTGACGTTTTTCGCGCCCAGCCAAGCATCCCATGCCCCCGGCTCCAAAATCACCGGCATACGGTCGTGGATCGGTTTCATGACGGCGTTCGGCCCCGTCGTGATGATGCACGTCGTGATCAGGTCGTCGCCCGCTTCAGAACGCCAGCGTGCCAGCAGTCCGGCGAACGCGAACAGGCCGTTCTCATCGGCAGGTCGGATGTAGTGCGGCTGCCTACGCACTTTCCCACCCTCGCCGACGGGGTGCCACTCAAAAAATCCAGATGCTGGGATCAGGCACCTGTGCCTGGCGAAGCTGGTTCTGAACGAGGGCTTCGTGTCAACTGTCTCGGCGCGAGCATTGTTCAGCTTCGCGCCGATGCTCGGATCCTTCGCCCACGACGGCACCAGCCCCCAGCGCACAATCTGCCCGACCCGACCGGTGTCCGGCTTGTGCCGGATGACCAGCACGTCGCTCGTCGGCGTGATGTTGTAGCGCGGTGCGAAGTCCGGGCAGGTTTGTAGACCGAACTTGGTAATGAGTTCGGCAGGAGGAGCCTTGAGGGCGAAACGGCCGCACATGCATTCGATTATGCCTTACGCTCAATATCCCTACAGAATGTTACCGGCTAGAATCAGCCAGTTAAGTAGGTTACTCAACCCGATGTCACAAGATTGTCTGGCAAGCCTCAGTCCACCTACGAGCGTATCCCTTGGCATACAACGAACAAGAAACCCGCTACTTCCTGATCGACCCTGTTCTCCGGACTAAGGGCTATACCGATCACCAGTGGATCAAGATGGAGACTCCCGCGCCGGTCGAGCCGACGGGAGCGAAAGGCAGCCGTCGCAAGGGATCGGGACGCACCGACTATCTGCTGTGTGTGCAAGTTGGCGACATGCCGAAACCGTTGCCCGTTGGTGTGCTGGAAGCCAAGAAGGAAAAAGAAGACCCCCTCAAAGGAATGCAGCAAGCCAAGGGCTATGCCGACTGCCAGCGTTTCGAGGTGAAGTACGTCTTTGCCACCAACGGCCACAGGTATGGGGAGTTCGATTTCTTCACCAACCTCCAGAACGGCCCCTTTCCCTTTGCCGACTTCCCGGCCCACCCCGATCTCACGGCGCGCTACGCCAAGGATATTGGCATCGACATCACGCAGCCCGCTGCTGCCATGCTGTTCCAGGCCGACAGCCCGGCCTGGTCGCAGAGCCGCTATTACCAGGATGCCGCAATCCGCGCCGCCTTCGAGAAGATTATCCGTTGCCAACAGGACGGTGAACCTGCGCGCGTACTGCTCACGCTGGCTACCGGTTCGGGCAAGACCATCATCGCCGCCAACCTGCTCTGGCGTCTGGGGCAGGTAGGCCAACTGCCCAAGCCGGCGCTATTCCTGTGCGACCGCGACGAATTGCGCGAACAGGCATATACCAAGCTCAAGGCGGCTTTCGGCGACAACGTGCGCATTGTCAAAACCGAGAAAGGCGGCAACGCTGCCGCCAATGCCCGCATTCATGTCGCCACCTATCAGACCCTCGGCCTCGACGATGACGAAGGCTTTGCCAGCTTCCTGACCGAGCATTACGGCGAGGATGCCTTCAGCGTCATCATCATTGACGAATGCCACCGCTCGGCCTGGGGCAAGTGGTCGGAAGTACTCAAGCGCAATCCCAACGCCATCCACATCGGCCTGACCGCCACACCGCGCAAGCTCGCTGAATCGAAGAACGCCAGCGATGAAGACAAGGAAATCACCGCCAACAACCTCAAGTACTTCGGCAACCCGGTCTACGAATACACGCTGATCCAGGCGCAGGAAGACGGCTACCTCGCCGCCTGCGAAATCGTCAAGCGCAAGGCCAGCATCGACAGCCGTGTCTTCACCAAGGCCGAAATTCTCGCCGCCAAAGTCAAGGACATCCGCACCGGCAAGCTGCTCACCGATGAAGACCTGACCAAGGACGAGTACACCGGCAAGGATTTCGACGACGAACTGTTCATCGAGCTGCGCACGCCCAAGATGTGCGAAGACCTGTTCCAGCTACTTTGCCAGAACGGCGGGCCGGAACAGAAGGTCATCATCTTCTGCACCCGCGAAATTCATGCCGACCGCGTGCAGCAGCACATGAACAATCTGTACGTGCGCTGGTGCAAGGAGAAGGGTCAAACGCCCAAGGATCACTACGCCTTCAAGTGCATGGGTGGGCCGAACAACGGTGCCGACATGATCGAGCACTTGCGCGGCTCCGGCGAGCGCGCCTTCATCGCCTGCACGGTTGACCTGCTGGAAGCCGGCGTGGACATCGAGCGACTCAACGCCGTGGTGTTCTTCCGTTACCTGCAATCGCCGATCAAGTTCTATCAGATGGTCGGGCGCGGTACGCGCATTGACGAGTCAACGCAGAAATACAAGTTCTGGCTTTACGACTACACCGATGTCACCAGCCTGTTCGGCACCGACTTCATCACCAAACCGCCCTGGCCGGGCGGTGGAGGTGGGGGCGACGGGGATGATGATGGTGGCGACGGCGGCGATGGCGGCGACGAAGGCCCGGCCGTGGGTGAGATTGGCGGGCAGACCATCATCGTCAATCCGCAGGGGCGCTTCATCCTCAGCCGGCGCGATGGCCGCGACACGCCCATTCCTGTTGATGAATACCGACGCGAGATGATCCATCGCGTCATCAACGAGGCCCACAACCTTAACGACTTTCGTGCCCTGTGGATCGAGACCGCCAAGCGCCACCAGCTCATCAACCACCTGCTGGGCGATAACTTCAGTCCCGAGGTCATGCGCGAAATCGACCAGATGACCGACTTCGACCTCTACGACTTCTTCGGCCATCACGGCTACCACGCTCAGGCGCTCAAGCGTGCCGAGCGCGGCAACCTCTACATTGAGAAAAGTCGGCCTTGGTGGGACGGCGCACCGAAAGAAACCGGCATCGTGCTGACGGGGCTGGGCCACCAGTTCGCCCAGGGGGGCACCGATGCGCTGGAAACCCCGGCGCTGTGGGAAGTGCCGGAAATCAAGTTGGCCGGCGGGCTGGATGCGCTGCGCCCCTTGGGTAAACCTGTACAGGTGATGCACGAGGCGAAGGGGAGGCTGTTCGGGGTATGAATTTCGTCCCGCTCGCGAGCGTTGCTGATATTCAACTCGGCAAGATGTTGTCGCCGAAATCCAAGACTGGCAGCAGCTATTACTCATACCTTCGAAACACGAACGTCCAATGGGGACGAATTGATATCTCGGACTTGGCACAGATGGACTTCACAGATGCCGAGCGAGAGAAGTTTGCGCTTCGTCACGGTGATCTTCTCGTTTGCGAAGGAGGAGAGCCTGGCCGATGTGCAGTCTGGAAAAACGATTTTGCTGACTGCTACTACCAGAAGGCTTTGCATAGGGTTCGACCGCACGAAGGTAAGGCCGACTCGGAGTTTCTCAGCCTCTGGATTCGACATCAAGCGATTACAGGTGCATTCGAAGACCAGAACGCTAAAACAACGATTGCTCATCTACCTCAAGTTCGGCTTGAGCAATTACCAGTTCCCGATGTCAGCATTACGAAACAACGCCGCATCGCCGTCTACCTGAAAGCCCAGCTGTCCGAGGTAGAAACGGCGCGGCAGGCGGCGGAGACACAATTGCGCGAGGTGAGCAATCTCGCCAACGCCATCATTCTTGATAGCGTCGGCGGAAATCCGACCGCGCCACACTCGCTTGGCGATGTGCTCGACGAGGTCAAGCAGGGCATCGGCAAAGCATGGGCGGAATATCCTGTCCTTGGTGCAACCCGCGACGGTCTAGCGCCGGCCAAGGAACAGCCGGGAAAGCAGGCACCGAAATACAAGCCCGCTTTCCCAGGCACGGTGTTCTACAACCCGATGCGCATCCTGATCGGTTCGATTGCATTCGTCGATGAGGACGATATACCCGGCATTACCAGTCCGGACTACGTTGCCTTGCAGGGCAAGGCTGGTCTTGTCGATTCCCGCTGGTTCTATTTCTGGCTGCGTTCTCCCTTGGGCGTGAAGTGCATCAACTCGCTGGCGCGCGGCGCAGTGCGCGAACGGATGCTGTTCAACCGTTTGGCCGAGGGCGAAATCGAGCTACCTGCTTATCCGGTACAGCAGCAAGCATCTGCCGCGCTGAAAGCACTGAAACCCATGCGCCGAGCGATTGAACAGAAGCTCACTGATATTGAGTTATTTCCGCAGAAAATACTCGCCCAAGCCTTCGAACATTGAACATGGCCCGCACCAAGAAAACCGACAAAGCCCCCAAGGCCATCGCCTCTACCCAGTCGCTTTCCGCCTTCGTCAAGAGCATCTGTGACGTGATGCGCCGTTCCAACTGCGCCAGCGCCCTGCAATACGTACCTGAGTTGACCTGGATTCTGTTCCTACGCATCCTCGACGCGCAGGAGAAGCGCGATCAGGAAAAAGCCGAAGTGGTCGGCACGAGCTTCACGCCTGCCCTGCGCAGCCCTTACCGCTGGCAGGACTGGGCCGCACCCTATTCCGACAAGCCCGAACACCCCAAGACCGCCGAGGGCAAACCCTTCGGCTGGAAGCGGCAGGAACTGTTCGCAGCAGGCGACGGCAAGCTGTTCGATTTCATCAACAAGGAATTGTTGCCGCACCTGCACAGCCTGGACATCGATACCCGTACCGGCCTACCCAACCCGACAGCGACGCCTAAGCAACGCATCATCGGACGCATCATGACAGCCGTGGAGCGGGTGCGCGTGGATTCGGAGACCAATCTGCGCGACATTCTCGACAAGGTGCACGAGATCAGCATCGATCACATCGACGACCAGCACTTCTTCACCCTGTCTCAGGTATATGAAGACCTGTTGTTGAAGATGGGCGAAAAGAACTCGGATGGCGGCCAGTTCTTCACGCCGCGCGAAGTGATCCGCGCGATGGTGCATACGGTCAATCCGTCGCTCGGCAAGAAAGTCTATGACCCTTGCTGCGGAACCGGAGGGTTTCTCGCCATTGCCTACGAGCACATCGCCCGCAAGCTGGGCAGCAGCCCGACCAGCACCGACATCGATACCCTCAAGCACGACACCTTCTTTGGCCGCGAGAAGGAAAATCTGGTGTTCCCCATCGCGTTGGCGAATCTGGTGCTGCATGGCATTGATCAGCCCAACCTCTGGCACGGCAACTCGCTGACGCGCCGCGCCACCTATGGTGCGCTGTTCGAGAAGGCTCCCAAGCAGTTCGATGTAATCCTGACCAACCCACCCTTCGGCGGCAAGGAGGGCAAGGACGCGCAGAAGAATTTCGCCTTCGAGACCAGCGCCACCCAAGTGCTGTTCGTGCAAGACATACTTGGTGAGCTGGCATCGGGCGGCACCTGTGCCATCGTGCTCGATGAGGGGCTGCTGTTCCGCACCAATGAAAGCGCCTTCGTAGAAACAAAGCGCAAGCTGGTAGACGAATGCGAGCTGTGGGCCATTATCAGCCTGCCGGGTGGGGTGTTCTCGACTGCCGGCGCTGGCGTGAAGACCAACCTGCTGTTCTTCACCAAGGGCCGCAAGACCGAGCGCATTTGGTATTACGACCTGTCACAGGTGAAGGTGGGCAAGAAGACACCACTGACACTCGCACACTTCGGCTTTGCATCGGACGGCTCGACGTTGCCGGACGACAAGCTGCCGGCGACGTTGATAGCCGAATGGCAGGCAGACGAGAAAAATGCCGGCCAGCATTTCCCCAGCTATGCACGACTGCTGGGGCAACGCGGCACGTCGGCGGGTAACAGCCGCTATTCCTGGACGGTGGACTTCGCCGGCCGACGCACCAACGCCCGCGAAGAAATGCAGCCGCTGCTGGATGAGGCTGCCGGCATCAAAGCCGAGGTTGTCGATCTCAAAGAGCAACTCAAACGATTCAAACGAGACAAGGCTTCGGAAACCAAAATCGAGGCTTGCGCTACACAGATTGGTGAGAAGGAAAAGGCCGCCCGCGATCTGGAGACCCAAGCCGCCGCGATTGATGCTGCCGTATTTGATCTCAAGGCCGTCAACCCGAACGCCATCACCAAGGTGGATGAACGGACGCCGCAGCAGATCATCCAGAACATTGAGGCGCAGGGCAGGATCGTGGCCGATGCACTGGCGCGGCTCAATACCTTGCTTGCCGCACAAGAATAATTAGGGGGATTCACCGTGCCAATCCGTACAACGCTCTGGAAAGTCGGTCAGAAACCGCAAGCCCTGACGGAATCTTCGTTGGCAACTGAAAAGTTATACGAGCATAGTCCACTGAGGGATGATCCGGCGGGTTGTTGGAGATCACCGGCTTTCCGAATGACGGCTTTGGAGTAAGTTTGACAGGCTTACTCAGGTTCGTTCCGAACTGCCTACTACCTAATCATCGTTGCGGCAATCAGCAAATCACCACCCGCGTCTCGACCCTCGCCTTACCTTCCGCCAGCGCCAGCAACTCCTCGTTGCTGAGGTTGCCGTAGAAGGCCTCGATTTCCACTTCGTTCATGCTGCTGCCGTCAGGATTGCGATAGGTCCTCTGAGCAGCCAGTTGGCGTAACAGTTCAGCTTCGGGAATTTCTCTCCCAGACAGCCATGCATCTCCCTGTCGGATGCTTGCAGGTTCATAGAACCCACATAACCTGCCAATCTCCCGCGCCGCCATCACCATCGCTGCCGGATTCTGCTGCTCGACGGCAAGCATGAACGCCTTGTTGATCGCCGCGATCACTTCATCACGCCGAACCTCCATCTTCCGTGCTTCACGCTCTTTGGCGTAGGCGATGGCAGATTTCAAGTTAGGGTTGGTTAGCAGCCGGCAACCCGTCACCTTGGCACCGTTCTCACTATAACCCGCCATGCGTGCTGCTTCGGCAGCGTTTCCGCCGATAGCGTATTCCTCGACGAAACGCTGTTGCCGTTTCGTCAGCGCCGGAGCCGGATCAGGCAAAGGCTGCCGCATGATTTCGCTGGCAAGTCTTGGCGAAATTAGCAGTCAGGGGAGAGAAGCCAATCTGCAACCCCTCGTCCGGGCAAGGCTTGATCAGACACCTTATCGTTTTAGAAGGCGTGCCGTGCTTCAGCCAGGGCAACCAGTCGGCGTCTCCGAGAATCAACGGCATCCATGAAGCGAACGAGGCAATTCGCGGGCTGGACGGCACGGCAACCAACGACACGACCCCTTCGATCCGTCGATAAACGGCACCCAAGCGAAGAACCGAACCATCGACTGCCTGGATATGAATACCAAGGTCTTCGCCATCGTCATTCACCCGGTAGGAAATTAATGATGCCGGGACAATGCAACGTGCGGCTTTACCTGCAACCCGGCAGGCGAAACTGGCAGCCCGCCCGTCTTGGCTTCCCCACGGCGCCCGATTCCCGAGCATGTCGCCGCCAATCATCATGACGAGGCTAACCGGTTCGCCCGGATTGGAATGCTGCGGTTCTATTGGGGCGCAAAACCAAGGTGGCGCATAGTCATTGTCAAATGCACGCTCATAATCCTCTTCGGAAGCGCACACCGATATGCAACTGATGTCGTCAACTTTTGGGAGCTCTCTGGTCATGACACACCCCTTTTTGCTGGTGATCGTTTGGGCACCATTATAGAGAACGTTCGTTCTCCTTGCAATCAAAGTACATCTTGTGACTTTACGGGCGCGAAGACCTTCCCGAGGGTGACCGTGGCCAAGGCTTCGACCGCGACATGGTGGGTCAGGCGATTCCTGAGCGCGACATCACCAAGCCCGTAGGACCGCAGCAGATCAAGTTCATCAAGGATCTGTTGACCAAAGGTGTGCCAGCGTTCGTTGCCAAGGTCAAAGCTATGAGCGAGCAGCAGCGCCACAACGTGCGTGCCGCGTCGCGCGAACTGCTGAAGAGCGGCGAGCTGGGTGACTTGACTTCACGCGCTGAAGCTGCGCTCAAGGCGCTGCGTGGGTTAAAAGATACGACTAGAATCATTCCCAATGAGGAGATCGCAAATGACTTCGAAGAAGCCAGCACCGGGATCAAAAGAGGCGATGTACGCGCTGTCCATCCAGAGCGCCAAACACTGGTCCAAAGAGCAGCCGCCAAGCTCGCACGAGAGTTCGGCAAACACGTCATCTACCTCGAACGCAAAGACGGCAACGACCTTGGCTTCGAAGGCGTCTCGCTCAGGAACAAGTACCCAAAACACATCTTCCTCGACGCCGGAAGCGAGCACGATTCCAGATTTTTAGTCGGTCACGAACTTGCTCATCATTTTGAGAAGGCTGACCCTGAAGCCTTCAGGAATCTGATCAACGCCGTTAGACCGTTCCTGAACAAGACGGAGTGGGAGAAGTATTACAACGATTTTCGTGACAAGCTATCTACCGACGACGCTGTGCGCGAGGAAGTAGTCGGAAACCTTCTCGGTGATTTCTTGTACCGTAACGGACTTCCTAATAGCGCAGAAGGCCGTTCCTCGATAATCGGCTTCATCATCAGGGCGACTTCGACGCGCTGGAAGTCCGTGAGGTTGCGCCGGCCAAGCTGGTTGCGTCCGATCCAGAACTTCGCATCGTCCCGCGTCTTGATGCTGGCGATCTGGACGACGCCGAAGCGGATGTTGTTGCGTGTTCTACCGCTCGCTCGAAATCGCCTGATGCCATCCCTTCAACCTCAATGTTGAGATATGCGCATCGCACAGTGCCATGTTCTGTGCGGGCCCAGTAGGGACAGAGAACCATCTTCTCACTATCGCCGTATTTTGCTTCGCGAATCTGTCCACCAGCCTCCGGTGATGACGGGTGCAGAAGGCTTTCGGCTAACGGCTCAACCCGATAGCAGAATCTTCCATCTGGAATAAGGTGCGTGTCTTTATTGCTCATTGGGGACACAGTTGAACATCATGGAAAAGAATTATGCCGCACCGCCAGCGCCGACTTTTTCTGGCAACCCAGAAAAGCCATCCAACTGCCTCATGATTTCATCGCGCCGCTCGATTGCACTTGAGCTTGGCCGCCCCCCCCGTTCTGCCAGCCAAAGGAGTCGACGATTCATCGCGGACAACGTCATCTCCAATCGCTCTTTTGAACCAATCGGGGGAAGGCGCAGGAATGGCAACATATCGTATTTATCGTTGGATTTGTCGCCAGGTCTTTCGGGATCTGGCGCATCACGATGAGCAGAGAATAGGTCGTCGACGCTGATAATATCGTCCGGCATAGTGCGGTTCGTCATTTCAGACACTGCCCTTCTGGTTCCCGTCACTGGTTATCGACACTGAGCGCTTCGGATTGTTATCGGCTGCTTGGCCATCCGAGCCAGCACCCAACTGCGATCCATACCAAATCCGTACCCACGAATGCGGGATTCCCTATTGCAAATGCAATTCCGACCATGATGGTCGTCGTGACTATCACAGCCGACTGACTTTTCGAGATAGCTCCAACCAAAAAGATTGGGAGACCGTGAGCGATTCCGATAAGCATGGCAATCATGGTGTTTTTCTACCCCACTAAGTCATATTGGGTCATGGTTCTCAAGCCATTTATCAATTTCTGCTAGAACTCCGCCAGGTTGCCTGAGTTTCCGAACGATATCTTGGTACGCTTCCAGCTTTTTCGGCTCAAGCGTCGCGAGCGCACGCCGTTCAGCCTCATCAGGAGAAATGCCCAATTTCCGCGCCTGCTTATAGGAGTCCTTCTTGAGCTTGAAATACCACTTTTGAACCTCTACAGCATTGCCGTTGCCTACCTCTCTAAGTACTCCATCAACCGAGGCTGTAATGCCGCTTACATTCCAGAGTGATCTGAGAGCACCAAACATGAAATTCTCCTACGGCGAATCATTAACTCGTTTGTTCAGGAAGGCGCTTTGTGTGGATCGCAATTCAGCGTCTTCCGAAGGTGGGAAAATCATATTGCGCGGCAAAATCTCTTGCCAGAGACTTTGGTTCAACTTTGTCGCGGAATGCTCGCTTAAGAGGGGTGTGATCCATAAAGTCCAACATGCTCCCGCCATCAGCATCTACTGAAAGCTGTGAGTTGGCTTGGCCAGCGGCGCGCTTGAATACCTCATACCAGTCCTCGAAGCTTCTGTAATTCCAAGCAGGCTCAGATTCAAAATCTTGCCTGACTTGCCTCCTTGAAAGTGAATCATTCATTCGTCTGTTCACATAGCCATCGAGGAACTCTCCCATCGTCAGCTTGGGGTACTTTGAAACTTCCCTCTCTGCGTCGCGTATTAACTGATCGGTAAGCTCCAGACCTCTTTCCGCAACACAGCGCTCGAATTGTTGTAACGCCAAGCGCGCAAACCCCGGGTTGTCCTGAAATATCAGGATCAGCTGTGTGGAATTTCTGCCACTACTTGCTACATTCAGAAGGCCACTCGCAATACTTCGGAAAAATCCCATTCTTCGCTGCCTTTCAAGAAATATTACGTATCACCAAACCCTAAAGAAATCTCCAATAGCTCTCTGCTAACTCCCAGCCGATGGTGGATCAGACGGCGGGTGTCATTTGCTTTACCCGAAGTTCATCGAAGGAGCGACATATGAGCGAGTTTGAAGAAGAGTGGCGGGATTTTCTGAAAGGGTGTGAAACGCAAACGAGTTATCGGGAGTTCGTTCCTCCTATTCATCCCAAAGTTACGTTTGCTTAGTCCTGCCCGTCTGTCGAGGCGTGAACAACAATTGTGTTGCTGGATACTGAGGGTGATGTGCTGGCCATTTTTGCACCGAGCCGTTTTGCGATCTCATCGCGGGCGGTGTGCTCTTCACGCTCTTCACGTTCTATCCGCTCCCACACAACCCTTGAAACTTTCGCCAATCGATTCTGTAAGAATGATATTTGCTGACTGAGTTGACCTACCTTTTTTTTAAGCAGCGCATTTTCGTCGTCAAGTTGGACTATGCAAAACGGGGGTTCGTCGCCGGGTGACAATACACCCGCCTGTGCGGGCGGGTCGATAATCACCCCGTTAGCGAGACGAACGATGAAACCTTCTCCGCTCGCATCGCGCGTCATGACAGACCCTGGGTTGCTTTTGGCGACGGCGACAGCTTCGTGGTAATTCATGATCAAAACTTCCTCATCGCCCACTAGTGCCGCAGTTCCTTGTACCGGTTCTGAATGTCGTCCTTGACGTTCATCGCCGCCGCTGCCGCGCCAGCAGTGGCGTCGACGACGTTGCGGTAGGAGATTACTCCGGCGAAGAACGCCAGGAGGATGATTCCTAGCCCGAGATTTCCCCCGACGTGAGCTAGCATGAATACGTCAACTAAAATTAGTATCGACAAAGCCAACATGGCAAAAACAAGACCCCGTCCCACGCGTTTCATTATTTCCACCCTCCAACGTACTTGCTGCCTTTTCCATTCTTGGTATATCCACCCACGCGCTTGCTTCCGGTTCGCCCTTTTGTTTCCATCGTTGACGCCCCGCCCAGAGAAGTCAGAGACAGCTGTGGCG
>Ga0172375_10004945_pt1 | contig 19459 bp, 24 predicted proteins | sample LakKiv1m_FD_114537 | JGI IMG/M metagenome (GOLD analysis project Ga0172375, IMG submission 114537) | Freshwater microbial communities from Kabuno Bay, South-Kivu, Congo - kab_092012_11.1m | ecosystem: Environmental > Aquatic > Freshwater > Lake | place: Democratic Republic of the Congo...
AAATTATAAACATCTCTCAGGGGATATTCGGAGGTATTCATACAATTGTTATAATTGTCTAATACCATAATTTGCTCTTCATAATTTAATCTAGGCTGAACTCCCAGCATTTTCAATAGGGTTTTTTATTTTATCCCATTTAAGTGGTTTTTTAGGAAGCCACCTAAAGTTTGTATCAATAATGTCAGTACCAACATTTTTTATAGTAGATTCGACTTGTGAATAATCATATCCAGGAATCCAAAACAGTTCCATAAGTGGAAGACAAATCCCAATTTCGTTAGCCAATCGTTCTCTGAAACGATTGAATCCAGAATAAGCCCAATGAGTCTTTGCTCTGTTAAAACCTAAACCCATATAATTTAATCAATAAAATTTTCTCTGAACCAAGCCTTTGGAGTGTGTGCATCAATCCACTTTAACGCTTCTGGTTTAACAATTGAAAACAAAAAAACATACATGTCCTCTTTATAAATTTCAAAATCAGAATCCCATTCAATTTTATAATCTTCTGAAATTTCATTTATTTTTGGAATGGAAATATCCATTACTTTTTCTGCTTGTTGTTGAAACATGCCGAAATCAATTAAAATACTCTCCATTCTTTCTTTAACAGTCATATACTTGTTATATTACCCACTTAGCAATACGATTTTCAAGAACAAATAAACAGTCTCTTTCTTCTACTTCTTCTTCAAGAATATGCTTCTTAAAGTTCATGTAATACATATTCCCTGGACACCCATAAAGCGTTTTGTATGCTTCCACAATAGAGTCTGTTGTTGCAAAATAAATAGACTTTACATATACGCCCTTAGAAATTTTTTTCATTTTAAAAAGAGTTGGTTTAACTTCCATCCATGTTTCTCCATCACCAATTCTCTTTTGCTTAATTTCTCTTACGACCTGTAAAACATGGTCAGCTTTTTGATTTGCAATTGTCTCAATGTTTCCAAGGTTCACCATAAGTTCATCATGAGAAATGGAAATAATATCTTCTGTAGGAAAAATCATTTCCAATTCTCCAACTAATTTCAGTATATGATAGTGCTGAATTTTTTGAAACCTTTTTGGATTTAAGTTCCCGAAAACAACTTGCCTGAAACTTTTGCTATTTGCTATCATTGGGTGAATATTTAAAGAATTACACAACTCTTTCCAGCTTGACTTCAGTTTGTTTTCATAATCGAATATTTTTACTGACTGAAAATTTGCGCTGGAGAAGTCCAGTGAAAGCATGTAGTTTCCCTCATGCATCTTCAAATTATCCTTTTCATAGAATTTAACATCAGAATAATTAAATTCCTGACACCTTGCAAAAGCTTCTGACATCAAAAGATAATCTTTCATTCTTTCATAAACACTTCCCATTTTATAGTGTCCGACGTTGTTGTAGCCATTTTCATGCAGCCATTCTTCAAATTCTGCATAATTGTTTACCAGCAAAGAAATATCTTTAAACTCAAATGAATGAGAAAGAGTTTGAATATAATATTCAAAGTGTTCCTCAACTGGAATGTTTAATTTATACAACTTTGCAAATTCTGCAATTTCCTTAATTTTTTTCATACTGCTACTTTTTATCAAAAAAATCTTTCCTCAACTTTTTCGTTAGTTTTTCAATAAATTTATGTTCAACTTTATTTGGAAGATTGGAATTTGCAAAAAGCTCATCCATTTTTTCAATCTTTTCTTCAGCAACATTAATAAGAGTGTCCAGGTCAACTTTTCCTTTTCTGATGTCAAGTAACTCCTTTGCATTTGGTCTTCTAACAACAATTCCCTTACCCTGAGCAATTTCGATAGACATATCAATAAGCCTCATGCAATGAAGCATGTTTTTGCCGTCAATTTTTTGTCCATGTTCCTGAACATCTACCCACCTGGCCATATTTCTTGTTTTCAGCCAACTTTGATATTTGTTATAGTCCTTGCAATGCTGAGTATAAGCATCTTTATTATAAGAAAATATACAAAGTGGTTCTTTATTTTTTGGAATAGAACTCAATCTTAAATTATTAGAGATTCCTGCATTATCAGAACCGCCTTCTTTTTCAATACCCTTATATCCAAGCCCAACCTTGCAACCGTTTTCTTTAAGCGTTTTTTTATTTTTTTCCTTATCTTCTTCACTCATTGAATCGGCAAAGCAATAATGAGCTACTTGGTCATAAAAAAGAGCAAAGGTGTCCCTGGCATTTGGAATATTGACAACACCACAAAACTTTTGCTCAAGTTTTTTTTCTTTCAAATGTTTTTTCAAAGGTTTTGTTTCATATCCATCAACAACAAAGCAAAAATCAATAGGATTTTTCCTGGTAAATTTTTGTTTTTCCCAGTTCATCATTTTATCCTGTCCTTTTGCTTTTTTAATTTGTCCTCTGGAATATCCGCCGAAAGAATCAGCACATTTTTTAGTAATAAATTTGTCCTTTTCCTTTAAAATGAGGTCAAAAATGGGGTCTTTATAAATAATACAATCTTCTGGACTATTCAGAAGTTCCAAAAGAGTTGGATTATTTGTTTCGATAAGTTGCATAAACTCACTAAGTTCAAAACCAACATAATCCTTATTTACATGAAGCTGTGGGATAAAACCATACAGATAATCAGGAAGAATGTAAATAAATTTCTTATCTACATCACTTTCTGGAGTAGCTGTACCATATGCTTGAGAGCCAACAACTGTTTCAAAAACAATCCAGCCGTTAGCCTTTAGATATTCATAAAATTTATTAGAACTTACATTTATCATTTTATTATAAAACATAAAAATTATTCGGTATAGTGAGATAAAAATTCAATTTTCTTTATCTTTATACTATATTATACGTTTTTTATACCAGAAATGTTCTTAATTATTTTCAAATTCAACTTATTTTCTTCAATTTTTGCACAAAACTTAATCCCACTTTCACCAGTTCTATGCTTTAAAACGCTGAGAATCATATTATATTTTGGTTTTATTATTTTTTGCAAATCACAATCTTTGGGGTTATTCAATGAATAAAGGCACTGTTCTACTCTTTTTGCAACATGATTGGTCGTCATTTCCGAAGAACAGAATAAAACTTTATTTTTATTCAATGCTGCATGGACAGTCTCAAAAACAAGATAGTTGGTTCTTCCTGAACCAACTTTTCCTGCTATCATTACCAAGTCTCCTGGTTTATAATCGCCAGCTACTTTATTAATCGTTGGAATAGTTTTCATAGTTTAAAATGGTAGGTCAATAATCTCATCAGAGTTTTCAACAAATTCAATCCCTTCTTTTTCGGCCTTTTCAACAAATGCTTTTGCATCCCCAATTGCCTTCGTAGCTGCAAGATTGACAATTACCCTAAATCCTGCTTTTCTAAGGTCAAAAGCGGCTTCGCCAAGACAGTAATCAAGTGCCAACCCACCAAGAATAAAGGTGTCTACCCCATCAAATGTTGCTTTTTCAATAAGTCCAGTGGAAATTTTCTTTCCCAAGTCATGATACACTGGAGAACATGGGTGCATGTCAAATTCGGCACCTTTATAGAGAATAAAATTATATTCGCTAGGTTTAGGAAGACCTTTTAATAATTCAAAACCAAAAGTCCCAACTACACAATGACGAGGCCATGCAACGTCAACGTTTGGAAGTCCAACTGGAGTCAGCATTGGGTCATTTTTTACTGCCCATGCTCCATGGTAAGGGTGTGCATCTTTTGACATATACCTGAATGCTGCTTTTTTGGCATTATTATTACATTCTTCAACAATTTTATCTCCATCGGGAACTGGAAGTTCTCCAGGGCAATTTGGCGTGAATCCATTTTGTGCATCAACATCCATACTGGCTGTTTTTCCGTAAGTTACAAATAACTCTTTCATAACACTTATTTTTTCGGTTTAATACTTTCTGAATCTTTTATTTTTTCAAAAACTTGTTTTTCTTCATTGGAAAGTTCTTTGGGTATATAAACAATTACGTCAATATACAAATCCCCTCTGTAATTTGTTCCCATTTTATACATTCCACGCCCTTCAATCCTTAACCGTGTTCCGCTCTGTGTGCCTGGAGGAACAACAATCTTAATTGTTGAACCGTTAACCGTTTTAATCTCCAATTCCTTTCCAAAAATTGCATCATAAATGCTAATTTCATGTTTTGAATATAATTCAGATTCTTGACGAGTAAAATTTTCATTCTTTTCTTCTTCAATAAGAACAATAAGGTTCCCACTTGGTCCACCATTTTTTGAAGCGTTTCCAGCTCCTGCATACGACAACATATCTCCGTCCTTAATACTTCTTGGGATTGTAATATCAACGGTTTCTTCTTGAATAGTGACTTTTTCTCCGCCACAAGTTGGGCAATTTGTCTGTATTATCTTCCCAGTTCCACCACACGCAGAACATTGTTCTTGAGAAACAACTGTTCCAACTATTGTGTTCTTTACTTTCTGAACCCAACCAGAGCCCTGGCATGTTCCACAAGTGTGAACAGAAGAATTATTTGCTGCACCAGTTCCTTTGCAGGTATTACAAACAACTTCTTTTCTGTATTTTACTTTTTTCGTTATTCCAAAAAAGACCTCTTCTAAATTTAAGGAAATTTTTATTCTTAAGTCAGAGCCTTTTTGAGACTGTGGTCTTCTTTGCTTCCAACCGCTATGAGCACCAAAAAATTGAGCAAATATGTCATCCATATTAAAACCGCCTCCAAACCCACCAAATCCGCCAGGAAAATCACGCTCATTAAAACCACCCTGGTCATATTTTTTGCGTTTTTCTTCATCTCCAATAACGCTATATGCTTCGGCAATTTCTTTAAAATGTGCTTCAGCATCAGGATTGTTTGGGTTTTTGTCAGGATGATATTTTAAGGCCAACATTCTATATGCCTTTTTTATTTCCTCTAAAGTTGCAGCTTTTGGAACCCCTAAAACCTCGTAATAGTCTTTTCTTGCCATTATAATAATCTTAAATCGCTCTGCCACAAAGCTGGTTTAACTTCATATTTTTCAAAATAAACAACAGCATATGGAATGTTGTCTTTATCTTTGCCAGTTTCGAAAACTACACCTTCATCACCAGATTCAACTTCTTCAACAGGATAAGGATAATCACTCATTTTTCCAACAAATTTTACTTTGTCTCCTGCTTGTATTTTCTTTCTTTTTGACATAAGCTTTATCTTTTCATTATATTATACGAAATTTGCTCAAAAAAGTTTTAAAAAAACCCCAGTTTAAGCTGGGGTTTCTTCGGAGCTTTCAGTGGCTTTCTCTGCCGTTGAAGGTGCTGGTTGTGTTGGCGGAATATAAACTCTGACTTCTTCTGTCATAGATTTAATCCTCAAGTAATTTGTTGCAAGCGCAACAACATCTTTCTCACAATATTTCGCAATTCTTGGCAAATCTTTTTCAACCCAGAAGATATCTTTTACCTGGCTCCCATCAATATCATCTTTTGATGAAGTGGTGCCAAAAATTTCGGATAAAGTATCAAGGCTTACGGCTGCATCCCAAATGCCAAATGTCCAGGTTTCCTTAGTATCAATAATATGATTTTGTTCCCATGGTTTAAGGTGAGCATAATCAAACATAGCAGGAAGTTTAAAACCATGAATAATCATTCTTTTGGCTATAAAAGGAAAGTCAAAAACTCTACCATTATGAGCACAAAGAGCCCAAAAATTGTCCTGATTTTTATCATATTTTCCAGCAAGCTTATCTAATACTGGTCCCAGTGTTTTGTGGTTAATGAAATCAGTTAAAAGGGATTTTTCATCTTCATTTGAGAAGGTAATGAGTTTAATAAGATAGAAATTGTCATCTTCTTTTGTTTTCCACATAACACCAACAGATATACAAAGAATTCTTCCAAATTCTGGGAAAATTGGAGCTTTGGTATTATAAAGCTCAGTGGCAACTTCAAGTTTTATTTTTGAAAGTGCTTCTTCAAGTTCAACTTCTTCTGACTTTTTCTTTTTGGGGGTTTTTTTCTTTTTTTCGCTTTCTGCCGACTCTTGGGAAGCCAATGCCTCATACTGTTCTTTTAAAGATTTCTTGCTAAGAAACTCTTTGTACTTTAAATCAACAGTAGATTCAAAATCTTTCTTAAAACGTTTAAGAAAAAGCTCTTGTTGATGTTGTGTCAACTCAGAAAAGTTTTCCTTTTGACTGGTTGTTTCTATATCAAGAAACAAAATTCGGTTTAATGGTTTTAAATTTAACATATTGTGGTTTTTAAATGTGACAATCGTAAAGACTAAGTATTGTATCTTCAGGTATTTCATCAAGAAGCTTTTTAAATTCCTGATTCCACTCTTTGGTGTCTTTTTCGTTAGAAACGCAAGCCCACCAACCCATTTCACCTTTTTCATACCACTTGCCATCTTTTACAATAGCAAATGTAGAAATAGATGCATTTCTATCGAGGTATTTTTCCTTTGTTTCTGGAATAAATTCTTCACGGTTTCCGCTGGTGTTATATACACCATAATTGAAGTAAGCTTCTTGTTCAGCTTTTTCGGGGTCTTTTTTATACAATTCTTTGAATTCTTCATACGATTTAATGGAGCATTCCAAATTCTCTGAATACATTGCATCAAAATCAATATTTCTCTTCAGCGCCTGGTCAGCCGTTCCCACTTCTGCCCTTCTGCTTGATACAAGACTTGGAGTTCCAAGTCCACCGTTTACGCCAGGTTTTAATTTAAAAAATCCTGTCCATCTTCCACCAAGTTGATACCAGTCCCATTTTGCATTTTCATTAGACCTGTATCCATATTTACCATTTACCTTATAATAACCATGATAATCTTTTGCATACGCTTCAATGGTTTTGTAAACTTGATTCACTGGAATGCGTTTTGGTTGAGTAACTCTTTCGACCTTAATCTTTCCTTCAAAACAAATGTCTTTATCAGGATGGGTTGTTTCCAAAATAGAAACTACCTTAAACCATCGAGAATTTTTCATCCGTTCTCTTTTTTCTGGAACAGTAAAATATCCTCTGTAATGCTCTCCTTTTTTAAAATAAGAACCAAATCCATTTTTGCCTACAGATTGTTCAAAACGTTCACCAACTTTAGCTTTAGAAAGTTTTTTGTAAAATTCTTGAGAAATTTCCTGCCCCCAACTGTTATCTGAAGCACAGTGAAACTCGCTGGTTTTTTTAGTCTTATATTCTTTTTCAACTTCTTTTGTTTTGTCAATAAATGACATGTAGTACTCATCCTGCTCGCTATATGGGGCAAGTTGTTCTTCTGGATTTTCTCCAATGACAAGTACAGTAAAATGTGACATAATTTTTATTTTTAAAGTTAATATTCTCTTCCAATATACGAAAAAAAACGAAATTTGTTACAACTCGCACAAACTTTTAAGAATTTTCGCAGTATTTATCGCATCGTTAACACCTCTGTGTTGCGTTCCTTCAAACTCAATTCCCATTTTTTTAATAGCATTTGCAACTCCTGGTGATAACTTTAAACCATTTTTAAAAGCATACCACTCTTTAAGATTAAAATGAGTTCTTCTAAAGGGATATTTAATCTTCTTTAGTGCACACTCTTTTTCAAGCGCAATCCTGTCATAATCCCCCCAGCTGAACCACATTTTTTTGTCAGATTGAAATTCTGTCATTAGTATTTTACATGCTTCTTTTAAAGAAACTCCGCTACTTTCAATCATTTCGGGAGTTATTGTTGTTAACTCTGTACAAAACTTGCTAATTTCAGAAAATTCTGGTTTAACCAAAATACTCTTTGAACTAATAATTTCCTTTGTAAAATAATCCACACAGGCTATACCAATTTCAATAATCTCTTTATATTGACCAACAGGCGGATTTCCCATCCAACAACATGCCTCTAAGTCAATAACAAGAGCAAAACTATTACTTTTTTCTTTTCTCATCTTCATAAATTTTAATATATTTTGAGGGAACGTTGTCTGTCAAAAAAACGTCATTATCGGTTTTATAAAACTTGTGCCCCTCATTACTCATTTGCTTTGCTTCAATTACTAAAATAACAGCAGCAACCTTTTTTTGGTGTCTGGAACCAGTATCTTTTGCATTACCCAGGTTTTCTTCCGAATATAAGTGAACATGATGTCTATTCATTTTTTTCAATCCTTCTTTCATAATAGAAGGCAAAAACCTTTGGGCTGTTCCATGATATAGTTTAAAAGGAGGAACTATTGCTGTTAGTTGCAAATCAACAGAAATTGAATGTCCTTGATTTGCTATTATTTTTGTTTTATCTTCATTAAATTTAAACCTTTGTTTATCGGAAGTCCTTACAACTTCCTCTAAATCTTCAAAAGTAAATTCAATTTTTTCTTGTGAATTTTTAATTATCAAGTTAACATCTGCCCAACCATTTTTGTCTAATTTTATTTCAATAGACTCTGGATGATGTCTTAAAACATAAGATAAGTGTTTACTAATTTTTGTTATTTTTTCTTTATAAATCATAACTACAAAAATATAAAATAAAAATCACATATCAAAGTTTTTCATTTCAATTTTGCTCATAAGCAACAAAAGAATTAAATAATTCTATTGGATTTTGCTTTGGAGCTAACCCAGATACTTGACCATCTCCAGTTTCAATAACAACCCAGTTTCCATCGGCTTTTTCTGCAAAATCAACCGTATAAAACAAACTTGCTCCATGCAGGCTTTTAACAACAGAATGTATTAATTGCAAAGGAGGTTTGTTAATGTTGTTATATAAAACATTAATGTTACTATTTTGTTCCATTGCAACTATTTTGCTATCAAAAACAAATACTCGCCACTCATTTACTTCGCCATCAACCCTCTTTAGTTCTACAAAGTCACGGAAAGATATTCCTTCATTAAAAAGATTTCCTCTTGCTTCTATAAAACGTTTCACAACATCCTCAAGTTGTTCATGGGATGTCTCCTTTGGAATTTTAAAAAGACCAGGAATTCCTTTTTCAGATTTCACATAATCTTTAAGAACTATGCCATTTGAAAACTGGTCAAACATTTTACCAAGAGTTTCCTTATCAAATTTATCTGTAAATAAAGTTTTTATAGTATATTGTTCAATGTATTTGTATGATTCTTTCAAATAATGACAATTAACATAATTATTTGGCCTTGTTATAAAAAAATGTTTCTTTGCATATAAAGAATCATACAATTTCTTATATTGTGGGGGCTTCAACATCCAACTTCTCATAACAACATCACATTCTTCTTCTTTTAAATCGAAGAATTTTAGTTTTCCTTCATCAACAAACAAATCATGGTCATAAAAAAAAGACTCAATCCCCAATGTTTTGGAGATTGTGTATTCATTTTTAAAATTAGAGTCAACTTCCTTAGAGTTAAACGGTTCACAGGGAAACAAAACTTTCAATTTCATAATTTTAGTATATTAAACTTTCCTTATCATCCCATCGAGAATATAAACGACAATTTTCTCTCAAAATAAGATATTTATAGGTGTCCTTAACTTCTTTAAACATACAGTCTTCATCAATAACCAACCCCAGTAACATCCTTTTTGGTATTTTTAACAACAGCGCAGTCAATTTCAATATCTTCTAAAATTGGTTCTCCGTTAATTGAAATTTATTTATTCTTTATCCTGTTTTTTATATCCTAGCTAAACAAATCCTGTTGCTTTAAAATTTCAGATATTTTCGTTTTTATATTAACTTATACGATAAACATAAAAAAAAGTTAATATTTATAAAAAAAATGAGATGGAAGAAGAAAAAACTACTGAAAAGGATATTAAGAAGTTAGCCTCAAATCTTGATTCTGTAAAACCTTCTAAAACTACGTTCAATAAAAAGGATAGAATGGATTATTTCAGCAAGAGAGTTGAAAATGCTTCTGTTTTACCAGAAAAGCTTTTAAATGAAATTCAAAAAGAAATTGTAGGGAAAGTACTTGGAATCTATAAAATCTACATAATAAATGGGGATTTAATAAGAACAAAAGTAGATATTGATTTCGTTGATGGAGGAAATCCTGCAAGGTATAGATATGTTCCAGAAAATCGTATATGGATTGATGAGCATATGCATCCAAATGATGCAGCTGCGGTTGTAATTCACGAATTTGTAGAATATATCATAATGAAATACAAAGGTAAAAGTTATGACCACTCTCATGACAGAGCTTCTGCGGTTGAGTTAAAGTTTAGAAAAAAACATTACAAAGAAGAAAATCAGACATTAGAATCCGAGCTAAAAAAGGCAAATAAATTTATTATAGAATTTTTAAAAAAGAAATAGAAAATGGGGTGATAGTAATCATAGTAATAATGGCAATAGGATACTGGGTTGTGACTAAATATGAACGCAATAAGTGGTAATAAATATGCAAAAATTTTGAACTCTCAGATTTTGTTTGCTTGTAGGAACACTTGGACTCGAACCAAGATTATACTTCTCGTCTCCACTTTGTAGGAGTGGGATGTTTACCAATTACACCATATTCCCAAATAAAAGAAACATTAAAATGAGCGTAGCCAAGCTTCTGTTTTATGCCTAACATTTATCTGGTGTAATGAACACGTCAAAACACCGTTACAAAGCTACGGTACTCCCTTCTTTTAATTTTGTTTCCATTGTACTAAGCGATATTTTTTCCAATTATTGTTAATTCCAAATTTTCTTCTGTTACAACCTCTATGCGTAAAACACATGGGACATTTAATTAAATTAGTTCCCCTTGCAGCCATTTTATAGACTCGGCTGTTGTCTGTTTCTTTGACTGCTTTTTTCGCCTTTTTTATTTTGATTTACTTTTGAGTTTGTGACTCAAGCAAATCCTGCCAAATACCTTTTCATACGCATTTTATTATAAATAGAAACATTTTTGTTGTCCTGCAGGGACTCGAACCCCGACTATCTTCATCCAGAGTGAAGCGTGTTACCTATTACACTACAAGACAGTGTTTTTGTACCCCCAGAAGGATTCAAACCCTCAACCTTATGGTTCGTAGCCATCTGCTCTCTTCAGTTGAGCTATGGAGGCAATTATGAACTACCCATTTGCTAAAAATAAATAGGCTTCGGGTTTCACGAGCTTGTGCTTTGTTGCCAAAGTCTTATTTGGGTCTCCACCCGTGTAATCGCCAGTCTTTATAATTGTGGTGCGAGATGGAATTGAACCACCGACACCTACCTCTTCAGGGTAGTGCTCTACGCACTGAGCTACCGCACCATTTGTGGAATCTCCCAGAATTGAACTGGGGCTAACCTGGATTTTCAGTCCAGTGCTCTACCTACTGAGCTAAGACTCCATAAACACGAATAGATTTTGATGTCGCTTTCACCAGACTCCTGAGAGATAGAGCCGACTTTTAAATTCGTGCCATAATCTTCAAACCCAGATGGTGGGGTAGACCGCATTTTGCAAATATACACCACCCAAGTTTGAGAAATTTTTTTCAGCAATATGTCAAAGACCATTGATGCCACAGAGGGATTTGAACCCCCATCCCCCAGAGTCAAATTCTGATGTTCCACCAATTGAACTATGCGGCAATGTTGTGGAAGCGGGTAGTTTCGAGAATCCGACCTCTTGATCTTCAATCCAGCACTCTTACCATCTGAACTACGCCTCCATATTATTTTAAAGAGCATTTTTTGTTGTCCCACGAGGATTCGAACCTTGAAACTCAGCTCCAAAAACTGATGTGTTACCGTTACACCATGAGACAATTTGTGGAGGAGACTGGAATCGAACCAATGACACGGAGCTTTCACTGCTAACGAAGTAACTTTCATCATCGCCACTATTTAACAACAGGGAAAAAAGAAAAAAGTGTTTTTTCTAACCTGCTCTACCAACTGAGCTACTCCTCCAATTCAAAACATAAAAGAACAATAAAAAAACCCCCAGGGTTTCAGACCTTGGGGGTTTTAACAAAATATCGTATGTTTACTTAACGACATGCCACACCCAAGGTTTCTTGTACTTGTTGTACAAAAAACACAACATGAAAACGGCTCTGGCGTGATATGTTTATTAAGTTTTTCATCTTTACTTTTCTTTAAATAGTTCAAAAAAATAATTTTCAATAACTGATACGGCAAAGTTACAAAAAAGTTACATCAAATGCAAGTTTTTTTCAATATTTTTTTAAAGATTTTCTAAATCTATTGATACATAGTGTTTTGTATGCTCCAGAAAATTCATCAAATTATTCAACTTTTACTTGAAGCTTATCAAGTCTGTCAGAGATGGTTATTGCGGTTCGGGTGTCATTCTTCCTGGCACGCTTAACCTTTTTTAAAATTTCTTCACCCATACTAATCTAAGGTTATTTCTCCTTTTAAAATTTTTTCTTTGATTTCATCCTTCTGGTCAAAAACGTCCTGGTCAAAGTAAATGCTTCTTGGGTCAGTCAGTTCTTCGAGTTGCATCAAAAGATAATCTGCACACTTTGGATGTGTCATCTGAATAATTTTTCCTTGTTCTTGTTTTTTCATCTTAAAATCCTTTTTTTAGATTATACGAAACATTTAACTTATTTGTTTCTTTAAATCTTCAACTTTTTCTTCAATTCATTTATTTTTTTTTATTCCCATTTTAAGCGAACTTTATGATAAAATCTACACAAGCATTATAAAGTGCTCTATGTGATACAGCCAGCACTTCTTCTTTGTATACTTCTTTATCAACTTTGTCTTTTTCAAATATACAAGACTCTTTATGATGAACAATGTTTACATATCCATCAACTTTTGATGTGTCATGCCACTCCTGAATGAAAATTTCAGACTCGTCGTCTTTCATAGATATTATCACTCTCATTTTATATCCATCTCTGGGGTTATGATTAATCTTATGAACTACCCATCTTAAAATTTCAAATCCAATAATTGGGTCATGTGGAGAAAACAACTTATAGTCCATTTCCTCTTCTTTATAACCCATGTACTTAAAAAGAAGTTTGTTATATTTTTTATGATTTGCTAAATAATTTTCCATTTATTAAAAGAGATTTTGATTATTAATATTTGACAAAGTTCTTGCATGCAATTTTGCAAGTGTATCTTCACCACAATCATCTATTTTCTTCCCAGTTTCTAAATCAATAAAATCACGCCAATACATATTACTGCCAGGAATCATATGAGGTGCCATTACAAGAACCCAGCGATTTAATTTAAAGCTATAAAATTTTCTGGGAATTCTTGCATAAACAGCCCTTTCTGTTGGAGGAACTAATTCTTTGCCTCTTAACATAATTGATTTACTGACAAATTTTATTTTATTGTGTTTTAACAACCAAATTAAAACCTTTGCCAGTGCATTTGCCAATTTTTTGTCCCCCCTTGAAACCAGCATTTCATCCTTTCCAGATAAATCATTGTCTTCATACCAGGCCATTGGAATTCCACGTTCACCATCATATCCCATACAGAGATAATATGAAGAGTGCTCATTAAAATTATGTTTAATTTCTTTTGGCAACAATTCTAAAAGCTCATCGGTGGTAAAAGCGGCAACACAATATGCCTGAGTTGATTTTTTTTCACGACTTGATAATGTTCCGCATAAATCTTGATTTGCAGAATCGAATGGGGTTGGTCCACACAGCTGGGCTCCATAAAAAACTGCAAAGCTTTTTGTTTGTTCAGCTCCAAGAGACTGAAGTTCTTTTGCGTACTTTAAATCACAAGTAATGTCTTTTAATTTCATTGTTTTATAGCTCTTTTATACCAAAAATAAGTTTTTTGAACTCCATCATTAATATTTACGGATGGTTTATACCCAAGAGCGGATATTTTTTTAATATCAGCATGAGTCTTGTGAACATCTCCCGCTCTACTTTTTTGATGGTCAATATCACTTATTGATGAAATTGATTTTACAATATCGAGAATACGAAGTAATGAGTCATTTTTTCCACTTCCAACGTTAAAAATATCACCAGAAAATTTCTTTTCACAATTTGCCACCAATAGATTTGCTTTACAAACATCTTGAACAAATACAAAATCTCTACTTTGTTTTCCAGTTCCATCAAGTCTTAGTTGGTTCCCTGCAATAGCACCCTTAATCCAGGCACATATTACAGTAGAATAAGCGTTTTCAGAATACTGATTGGGGCCATAGACATTAAAATACCTCAAACATACAGTATCCAAGCCATACAACTCTGAATAAAGTTTGCAATATTCTTCAATTACTCTTTTTTGTAAAGCATAAGGAGATTTGGGATATATTTCACTTGTTTCTGGCGTGGGAAAAACATCAGTGTCGCCATAGATTGCAGAAGATGAACTAAAAACAAATCTTCTAATTTTATGCTTGACACACCACTCTAAAAGCACAAGTGTATTGGAAACGTTGTTATCGTTTGTTTCAAGAGGATATTCAACAGAATAAGGAACGCTTGGGGTTGCGGCAAAATGAAAAACTGCATCAATTTTGTTCTTATTCAATTTAAAAAAATATTCAAATTTATTCTCAATATTATTAATGTTACCTTTAAAGAAGTGAAGTCTTTCTTTATGTTTTTCTTCCAGGGGAGCTATAAAAGAATTATAAATTCTGTCCCCAGCTTGTAAATTATCTATTGCAAAAACTTCAATATCTGTAAAATCAAGTAACATTTTTACCATATTTGAACCTATAAAGCCTGCGGCTCCAGTAACTAAAACTTTTTTCATTTTTTATCCCTTCTTTTTTCAAAATATAGGAATAAAAAACAAAAAAATCAAATCACTTAACGCCCATTAATTCATCAAGTTCTTTCCACATAGATTCAATGTGACCAGGAATGAATAATTCGTGTTTAAAATGAGCATATTCTTTTTTATAACGGTCTCCCATTGAATGTTTATTTTTGATTGAACGTCTTGCATTTGCGAGTCTGTCAGCTACTTTTATTTTTGTGGCCTGCAATCTGAATTCGCTTAATTTTATTTCATCGTAAAAAGCCTGGTTTTTTCTTGAATCTCTGTTTCTACCTTTATTGTCAGAACAAAGATATACCACTTCAGCGATTTTTACGCTAAATCTTTTTTTGACATCATTATAAGTAATGCCACCTCCATCTTCAATAACATCGTGCAAATTTGCCTCAATCATTGATTCTTCATCATCTTCTCCGTGGTCTTTCAAGACCTTCTCAAGGTCTTCAAAATGGACATAATAAGGTTCGCCGTCATAGATGTTTAAAGCATGTCTCCATACGGCGAACTTTATTGCATCCAAATATAATTTACTACATTCCATTATTTATATTTTGATTTCATTTTTATATAATTGGCATCATCTCTCTGTGCCCTTCTTTCTAAATCTTTCTTTTTGGCTTCTTTCCTTTCTTTAAAAGTAGGTCCAGAGTTCTTGTCTTTGATATTTAACAAAGGTTTTAATCTGTCAATAATTTCAGCAGTAGGTTCAATAGCGGCTTCAATCATTTTTGCATCCTTGTAAGCATCTGGAGCTTCATCCAGCGTTCCTTTACAAACAGATGTAGAATATATTCCTTCCATTTGTTTTCTGAATTTATCCAAATCAATGCTTTTTTTAGCTTTTCCCCTGGACATTAAACGACCAGCTCCGTGGGGAGCAGAGTTGTTCCATTCAGGGTTTGATTTTCCTTCACAAAGTAAAATCCCATCTCTCATATTGAAAGGAATAATCATCTTTTCACCAACATATGAACGAATAGCACCTTTACGAATTGTGAAATCTCTGAAATCAATATAATTATGTACAGACTCAATTTTTTCTACTCCTTTTATTCCACCAAGAACTTCACAGATAATATCCATCATATGCTTTCTATTAAAAGATGCATATACCTGTGCAATTACCATATCAATTAAATAATTTTTTAAATCTTCCCCTTCTAAATATTCCATTCCTCTTAAATCAACATCAGAATCTAATCCCAACTCTTTTTTTGCCTCTTTAATTAAATTACTTATTTGAGTTTTATCTTGTGTTGTTTTTGCGATTTTATCTATTTTAGTTTTTAGTAATTCATTTCTTTTAAAATTCAATTTAGATTTAGCATTTTTTTCATGATACTCATATACAACTTTACCAAAATTCCTTGACCCAGAATGAATTGTAATCCAAATATCTCCAGTTATTTCTGAACGTCCAACTTCACAAAAATGATTTCCAGAGCCCATTGTTCCACAAGAATTTGCTACCTTTTTAATGTCTGTAATTTTTCCAAACTTATCCACAAAAGAACGATAATCTACTACTGGAATTATATATGAAGTTCCGAATTTTTTATTATATTCATAAAAAAAATCATTTAAAGAATCATTTACCTCTTTCCATGGAAAATCTTCACTAAAAGAAAATTTTTTCATTTTACCTGGTCTTGAATTAGTTTCATGAATATCAAATCCCATAGGAATATTTTCACGAATTAAATTATCAAGCTTTTCACATGTTACATTAAGTTTTTTTCCAATATTCACCGACAACATCCCACATCCCAAATCACATCCAACAACTGATGGTACAACTTTTTGCATTAATGGCATGCTGAATCCAATTACAGCCCCCCTACCTGCATGTGTATCTGGCATTATTCTTATAGGAGCATTGAAAGCAATGTGATTTACCATATTGTATAATTGTCTTAAACAATCTTCTTCTATATTATCAATCATTACAATTGCATCAGTATATCTTCCTTTAATTTCTATCATAAACAACAGTTTTTTTTATTTAATACGATTTTTTTTGCAAAAAGTTTCTAATTGATAAAATTTAATCATATTTGTAATTACAACAAAATAAATTGAATATGTAATTTTCTAATTTCGAAATCTTCATCTCCCAATTCTTGCTGAAAAGATTCTTTATCATAATTTTGCTCTTCCTGAGATAAAATATATGAATAATCAGAACTGTATTTTTTAATTAAATTTTTACCTATGTGGATTACAACAATACAATTACCATATTTTTTTCTCAAGGAACCCGAAAAGGATGTCGCTTTTATGCCAAAAGTGGACTTGTATGTGATACGGATATAAATGCCGCAATAAACATAGCTCGAAGGAGCAAACACCCCATCTCGAATGGAAACTTTCTTGATGGGCAGGGCGAAGTTAAACGCCCAAGCGCATGTAAATCATCTTTGCCGCTATCGGTTTAAGTGTCTTGCAAGCCCACCCATCAGCTCTGCTGTGGGTGAGTGGTTGACTAATAAGCATTAGATTTGAACTGATACCAGTTAACTGTTCTTAAAACTTGAGAGTATGCTTCTGCTTCTGCATATCCCACTCTACTTAACCAATTTGGATAACTTTCACCTTTTTTCATTGGAATAGATTCCATTATCAAATCTTGCCACAATTTATAATCATAAAGGGAATAAACCCAATGTTTATATTTTGCATGTCCAAACATTTCTCCAACTGCGGTGGTTTCACGCTGACCTGGCAACTTCATTCCGAATAAATTATTAGCTTTTGTACAAGATTCTGACGTAAATCCAGTTTCCGTAATAATTTGATTTCTTACATAATACCAATGCTTAATTCCCATTTCTGATGCAAAATAATCAAGATTATCTTTTGTAAGAGCTGACCTTTCTGCTGGAATAAAAATTGTATCAGTATTTATAACAACTCCATTTAAGTATTCTTTTTTCTTTTCTACATAAACCACCTTTGGCTTTTGAATATACAAATGATATAATTTATAAAATCCAATACCAGCACCAATTACAACACAAAACAACAAAACTTTAAATAAAAACCGTCTTAATTTATATCTGAAAAAATTAATAGTTTTTTCTTTGATGATAAAATTAATCAATGGCCATATATAATCCATATAAAAAGCCAAATGTTCTATAGCAGCATCAAGCTTATCATCAGTAGGAACCCTATCGTCATCTTTAGTTGTTTTAAGAAATCTTTCCAACAATCTTCTGAATTTTAACCACCCAAACATTTTGAAAAGAGCTCCAAATAAAGCTGCAGAAAACTTAGGATGTCTTTTTTGATAATTTTCGTTATTCATAAAATTAACTTTTTTTGTTTAACTTCTGTAACTTACCTCTATTATCCTTTATTGCTTTTTTAATGTCTTTCAATATTTCACCATCTTCATAATAAAAAAAATCTTTTAAACCTTCAGAAGGTCCAACAAGTGGCTGCATTAGAGTTCCCATTTTTGTATAATTATATAATACCTGAGCAAATCTTTGTTCTGGAGTAATCAACCATAATTCTTTTAATAAAGAAAGAAATTTTTCAATTTGTTTTTCTCTCTCTTTTTTGGGAATAGGTTTTTTAAAATTCATTTTTTCTACAATTTCCTTTAAAAAACTATCAGTTACTTTGTTATTTTTCACTTTTTTTCTCATTATATAACAGTTTTTAGTGAATTATACGATTTATTATTCAAAAAGTTATAATTACAAAAATTAGACATTCATCACACATAAAATAAAATATATGTATTTTTTTACATATTTGACAATAATTTAAGAAAAAAAATATATTTATTAATAAAAAAATATTTATATGGAAACTGAAGTATTGGTAACGATTATCGGGGGAACAGTGACTGTAACAACTGCAGTTGTCGCTGGCATTTTTAAACTTTTAGAGAACAGAAGAAAAAAGACTGATGAGGCCAGCAAAAAAGAACCAATAACACAGATTAAATTGTTTGAAAAAGATTTATTCAGCAAATCAGAATACTGGGTTAATTATACAATAAAAAGATTAGGATTTGAACAGGGTGATAGAAATTGGATTTATGAAACAATTATGAGATGCAAAATAGAAACAATTGCTAAAAAGTCAAAAGAATTTTTGGAACAGAATAATTTATTAGACATGTCTAATATAAAGTTTGAAAACGCCATATTTGCTTTAATATCAGAAATCATAGAAGAATATAACACTTTGATAAAAGAAGAGTTTAAAGAATATTTTGGAAAGAGTAAAGGAGAGAAAATTTTTGTCCTTGTAATGGACAAACAACCAACAAAAGAAAGTCAGTCTGTTGGTTTTAACGTTTGGCATGCTCCAACAGTCACATATATGGAAAAATCAATCAAAGACCATTGTGATGCTTATTATCCAAATAATGTAGAAAAAATGAGTGTTGTATTAGATGAGTTTAAAACCGCAATAAGTGCAACACACGCTCATCTTTATAAAACTTTTGAAAATTTTAATGGTGAATTAGACTATTTATTGTGTCTGTGAACGCTTCCATTCACGCCAAAGGCGATGAATGGGCTTCTACGTTGCAAGCACAACCTAATGGTTCACTTTGTGCAACGCTGGGTTTGTTCCTAAGCCCGAATCTTTTTATATTTTTGCTTGCATTAACATCTCTATCATGTACGGTATTGCATTGGGGGCAAGTCCATTCCCTATCTTTAAGAGCTATGCCTTATATTTTGGACATGGAATTTTATTGTTCTTTATTCGGAAATATCCTATATTTATATGCCTTTAACATCTATTTTTTATAT
>Ga0172375_10004948_pt1 | contig 19454 bp, 15 predicted proteins | sample LakKiv1m_FD_114537 | JGI IMG/M metagenome (GOLD analysis project Ga0172375, IMG submission 114537) | Freshwater microbial communities from Kabuno Bay, South-Kivu, Congo - kab_092012_11.1m | ecosystem: Environmental > Aquatic > Freshwater > Lake | place: Democratic Republic of the Congo...
CAGCACAACGCTCTGATTTACAGAGATCTCAAGGATAAACGCCAGATAGAGGTCGCCGAGGACTATTTCGGATCCTTTGCGGTGCAAGCGTGCAATCACCTCTTGGCATGTGGTTTTCCAAGAGGCAAGCGAGAGATTACGGCTTCCAATCCCCGCTGGCGCAAGCCCTACAGCGTCTGGGAGGCCTACTTCGAGGAATGGCTTGCCGCGCCCGGACCTAGAGACGCGTACAACTCCGCCCTGTTCTTTGATTTCAGGGCCGCGTACGGAGACACCAGGATGTCGCTGAGGTTGCGGCGTCGCTTGACGGATCAGGCTCTACGTCAGCACGCCTTCCTGAGGCATCTTGCGACGGAATGCCTGCGCCAATGGCCTCCATTGGCCTTCTTTCGCGATCTGGTAGTATACCGGGACGGTGAGCAAAGAAATCGCCTGGATCTTGAAAAGGGCTGCCTTGGGCCTGTGGTGGACTTCGCTCGATTGATGGCGCTCAAGTACGGCATCGAGGAGACCAACACTGTGGCCAGATTGCGGAGTCTTTCCCGGCACGGCCACATATCGCCTGAAATATGCGCTGATGTCCTCGAAGCGTATGAGTTCGCGACGCAGATGCAGCTTGTGCATCAACTGGAGCAGGTGGAGGACGGATTGCCCATTGACGGTTACATTGATCCTGCCGACCTTTCCAGTCTGGAGATGAAAACCCTCAAAGACTCGTTCGAAGTGCTGAAAGGGCTGCGGGAGATCATAAGACTGGAGTTTCCGGCCTTGATATGATCAACTGAGCAAGTGGTGGGACTTTCTCCGTATCGAAGGCGTTCCTTTGTCGCGCCGGAGGCCCTGCTTCCCCGAGACCTTGAAGGCGATACAATATGATTCCTTGTTATGTGATACCCATTATACCTGTGATTCCGGCTGAGGAGGCGACATGGTCCAAGGCAACGACGTCCACGCGGTCGAACCGGCGGTGGTTCTTGAGTTCCTGAGCAAGACTCTTCCTTTCAACGAACTGGATCACGCAACCCTGGAAGAGCTTGCCGGACAATTCACTATTGATTTCTACCCGAAAGAGACTCTTGTCCTGGAACAGGACGTCACCGAAGTCACGCATCTGCATCTCATCTATCGCGGGGGCGTCAAGGTTTATCTCACGGACTCGGAAGACTCCATAACGCTCAAGGACTTTCGGGGAGAAGGAGGCTATTTCGGTGCGCTTGGAATCATACGGGGCTCGAAAGCCAATCTCAACGTGGAGACGATCGAGGACACCTTTTGCTTTCTCCTGCCGAAAGGTGCCTTTCTGGAACTGGTCCGCAACAACCCCAGAGTGGCGCAGTATTTTCTGAAGAGGTTCTCGGAGGACGTGGTGCACACGGCCTATGCCGAGCTTCGTAGCGCCAAGGTCAAGGCTAAACCCGAGGACGCGTTCTATCTTTTCAGTTCGGCGGTGTCGGACGTAATAAAGCGGTCTCCGGCTCTAATCTCGGGCGGCGAGACGATTCAGCAGGCAGCGGCCCGCATGGCGGACTTGCAGATAGGATCGCTCCTGGTTCAGGATCAGGCGGGAAATATAGCCGGTATCATAACCGACAAGGATCTCAGGTCCAAAGTAGTGGCCAAAGGAATGGATTACGGGGCTCCCGTGGGCAACATAATGACCTCGCCCGTTCACACCATTTCAGGCCACGCCTTCTGTTTTGACGCCCTATTGCAGATGATGAACAAGAACGTCCATCACCTGGCGGTGGAGCGCAACAACGAGATTGTCGGAGTTGTGACGGCTCACGACATAATGGTGCATCAAGGGGCGTCGCCGTTGTATCTTTTCCGAGAAATAGTGGCACAGCGCAAGATCGAGGGTCTTTACGAGCTTTCCCATAAGGTCCCTATGGTCGTGCGCACCCTGATCGAGGAAGGCGCCAAGGCCAACAACATCACTCGTATGATAACGGTTCTCAACGATCAGATAGTGGAGAGGATGCTCACTCTGCTCCACGAGGAGTTGGGGCCGGCGCCTCAGCCTTTCTGTTGGCTCATGATGGGAAGCGAGGGAAGGAAGGAACAGACCTTCAAGACCGACCAGGATAATGCCCTGGTATATGATACTCCTGCTGACGACTGGGAACAGATCAAGACATCGAAGCTCTATTTCAGGCGGTTCGGCAACAAGGCCGTCGAGCATCTGGAGGCCTGCGGTTACCCCCTATGTAAAGGTCAGATGATGGCCTCCAATCCGAAGTGGCGGAAGCCGTATTCGGTCTGGCGGAGTTACTTCAGCCGCTGGATGAGCACTCCTTATCCCCAGGAGGTGCTCCACGCGACAATATTCTTCGATTTTCGTTCAGGCTACGGCAATACAGAACTCGGCCGGCGTCTCCGGGAGTACCTCAAACATATGGCTCCGAAAAAGGGCATCTTCCTGATGCACCTAGCCAAGGATTGCATGGAGGGAAAGGCGCCCCTATCGTTCTTCCGAAACTTCATCGTCGAGAAGAACGGCGCTCACAAGAATCGCCTGGACCTCAAGGCGCGCGGGATAACCCCCTTCGTGGACTTTGCGCGGGTTATGGCTCTGAGACACGGCATTGAGGAAACCAATACCCTGGGCCGGTTACAGGAGCTATCCGACGGAGAGCATATTCCCAGGGAACTCTGTTCTGAGACCAAAGAAGCCTACGAGTTTCAGATGCAACTGAGACTGGTCCACCAGTTGAGATTGATTGAGGCAGGCAAGGTCCCCCACAATTACATTGACCCCGGCGAGTTGTCCGAACTGGAAAAACAGACTCTGAAGGAGGCCTTTGCAGTCGTGGGCAGGATCCAGGCCTTTGTAAAGGACGAGTTCAGGGTGGTTGAATAACCGGCAAACAAGCACATCGGAGTGAATGACCGTGGGACGAATACTCTCCTGGCTACGCGGCGGAGAAGGCGATAAACACCCCCTCCTGAAGGAAAACGAGGAGTACTTCGTCGGGTTCGACCAGAGTATGCCTGTCGAGAACTACGAATTCGTAGTCCTGGACACCGAACTGACCGGTCTGGACCCAAGGCGCGACGAGATCGTCTCTGTAGGCGCGTTCCGGATCAGCAACCTGCGAATATCAGCGGGCCGGAATTTTTTCTCTTACATCAGGCCGGGCAGGGAACTTCCCAAAGACAGCACTCTAATCCACAAGATAACTCCGGAGCAGGTCAAAGAAGCCCCGATGCCCGAGGAGGTGTGGCCGGCCTTCGTAGAGTTTTGCGGTAGATCCCTGCTCGTGGGGCATTTCGTGACCTTGGACATGACCTTTATCAACAAGGCCTTGCGGAGACACATGGGCGGCGGGCTCAGGAATCCGTGCGTGGATTCCATGAAGCTTGCCGCGGCGTTTAACGACTACAATCTGCGTACCCGCTTGCGGCCCGCCAAACGCAATCCAACTTTCAACCTCAGCGGACTGGCCCGCCAATTCGACCTGCCCGTTTTCGAGCAGCACGATTCTCTGGAGGACGCTCTCCAGACCGCTTACCTTTTCCTGTTCCTGGTTAAGCAACTTCGCGAAGCCGGTTGCCTAACCCTGAAGGATCTCTACACCGTAGGCCGGACAGGAAAGACCGGGCAAGAGGCTTTCTAGCTCAGTTCAAGGGATGGAGCGTGGAATGTGAATCCGAACAGGCGGCTGCCACAGGTCAATCTGCTATCATGAGCCTGTCCCTTACCAATCCTTCTATGACCTCCGGGTTGGCCACGGTCGTGGTATCTCCCAGGTCGTAAACTTGGCCCTCCGCGATTTTCTGCAACAATCTCCGCAATATCTTTCCGCTGCGGGTTCTGGGAAGGGCCTCGGCCCACTGGACAAAGTCCAGCCGTGCCATATCTCCTATCTTTTGAAGCAGGAACGCTGTCAGCTCGCATTTTAGGGCATCGGACTTCTCGAATCCGCGCTTGACCGCGATGAATGCGTAAAGCCCCTGACCTTTGATCTGATCACGGCAACCCACCACGGTGGCCTCCGCCACCCCGGGATGGCAGGCCAGGGTGGTTTCGAGTTCCCAGGCCCCTATGGTATGGCCTTCCACGGTAATCAGATCGTCAATGCGGCCCGACACCCAGAAGAAGCCGTCTTCGTCCTTGCGCGCGGCTTCGCCGGTTATGAACATCCCCGAAAATGGGGAGGAATATGACTCCCTGTAAGCCTCGTGATCCCCGTACACCGTCCTTGCCATGCCCGGCCACGGTCCGGCTATCATAAGGGTTCCCTCCTGATTGGGGAACCTGGTCTCGTCTCCGGTATCCAGATCCAGAACCAAAGGCTTCACTCCAAAAAAGGGTAATCCCGCGCATCCCGGTTTGATCGGCCCTGTGCCCGGAAACCATGTCAGTACTGGGCCGCCGCTCTCCGCCTGCCACCAGGAGTAAATGATCGGGCATCGTTCGTTGCCCATGTGGCGGTAGTACCATTCCCAGATTGCCAACGGGAGGGGATCTCCGCAGATACCCAACAGCTTCAGGCTTGAAATGCCCCTCTTTGCAGGATAGTCATCCCCCCGTGATGCGAGAATTCGGATCGTGGTGGCATCAGCGCAGAATTTCGAAACCTCGTACCTGGAAACCATGTCCTCATGACGGCCTAAATCGGGATACCCGGCCACACCCTCGTAAAGCACCGATGTTACGCAGTTTAGCAACGGCCCGTAAACAGACAGTGTGTGGCCGGTGATCCACGAAATGTCAGCAGTGGACCAGAATACGTCGCCGTCCCGAAGGTCGAAGACCAGCTTCTGGCCCATTGCGGCCCACAGCAGATAACCACCGTGGGTGTAAACAAGCGGCCTTGGTTTTCCGATGGCCACTCCTGTGAACATTATGAAGAGAGGATCCTCGGCCGCCATGGGCTCCGGATCAATAACGGGTACCGGAGAGGTACTCCGAACAACATCCTTCCAGAAAATGTCCCTTGGATTGTCCGACTGGCTGGACAGGCCGCACCTGTCGAAGACCAGCACGGTTCCGACCTCGGGACATGTCTCCACCGCCTTGTCCACATTCTCCTTGAGAAGGATTTTCTTCCCGGCGCTGAAATATCCGTCAGCCGTAATTACGGCCTTGGCCTCGCAATCCCGTATTCGGTCGGCCAGCCATTCCGGTTCGAATCGCACGTTTACCACGCAATGAACCGCACCGATTCTTGCACAGGCCAGCATGGCCGCGGGCAGCTCCGGAATCGCCGGCATGTAGACAACTACCCGGTCGCCTTTATCTATCCCAGCGGATTTGAGGACACCCGCGATTCTGTTTACCAGGTGGTGCAAGCCTCCATAGGTTATTCTGGTACTGTCGGAGGGGTCGTCCCCTTCCCAGAAGTAGGCAACTCTGTCGCTTGAACGGTCCAAGTGCCTATCCAGGCAGTTGTACGAGGCATTGAGGACGCCCCCTGGGAACCACTCGACTCTTGCTTCGTCCTCGTCGCTCCGCAGCACCGAATCCCATTCCCTGACCCATGTTAGGTACTCCCGGGCTTTCTCGCTCCAGAAAGCATTCCTCTCCTCCAAGGACCGCGTGTACGATGCCTTGTACTCATCCATGCCGCGGATGTGGGCAGTTTTCTGGAACTCGATCAGGTGCGCGTCGTACCATTTGGGGCCGTTCCCCATCTCAATGCCTCCTGTTCAACTCAAACCGATGACGGCTGATCGCTTGACCACGTAATGGGTGGCCCAAATACGGTGACACGCCCGTTACTCGGCGAAATTTCGGTGCAGCAATCCTATCTCCTGCGATGGGTGCGACTGCCGGCTTGTCCAGCAGTGCGTTCCGAGGAACACTGCTAGCAAGCTAGCAGTGGCACCCGGCAAGTCAGCCCCGCGATCGGTGTGGAGAATAAGCATCCGTATTTTCCCCACAGAGTACCTAGCACCGGCGTCACTTCTTTCCGTAGCCGATTTCGTGCAGAGCACCGCCGATTTCGTCCAGAATGGCCGGATCGTCAATGGTGGACGGTACGGAGAAAGACTCACCGTCTGCTATCTTGCGCATTGTGCCGCGGAGCACCTTACCGGATCGTGTCTTCGGTAACCTGTTGACAACCACGGCCTTCTTGAAAGACGCCACTGCGCCGATATCGCTGCGCACCATCTGGATCACTTCCTGGACAATCGCATCTCTGGGACGATTGACGCCCGCCTTCAAGACCACCAGGCCCACCGGGACCTGCCCCTTAAGATCATCGGCAGCCCCGATAACCGCGCATTCCGCCACGTCCGGGTGTTTGGACAGCACCTCTTCCATTCCGCCCGTGGACAGCCTGTGCCCCGCGACGTTGATCACGTCGTCCACGCGGCCCATGACCCATACGTAGCCTTCCTCGTCAATGTGTCCGCCGTCGCCGGTCAAATAGTAGCCCGGATACGGTGCCATATAGGACTCGACAAAACGTTTGTCGTCGTTCCAGAGTGTGGGCAAGTTGGCCGGGGGAAGCGGGAGCTTGACCACGATGACACCGTTTTGATTGGGAGCCAGTTCGTCCCCCGTGCCCGGGTCCAGGACCTTTACGTCGTATCCGGGCATGGGTTTGGTCGCGGAGCCTGCCTTGGTGGGGAAAAACTCGAGGCCCCTGAAGTTGCCGCAAATGGCCCAAGCAGTCTCGGTCTGCCACCAGTGATCCACCACAGGCTTCTGCAAGAGATCGCTTGCCCAGTAATATGTGTCGGGATCGAGCCTCTCGCCCGCAAGGAAGAGCGTTTCGAATTGTGAAATGTCATATTCCTTGAGGTACTCGCCGTTCGCGTCCTCTCGCTTGATGGCCCTTATTGCGGTCGGCGCGGTGAAGAGCGCCTTGACTTTGTGCTGGGAAATCACACGCCAGAAGGCTCCGGGATCAGGAGTGCCCACAGGCTTTCCTTCGTACACGATTGTTGTCGCTCCCATGAAAAGCGGCGCGTAGACAATGTAAGAATGCCCTACCACCCAACCCACATCGGATGCCGCCCAATAAACATCCCCCGGCCCAATGTTGTAGATGTGTTTCATTGACCACTTCAGAGCCACGGCGTGGCCGCCGTTGTCTCTGACAACGCCCTTGGGTTTGCCGGTGGTTCCGGAAGTGTAAAGAATATATAGAGGATCCGTCGCGGCCACCGAGACGCAGTCTGCGGGCTCTGCCTTGGACTCCAGTTCGGTCCAGTCCAGGTCCCGACCGGTCCCGAGTTCCGCTGCCGCCATGGGCCGCTGCAATAAGATGCATTTTTCCGGAGTGTGTTCAGCGATTTCGATGGCCTCGTCCAGCAAAGGCTTGTAGGGAATGACTCTTTTCACTTCTATTCCGCAGGAAGCTGACAAGATCACCTTGGGTTTTGCGTCGTCTATGCGGACGGCGAGTTCCTTCGGAGCAAACCCTCCGAACACCACTGAATGGATAGCGCCCAGTCGAGCACATGCCAGCATGGACATGAGCGCCTCCGGGATCATGGGCATATAGATGAGGACGGTGTCTCCTTTGCCAACCCCAAGACCTTTCAGAAAGCCCGCTATCCTGGACACCCTGTCCTTGAGCTGCCCGTAGGTGAACTTCAGGACGGTGTCAGTCACGGGGCTGTCGTAGATGACCGCCGTCTGATCTCCCCGCCCATTTTCCACGTGATAATCCACTGCATTATAACACGTGTTCAGCATTCCACCGACGAACCATCGCGAAAAGGGTGGATTTGAAAATTCCAGGACTGTGTCCCACTTCCTGTCCCATGCTATCTCCTCGGCCGCACGTCCCCAGAAAGTCTCCGGACTCTCAAGAGACTCTCTGAACGCTTGCTCGTACTTCATTGCTTACCCCCAGATCTGGTAGTAACGAAATTGCCGACGTTGTGAAGGCCGCGTCCCCTGAGGAGAATCCCACACCGTAGGATTTTCGCTCAAGCGGCAGTAATTGAGAAGATCGGGGGAAGGCAGGCCTTCCCCTCGATCCGCAACAGTGAGCACTATTCTAGTGCCCGATAGCCTGTGCTATCCCTACGCCCGTATTCTGGCGAACATAAAGTTCGTCGAACGCTTCTTCTTCTCGTTTACTAGGGAAGAGCAAGGAAAATATGATCGCGGCCAAGAATCCTGCCGGAATGCACACTATCCCCGGGTTTTTCAGCGGGTACAAGGGCTTGTCCAGACCGAAAATATAGGACGTGCCGTTCTTGTTTGTCTCGTAAGAGGCCTTCGCTTTGACCAGGTCGGCCTTCTCCTTGTCGGAAAGCACCGCTCCCCCGGCCTGCTTTTGCTCGAGGGTATCCACTATTTTCTTTTCTCCCGCTGCAATGACCTTGGGATACTGCATGTTGGGCGACACCATCACCAGAACTATGGATAGTACCACGCCGATCACCAGACCCGCCACGATTCCTGCCGTGCTCATTTTCCTCCAGAACAGCGAGAGCACCACGGTCGGCAGGTTACCGGCAGAGGCCACGGCAAAGGCCAGGGCAACGAGGTGAGCTACGTTCTGCCCCTCCGCCAATATTGCAATGACGATGGCGCAAATGCCCACGCAGATGGAGGCGATTCTGGCGGCCATCACCTGCTCCCTCTGATCCGCTTTGCCGCCCTTGATCACGCTGACGTAAATGTCGTGAGAAATGGCAGCGGCAGACGCGAGCACGAGGCCCGACACCACCGCGAGTATGGTTGCAAAGGCCACGGCGCAGAGAAACGCCAGAAGTATGTCTCCCATCAGGGGATAGATCTCGTTACCCAACATCTGAGCCAGTAGCATGTTGGACATGTTGCCGCCCTTGTCCACGGCAAACGAAATCTGCGGGCTGACATGAATGGCGGAACCGAATCCCAACAGAGTCGTGAGTATGTAGAAAGCGCCGATGATGAACATGGCGATTATAACCGACTTGCGGGCAGCCTGAGCGGTCGGGACGGTGAAGAACCGCATTAGAATGTGAGGCATACCTGCGGTTCCCAGCACAAGCGCCATACCCAGGGAGATCTGGTCCCACACGTCTTTCAGCAAGAGCCCCGGTTCGAGGAACCGCTGTCCGTAGTCGAACCCCGGTTTGGCAACAGCATCTTTGAGAAGCTGCACTCTCGTCCATTCCTGGATCTGTGCATTGGTGGCTACGTCGTGGAAAAACTGGATAGGATTGAAGCCCGCCTTTGCCAAAACCAGCAAGCACAATATGCACGCGCCGGTCATGAGAAGCCCGGCCTTGATGATCTGAACCCAGGTAGTGGCTATCATTCCTCCCAAGGCCACGTAGACTATCATGAGGCAGCCGACCCCGGTGAGCGCATACTTGAACGGAATGCCTATAAGAAGCTCCATCAGCTTGCCTGCGCCCACCATCTGGGCCGTGAGGTAGAAGATGGAGACGAGCACGGTCGAAAACGCAGCAGCCGCACGGACGGGCTTGGGGGACGAGCGGAAGGCAAGGACGTCGCCCATGGTGTACTTACCCGCGTTACGGCAGGGTTCGGCAACGATCAGGAGCACCGTCACATAAGCGACCAGCCACCCCACCGAATACATGAAACCGTCATATCCGTAGAGACAGATGAGTCCTGCGATCCCCAGGAACGAGGCCGCGGACATATAGTCCCCCGCGATGGCCCACCCGTTTTGCGCTCCGGTTATGGCACCGCGGGCCGCGTAGAAGTCCGCGGTAGTCTTGGTCCGTTTGGCAGCCCAGAACACGATATACATGGTTATCAACACGATAATGATGAACATCGTGATGGTGATACCCCTGTGGGCCTCGACCTTGGTGGGAGCAGCTTTCTTCGCTGCAGGTTGGGGGGGCTGAGGCGCTTGGGCCACCACCGCGTTGGCCAAGGCGGTTTCAGGACCTGCCGTGGCATACGCGGGCGCCGAGAAGTTTACCATCAAGCCCAGAGAGAGGGCCAGAACCGCTAACGCGTAAATCTTTTTCATATATCCAGTCCTCCTCATCCGAGTTTGAGCTCTTCCAGAAGCTCGCTGGTGAGTCTATCGGAGACTTTGTTGGCCCACGACGCATAGTAGATGGCTATAGCCCAGGACACGAAAAACTGGGACAAGGCAAACAAGTACCCAATATTTATGTTTCCCAACACCTTGACGCTGAAGAAGCCCGGAGCAGCACCTGCTCCGATGGGGAGGAGGAAATAGTAGACGGTCGAAAATATCCACCAGCCAAACAAGAACGCACTTTTCCGCTTATGAATCTCAATGAATTTGGGATTTCTGGCTATTGCCGCCCAATCCTCTTGCTTCAGCCCTGCTTGGTTACTCTGAGGCTGCTTTGCCACGACGAATACTCCTTCCTCGCTTTGACCGGGAGAAGTTGACAAGCTTCACCCTGTTCGTGGGGTTAATTCCACTAGAGCCACCCCAGCCGTCCATGTCGCAGGTACAGTCTTCTCCCTTCGGTCTTGATCGCTAGACCAGACCTTTGATCATGGGACCGTGTTATGTGGCAGTTCGACTATCGGCCGGTGTTAATCGCACAACTAGACGTCATCTACTTTGACGACATAAAGGAAGGTGGAGATCTGCCTACGGCGGTAATGAAAAAAACTATTCGGCCAGGTATTTCGGGAGATTCCCATCGGGAATGCCGACCTCTGGCGGCATGAACGATAGCAACTATCAACAAGCCGCTCAGTACCTGGTAGAAGCACCGAGTCGAAGAACAGCGCTTGGCATCTTCATTGAGTGAGGCTGCCTGGGTTGGGGAAGGGATTACGAAGAAAGTTATGATCGCGAGACACGCGTAACTCTGATACGGAGACAAATGTCTCCCTTGCTTGCTGAGACGTCTTAAGGATTGTGCGCCAAGAAAAGGACTGGAAGGTGCGCTGAGCGCAAAGGATCTTTTCAGTTTCCAGAAATCTATCGGGAAGGGTTCGACAAAAAAGCCCGTTAATGCAGGCCCCGCTCGCCCCGGGCCTCCCATGTGGCTCAACCCCCCTGTTTGCCGGTGAACCGGGATGAGCACTCTCGCCCTGGTTTTGTGACTTTTCGGAGCCACTTGGCCGCTCTCCGTGTTCGCGGCACTTCTGGCACAGGGCCTATGGCCCTAGGACCGCGAAAGAATGAATGGAGATCTCCATGCTCGGTTCGAAAGGGGCAGCTAACGGCTGAACGACGGAATCTTTAGGACCCCTGTCAGGTATGGTTCGGGTCCAAAAAGCTCCTATGTTATCCATCCCTATTAAGCGACTCGAACGATCTTGTCAACCCAAAATTCACGGAGCTGTCCTTCGAACCGCTCCAGGACAATCTGTCGGCCGTGCGAGGCACCGTTGAGTCCGCGTTTTTGCCCAAGGGACACGGACAGCGTCAGACCCCTTGTGCAGAAATGATTACATGAAGGGGTTGCCTTCCCGGGCCATTCCTGCCATCATGATCGCACCCGGATTGACGTGGAATTCATATCCGTGGATGAACGAACCGGTTCGGGATGTTAGACCATGTCCTCCATCTGCAAGCCCCTCGCAATCAGGAATCAGTTCACTCAGGAAGTAATTTTCTCCGCTGAAGCCAAAACCCTGAAGGAGTGCGTGGAGAGCGCTGTTCGCTCCGGGGAAGCCCTGGCCGAAGCGGATCTGACCGACGGCGATCTCGCCGGGCTGAACGCAGAGGGCTCGGACCTGTCCGAAGCCATATTCTTCAGAGCGGATCTAAGAGGCGCCAATCTATCTGCGGCGGCTCTTTTTCGTGCAGAGATGTCCGAGGCGAAGCTTGAAGGGGCTCGGCTCAGCGCCGCGCAGCTCGGAGAGGCCAATCTCGTATCAGCGGACCTCTCACACGCTGACCTGACCAGCGCCCGTCTGGTCAGGGCCAATCTTGACCGGGCCAATCTCGACGATGCGGATCTCCGCGACGCGGATCTCACTGAAGCCAGGCTGGTACGTGCAAGCCTGCGGAGAGCGGATCTCACGGGGGCCAGGCTCCTGGGAGCGGAGATGGAGGGGGCTGATCTGACTGCAGCGAAACTGGACCAGACCGAAATGGACGGCGCGGACCTCACCGGGGCAGTTCTTTCGGGAACCTTGCTCGCCGGCCAGGTTCAGGATTTGGACTGGGATTGAAGGACGCGTGGAAATGCTCGCCGGTCAAGATCTCCGGCAGTGCAATCACTATTGACCCCATAGACAAGAAAGTTTTTTTTGAGTACACAACGGATGGGTATTACCCCTCAAGGAGTATTCATGCCGATTCGTCGCGTCTTCATGTTTGCCCTTGCGGCTGCCTTATGGAGCTTGATCTGCCTTCCGGTGACCGCCTCGGCTCAGTCGAATCACCAGTCACACGAAGCCGGTTACTACCTGCAAGACTATGGTGACGACTTTGACTTGGCGACCTGCCAGCAGGGATGCCGGTCCCGCTACGGCGTTGATCCTTATTTTCTTCAGTGGAGCGGCGGGAGCAATCCCATCTACATGTATTCGAGCTGCATATACGAGTGCAATCGAAAGTTCTGGAAGGAATACGACAGGCAGATGAAGGAGCTGGAAGACACTAAGATACCCTGACGGCTCCCTGGTTGAGCCGGTGGCACTCCGTGTCTCTTGCGTCCTGCCGGGTGTCGGCAGGAGAGCTCAATTGCAGCCCGCCAATCAGCTCAAGGACCGGCCTTTTCACGGCGTATCTTTGCCGCTGCTCTTGCCGAGAGCCCTTGTTTTTAATATAGTCTGCCGAGCCGACGCTCCGGAAAGGATCAAATGAGAGCTCAAAGACTCACCGTTGCATTGTTTTGTGTAGCCGCAGTGCTCTTCTCGGGCTGTAACGGCTCGGAGAAGGCTTCCGACAAAGCTGCAGAGCCTCAGCCGTCCGCCACTCAGCCCCAGACGCAAAAACTTGAACCCGCTTACGGAGACATGATAATCCGCGGCAGCATCGGGGACGCCTCGGTGTTGCTGCCGGTTCTGGCCTCCGATTTCGCGAGCTTCGATATAACGGGGCTCATATACAACGGTCTGGTAAAATACGACAAAGACATAAAGTTGGTGGGGGAACTGGCGGAACGCTGGGAAATATCGCGGGACAACCTGACCATCCGCTTCTTCCTGCGCAAGGACGTCAAATGGCAGGACGGCCGGCCGTTCACCGCAAAGGACGTGGAATTCACTTACAAGCTTTACATTGATCCCAAGACCCCCACAGCGTACGCGACCGACTTCCTGAAGGTAAAAGAGTTCAAGGTCCTTGATGATTACACCATCGAGGTGACCTACAGCGAGCCTTACGCTCCCGCCTTGGGCTCATGGGGCCAGGCCGTGCATCCCAGGCACCTTCTGGAGGGGCAGGACGTGACCCAGAGCCCCCTCAAGAGACAGCCCGTAGGGACGGGGCCGTACAGGTTCGGGGAATGGAAGACCGGCGAGAAGATTGTCGTGGACAGCAACCACCAATACTGGGAAGGAAGACCCTACATTGACCGGGTCATGACCCGGGTGATTCCTGATCCGGCCACCATGTTCCTGGAACTCAAGGCGAGCAGGCTCGATCAGATGGGGCTTACCCCTCTGCAGTACATGCGGCAGACCGACACCCAGTGGTTTAAGGATAATTTCAATAAATACAAATACCTTGCCTTTGGGTACACGTATCTGGGCTACAATCTCCAGGACCCGAAATTCAAAGACAAGAAAGTACGCCAGGCGCTCACGGTTGCAATCAACAGGGAAAGCATCGTCCAGGGCGTTCTGCTGGGCCTTGGCGCGGTAGCGTACACTCCGTACAAGCCGGATACGTTCTGGTACAACCCGAGGGTGGAGAAATTCTCCTACGATCCCGAGAAAGCGAAACAAATGCTTGCCGAAGCCGGCTGGAAAGACACCGACGGCGATGGCATCCTCGACAAGGACGGCAAACCCTTCGAGTTCACCATCATAACCAATCACGGGAACGATGTCCGCAAGAACGCGGCCACCATTGTCCAGAAGGATCTCAAGGCCATCGGCATCAACGTGAACATCCGTGTTATCGAATGGGCCGCATTCATAAAGAACTTCATCAATAAGCGGAACTTCGAGGCGTGCCTGCTGGGCTGGAGCATAGGGATAGATCCCAACCAGATTGACATCTGGAACTCGAAGAAAATAGGGGAATCAGAACTGAACTTCATCCATTATCAGAACCCTGAAGTGGACAAGCTGCTGGAGCTGGGCGCATCCACGTACGATCCGGACGAGCGGAAGAAATATTACGACCGTTTCCAGGAGATCATCGCAGAAGACCAGCCGTACACTTTTCTGTTTGTGCAGCAGTCGCTTCCGATAATCAGCGGACGCTTCCACGGCATAGAGCCGGCGCCGATAGGCATCGGGTACGACTTCATCAGATGGTACGTTCCGAAGCCGCTCCAAAAGTACACAATTCAGCAGTGAGATGATATGGGCCTATATATTATTAAACGGTTGGCGCTGATGATCCCCGTGATTCTGGGGATAACCATCATCTCTTTTGCTGTTATGAAAATGGCCCCGGGCGATCCTACCAGCCTGGTCACCGACCTTAACCCCAACATGAACGAAGAGGCCATAAAGAGGATCCGGGCGCACTACGGGCTTGATCAGCCCTGGTACGTGCAGTACGGCAAGTGGCTCAGGAACATGGCGATGCTGGATTTCGGCCGCTCCTTTGCGCCGGACAACCGCCTCGTTATTGACAAGATACTGGAACGCGTCCCCATAACTCTGCTGATAAACGTTCTTTCCATGATAGTTATTTTGTCTGCGGCCATCCCTATCGGGGTGATGTCCGCGGTGAAACAGAACTCTCTATTTGACAAGGCCACGACGGTATTCGTGTTCCTGGGCTTTGCCATGCCCACTTTCTGGCTGGCGCTGCTGCTGATGATTCTTTTTGGCGTCAAGCTGGAGCTGCTACCCATTTCAGGAATACGATCCCTGAACTACGCACAACTGGCGCCTTTTTCCCAGGTCTTGGATGTTCTCAAACATCTAGTTCTACCGGTTTTCGTGTCGGGTTTCGGAGGCCTGGCGGGCATGAGCCGGTACATGAGGTCCAACATGCTGGAAGTCATCCGCCAGGACTACATCACCACAGCCCGAGCAAAGGGACTCGACGAGCGGACGGTCATATTCAAGCATGCGTTGAGAAACGCTCTCTTGCCCGTCATAACCATACTGGGGCTTTCAGTGCCGGGACTCATAGGCGGCAGCGTCATCTTCGAGACGATCTTTGCGATACCGGGCATGGGGCAGCTTTTTTACCAGTCTGTCATGATGAGGGATTATCCCACCATTATGGGTATACTGGTCATCGGAGCGGTCTTGACCCTGGTGGGAAACCTGCTGGCGGACGTATCCTACTCTCTCGCGGACCCGCGCATAAGGGTAGGGGACTAGGCAAATGAAGGAACGCGGGATTATGACGGGTCATCGTCCCGATATGAAACCGATTTTGCAGACCGGTCCGGTGCTGCCGGGATTCTGACGGAACGGAACCTTTATTTATGGCATTCTCGGGAGACTTCACCAGAAGACTGTCAAAGAACAAAATGGCCATGGCCGGTTTGGTGGTCGTGGCCGCGTTGTTCGGAGTGGCGGTCTGTGCAAATATCCTGGCGCCGTACCCGCCGGACCGGATTGACACCACAAACATCCTGGTCGGACCCAGCAGGGAGCACCTATTGGGAACCGACGTTCTCGGGCGGGACGTTCTGTCCCGGATAATTCACGGTTCCGGTGTCTCTTTGAGCGTGGGCTTCGTCGCTGTGGGAATATCGTCGCTCATCGGGGTGATCCTCGGCGCGCTGTCCGGTTATTACGCCGGTACCGTTGACAGAGTCATAATGCGCTTTGTTGACATAATGCTATGTTTCCCGTCGTTCTTCCTGATACTTGCCGTCATAGCCTTCATAGGCCCCAGCATCTGGAACATCATGGTGGTGATCGGCGTGACGTCGTGGATGGGCGTGACCCGCCTGGTGAGGGCCGAGTTCCTCAGCATTCGGGAACGCGACTTTGTCCAGGCCGCCATAAGCCAGGGAGCCGGGGATTTAAGGATCATTTTCCTGCACATTCTTCCCAATGCAATGGCGCCCATTCTTGTGGCGGCCACTCTCGGGGTCGCTTCGGCGGTGCTGGTGGAATCCAGTCTGTCGTTTCTCGGGATTGGCGTCCAGCCGCCGGATCCGTCCTGGGGGAACATGCTCACCGAGGGCAAGGACAACATAGAGATTGCCTGGTGGCTCTCCGTCTTTCCCGGCCTCGCAATACTCACCACTGTCATGGGCTACAATCTGCTGGGCGAGGGGATAAGGGATTCGCTGGACCCGAGGCTGAGGGGGTAAAGATGCCCTCAGCCGGCGATGCGAGGAGGCTTTAATGCCCTTGAGGATAGGTTGGTTTTCCACGGGGCGTGATCCTGCGGCCCGGAACTTATTGGAGACGGTTCACGCGGACATCACCGCTAATCACGTTCCCGCTTCCATAGATTGGATATTCTGTCATCGAGAGACAGGCGATTCCGCACCAAACGAGGAATATCGCCAGAGAGAGCTTTTCTTTGAGTTGGCAGCGAGTCTGGACATTCCGGTCGCCACTCTGTCCCATGTGAAGTTCATGCCGGAGCTCAGACAAAGAGGACTTCAGGAGAGCAGATCTGCGGCTGAGGCATCCCGGGCCTTGGAGAAGTGGCGTAACCTCTTCGGCCGCGAGGTGGTGAAAGTCGTGGACATGTTGCCCCCCGTGGACATCGTGGTCATGGCGGGCTACATGCTGATCATAGGGGACACGGAGCTCGAATTGCTCATGGTTAATATTCACCCCGCACTTCCCTGGGGACCGAAAGGCACCTGGCAGGAGGTTATCCATCAGCTCATCGGCGAGCATGCGGCAGAGCAGGGGATAATGATACATCTGGTCACCAAGGAACTGGACCGGGGGCCGGTGATTTCCTACTGCAGGTTCCCCATAAAAGGGGACGAATGGGAGGATCTGTGGGATCAATGGCGTCGCGAGATCGGTGCGGACGCGTCCCGAGAAGATCGAGAACGCCATCCCCTGTTCCGAAAGATACGCATGGAGGGTGAAATCCGGGAGTTGCCCCTTTTGCGGAGCGCCATCCGTGAGCTTGCCTTCGGTAACATTACGGTCCAGGAAAGGAAGATCAGGGCAGGAGGCATAATCCAGGCTGAAGGGGTGGACCTGACCCCAATGATAGAAGATATTGTTTCTGTAGAGAGGGCCCGCCAAGAGTAGTGCAGTTGCCGAGAATGCTGTCCGAACATCACCAAATATCGGGCGAGTTGATTACTAATTCGTCGAAGGCAGAGGGGACATTTCTGCAGTCCCGGTAGGGTTGGAGCGGGTGCACGGTTCAACCCGGTCATACATTCCGTTCCATCGCGGGACTTTTCAGCCCAATTAATGTATATTCGAATCAAACAGGTATAAGAATTCTTAACTCTTTTAGAATGATTGCACAGGGAGGATAATTTTATGAATGTGCGAATAGCCGTCATTGGTCTCGTCATATGCTTGGCAGTCTCCGTCGCTACGGTACAGGCCGACGTAAAGATCGGAATGCTTGCCCAAAGGGGCAGCGACATCGCTCTCGAAGAGTGGGGGCCGCTGGCCCAACGCCTTGGAGAATTGATGGGGGAGAAGGTGGAAGTTGTTCCCCTGAAGTTCACAGAGGTTCTGGATTTCTGCGCTAACGAGCCGGCAGGATTTCTGTTCGCCAATTCCTGGTTTTATGTAAGGGCCAAGGTGCTCCGGAAGGCCTCTGCCCTTGTCACCGCAAAATACCAGGGAACGCCGGCAGAGTTTGGGGGGGTCATCTTTGCGAGAAAAGACAGCGGAATAAAGACGCTCACCGACATTCGAGGCAAGGTTCTGATTTGCCCCAAGTTCTCTTCGGCGGGCGGATGGCTTTTTGAGAAAGGCGTCCTGGTAGGAAACGGCATCAATCCCGAAAAAGATTGCAAACTGCTGGTGGAAGCGGGCACCCACGATAAAGTTGTCATGGCGGTTCAGGAGGGGAAGGCCGACGTGGGCACCGTCAGGACAAACATTCTCGAGACCATGCAGCGGGAAGGCAAGATAAGGATTGATGAATTCGTTATACTTAACTCAGTGCAGCATCCCGGTCTTAATGAAGTGTGCAGCACTCCGCTCTACCCGGACTGGCCGGTAGCATCGCTGAAAGATACCCCCCCGGCGCTTGCGGCAAAAATGAAGAAGGCCCTCCTTTCAATTCCGCCAGGGGACCCTGTGCTTCTTAGGGCCAGAAATCTGGAGAGATTCATAGAGGCGATGGACTACGGTCCTCTCGAGGAATTGATGAAGCTCCTTAAGATGGACGCGTTCAAGGGCCGGTAAACAGGGGTCCCGAAGGCAGATCAGAGGATTTTCAAACGGGTGCTGCTGTTTGGCAGGCCGGCAGTGGCACCCCATCTATTGATATTGACGCCTGTTCGAGCACCCACTTGAGAGGCGGCAGTTCTCTTCGAGGCAAATCGGACAGAAATTTTGGCACTCGGCATATTCGTCGTAACCCCCATATTATGCCTCGATGATGCGTACGGTGAGCACCAACACCACCGTGAAGATCATATCCAGCTCGAACCATCGCGTGATGGACCGGTCGAACAGGACCGACACCGACGCGGGGAATTCATCGTCTTCTTTCCAGAGCACATAAGTAACGGGAATCAGCGGGAACGGCGAGAAGCGCACGGCCTTGTCACCATGACGAACCGGCAGGCCGCCAAGTTCCATGCCCCGCTTCTCGAACGCGTCGGGATCGCTGCCGTAGCGCCTGGTAATGGGTTCCACGTACAGCGCATGAGGGCCCTGGAAGAATGTAACCCCGCCGGGGAAATCCTTCTCGCTCGCGTCCTTTCCGTCCAGCGGGCCGCCGTTGGGTGCCACGAGATACCTTATGAGAAGTATCTGAAACTCCTCGCTAAGCAGCCTCTCCGGATTTGGAGAAATCTCCACGATCCGCTCGGCGACCGGGTCCACTCGATGAAGTGCGTTCAGAAACCCCACTTCAAAGGCCTGCCCGTCAGAGGCAAGGCTGACACCTTCGTTCCGCAGGATCTCTTCCTTGGGGCGACTCCTGAGGTCTTCCCAATGCAATGGATTAGGCGCTGCACAAGCCATGTCCGTCCTCTTTCCATGAAAATGCTTCCGGGGGACAACTTTTCTGCAGCCCAAGTTGAGCGATTGCTTTCCGCGTGTCGTTGCGAGGAGCGAAGCGACGAAGCAATCTCCAAGCTGTGAGCCGGCAACCCGATGAGATTGCTTCGCTGCGCTCGCAACGACAGGTCAGCCTGGTGTCTGCGTGCTTCAGGACAGCTGATCGCTCAGAGCAGGCTGCAGAAAAGTTTTCTCCAGCACCCCCAATGCTGGTGACTTAAGCCCTACTACTCTCGTCCGCCACTCTTTATTTCCACGAAGCCACGGACTCGTCATTCCGACGGAAGTCGGAATCCAGTTCAGTCAATCCCGTGTACCGCCG
>Ga0172375_10004949_pt1 | contig 19454 bp, 15 predicted proteins | sample LakKiv1m_FD_114537 | JGI IMG/M metagenome (GOLD analysis project Ga0172375, IMG submission 114537) | Freshwater microbial communities from Kabuno Bay, South-Kivu, Congo - kab_092012_11.1m | ecosystem: Environmental > Aquatic > Freshwater > Lake | place: Democratic Republic of the Congo...
GAATACTCCCATGTGGTCAGCCCTCAAACTATCAACGGAAATATATATGAGGTTGCAGCCCAAGCAGCGGGATTCCTGCCGGCACACGAGAGGAGTGGTGCGTGTAGGATAAAAAAATGATACGGCGGAACGTACGGAGAAAAAAAGAAATACTGCTACACAAATTGCTGCGATAATGAACCATATTTTTTTCATAACGCGTACCAGTCAACTCCGACGCCTGATAAATACCGGCGGATATCCCACTCCAGATCCGATATGCGTCCGAAATTTCTATCCTCCGGCTTGCAGGAGACAGCCAAATTTTTTTGCTCTCCCGGATCATCATTCAGGTTAAAAAGCTGCCGGTCATCGGAAGTTGGAGAGAGCACCATTTTCCACCCGCTGACGGTACGGATGCCGTACTGACCGCTTCCTTTTCCTATGCTGTTAGCCATGACAATGTCCTTTAGAACAAATGGTTTATCATACATGAGAGGTGTGAGCGACTGCCCGTGGAACTGGTTGGTGATTTTTTTCCCGGGAGATACTCCTACCAAGGCAAGTATTGTCGGTACCAGGTCGAGCATACTTACCTGGCTGTCTATGACCTTTCCCTGCGGAAGTTTCGGAGAGGATACAATGAGGGGTACGCGGATCTGTTCGTCATAGAGAGTATGTCCTGACCCGAACCTCTTATGCTCATACAACTCCCTTCCGCGGTCTGAAAGGATGATGACAAGCGTCCTGTCTGACAATCCAAGTGAGGTGAATTCATTCCAAAAAGAAGAAAGGGTATTATCAACATCCCGCAACCGGGAGTCATAGAGGCCATTCCAGACTAAAACGTCTTCGGGGATAAGCATGCGGTTTGATGTTTCTGTTTCTTTTTTTAACGCCTGGTACTCTTCCAGAGTGCCACGGAACATTGTGGGCAGATCTTTCACCGGAAAAAACTCCCCGGAGTAATTTTCCGGGATTGGAGCGTCATCTTTGAGGTCGCTCCCGTGGATAACTGCAAAAAACCTATTTTCCTTGTTCTTTTTGATCCATTCAAGCGCCTGTTTTTCTGCACTCGCTATTGATCCGTATGGCCCGTTGTCTATTGCTATATCAAAATCTCGCATTATTGATGACGGGCTTGTGTCCCCAACTCCCATGAATCCTGCTGAATGATACCCTTTTTCTTTTAACATCTTTGCTAGTGTTGGATAAGAACGTGTGTCTTCCTTACCAGTCATAGTTTTCGTTGGAAACATACCGGTAAAAAGAGAAAAAAGAGATAATTGGCTTTTTGGCGAAACGGAAATGGCATTGCGGAACGATATAGAATCTTTGGCAATCCGGTCAAGTCCGGGTGTCGTTTGCCTCTCATACCCCAGGTGAGTGACACGCGTTGCCGGCAGTGAATCAATGATAATAACAAGGATATTGCAGCCGGAACAAATAGATGCTTGGTTCCTCTGTACCTGTATCCAGATTAAGCCAATGACCGCAAAAACCGAAAAAAGAAAAAGTGTGGTAATAATTCTTACGGTTTTTTTTACCATAATATAAGTTATACCACACTTTAAGAAGATGCAAAAAGCATGAAAGAAGTATCGCAATAATGGATATAAAAAAGGAAATGGGTTACCTGCAGGCCTCTGTCACATTATAATTGGTTTTGCCGCAACAATACGTTCCTTTATATCTGGCTTGACACATACCGCATGGATCCCACGAACCAACAGCACCGCACGCAGGTGGACCTGCATCATATCCTGCTACACAATTGCTGCAATTACTTGTGGCAGTAATTTGCTTTGTCTGTGCCTTATCGCAGTTCCAGTCATATGCAGGAAACGGCGTGCCGGTCGGAGTGGCAAAGGTCGTGGTATAGTAATTGGTCTGTCCGGGCTTTGCGTTGGCATCATCATCCCTGCAATCCCAGCCGTTTGCTGAATCTTTTATTTGACCTGTGTTATATCCTATTACAGATCCGGTTCCGTTGCTTCCGTATCGGGAATAGTTGCAGCTTGCCCCTGAAAGACAGGTGCTATTTGGGGTTGTTCCGATTGTGTATCCATCCAGATCAAAATCCATATAGCATGCATTATGAGTGTAGTTAACATATTCGGCTACCGAGGCGCTCTGATTACAGTCGCCTGAATTGGCTCCATACCCTGCAAGCGGAACGCAAGTGGATGTAGATCCCCCAGTGCCGTACCCGTCATTGTCGGTATCGTTTGCATACTGGGTAAATGAATAAGATTTATTTGCGATATCTTCAGCAAGTTGTGAGGTAGACCGGGCATAATTGTATATCCGCATATCGTCAACATACCCCCACTGCTGCCCTCCTCCCTGGTAATTACCGATGGCATAGATCGTGCCTGTTGACACCCATGCAATTGCATTGCCAACCTGCGCCCCGTCAATATAATATGTGGTTGTCGAGCCATTCGCTACAGCTGCCAAGTGATGCCATCCGTTTGAAACATTGGACATTACATACCCCGTATCCTTAAACCCTGTCCCACCATGGTTATCGTAGGCGCCTAAATGCAAATCAGACCGCCGGACGATAATCTGATGATCTGCATCTCCTGCCGCAGCCCACCCGCGTGTGAGCGTATTCCAGCTCCCGTTATCAATCAACGGATAATTAAACCATGCCTCGATGGTTTGAGTGCCATTGATAGAAATAGGATTTTGGATTGCTGCATATTCATTGCTGTTTATGAAACGTGCTGCCTGTCCGAATTTTCCGGTATCATAAAGGGCGTTATTAACCATTGCAGCACTCGCGTTACCTACAGTATCTTTTATCCACCACCCGCCTTCCTCAAATTTTAAATGGGCGATCGGATTGCTGCCGGTAATAACGAGATTATAATCGGCATAAAAATCATTACAGTCATCATCGTTGGTGACCCATCCGTACATACTGCCAATAGCATCACCGGTTCCAACGCTCCCGGTATCAGCCTGAGCACATGTTGGATTGGCAAGATAATCACCCTCACCAAGACAGGTATACTTAGTACTCCCTCCATATCCGTCTCCGTCTCCATCTTTATAACAACCGGTATCATATTGATACCAAACGGTATTGGCGTTTGCGCCGGTTTCGTTACAGTCATTTTGCCCGCCTGCTAATTTTGCTGCCGCGCGAACAGAACCAGCTGGAATGGCAATAGGAGTAGTCGCACCGACACTTGCATACGTCGCAGAATCTACTGTTTCATTGTTAAAACAGTTATATGTTGACTTTCCTGCAGTAAAGGTATCCACATCACTATCCTTATACGCAGTAGCCGGATACCACACAAGAGCGCTGTAACTTTGTGACGGCACGCCGGAATCAAAGCAATCCAGAAACGCAGGTTCTTCATACGCATTCCACCTTGTTTTCAGGCTGGGCTGGCTTCCGGATATCGTCTTATTTCCTCCTCCTGTTGTCGAGGGGACATTGTCTCCGTCCCAATCGCGGGGCGCGTCCACCCATATCGGCTGGCCGATTTTTATTATCCCCCCATCAGGGATAATGACTTTTCCGTTGTTTTCTATCTTCATTGTACCTACTGCCAAGGTCTGTGTATTCTGCATCGTCAGTGTCTTGCCGTCAACTTTCAGAAGTGCAGTGTTTACCGCTTCTGTTCCGGCATCAACCCCGTCAACAAGATCTCCAAACGTACAATGGTCATCAAGCGAAAAAGTGGGACTCGAACCTGTTGGAGCGCATGGGTGCGGAAACGGAGTGGGGGTAGGAGTAGGAGCAGCAAAAACCGTCCGGATCTGCTTCATCTGGACGCTTTGTAAACCACTAAAAAACGATACGGCGGGAATAAGAAGGAAAAAAATACTCATCCAGATATGTTTTTTATGCATACACATCCTTTTTTACCGAAAATGGATGGGGAGGGAATCCGACTTCCCACCCACTACCCCGTTTACTTCCACTGTATACACATAGGAATACGTATCGTCCATGGTCCAGGAAGCAGTCCACACATTCGGTTTTGCCGGATCCTTTGTCATGGATACCGTATTCTTTTTCGTATCAGTAATAACCGTAACGCTCATATTTTCCGCTCCGTCAGGCGTCGTTACCTCTAAATCCTGTTTACCGCCATATGGGGGATCTACGGGGTTGAGATTTCCTTTTAGCACTATTCCCAACTTGCCTTCTTCTGTTGAAACGGAAAATTTATAGAGGCCTTTGGATAATAACGGTCGTGGTGTTGGGGTAAGGGTTGGAGATGTCGGTCCGGACGGTTGACTTGCTCCCTTTTTAGCCCGATTTTGACCGGATAATGCTACGGTTCTGCCAAAAAGATATATGCCGATATTAATTGCCACATAGATTATGGCAATGAGTACTCCAATCCAGATAAAGACCTGTTTTTTTTGTCCGGCAAGTTTTTTAAATAATAACGGAGAAATCGCAGTATCTTTTTTCATAGTTCTCCTTCACTTGAGTTAATCACGAAAAAATATTCTTGTCAATAAGGATGTGTTCCTTTTTTCACCATTTAAAAAATTGTTCTGTCTTTGACATAGACTATATACGAAATAATGTCAGATACCCATAAAGAAGCTCCGAAAGTCCTGTCTGATTATTGGGGAATATACGTACACTGTGTCGAGTCGTAATATGTTCCTGTGGGACAACTGCCTCCGGTGGGACATGAAGCGCCGTTGCCAGTGTAGTACGAGGTTCCTCCGGTCAGCTTATAACACGTTCCGCTTCCTGTACCGCTGCAGGTTCCTGATCCGGTATATTTAGTCACTGCGGAACTAACTGTGTAGGGGTATGCCGCAGCAGTCCACGTGCACGCGTTTACTGCTGCCCATTTGTTTACGGCATTGTACGTACAGTCTCTCGGTGTACAAGCATGGTTTCAGAATGGGCAAAGCGCGGAAGCTGTATAATGATTGGTATAGTTTGTTCCTGATACGATATAACAATTTCCCGATCCCTGTGCACAGCTTCCGGTCAGCTCATATGCGGTCACAGGATCCTCACCATCATTAATTGATGGATTCTGATTCGCGTTTGTTGCACATGACGCCGAATATCCGCATCTGCTTACTGCATGGGCGCGACAGGCCGTATTGACGGTATCTGACGTGTAGCCGGATCCCGTACACCCTGCATTGCACGAACCCCCGTATTTCCAGCAGTTCGTGCCGGAACACAAAGACCCCTGGGAACACCCGGTATAGACTGTGGCAGAGGCAACCGAAGATGACGTACATCCGCCGTCGCAGTTGGTACCGTCGGCGCTCCAGCAGCAGCTTGATCCGCATTTACCGTTGCAGCATTTCGTTCCGCAACACTGCGAGTCAAGCGTGCAGTCAGCATCTTTTGGCAGGCAGCACGTGACGTTATGTTCAGGATCCTCGTCATCACAGTCCTCGCCCAGACAACTGGTCCTGAGGTTTCCAGCTCCATAATTGGTTACATCATTCGTGTCAGGAGTAGAAAGCCATGCAATGTTGGTATATACGCTGTTGGATACCGCGGACAGATCCCCCGTCCCTCCTGCACAAGTTTTACCCGTCAGTATTGATCCGTATTGGTCACTGTCATTATCAAGACATGGTGCTCCGAAAAGGGTTCTCCATACCATATTTGCATTGACTACATTGGAGGAGTTATCGTTGCAGTCCGTCCCATTTGCTGCCCATACGTTTTTCCGGACCTTTCCAGTAGGCTGGGTAGCTGATACCTCCGGATCGGTGCCGCTTGAAGCATTGTAATAGCCGTCGCCATCCTGGTCTATGACAGCTACCCACAATGGCTTCCCAACCTGAATATTTCCACCTTTGGGGATATTGATAGCACCACCGGATTCAACCCTAAAGCTTCCCACTGATAGTGTCTGGGTATTACCCAGTGTTAAGACTGCATTGCTGATTTTCAAAAATGCACTGTTTTGGAGTCCTGATCCTGCGTCCACTCCGGCCGCGTTATTAGAAAATTGGCAGTCTGCGGATATGACATACGTTCCGCTGCCGGGCGGATCCTCCACAGCTGTACAATCTGCCCAGACGGTATGGGAAAAAAATAACGTTGAACAAATAAGTACCAGGTAATAAAAAATTCGTTTCATACTACGTGCTAGCGCAACATAATAGGATGGTTCATACCTTTCCCATTAATAGATCCGAATACCCGTACGGTGTAAATATACAAATATGTATCATCCATAGTCCACGATCCCCTCCACGTATCGGGTTTTACCGGATCTTTAGAGAGCGTCACCTTTTTTTCCTTCGTGTCTGTTTTAAGAGTGATATACAGATTTGTAGCTTGGGCAGCAGCCCTCACCTCAAAATTCTGTTTTCCTCCTATTGGCGGGTCAACAGGATCAAGTGTGCCTCCCGTGATCAGAGTCTGTGTTCCTGCCCCTGCTGAAACAGAAAAATCATATACTCCTTTGGAAGTCAACTGACTCGGGGTTGGAGTGGGAGTTATAGTCGGAGTTGATTGTTTGGTCGGTATTGGAGACTTGACGACGTTCGGGGGCGTTTCCTGACGGACTTCATTCTTGATAGCAAGATGGGTTACCTTTTTTGTGTTTTTTGCATATATCCAGATGCCGATATTGAATGCGATATAGAAAATCACGACAAGGATACCAACACCGATAATTACCACGTTCTTTTGCCTTATGAACTTCTGAAAAGACGTCGGGGATGAAACAGGATGTTCTTCCATGTGTACTCCTCATTCCAGTTAAGCACCAAAAAAATTGGTTGTCAATAGAAATCGAAAGGCAATACTTTGCTTTGTATAGCGCAATGAAAAAATTACTGAGGAATAAATGTACATTGCGTCTGATTGAAATAATTCCCGGTGGGACAGGATCCTCCGGTGGGACACACAGCGCCATTGCCGGTGTAGTATGTGGTTCCGCCGGAGAGTCTATAGCACGTTCCGCTTCCCGAACCGCTGCAGGCTCCGGATCCTGTGTATTTAGTCACGGCAGAACTGACTGTGTAAGGGTATGTGGCTGCTGTCCAGGAACACGTGCCGACTCCGGACCATTTGTTGATAGGGGTTTGGATGCAATCCGTTTGCCCCGAGCCATTCCAGCACCACGGACGTCCTCCGCACATCGCAGCCTTGTCGTAATCAATCGTATAATGCGTCCCTGACCCTTTGTAGCAGTTGCCCGAACCCTGGGCGCAGGTTCCGGAGAGCTGATATGCCGTCACCGGGGTTCCGCCGGTTTTGTATCGGGGATTTGACGCCTTTGCCTTGCATGAAGACACAAAGCTGCAGCTCCCTGATACTGTAACGCATGTCGTATCTATCGTCGATGTGGAATACCCTGATCCCGTGCATGTAGCGTCGCACACGCCTCCGAATTTCCAACAATTCGTTCCGCTGCATGTCGTGCCCTGTGTACATCCAGTGTACACTGTTACAGCGTTAATAGAAGCGGTCGCACATCCTTCATCGCAGTTCGTACCGTCCACACTCCAGCAGCAGCTTGATCCGCATGTACCGTTGCAGCATGAGCCTCCACAGCACTGCGAAGCAAGCGAACAGGTTGCTCCCTTTGCCAGACAACAAGATACATTCATCGCAGGATTAGTATCATCACAATCAGATCCGGAAACACTGCTTTTTAGCTTTCCCGTGATCCCATAATCCACCACATCATCCCCGTCAACAGAAGAAATGGCGCTGACATTAGCAATGTTGGTAAGGTCGGCCAGTATTGAAGTGCCTCCGGCGCATTTCTTGTTTGCGAGTATTGATCCATAAGTGTCCCCATCTTTATCCTCATACGGATCCGCGGCAAGAGCTTTCCAGACTTTGTTTGCATTGGTATGAGCCGGATCATCATTGCAGTCTATGACATCACACCCACCGGCAGGAGGTGTATATACATTTTTTCTGACTTTGCCGGATGGTTGTGTAGTGGCTATCTCCAGAGTACCGCATGCTCCTGAAGGAAACCCATCCCCATCGGCATCTATAGAAGGAGCTATCCATAAAGGTTTATTCAATTTGATGATTGCCCCTTCAGGCAATGCGATTTCACCACCTGACTCAATTTCTATAGTCCCAACAGCTAAAGTTTGGACATTGCCAACTGTCAGTTTTGCATTATTTGTGATAACCAGTGACGATGAGTTCTGGTCACCGGTTCCGGCATCCACCCCGTCTACCTCATTGGCAAATGAACAGGATCCGCTGATAGTAAATACTCCCGGCTGTCCTTGGCTCGGAGCGCAATCCTCCGCATGTACAGGATAAGGAAAAAAAAGGAAAAACGATGCGATAAAAATCAGAATACAAAAAGTCCGTTTCATATACATCTATCGAAACATGAACGGGAAATTAACCTCGTTTCCTCCGACCGTTCCGCTTACATTCAGTGTATAGATATAAGAATAAGTATCATCCATGATCCATGATCCTTTCCACACATCCGGTTTTTCCGGATCTTTGGTAAGAAGCACTGTTTGTTTTTTCGTATCCGTTGTCAGGGTTGCTGTCAAATTTTTAGCTCCGGATACGGCTGTCAATTCCAGGTCTTGTTTCCCTCCAATTTCCGGATCTATAGGATTTATCATTCCCTTTGTCATGATTGTGGGTTTTTCCTTTCCTGCTGAGATAGAAAATTTATACAGACCTTTTGAGGTAAGCGGGTGAGGAGTTGGCGTCGGTGTAGAGGATTTTACAGACGCATCACGCACGACTTGCGCACGACCTCCATATGATATTTTTTTTGAAGATCGTACATACGAAAATATTCCGATATTAAGAATCACATACAAAACGACGATAACGATTCCGGCGATGATGAACATACGTTTTTTTGATGGTTTGGGAGTGATAGATGAAGATATTGGAGAAGGAACAGAATTCTCTTTCGTTTGAATCTCTTCCATATTATTCTATTTTATATGCAATATAAGTCTATGTGTCAATATACAAACAGCCCATAAAGAATCGATTGGATTATTTCACCTGTTGTAGTATTCTTAAGAAACGTATGACCGCATACAGCTCGATCACCAGAACAAGCAAATTCATCTTACTGTTCTCCTGTTCCATCCTTCCCCTGTTTTTCCTGCCGGTGACAAGGGACCCGTTCGACACGAACAAATGGATACTGTTTGTCTTTTTAGCTCTTTGCGTACTGCTACTTTGGACTTTACGGCTCGTCCTGAAAGGAGATGCGACCATATCCTGGTCCGGGGTAACGTTAGGGTTCGGGCTCGTGACGGCAGCTAGTTTTCTTTCGCTCACATTCTCGTCGTTTAATAAAATCGAAGCGCTTCTTTCACCATTGGGTCCGGTCACATGGACTGCAGGAACAATCATTCTTTTTTTCGGACCCACCCTTTTTTCAGAGCGCGAAAAAATCCTCCTCCGAATAGGCATGGCAATAACAGGCGGTATTGCAGGACTTCTTCTCCTGTATCAGCAGATTGGATTGGGCGCCCTCCTTTCTCCTTCAAACTCAACGGCCGGCTATCCATTCTTTACGCCGATCGGCTCACCCATGGGTTTTCTTGTTTTTTGCATCCTTGTAGCACCCATCAGCATTTCCATAGCGCTGCACGCGCTGAAAGAAAACAAGGAAGTCATAGCTGCTGTTTCAGTTGTAACATCAGTTCTTACAGTCCTTGGGATAGGCATTGCCATCGTGAAATTCGGATCACTGTCATACTGGAAGATGCTCCACCTTCCGACAGGGCTCATGTTTGTGCGTGCTTCCTGGGATTCCATCGTCCACTTTCTTTTTGGGGTTGGTCCGGAACGGTTTTTCGAAATTTTTTCCCTGCACCGTCCTGCCAGCCTCAACATGACTCCAGCCTGGGACATCGGCTTTTCCGTAAACGCAAGTTTATTGCTCCATATCGGAAGCACGTTGGGGATTGTTGGAGTACTCTCCTTCATTGTGCTGTGTGTCGGTCTATGGACCGGATGGTCCGGACATCCGGTAACAAGAATTCAGGCCGCCTTATGTATCCTTCTTGCGTTTTTTGTTCCGCCGACACTTATCTTTATTATAGTATGTACGATATTCCTCTTATCTTCTGAAACACCCCAGCCGGTCAAAAGTGAGTTACAGGGGCTTGGGAGGCTTGTGGGCATTCCGCTTTTTCTCATCATCGTGATTTCTTTATATGGGCTGTTCAGGTGGTATAGCGGTGAGCTCTTAGTGTATGAGGCGCTTCGCGCAAGTAACACCGGAAACGGTACCAAAACATTTATCTTACAAGAACGGGCCTTAAAAACCAACCCGATGAATCCCGGATTTCATATGGCCTTGAGTCAGACTGCAATACTTTTGGCTGAAGGCATCATAAAAAACGCACCGCAGACTAGCTCTACCATGCCGGATCTTTCAAATGAAGATAAAACGCTCCTTACCAACCTCACAAGCCGGGGTATTCAGGAAGCAAAACTTGCCATAACGCTCTCGCCCTCAAGTGTCTACACGTGGGTTAACCTTGCCCGCGCCTATCAGGTGCTCATCGGCATTGCCAAAGACAGCGACACGTGGGCAATTGCTGCCTACCAAAAAGCCATGACTCTGGATCCCACAAACCCCGTCCTGCACCTGGATCTTGGCGGATTATACATGAGCATAGAAAAATATGAGGACGCCGGCAAGGAATTCATAGCAGCACTGTATCTTAAGCCCAATTATATTGATGCATTTTACAATCTCGCGCATGCATTCCGCCAAAAAGGAGACTGGGATAATGCGGTGAAATCTCTTGAGCAAACCAAGCTCCTATTTAAAAGAGGGTCTCCGGATGAACAAAAAATTGAGGAAGAAATTATCGCAATTCTAGAAGAAAAGAAGGTACAAGGCTCATCAAACCAACCCACTACATTATTTGTCCCCCAGCTGAATATCCCAAATTAGCGTACTCTCCCCCACAGTGCTCCCGCGCCGATAAAACAGTAGAGGATGAGTCCGGTAAAAAATGACTGAATCGCAAACCACAGGCCTTTTTCCCTGTATGTAAACAGTAAAAATTTCCGAATGAGATATAGGTGAACAAAGATAGTGAGAATGAGGAGCGTATTGATGCTAATAATCGGTACGGTAACGATATGGCCGTTCGGAGCAATACCAATGGAAAATGTTATGAGTTCATGGATCATAGGGTAGTGAAATCCAAATATGAGCGAACTTGCTACCCAGATAATCCCTCCGATAAAAATTGCTACTACCCCTACCCCGGATAACGCAGTTGCTGCTTCCTGCAAAGTCGTTGCCACAGGATCAAATTTCTTCCTGCGCTGATAGAGCTTCGTCCAATAGTAGCTTCTCCAGAAATATTTTTTTGCTATCGGCCAAAAATCCTCAAATTCATGGTGTACGCGCACGTTTGGCGCAAATATGATGGCATACCGACGGGCTACTCGATAGGTAAACTCAATATCCTCGACCAATGGAGCTGCGTAGGATTCATCAAATCCTTTGAGGCGGACAAAAACTGCACGTTTAATTGATGCAATACGAGTTGAAAAGAGATAGTAATATCCATTCATATCCCGTTCATGGATCCAGTAACTCCAATCCCGAAGCGCCTTGAAATTAGGAAAGAACTTATGCGTTTTCTGATGCTTCACCCAAACTCCGGTAACAGCCGTGATATCTGGATCCTCGCGGTAGATGCGGTAGAGGTTTGCGAGCGCGTCGGGAAAAAGCCTGACATCGCTGTCCAGAAACACGAGGAACGATCCTTTTGCAACCTCTGCTCCCCTGTTTCGTGCAATCGCCGGACCACGATTCGCCTTGAGGCGAATGGTTCGTAGTTCATAGTTCGTAGTTCGTAGTTTTTTTTTCTTTTTTGTTGGTAACCAGGAACCAGGAACCAGGAACTCATCGTCTGATCCGTCATCAACGACAATTACCTCCAGTGGCGGTGCGTGCTTAGAGTCAGAAATAGAATCAAGGAGCGGACCAATCGTGTCCTGCGAGTTATGGTACGGAATGATGATGGAAAAATAGGGCTTCATTGGTGGTAATAATAACACTAAAACATAATTTGTATAGAGAGGGAGAAATCTAGCTTCACAAGGACAGGCCTTGTGAAGCTAAATGCGGACAAATACCCCTCTAACGCAAAGACGTTGTTCTCCTGCTTCGGGCAAAACACAGCATATCTTCAACGCGTTCTTCTGCAGATAATCGCATTGCTTCTTCTCCGTAAAGATCAATATGAATAGCATCTGGATTATCTTGGTGGATTGGATGTGCTTCTTCGGATAGTCCCATCTGCGATCTCCAATCTGCGAGTGATGAAACATCCCCGAATACCGATATCTGCGGACCCTCTTCGGGTCGATATCCACTCTGAAGAATAGACGTAGGTATATATTCACTTCCTATCAATCTAAAAAGTTTTGGTAGCGTTACAAACCGCAGATGTTCTGGCATATAATTCCCAAGACCCAAACAAGCGGGTTCAGTAAGGAAACGAGTCTTTAGTGACCCTGCTTCACAACTGTGTGGGCAGGCACTCCGACAGCAAGTTTTTTATCCGGCACATCTTTGGTGACCACCGCCCCTGCCCCGACCACGCTCTCCTTCCCTATGGTCACGCCCGGAAGGATGATTGCTCCGGTCCCGACATAACACCCGCGTTTCAACATAACGGGAGACTCCTTTGTCGGGTACCGCTTCTGCAAGGGATAATCCTTAAATCCGACATTGATGTGGGTAACAAGTGATACTCTATGTGAAAGCGTGACGTAATCTTCCATAGTGATCCATCCCCGCAGGTCCAGAAGCGCCTCTCCTCCAATAAAGCATCTGTTTCCGACTGTCAGCCTTGAAAATCCGTAGTGGTACGCATTGGAAAACACACAATCCAGGATGACACATTCCCTGCCTACCCGTGCTCCAAGAAATCGAAGCAGTAAAACGCGCACAGGAGGCAGAGACCAGTGGAGGATCGTTTGCATAAAACTGTAAAAGACAAATCTAATAGCTTTTCCGAAACTGATTTCCTTATTCATACTATATAGTAAAATATCAATCTAATAACTAAAGAATATTACAATCAAATTACAATTGCTTCAAAACACTTTGTGCTTCCTGTATTATATGGTGGAGTTCTTCTCTGGTAAGCCCTGGATAGATCGGGAGCCGGATAAGAGTTTTAGCAACGATGTCTGTCACCGGCAACGGATGTTTTTTCCCCCCGTTAAGTATGCGCCCCATGGGTGAACTATGGAGTGGTACATAGTGTGTAGTCACGTCAATCCCATGTGCCCTCATGTGGTCATACAACACCTTTGCGTGTGATTCTTTTTTAAACCGGATCCCGTAAATATGCCAGTTAGGAACGCATCCGGCAGGTACAGACGGCAAAATTATAAGGTTTTGATATGGTTTGAGGTGCTTTGAATAAGCTTTCGCAATACTACTGCGCATGCTGTTTATACGGGGTATTTTTTTCAGTTGCATGACCAGCATAGCACAGAGGATGTCAGATAAAAAGAAACTTGTTCCTTTGCCTACCCACGTGTATTTGTCTACCGTTCCACGTAAGAATTCCCTGCGGTTCGTACCGTTTGCCCGGTATACTTCCATAGCGTCTGCCAGTTTTGTATCCCGGGTAACGACAGCCCCTCCTTCTCCGCAGCAAACGTTTTTGGTGCCATGGAAAGAATACGCGCCTGCATCCCCCCATGTTCCCAGCGCCCTTCCTTTATATAGAGCCCCCATGGTATGTGCTGCATCCTCAACGATGAATAAATGGTGTTTTTTGGCTATATCCAGTATTTCTTCCATCAGGCACGGCATGCCGGCATAATGAACCAGCATGATGCCTTTTGTATGTGGTGTGATACGCCTCTGGATATCCTTGGGATCTATCGTATACCGCCGGTCTTCAATATCACAAAACACCGGAGTAGCTCCTGCCAAAATAATGGCATTGGCAGTTGAGGACATGGTGAAAGACGGCACGATGACTTCATCGCCGCGCTTCAAGCCCATACAGGCAAGTATCATCTCAAGTCCATGTGTACAGGATGTCACCGGTAGGACATACGGGACATCCAAAATCTTCTGCATGCTGCTGATAAACCTGGCCGTATGTGGCCCGTCACCGGTCCCGAGCGTCGTTTGTATAGCATCTCTTGCTGCGGTGATTTCCTCTTTTCCCCAATATGGTTTGGTAAAAACAATGTGTTTCATATTCCGTACAGTTATACTATAAAACCTAAAAAAAGGTAATAGATAGTATTATCCAATTCCTACAATGCCGTATCGACAACCTGAAATATGGTACAGTCGGCATTTCTGAACACTTCTTTCATGTATAGCGCATACCGCTGTGGACTTTCCGGAATATCCCAAAATACGTACTCAATGTGGTTATCTTTGAAAAACCGCCCGGTATCCGATAACGGCATTTGAGAACGAAAAAACGCCCAGGAACGGTCAAGCTTATCAAAATAATCGATCGTGACAAGCTCATGCCCTACATATACGGATGCGAACGTATACGAGGGGATAAACATGCCTGTATAGTGGGTAGAAAGAACGTGGGAATGGGGCGGTGTCGAGGCGTTAAGATACGCAAGTCCTTCCATAATCCCGCGCGGAATGTAGGTGTTGACATATATCTCACCTGGTTTTGTGAGCCAAAGCCAGTAACTCGCGATGTTTCCGACTGTGGTACCTAGAATAAGAATTATTACGCAGAATATGATGCTTCCGCGGAATTTTTTCCCTACATGCCGAAGAATCACTATAGCTCCAAGTGTTGCTAATAATCCACCGAACAGATACGGATTGGTATACACAAGACGGTATTTTGCGATTTTCAGCATGTCCCAAGAAGAAAGAAGGTAGCACATCCAGGGTGTCACGGTAATAGAAATAAGGAAAAAGTCCGTAAAACGGACTGCGCGTTTCAATCGGAATAAAGCAAAAAGATAAAATAAAAGAAGTATTCCGTGAGATAGGACAAAAAGGGAAAAAAGGAAAGGAAACTGTTCTGGTCTGCCAATCAGATATTCCGCAGACCTCATGTATTCAACAGGGCCCAAGCGGAGCATGTATACGACTATTCCTGTTGTTGCGATACCGACAGCGCCCACACCAAGACATACCCGTTTCTTATGGTGAAATTCACTAACAAGATCGCACATGGATATCCGGCGGGTGCACAACCGAATCCCGTAGAAAAGTCCTAACAATAGTATACACAGCCCCATTGATAGCCAGAAAAGAACAGCAGGCATAAGATATACTACCGATGACATCGCAAAAAATATACAGGAGATAAAAACATTCCATGTATTTTTGCTCTGTATAAAACGGAACAGAAACCATGCACCAAGCGTCATAAGAGCGACTCCCATCCCATGATGCGGGACCATTGCGTACCGGCTCCAGATATCGGTTCTCGTCCAGTAGGATGTTCCTACATATATCTGCCTCCCGAACAATGTAATCCACCATTGGGGCAGCGGTCCGCACAAAAATACAAATAATCCGGCAAGAACCCGGTATCCTCTGGGAATAAACGAATAAATAAAAAGAAGCGATCCGAGGACGGATAGGACTATCGCAACTGCAATCGACAGGTAATACGCCTGGGTATCAGTCACACCTACTGCCCGCGCAGCCAATCCCAAACTTTCATAGTACAAGTGGAGATATTGTGCAGGAACGGTTTTTGTCGTGTATCGGTTCACACCTGATATGCCAAGTCTCCCCTGCCTGATAGATGCCAAATACTGATAATAATCATGGAGATTATGGTGCGGTTTCGTATAGTAGGTATCCGGGGGCGCAACCACACTCAGGTGGTAAGGAGGGTAAAAAACAAGAAATATATACAGACCGGAAAAAATACAGAATATAACGGCTATGCTTATTATGTTCTTCGTAGAGTGTTTCATGTGCATCATCAGAAAACATTATGAACAAAATCGTTGTGTTTCTTTGGTTATAGAAAACTCAGATAAGACAAAAAATCGGTTTCCCTTTTGCCTGAACATCTTCACAGCATCCTTGGTCGGCAGAGAATAATAACTCCCCCGGGAACGCTTTATCTTTTTTGAAGGCGCTATACTACAGAAGGAAAACAACGAAGACAGATATGAATACACAAGATCGGTTCCGACACAGGTTAATTTCAGGTAGAGAGAATGCTCTGTCGAATATCCGCGGGTAGAAATCCTTTTTTGGGAAATAATTGCTCCGGTATCAATCCCTTTGTCCAGGTAGTGGAGCGTCACCCCTGCATAGGTGTCCCCGCGGGACATCGCCCAAAATACCGGTGATACACCGCGGTACTGGGGAAGAAGCCCCGGGTGCAGATTCACCGCTCCAAACCTTGGAAAGGTAAGTATGCGTTTGGGGATAATGAGTTTCGAATAGACAGAGAGAATAAGGTCAGGCTTCAGACTTTGTATATGGCGGTATATGCTATCAGAGGTAAGTTCATTTCGTTCCTCAATGATCCATGATACATCCGCCAGTCGGTTGTATGGATAATAAAATGATTTCCTCCTGTTCCCTATGACATCCTGAGCCTGCCGAAGGACGAAAAGACATTGTTTCCCCATCTGCTGGACAACATAGAAGATCCCTGATACGTGTACGTATTTTTTAAGTCCTCCGATTTTTGATAATCCGGGGACAACTGCATCCTGTTCGTAGACGATAACACGGTGTCCTTTAAATATGTGCCGTCGAATGAGAGAAGAAAGAACAGCGTTGGAATAGATATGCAGCCGCGAAGTCAGAATCAAAATAGTCATACAATGAAATCAGATCCGTCGGGAAAACTCCCAGACATTTTTTAAATACAGAAGCGTATCAGGGAGTATCCGGACTGATGACTTTTTATCTAACCTCCGCAAAAAAAGCACCGGCTCCTCCTGAATCCGCAAACCTGCCCGCCTGGAAAGAACAATGCTTTCCGTATCCCAAAACCAATGCTGGTCCTTGATTGTTGCAAGGACCGGAAGAAATGTACGCCGCCGGAAAAATTTATATCCGCTTTCCGTATCAATACCATCCGTCCCCAAGATGCGGTCAGCAATCATGCGGTATCCGACACTTAAGATTTCCCTGATTATAGAGGAAAAGCTTGTCCTGTAGATCCGTTTCCCGACTACAATATCCGCCGTATTGTTCCGTATAATCTGCACACACGACGGGATATACAAAGGCGAGACCTCACAATCAATATCGATATATCCGACAATCTCTGCGCGGGCTTGCCGGATACCCGTTGATACGGCAGCACCCCTTCCCATATTTGCAGGATGAAAAACGTATCTGCAAAAAGAATAGCGTTTACACGCTCGTGCAATCAATTTTCTGGTTGTATCCGTACTTGTATCATCGACAAAAAGAATTTCAAATGAAAATTTCGTGGTTTGTAGTATTTGAATAATACTGGCAACGCTCTCCTCAAATACAGGATCTTCGTTAAAACAGGGCAAAACCAGTGAAAAATCCAATCGTTTTTTCATACCTCAACAAGCAGTACTTTTGTATACGTATACTCCCGGTTATTCTTTTCTTCCCACAACAATTAGCGATGAACCAAACGGAAACGGTACATGGAAAAAAAGATAGCGTTCTACAGAAAGCACAATGCTGCAGAATGTATTCGTAATCGGAAATGGTGTTTTGAGATAACGCTCCATATCGCTGTGCGTTCGTTTATTCTGAAATTGCATACGCCACAAAAGATACCATCCGAACAATAGTATATTCCAATAGTGTGAAAAACGAACGGAAAAGCCCGCGTCTTGTATGATGTGTTCTATATCGCATTTATCGTACCTTCTCTTGTGCCCTGACATAGCATCAATGCTATTCCACAACCGTTGATGTGCCGGGACGCTGAGAAACAGGTATCCGCCGGGCTTCAGCAGTGTGTAACATTTTTTAAGAAATTTCCTGTCATTCTGCTGATGCTCCAGAATATCAAATATCCCGATACAGTCGAATTGTTGTATATGATTGGACAACAGAAATGAAGAGTGGATGAGGCGTGCCCGTGATTTCTTTTTTGCATACAATAGCGCCTGTCTGTTTATATCCATACCGGTAACGGAGAATCCTAGGTGTTCAAATACCGGAAGGAGTATGCCCGTACCGCAACCTACTTCCAGAAGTGTTTTCCCTTGAGGGTGTTTGAAAAATTTGGTTATGAGGAGTCGGATCAATATATTTCTCTCCATATACCAAAAATGCTGTTTCTCCATCCGGTCTATGAGTTTGTAAAGAGAAACGCTGTATGATGTGGCCATAGGTTTTAATAAGAATTCCGCACCCACAATTCGCCATCAACGGTGTGTTTCGTAAAATTGGTCTGAATATACGCCAATGTGTCCCCATCCATAAACTGCATCTGATACGGGGTCAGTATGAGGTAGTGAAGATCCGGATTCTGCATTGTCACAAAATCAGTTGGATATTTTTTTCGGATGGATTGGGGCACCTCAGGGATAAAATACCCGTACGGGATCGGTTGGGATAGAGGTCGGAACAGGAGTACAGGGTACACCATTGCATCCTTGGGTACGATCTCCCACCGCCTGAACATGGTTTGATCGTCTGTTTCTGTTGAAATGAGGGTCGGACGGACAATATTCGCCCTGATGCTTTCAACCGATACGTAACAAAATCCGACAAACGCAATAAAAGTCAGTCCGGTCCCCAACCACACGGGTATTTTGAAATGTGCCCCACTTCGTCCCGCTTCGCGTGACTTCGAGGGGTTCTCCCCTACTGAATTGTTTTTTACTACCCATAATGTTTTATGAAGGGGAGAAAAAAACGCTGACAAAAAAACTGCAGAAAAGAGACAGAGAATCCAATTCACGGTGAGGTAATACTGGACAAACATTGATCGGACTGTAAAAAGAAATGCATATTGGCTTCCCAGTACAACAACCAAACGTATGATCCACGACCGCTTCATTTCTGTTGTACGCCACTGCAGGAAACTATAAAGAGCTCCCCCTGCTCCGAACACCAGAAGTCCAAGTGCAATGTACCAAGTTATAGGTTTTCCTCCCAGTCCATAAATATACGCATTGTTCGGTATGTAAAAAAACCCAAGCCGTGTCGGGTACCAGAGAGCATCACTCATGGCTTTTGAATCAACGAGAAGCTGCTGGAGCATCGGGATAAACGATCCCTGGATGAGAAAAAATAAGATAAAAAGTACTACTACTGCGACACAACCCCCTATAAGAGATATGAGGAACGAAAACTGCTTTTTAACAATATTTGACAGAGTAACAAGCCCAAGTAACACTGCAGCGCTTACTGCAATTTTCATGGATACTAAGACAGAAAGCGTAATAATAAAACCGGATGCAAACCACAGGACGTTGGTTTTCTTCTCTAGGGCCCAGGTGAGAAACAATAATCCAACGAAAAAAACAAGCATCATGAGATTGTCAGGCCGTATCTGCATTCCAGCAAACACAGCAAACGGGTCAAGGAGCA
>Ga0172375_10004950_pt1 | contig 19453 bp, 18 predicted proteins | sample LakKiv1m_FD_114537 | JGI IMG/M metagenome (GOLD analysis project Ga0172375, IMG submission 114537) | Freshwater microbial communities from Kabuno Bay, South-Kivu, Congo - kab_092012_11.1m | ecosystem: Environmental > Aquatic > Freshwater > Lake | place: Democratic Republic of the Congo...
AAAATGGTGACGGGCTGACTTCATGTGGGCACCCTTTCGGCTTCTGTCTATCTACCACCGAACAGGATACCCTGAAGTCAGCCCACTCCCACTCCATCAGCCCGTCCTGTGGGATGGCTGTGACCTGGACAGCGTCCGCCTCCCCAAGGCCTTCGGCACTGGCGATCCATCGGCCGCTGGGGGCCCCGCCCCGACTCCGGCGACGGGCGACCAACGGGGGCGGCGCCAGTCTGCACAACCGCCGAATCGGGACTAGTCCGAATCTCCCCGTCCCAGAGGTCCTGGTCACGGCGAACCTCCCGATGCAGAAGGCGGAGACCCTCGCCAAGGGCGCCGGGAGCTCGTGGGGGAGTGCGTCCCAGCGTCCGGCGTGTCGCCCATGGCCAACGCGCCGCCTCGCAGCGGCCGTCGTCGAGGCGGCGGACAGGGCCGAGGAGCACCAGCGTGTCCAGCAGCTCGCCTAGGTCGGCGCTGGCGCGGGCGAAGCGGGCGGCCAGGTCGGCAGGGGAGACCGGGGCCGGCTCGGAGGCGAGGACGTCGCGCAGGGCCTGGACGCGCTCGGCCATTGCCTGCCACGTATCGTGCTCTCTTGCGGACCCGGCGGGCCTGAGTGCCGCCCTTGCTCTGGTCAGGAGCACCCAGCCGCTCCGTGAGCGGACACACGAGGCGAACCGCGCTCTCCTGCCCGGTGTGACCTCAGTGCTCGCGCAGACCCTACTTGTCCACCGTGGCTCCAGGCGCCAACCGGTCAAGGGACCGCGGAGGGGCTGCCCCAGCGGCACGGCGGCTTCAGGTCGCCGATGGCCTTCTCCAGGCCGGCCAGCTCGGCCATGATCTCCGCGAAGGCGGGGATATCGCCGAAGAGCATGGCCCGCATGGCCTGGAATGGCGGGCGATCTCACGCATGGCGGGGCTCCTCGGTGGCTGCCAGCCGCTTGATCGTCCCGTAGACCCAGGCGGTGACGTAGCGTCCCTCGCGCAGCGCCCGAGCCAACTCCGCTGGGGTAAAGGCCGCGCGCAAGCGGGAGATGACGGCGGCGTCCACGTGTTCCTCCCCCAGCGTCTTCAGTGCCTGCACCAGCAGGGCCGTCCTCGGTGACAGCCGGTTCGTCTCCTTGTTCGTCCGGTGCCGGAACACCAGGCTGCCATGCTCCCAGGCCACCTCCCTGGACGGCCCGTCGCTGAGGTACTCCCAGTGGGCCGGCACCTGGGTGGAAAGGCCCAAGAGATTCGGTGCCGTCTCGCCGTGCGGCAGGATGGTCCAGCCGTGGGCCCGGGCGATGGCGCGTGCCATGGCGTCCGGGTCAGGGCTGGCTGGTGCTGCCAGCAATGGACTGTGCTCGGGGTAGTCGTAGACGCCGCGCCGCAGAAGCCGGATCGTCCCCGCTGCCGCCAGGCGGCTGAGTCCAGCACGAACCGTCTCAGGGCTCCCGAGGTCATGGAAGTCCTTCGGTGTGAAGGCTTGACCCCTACCGTGGCCGTAGATCCTCGCAAGTATCTTACCTGATGAAGATTGCGGCATAGCCGATGGCCTTTCGCTGTCACGAGTAATGCATCGTATTCGTGACACCGACAGGTCGGCTGGCCATCTTTCCCTCGGGGTCGGCAGCACCCAGATCAGCCTACGTCAGGTACCGCCGCTGCACCAGCCTGACGGGAAAGGCCCAGACGATGGCGCCGGGGGTGGCGGCGAGGTCCACGCGATACTCCCTGCCATCGGCCTGGATGATGGCGTACTGGCCCTCCCGGCGATAGGCGCCGAAGACAAGGCCGGCGTCGGGGGCGATGACGGCCCCGATCATCTGGCCCTCCTGGGGCTTGAGTTCGGCGGCCAGGACGGCGACGGAGCCGGGCTTGAAGTCCGACCCGTGGTGGGCAGAGGAAATCCGGATGGCAAAGTCCCCAGGCTGGGCGCCGGGGACGTCTTCAGTCTCGGTCGATTCGCGCTTGAGCCAGTCGGCGGTGGATTCGAGAGCGGGAGTGTGGGAGGCGGCGCACTTCTCGTTCACGACAGGGATCCTCCTCGAAACGGGCACGGCGACCCAGTCGGTGGCGTCCGGGGGACGCCCGGCCAGGTCGGTGAGGTCCAGGGCGTACTGCGCCATCTCCCGGACCGGGAGGCGCAGGGCGTCGGCGATTCTCAGGAGCTGGTCAGGCCTCGGGGAGTGCCGACCGGCCTCCCACGAGCGCACCGCGGACGTACTCACCCCGGCCAGTTCGGCCAGCCGCTGCTGCGACAGATGCAGGCCCTTGCGGCCAGTCCGGATAGCGCTGGCCAGAGGGGTGGTAGATGCAGGTTCTGTTTCCTGGTTCATTGAACGTCTCCGCCGCATGGCGTGCCTGCGTTTCAACTCGCTCACGAGGACCAGCGTACCGAGGTCAGCCGCGTCGGCGGCCGGCAGGACGGGGACCAGCGGGGCAGTGGCGGGCGGCGGCAGGTAGTCGGCCAGGAGGGGTCTGAGCCGGGCCCAGTGCGGATTCGCGATGTTGGAATCCGCACTGCGCCAACGGCTGAGCGAGGCCTCGCTGACTCCGACCTCCCGCGCCAGGGCCCGGGCGGTCATGCCGTGGTCCTGCAGGTAGCGGTCGATGCTTCGGGAAATCTCGGCTGTCGCTTGCGTAGTCGCAACTCCTTCACGTTCCGGTCAACTTACACCGGTTCACAAGAAAACGCAAGAAAAATCTGCGGCGGCGGACGTTCTTAGCGCTTGCCATTGCGCCATTCCTGCTCGTATTGTGACTCTTGACGTGAACCCCTCTACAGGAGCATGGCGATGGCACTCAGGAAGCGCCTGACGCGGGCCGAGTACGAAAGCAAGGCAGGCTACAAGGCTGTACAAGTAAGCCGTGAAGCCAAGGAACTTGTGGCTCAGGTGAACCGCGAGACGCACATCCCGAAGCGGCACGTGGTGGACATGGCCCTGCGGGACTATCTGCCCAAGCACTACGCCCTGAAACTTGCACCGCATTCCAGCCAGACTGACGCTCAGGCTGGGCCACATGGCGACGCTGTGGAGCGCGGACAGGCGTGAAGACAATGACCATCCGGGTGGAGGTGGTGAGGCTGGGGCCGGCGGAACGGGAAGCCCGCATCCGCCGCCTCGTCCGGCTGAACCACGACGCCCTGGAGGGTCTCCTGGCCCCGGCCGGGAACAGGGCAGGCAGGGGGGCCACGGCGGCCCCCACGGCCCCCGCCAAGGACCCGGCCCCGGCGCGGTAGGACAGGACCGACTTCTGGAGGACGGCAGCACATGGAACTGCTTACGGCATCACGAATGGGGACGCTCCTGGGTTGCCCGAGGCGGCACTACTGGCGTTACGAGTGCGGCCTGCGGCGGCAGGAGCCCGCAGACGCGTTGCGCTTCGGCTCGGGTTGGCACCGGGCCATGGAAGCGCTGTCGCTGGGCCTGGACCTGCCGGCGGCGCTGGCCGCCGCGACCGGGACAGCCCAGGACCTGGATGAGCTGCAAGTGGCCACACTCTCGGGGCTGCTGGGGGCTTACGCACAGCACTATGGAGCGGACCCGTCGGTCGAGGTCCTCCACCGGGAAGTGGAGTTCGAGACGTCCATCGACGGCAGCCGGACGTTCCACGCGGCGGGGAAGATCGACGGGCTGGGCCGCCTGGCGCACGGGCGGCTGTGCCTGGTGGAGTACAAGACCACCTCGAGCAGCCTGGAGCCGGACTCGGACTACTGGCTGCGGCTGCGGGCGGACACGCAGATCCTGCAGTACGCCTGCGCGGCCCGCGCCATGGGCTGGGAGATCGGCACGATCGTCTACGACGTCACGCGCAAGCCGGCGATCCGGCCGTGGCAGGCCGGCCGGGGGTCCGATAGGCGCGTCGAGACCGCGGAGGAGTTCGGCGAGCGCCTGCGCACGGATGCCCTGGCCCGGCCCGGGTTCTACTTCTGCCGCCGGGAGGTCCCGGTGATGGACGATGACCTGGTGGAGTTCGTGGACCTGAGGCGGCAGGTGGGCACGATGATCCTGGACCGCCGGGCCCAGCAGCGCCGGATGGACGCCGCGACGCCGTGGCGGGCCTGGCCCCGGCACGTGAACGGGATGCAGTGCCCGGGCTGCGAGTTTGCGGCCTTCTGCCTGCAGAACTCGATCCCAGACCTGGCCCACCCGCCGGCGGGGTACGCCCTGGGCGAGGCGAACTCGGAACTGCAGGGAGGGGCGGCATGAGCGGCATCACCAGAGCGACCGCGCTGTTGCCAGCCGAAGCCGAGCGGCGCGAGGCGCTGGAGCACGATATCGGGTCCGGCATGAGGACGTTCCGGACGGTCGGTGCCGCGCTGGAGGAGATGCGGGACTCACGCCTGTACCGCTCTACCCACGACACCTTCGAGGACTACTGCTCTGATCGTTGGAGCATTGGGAAGGCGTATGCGTATTGCCTCATCGAGGGTGCCGTTGTGGTCCGCAACCTGTCGCCAATTGGCGACAACCCCGCCAAGCTGCCCATCCGCATGGCAGCTATCAACGTGATGAACGCCCGCAACGTGACCAGCAGGCCCCAGGCCGCCCAGTAAGCGGCCGCAACCTGGAGGACGAACGACCATGACCACCGCAACCGCAACCAGGCCGTTCCCGGCCGCGCCCAACCGGACGCCGCCCGCGGGGAACGGCAAGCCGCAGGCCCCGGCCGGGCTGCCGCTGACCACGGCCGCCACGGTGCGCTTCGGCATCCCCTTGCGGACCCAGGGGCACCGGATCGTGCTCTACGGCCCGGGCGGCATCGGCAAGACGACGTTGGCCGCGCAGGCCCCCGGGCCGGTGGCGTTCATCGACCTGGACGACTCGCTGGGCCGCCTCGGTCTCGAGGCGCAGACGGTCCAGGGCGTGGACTCGTGGGCGGCCCTGCGCGAAGCCCTGCACGCGCCGGGCTGGGACGGGATCCGCACGATCGTGATCGACAGCCTGAGCAAAGCGGACGAGCTGTGCGTGCAGCATGTGTTCGGCACGGTGCCGACGGAGGGCGGCAAGCAGGTCTCCCGGCTGGAGGACTACGGCTACAAGGCCGGCTACCGCCACGTCTTCGACACCTTCGTGCCGCTGCTGGCGGATCTGGACGCGCACTGCCGGGCCGGCCGGCACGTGGTGCTGATCTGCCATGACGTCGCCACGCAGGTGCCGAACCCCATGGGCATCGACTTCCTGCGCTGGGAGCCGCGGCTGACGCAGCACGACAAGTTCTGCCTGCTGCGCAACCGGGTGAAGGAGTGGTCGGACCACGTGTTGGCGATGCTCTACGACATCGCCGTGGGCAAGGACCACAAGGGCCAGGGCAGCGGCACGCGCACGATCTACCCCTGCGAACTGCCGCACTGCATGGCCAAGAGCCGGGCCCTGCAGGAGCCCGTGCCGGGCCCGGGTCCGGAGTTCTGGGAGGCGCTCCTCAATGCGCACGGTGCCGTGGCGCGTGTGGCGTAGAGCCCACCCGCAGCGCGTGCCGGATGGGCTGTCGCCCTTTGCCTGGATCCGCTGGGGCCGGTACGTGCCGCGAGAAGACTACAACCCTGCACGAAAGGGAACGACGATGCTGCCTGAACCGGGAACCTACAGAGCGAAGACGGCGAACGGGGTGGTTTACGAGACCGAGGGCGGGGCGCTGATGGCCGCGTTCGACTTCGGCATCGACGCTGACCACTCGATCATGGGCCGCGTGTGCCTGGCCTCGAAGGCCGGGGAGCTGCAGCAGAACAACCTGCGCAGCCTGCGCGAGGCCTTCGGCTGGGACGGGGCGGACCCGTTCTGGTTGGCGGACACGGACCTCTCGGCCATCGAGGTCGAGATCGTGGTGGAGAACGAACCGGACCAGAACGGCAACCCGCGGCCGACGGTGCGTTGGATCAACGCCCCGGGCCGCTCGCACGGCGGCATGCCGCAAAGCGGCGACCGCAAGGCGATCCTGGCCAAGTATGGGGCCAAGCTCCGGGCCTTGGCCGGGGGGACGACGATGAGGCCGGTGGTGAGCGGGGAAGCCTCCGGCGGCCGGGGAAGCGGGCCGCTCCCCCGGGTCCCCGCAACTGCGCAGGCTGCGGCAGACACCCCCGCCTTGGTCGCCCCGGCGACCGGCGCGGGGGCATCGCCGCAGCCTGCGGTGGCCAACGCGGGTACGCGTGTGCAGACGCCGACGACGGTGGCCGCAGCCACTGCCCCGGTGCGGCCGGGGACGAGGACCTCGGCGCCGGCGGTGAAGCCGGGGAACGTCCAGGAGGCCTGGGAGGTGTTCTGCCAGGCGGCCGGGGCGAACTTCGACGAGGCGCAGATCAGCGAGCTGTGGTTCAAGGCGGTCGATGAGCTGTCCGGCGGCAAGTCCCAGGAGAAGTGCAGCCCGGAGGACTGGGGCGTGGTCCGTGACGGCGCGCAGAAGTGGCTGGCGAATCAGCTCCCGATGTAGCGGCGGTCCTCCTCCAGGCGCTGGGGCGCGACAGCGATACCAACGCGCGCTTACCCAGGAGGATGATCGATGGCGCCAATCGAGGAACTGCATCTGGACGCGATTACCGGCGGCATGCAGACCCGTGCCTGCATCGACAGCAACACGGTCACAGACTACGCGGAGGCACTGAAGGCAGCCGAGGGGAAAGCGGGTTGGCCACCGATCGTGGTCTTCCGTGACGCTGTGGCCCGCAACTGGCTGGCGGACGGGTTTCACCGGGTGGCAGCAGGGAAGAAGGCTGGGCTTGAGGCCCTGCCAGCGGAGATCCGCGACGGGACGCAATGGGATGCCCTGCGCTACGCCCTGAGCGCGAACGCCACCCATGGCCTGCGGCGGTGCCACAAGGACATCGCCCGCGCCATCCGCATGGCGTACGAGAACCGCCTTGATCTGGGACTGCCTGACGTGCCCAGTGCCAAGCTGATCGGTGACCTGGTCGGCGTGAGTCACCACACGGCAGACCGGGAACTTGGCAAGTTGCCAGGTTGGCGGGACGCGACGGCCAGGACGGGTGCCGACGGGAAGACCCGGGCGGTCCCGCCCCGGCCTCCATCACCGCCGCCGGTCGCGCCTGCGGCCCCCGCGGCAGCCCAGGAACCGGCCGGGGGTCCGCCGGTGGCCCCGGGGAAGAGGAGCTTCGGCCCCCCGCCGACGCCACCCCCGAAGGCGGTCGTCCGCGACGAGGTCGGCCAGGCGGTCCCGCCTGAGCTGCACGCGCTCTGGGCCCGCCGCCAGGAAGCCCAGGATCTCCTGACCGCACTCTCGCGCATCCGTGGGGCCGTGCGCCGGTATGAAGAGGCCAAGGACCCCCTCGGCTGCCAGGCGAGCTACAACACCCTCCACGCGTCCCTGAACCAGGCCTATGCGAGCCTGGAGGTGTTCAAGCCCTACGCGGTCTGCCCCATGTGCCAGGGCCTGCTCGGCTGCCGCCTGTGCGGCGGGTCGGGGCTGCTCTCGAAGTTCCACTGGGAGCACTGCGTCTCCGAGCAGATCAAGGAACGGGTCTGCGAGACGGTCTCGCGGCAGGAGCGCTGACATGCTCCGGCTCAGGGACTACCAGCAGCGGGCCTGCGAGGCCGTGTTCCGCGAGTGGGAGACCGTGGACAGCACGTTGGTCGTGGCGCCGACGGGATGCCATTCGCCGGCATCCAAGTTGCTGCTCTACAACGGCCGCATTGTGGCGGCGAGAGACGTGCGGGAGGGTATGGATCTCATGGGGCCGGGCGGGACAGCCCGGCGCGTGCTTGCGCGCCATGAAGGGATCGCCGAGATGTGCCGGATCGTGCCCGTCAAGGGCCGGCCGTTTGTTGTCAGCCTTGACCACGTTCTGGCGCTCGTTCGAACACGCGAAAGCACAACCTCTCGACGTGGCGTCATCACAGACATCACTGTACGGGATTGGCTGGCCTGGCCGCGGTGGCAGAAACACATCCACAAGCTGGTCCGAACGGACGTTGAGTTCGCCACGGGACTGCGCCCGGAGTGGTGGCAGACCTTTCACATCCATCCGTACCTGCTTGGGGTGATGCTTGGTGACGGTTCAATGGCCAGGCACCTGAGCATCACGACACAGGATGCCGAGGTCGTAGCTGCCGTAACTCCGTTGCTGGCCGAACTGCGGCTTCGGCTGTCTCCATCCAGTTCAAAGTGCGGCGCGGCAACCTGCTACCTGCTCTGCGACGCCGTGCGACACGGGCGGGCGGCCTTGAACCTGCGCAAGTGGCTGCAGATGCTTGATCTCGACGGTTGCCGGGCGGGGACAAAGCACATCCCACACTGCTACCTGACCGCTTCTTCGGCGGATCGCTTTGACCTCCTGGCCGGCCTCATGGATACCGATGGCAGTGCGACATGTGGCGGGTACGACTTCACGTCAAAGTCCAGGCGGCTGGCTGATGGCACGGCATTCCTGGCCAGAAGCTTAGGCTTTGCGGCCTATGTGTCCCCGTCGTGCAAGACGTCGCAGACCGGACACGGGGGCGTCTACTACCGCGTGTCCATCAGTGGCGACTGCGCGCGTATTCCGTGTCGGGTCGCCAGCAAGCGGTGCGGACCGCGCACGCAGAAGAGGAGCGTCTTGCGGACTGGTTTCGCGGTTGAGCGGATGGGCACGGGACCTTTCGTTGGTTTCACGGTCGACGGTGATCACCGATACCTTCTGGACGACTTCACTGTCACGCACAACTGCGGCAAGACCATCCTCATGTGCGGCATCGTGCAGCGGGTGTTCCCGCGGCGGGCGCTGATCCTGGCGCATCGGGAGGAGCTGATCTTCCAGGCCCAGGACAAGATCCGGCGCTACACCGGCATCCCGGCCGAGGTCGAGATGGCCGGTCTGCGGGTCGACGAGAACCAGGGGCGCCTGTTCGGCGGCGCCCGCGTGGTGGTCTCCTCGATCCAGACCCAGACCGCCGGCGGCGATGGCCTGGGCCGCATGGGCAAGTTCGACCCGGGCTCGTTCTCGGTGCTGATCGTGGACGAAGCGCACCACGCGACCGCGGACAGCTACAGGCGCGTCCTGGACTACTACCGCAGCAACCCGGCCCTGAAGGTCCTCGGCGTGACAGCCACGCCCGACCGGGCCGATGAGCAGGCCCTGGGCCAGGTCTTCGAGTCGGTGGCCTTCGACTACGAGATCCTCGATGCCATCCACGACGGCTACCTGGTGCCCATCCGGCAGCGGATGGTGGAGGTCCAGGGCCTGGACTACTCGGGGGTCCGCACCACGGCCGGCGACCTCAATGGCGCCGACCTGGCCCGGGTCATGGAGGGTGAGGACATCCTGCACCGCCTCGCCTCGCCCACCGTCGAGATCGCCGGCGGCCGCAGGACGCTGGTCTTCGCCACCACCGTGGCCCACGCCGAACGCCTGGCGGAGATCCTCAAACGTCACGGTCGGAACGCGAACTGGCTCTGCGGTAAGACGCCCAGGGACGAGCGCCGCCAGATCATCAGCGAGTTCGCCCAGGGCCGGCTGCAGTTCCTGGTGAACGTCGGCTGTCTGACCGAGGGCTTCGACGACCCAGGGGTGGAGCTGGTCGTGATCGGCCGGCCGACGAAGTCACGCTGCCTCTACGCCCAGATGGTGGGGCGCGGGACCAGGCCGCTGCCGGGGGTGATCGACCAGCTCGAGATGGCCCCTGAGCGGATCGCCGCGATCGCCGCCTCGGGCAAGCCGGCAGTGGAGGTCCTGGACTTCGCGGGGAACGCCGGCCGGCACAAGCTCTGCACCACCGCCGACATCCTGGGCGGCAGGGTCTCCGAAGAGGCCGCCGAGGTCGCAGTGCGGGCGGCCCGCGAGGGCGGCAAGCCCGTGGACATGGAGCAACTCCTGGCCGAGGCCGAGAGGGAAAGCCGCGCCAAGGCTGAACGCGAGGCGGCTCGCCGGGCCCGGCTGCTGGTGCAGGCGCAGTGGCAGGCGAGGACCGTGGATCCCTTCGACGTGTTCGCCCTGCAGCCGCGCCGCGAGAAGGGCTACGAGCGCGGCAAGCAGCTCAGTGAGAAGCAGGCCGAACTGCTGCGGCGCCAAGGCATCGACCCCGATGGCAAGCCCTACCATGAGATGAAGCAGGTCCTGGATGAGCTCTTTCGGCGCTGGGACCAGGGGCTGGCCACCTTCGGCCAGGCCAAGCACCTGGCCCGCCTGGGACTGCCGACAGACCTGCCCAAAGCGATCGCCAGCCAGGTCTTGGATGGCGTCTGGAAACTGCGGCTCCAGCCCGGGCAGGCCCTGGAGCGGGCCCGGGACGCAGCACGGAAACTGGCCGAGGAGGTGCCATTCTGATGACCTCCCGCCCCATCCCCTGGCGCCGGGTCACGCGGCAGGCACCGTGCCCGATCTGCGGCAGACCAGACTGGTGCACGGTGGCCCCCGACGGCGCGTCCGCCTGCTGCATGCGCCTGCAGTCCGACCGGGGCCTGCACAACGGCGGCTGGCTGCACTGGCTCGCCGAACAGCCCCCGCGATCCCTGCCGCCGCCGAGGCCACCCCCGACCCATCCCCCTGGAATCGACGCTGAGGGCCGCTGGCGGGCCTGGCGCGCGTCGACGGACGCGTCCCGGCTCGCAGCCCATGCCGAGGCCCTGGGCGTGTCCCGCGCGTCGCTGGAGCGGCTCGGCGCCGCCTGGGCCCCGCCGCACCTGGCCTGGGCCTTCCCCATGCGCGACGGCGCCGGGGCCATCTTCGGGATCCGGCTCCGGGCCGGCGACGGCCGCAAGTGGGCGGTGCGCGGTTCGAGGGCTGGGCTGATCCACGACCCCGACCTCTCGGGTAGCGGGCCACTGCTGGTGTGCGAGGGCCCCACGGACACGGCCGCGGCGATGACGCTGGGGTTCCCCGCCGTCGGACGGCCGTCGTGCCGCGGCCAGGAGGACCTCCTGCGCCGGCTGCTCAAGACGTGGCGCGACGACGTAGTGATAGCCGCCGACCATGACCCGCCACACGAGCACCCAGATGGCTCGCCCTGGCGTCCAGGACTCGCCGGCGCCGTCGACCTGGCCAAGGACCTGGGGAAGCCACTGCGGGCCTTCCTGCCGCCCTGCAAAGACATCCGGGAGTGGACCCGCCGCGGGGCCACCCGGGCTGACGTCGAGGCCCTGATCCACGAGGCACGCTGGCTGAATGCGAGGTGAGAGATGGCAATGCAACATGGTTCGAGCAACTGGCTGAAGGTTCAGAAGCACACCCCCGACAAACCGCAGTTGCGGCAGCTGGCCCGCATGTGCGACTGCAGCCTCGGGGATGCCTTCCTGGCCTGGTTCCGCGTGTACGCCTACCTCGACGAGGTGACCGCCGACGGCAGTGTCCTTTTCATGGCGCCGGCCGACGTGGACGACGTTGCCCGACTGCCGGGGACGGGGGACGCCCTGGCCGCGGTGCAGTGGCTGCTCTTCGACTCCCACGGCTGCACGGTCGTCCAGTGGGACCGCCACAACGGACGCTCGGCCAAGAAGCGGGCGCTCGACGCCGAGCGCCAGGCCCGGTTCCGCCAGAATCAACAGGCCACAGCCGCCGGTGCGTCACGCGCCGAGCGTGACAACGGTCACGGCGTCGGCGAGACGGAGATGTGACACGACCGTGGACAGAGCAGAGCAGAGCAGAGCAGAGCACATGGGATGCACCAGGATGAAGCATGTAAGCATGCATGCATCCCGCGTATGCGCAGGCGCTCCTGCGCTCATGCGCGCGAGAGCGTCGGCCAAAGGCTACCGGCCTGGTCTCGTTCTGCCTGAGCGCCTCGCCGGCATGGTCTCGCCGGCGGACCGGGCCGCCCTGGGCCTGGAGACGGCCGTCGAGGCGAGGGGCCGCGGCGAGGCCCGCCGGGAAGCCGACCTCCAGAGGGCCGCCGAGCAGTGGCTGTCGCTGCAGGGGATCTGGTTCCTCCACCTCAGCCCGAGGGCCCGCGAGAAGGCCGGCTGGCCCGACCTGGTGTTCGCCGTGGCCGGCCGTCCCGTGGCCATCGAGCTGAAGTCGGCAACGGGCCAGCTCAGCGAGGTCCAGGAGTACTGCCTGGCCAGGCTGCGGCAGAATGGTTGGCAGACGGCCGTGTGCCGGTCGCTGGACGAGGTCAGGCGGGTGGTTGAGCGGAGGCACGACGATGAGACGCGATGACCGCCGGCCGAAGCACGGGCAGCCGGCGACCCAGGGGCCCGCCCTGGCGATACGCCCTGGTGACGTGGTCGAGTACCGGGATGGCGCCGCCCTTGCACTCGTGGTCGGGACGGTCTACGGCACGCCCACGCCACGCACGCTGGAGCTCTACTGCGGCTCCTGGGTCCCCCGCGACAGCGTGGTGCGGGTCATCCGGCACGTGAACGGCACACCCACCCCCTCGAGCATCGCCACCGCCATGATGCGGGGGATGGTCCACGGTGCCGGGACCCCTTGAGTTCGGTCCTTGCGACCCTCATACCATCGCCCGAGAGCTCAGGCAGCATGACTCGCGGTAGCAGGCAACGGCCGGGTTGCCCCGTCGTGCGCGCTGGGGCCGCCGGACCCGGTTCACTCGGGCAACTCGATCGTGACGGCCGAGCCGCCCTTGGGCACCACGACCTCCTCCGAAGCTGTCCGGCCCCCTTCCGCCGCCGCGACGGCGTGAGTCCCCTGGAAGACAGAGACGGCAGCCGTGCCTCTGGCATCGGTTCGGGCGTCCACGTTCGTCATCCACTCCCCGACGACGAGCTTCTCCAGAACCATGGCCGCAGGCTTGGGGCTGAGGTCCAGGCGGAAGATGGCGGACCTCTCCGCGCCCTTCTCTGCCTCCCATAGGCGCGACAGGCACACACCCGCGACAGCCGGGTGCGAATACAGGAGGTTCAGCAGCTTCTCCAGCATGAATGCCTGGGCGGTCTCTCCCGCCGACTCGAGTGCCAGCGAGGTGACGACGATGGGCAGCCCCGTGCCTGCCGCGATCAGGTCCAGACGTTGCTCGATGGCCTGCGGGCCGACGAAAGGGGCTGCCATGCCGAGTTGGAGCGCTACCGCGTCCGGCGCCCCTCCCTTGGACCGCAGCCAATGGACCAGGTCTACCAGTTCGTCCGCCTGCCCGCTGCCCGCCGCGACGAGGGCGATGTTATCGCTCAGCACCAGCGTGGCGTCGGGATCCTGCTCGCGCGCGACTTTGAAAGCCTCCGCCAGGCTCTCCTCGCCGATGCGCGCGTAAGTCTCGTCGTTGGTCAGCGGAGCGTGCACAACGTCCCACTGGAAGACCTTCCCCCTGTACCTGCCGACCTGCTGCGCGATGTACTTCACAAGGCTCTCGCGGAACTGAGGAGCCGGCAGGCGGCGGCAGTCAGGAGGTGCCCAACTGAGCGCCGGGCAGTACAGGGCGTGTCCGCGCACCCTGAGTCCCCGGGCCAGCGCCTGCTGGATGATGGTCGGCGCAACGGTGTCACCCCACGCCTGGCTCTCGCGCCATACCAGCATGTCCCGAGGCGAGAGCACGTCGAACAGGCGGCGGTCCAGGACCTTCGCGCGGTACCCGCCGATCCTGGCCCCGAGGCCCTCGACAGTCGAGCGCAGTTCCCCGGGAAGTAGGGCCACTGCCTCGCCCTCGGCCAGGAGGGCCGCCGGCACCTCCGCCCCGATGAAGAAGGGCCGGCTCTTCTGCCGGATCGTGACCGTCGCGCCAGGGACGGGCTTGCCGCCCTTCGTGACCCGCACGGTCAGTTCCGCCCTGCGTACCTCCCGCAGCCGCTCCAGCATCTTCTGCTCCCAGTCCCTGTCCTGGTAGTCCCCGCCCAGCACCATGTCGCAGTTCGGCTGGCCGCCGGCGATGACCCCGCTCGGGTAGACGGCAGCAGACAGGCCCCGGAACTGCACCGTCCCCACCGCCCCGGCCAGGTGGAAACACAGCGAGGTCTGTCTTGGCCCGAAGTCGGACGGGACCGCCACAGCCAGGGTGCATGTGTGCCACTGGTCCACCGGCTCCGCAAGGCGGGCGGACACCAGTTTCGGCCAGGGCGGCGAGTCCTGCTGCCAGTAGCAACTGAAGGCGTATCCTGGGCTGATCCTGAAGTCGAACGAGACGAGCAGCGTCTCGCCCCGCCGCAGGGGTGCGGCCAGCGACTGGCGGAGTTCCACGTCCCAGGCCCGGGCCGACACGGTGCCGATCTCGAAGGAGAGCACCCCGGACGCCTCGCCTGGACCGGGCGGCGTCAGGGATGACCGGCTCAGGGCCTCCTCCTCGCGGATCACCCAGTCGACGGGGCGCTTGCGGTCCCCGCGCAGCTCGCCGTTGCGGAGGACCTGTCGCGCTTCCGGTTCGCCCCCGGGCAGGAGTGGGCAGACGAGCGCCCAGAGGCATGCGGCGGGGAGAGCGATGGCCCAGTGGCGGCCCCGTCGCTGGCATCCACCCCATCCTGTGGCCAATACTGCCGCTGGGAACGTCAGCACCGCTGCCCTCCAGGCTGCCACGCCACGGTGCAGTGCCTCTCCGTCACGGTCAGGGCTACTCCGGCAGGCGCTGCAGAAGCTGCGCCGCCTTGGTGGCGAACTCCGTGCCGGGGTACTTGCGCACGACCTCCTCAAGCGGGGGCCGGGCCTTCGCGTAGTCCTGCGCACTGAGGTGAAGCCAGCCCACGAGGAACATGGCCTTGGGAATCTCCTCGACGCCAGGCGACTGCTCCACCAGCGCCCCCAACGTGCCCAGTGCCTGTTCCTTCTGGTTCATGCGGATGTAGCACAGCGCCTCGGTCAGCAGGCTCTTGGGGACCAGCGGGCTCCGGGGGCACTCCTTGCGGAACTCCCCAAGCTGCGTCACGGCCATCTGGTCCACCCCCCGGCGGTACCAGTAGAGGGCCGTGTAGAACAGGGCGAGCTCGCGGTCCGGGAGGTCGGCCCGGAACTCCCGGAGCACCGCGGCTGTGACCTTGGCGTGGTCGTCGCCCAGCTCGCCCGCGTAGGCATCGGCGACGAGCTGGACGACGCTGAAGCTGGACTGGGGCGAGAGCGTGAACTCCCGAAGCAGCTCCCGGCACTGGCCCTGAGCTTCGGCGTACTTGCCCTCGGCGATCAGCTCCCGTACGGCCTGGCACCGGGGCCGCAACAGCAGGGCGTCGAGGGCTGCCTGGCGCTGCGCCGCGGCTGGGCTTGCCAGCTTTGCTGGCGATGGAAGCGCAAGCCCCAGATCAGGAGTGGAGTCAGGTCTGTAGGCAACCACGATGGCCTGGAGCGACCCGACTGCCGCGACGGGGCTCTCCGAGACCGCGACAGCCGCTGCCGCTGCCGGCCGCGGTGCGCTGGCGATGGCCAGCGGTTCCGCGCCGCCTGCCGCCTGGGGTCCCGCGGCCCGATCCGGTACGGCGACCGGGCCGGGTTGCTGCCCGACGGCAGTCCCGTCACGCCGGGACGGTGGCGCGCTGACCGCGACCCCGCCCCCCGCGGCCCCGGCTACCCGTCGCTCCTGCGAGGGTGATGCCGGTGGCGTCACCACAACGGCGACTGCCGGCGCCTGGACTGGGCCGGCCTTGCTGCCGACACGGATGGGGTCAGGCACCGCGTCCAGACGCGAGCCGATGCCTGCCAACTGGATGCCCCCGGTAGCCACCACCGCGGCAGGTCCAGTGCCGGGTCCAGCGATCCCAATGGCCTGTCCGCCGCCGGCCGCCCCCTCCTGGCGTGCCGGCCTGGCCACCACCTCGACGGGGTTGACCGGCAGGTCCGGGATGCCCGTCGGTCGGGGAGCATTCCTGAGCGCCACGGCGTCCTGCCACGCCTTGAGCTTGGCGTCAGCGAGAGCCATCAACCGGTCGCCAGGATACAGCTTGCACGCCGTCTCGATGAGCCCACGGGCCTGGGCCAGGCCGCCATCTCGCGCCCTGATGCACCCCAGCGCACGCGTCATGGCCCGTTCGGCCAAGGCCGGGGAGTCGGTCTCTGCGGCCAGCCGCAGGAAGAACGGGATACTCTCGATGATGAGATCCGGCTGGCCCGCCAGGCGGCGGTCGACATCCCCCAGGATCGCCAGCCTCACGGCTTCGGTTTCCGTGCGGTCGAAGGCAAGGTCCCTGACCTCGTCAAGCGTTCCTTCGTCGAGCACTGACTGGACCGACGGATAGTGGACCGTCGCGTCCCAGGTGCTGCTGCCCTTCGACAGGCGGAACGATGCCTTCTGCGTCCTCAGCTCCCCCATCAGGGGATCGCCGCCCGGCACCGTCTGAGCGTAGATGCGGCACTCAGGGTGGAACACCACGATGTCGGCATCCCGCGGCGCTGCCGGCATCACCGGCGTCTTCCACTTCCCCTCGCCGCTGGTGACGACACTGCACTGCCTCTGGACTCTCAGGCCAAGAGGCACATCGACGATCAGCGACAGGCGCACCACCGCATCCGCGACGGGCTGCCCGTCGCGCGTCAAGACAGTTCCGCCGTACTTCACGCCGGGCATGAGCTGGATCTCCAGCGCGTCCTGTCGCGCGACGTCGACCTGCCGCAGTTCCATGGGAACGTAGGTGCCCTCATCGTGCTCCACGCGCAGCATATGCACCCCGGCATCATTCACGACGGGCGCCACGCGGGCGATGCCCTGCTCATCGGTCTCGGCGGCCCGCGCGAAGTTGAGGCGCTCGGCATCAACGACCACGGTGGCCTTGGGGACCGGGTTGCCCGACTCGTCAACGACCCTAACGGTGACCACCCCTCGTGTGTCCAGGGCCGGCACAGGCGCCCCCCCTTCGGCGGCCAGCAGGCAGATGGACTCGATCTGCAGGGACGCCGGCGCGTCCACGTAGCGGTCGACGATCACCTCCATGGCCAGGCCGCGGATGGGCCCTGACAGGTCCAGGCGGCGCAGATCCTTGCGCACCTCGTGCAGGTTCCCGTCCGGCTTCACTTCGCTGTGGGCGATGAGCGTCTTCATCCGGCGTCCCCGCGCGTCGCACTCCGGGACGGCCAGGAGGTAGTCCTCGCTGCTGGGGCTCGTGTTTATGGCCCGATACCGGACCACCAGGAACGGGTAGCGCTGCCAGTCGATGGGAAGGTCAAGCTCGTGGTACCACACGTGCCGCTTGTCGGGTGCGTGAACGACGAAGCCGGTTCGGACGTAGTCCTGGTCCAGCGCGGCGATCATCGTCCCGAAGTCCTCGAGGATCCAGTGAGGCTTCGCCTGCCACGCGACACAGCCGCTCAGCGTGATCCCCTTCTCGGGGGGCAGTTCCCAGGGGTTGGCGCCGTCGCGGGCCGGCTCCTGGCCCAGCGTACACGCGCAGGCGAGGATGGCCACCGTTATAGCGAGACGCCGCGACATGGGGTGGGTCTGCCTCGCCAGTGTCCTCATTCGAGGGCCCTCCCTGTACACGATCCGGACTGCGTTGCTCCGTGGCCCTGCCGCGGCCGGGCCTCTGTCGCCCTGCTCGCGGCTGCCCACGGCTCCCTGGCGTCCGACGCGAGACCCGCTCCCCCGGTCCCCGGCGCTCCCGGCCGCAACCGCATCCGCAACACGGGATTCCGGGACTCGTGCAGCATGAACCTACCGTCACCGACTGGGACAGTCAAGAAGCCCAATCGACTACCCGGTCGGCCGTCCGGCCACAGGCCGCCGGGCCCTTCGCACACGCTGCGGGCGATTGCCGGCGCCGGTGCGAGACTCTACTTTACCGGAGATGGGTTCACGCGTGTGGTGCTCGCGTCAACCCTGGGAACCGAGCGCGGGGGGATTGCGCCGGGACGACGACTCCGCCGCGAGCGGGTGTGGCTCTCTTGGCTTCCGCGCGTCAGAGGAGATCGCCTATGGCCTGCTCCATACGGATCGCCTTTCCGCGCCTGCTGGCCGCTCTTGTCGCCGGAGCGGGGCTGAGCGCCCCCTGGCCCGCCCTGGCCGCGGACGCGAAGCCCAACATCCTCTTCGTCATGATCGACACGCTGCGGGCCGACCACGTCGGCTGCTACGGCTATCCCAAGCCGACGACGCCGAACCTCGACCGGCTTGCCGCCAGCGGGGTGCGGTTCGAGCAGATGGTCGCGGCATCGAGCTGGACGACACCGAGCGTCATGAGCATGTTCACCTCCCTGCCGCCCTCCCTGCATGGGGTTACCGGTTCCGACCGGGCCCTGGTCGACGATGCCACCACGCTGGCGACGGAACTCGGCAGAGCCGGCTACCAGACCGTCGGGTTCACCTCCAACCCCTGCACCCACTCGAAGTTCGGCTACGGGCGCGGGTTCGACCTCTACGACGACTTCACGGTCATGCTCTCGAGCGATCTCAACCTGTTCGAGGACTTCGACCACGAGAAGGGCATCCTGAGCACCGCAACCAGCCCCACGGTCAACCGCCTTGCACTCGACTGGCTCGAGCAGAAGCGCGATCCGAACCGGCCGTTCCTTCTCTACCTGCTCTACTTCGACCCTCATGCCGACTACGCCCCGCCTTCGCCCTATGACCGCATGTTCGATCCCGACTACGAAGGGACCGAGGACGGACGCGGCATGTACGAGCGGTCCGCCAGCGGCCGGCCGCCGCCCCCCGAGCGAGACCGGGCCCACGTCCGCGCCCTCTACGACGGCGACATCCGCTTCACCGACGACCACTTGGGCGTGGTCCTCGAGAGGATGGGGAAGCTCGGGCTCATCGAGAACACGCTCATCGTCGTGGTGTCTGACCATGGCGAGGAGTTCTGGGAGCACGGCGGGACCCTCCACGGGCATACCCTCTACGAGGAGTTGGTCCACGTGGTGTGCGTCCTGAGCTGGCCAGGCAGGCTCAAGCCGGGCACGGTGTTCTCCCAGCAGGTCAGCCACGTCGATCTCATGCCCTCGATCCTCGATGCCGCCGGACTGCCCATCCCGAAGCAGTGCCGCGGGGAGTCGTTCATGCCCTGCCTCGCCTCGCCGGAAAAGGTCTTCCCCCGCCAGGAGTGTTTCATGGAGACCGAGATTCGCGACGTGCATCTGGCGGGGATTCGTTCTGCCGGGACCAAGGTGGTCTGGGACCTGAAGACCGGCCAGAAGCGAGGCTACCTCCTGCGTGAGGACCCGGGGGAGACCGCCGGAGCGGACTGCGCCGCGACCGCATGGTGCCGCGAGCCGGCAGCGCGGCTCGACACCTGGCGGCAGGAGGCCCTCCGCGAAAAGGCGGCCCACCCCGAGCCCAAGAAGATCACCGCCGAGATCGACCCGCGCCTGAAGAAGCAGCTCAAGGCACTGGGATACATGCACTGAGATGGAGGCTGGGGCCTGCCCCTCGCGCTTCGCGCTTTGCAGTCCCTCCCATGGAGGGTCGCTCGGGGCCTCGCTCTGCATCCCCCGCCGGGGCGACTCGTCTCCCCGGACCCCCCATTTCCGGCGCGAAGACCGCGGCATGCCGACACCACGACAGGAGAAGCCAAGCGCCCCGACGATGCCGCTGTCTTCGCGCCGCGGGAATGGGAGGTCTGGAGGGCCGCGGTCCTCCAGCGGGGCATGGGGTGGAACCCCATAAGCGAACCTACCTCGCGAGGTCCAGGATGGCGTATTCCCCGCAGAGGTGGAAGTCTGTCTTCGAGAGGCCTGGAGCCATGCTGAGCT
>Ga0172375_10004953_pt1 | contig 19451 bp, 15 predicted proteins | sample LakKiv1m_FD_114537 | JGI IMG/M metagenome (GOLD analysis project Ga0172375, IMG submission 114537) | Freshwater microbial communities from Kabuno Bay, South-Kivu, Congo - kab_092012_11.1m | ecosystem: Environmental > Aquatic > Freshwater > Lake | place: Democratic Republic of the Congo...
AGTCTCGTGCTGATCGGCCTTGTCGTTTATCTCGGCCATCAAATCGGGGTGCGCGTCAAAACCGAAACCCTGAACCCCGGCCCGCTTACGCCGATCACATTGACCTTTTCCGTTCCTGTCGAATCAGGCGCGGTTGAACCACTCGTGGAGATCAAACCGCAAACGGACATCCGCCTCGATTGGGCGGACGCGCGTACCCTGCGCCTCGTTCCCGCGCGGCCGTTGGAACTGGATACCGTTTACGAACTTCGTCTCGACCCGGGCATGATCGGGAAACAGGGCGAAATCCTGCGTGATGGACAAACATGGGTGTTCCAGGTGCGCCAGCCGCTGGTTGCGTACCTGGCTTCGCCCGAATCCAAAAGTGAAATATGGGTCGTCGGCCTGCAGGGAGAAGCGGAGAAACGCCTCTTCGAGGCGGAAACAAGTATCCTCGATTTTGACGCCAGCCCAAACGGCGAGTTCATCGTGTTCTCCCAATTCAACGCGCAAAACGGACTGGATTTATGGATGGTGGACCGCGGGGGATTCTCCCCAGGACTCCTGCTCGATTGTGGCGCAGGCCGCTGCTCCACCCCGGCCATTTCCCCGGACAACCTGGAGATTGCCTATACGCGTGAAGCGCCCGGGCTCAGTCCCAATGATTCGCCCGGCGCGCCGCGCATTTATATCTTCAACCTGCAAAGCGGGCAGGACAGCCCGCTCTTTGCCGATTCGCAGATTTTGGGCTACGGCCCCGCCTGGTCGCCGGATGGGATGAGATTGTCCTCGTTCGACGGTCTCCAGGATGTCATTCGGGTGGTCTCCATCGAATCGGGCGAGCAGACGCCGCTCCCCAGCGCGATTGGCGCCATCTTCACCTGGTCACCGGATGGGGATAAGTTTGCCTTCGTGGATGTCGCCGACACCCTTTTCGGCCTGCGGACAGTCGTCAACGTGGCGGATTTCACCACCGGCGAGGTCAGTAATTTGATCGGGTTGAAGGATGATTTGGATTTCGGCTATGGTGCGCTGGCCTGGTCTCCCACACAGGCAGACCAACTCATCATGGGGATGCGGCCGCTGCCGGACGATCCCGCGCAGGGATTATGGCTGATGGACCCCGAAATACTGGCTGGCACAGTCATCGCCTACCAGGAGGGGGTTACCGTTCAAACCCCGCGCTGGGATTTGTGGGGAAAGGGCGTGATCTTCCAGCAATTCAGGCTGGGCGCGGCCTACAAACCTGAGATTGGATTTTGGAAGCCCGGCTTCGATGAGCCGTTTATCCTTGCGGAAGGCCTCATGCCGCGCTGGCTTCCATAAGGCGTAGTGATTTAACTCACCTTACGCAGAACGTCCCGAAGGTTCCCGTAATTTAGGCTTGCTTTCTGCCCAAACCTTCGGGACGGTGCGTAACATCAGTGATTTAATTCCTACGATACTGACTTCAATACCCGCAATGCCCTCAAGGTAACCCACTTATTTGGCTGTTTCTTCGCGCCAAAGTCCACCCATGTTTTGCCGGTATAGTCATATTCCATTGACCAGCGGCCCTGGGCGTCCTGCTTTCCGCGAATGATATCCAGGGTTTTTGCCAGGCGCGGGTCATTTCCATATCCGAGCCTGGTCATGGCTTCGGCGATTTGCAGAATGTCGGAAACATAGAAAACAGGGAATCCAAACTTCCACCAGTTAACGCTTGGTTTATTGTTATTGCGTGCAGGGTATTTTGCGGTAGACGGATCGATGCCGAAAAAGAAATCCACGCCTTGGTTAATGGCTTTCCTGATCAACGCAGTCCGCCTATTGGAAGGCCATTTGCTGAACGCCATCAGGACTTTTGCCCCGCCCCACGCGCAGGCCAGTTGATCGTTCACACCGCAGGCAAAGGACGGTCCGCACTTGTATGCAAAATAGCGGACCGGCGCGTCCCTGTCTTCGATTGGAGCGATGCCGTCGCCGGTGACCGTGCGCGCCATCCATTCGTAGGCCTTTTTCAGGCGCGGGTGGTTGTAGCCCAATTCCATCAGCGACCAGCACAGGTTTCCCTGCAGGCAATCCACAGTCCCGGAAGGAGCGCCGGATGTGCTGGTAGTAAATTGTCCGCCCTCGGCCATCTGGCCCAACAAGTATTTGCAGGCCTGTTCGACCCGTTTATCCTCGCCTGCCGACGCGCCGAGTTGTGCGAGCAGAATAATCGACCAGACAGTTGACCTGTATTTTGGGCTGTATCCGGGCCCGGCCTTGACCCAGTAACCTGCCTGTTCCATGTGAGTGAGAACTTCCGCGATCGGGCCTTCCTTGTGCGCCTTCTTCCGCGCGGATTTCACCGTCGAATCATCGGCGGGGAGGTCGAGCAAATCGCGCAGCGCCAGGTAGCGGACGCCGGGGGAATCGGGTTCCAACAGCCAGGATACAGAGTCACCCCTCAATTGAGTTCTCCAGGACATTTTGCCTCCCGCAAAACTTGAACGGCTTGACGATGTTATTCCAAAATCAGTGTAGCATGTTTGGGACAATGAACATTAATGACTGATGTTACGCACCGTCCCGAAGGTTTGGGCAGAAAGCAAGCCTAAATTACGGGAACCTTCGGGATGTTCTGCGTAAGGTGAGTTGATGAAACACAGCACATGTCGGGTCTTCACTTACGAACCCTGCAACCCTTCCCATTCCGCCAGCTTCCCATCCATCTCCTTTTGGACGCGCTCATATTCCTTCCCTATTTTTGCAACTTCATTCGGCTTCACAAGCGGACTTTCCAACTGCGCGCCCAGGTTTGACAGGGTCGCTTCGAGTTCTGCAATCCTGTTCTCCAACTCCTGCAACTGTGCCATCTTTCTTCGTTCCTCTTTCGTGCCAACATTTGACGTTGAACGTTTAACGCCAAACGTTTTTTCAGGAACAGTTTGTTGCGCCGCCAGCCGCTCCTCTTCCTTCCTTCTCTCCTCCTTCATCTGTGAGTACGTTCCGTTGAATGCGGTCAGGTGCGAACCTTCGGGATCGATTTCCCAGATTTGGGTCGCGAGCGCATCCACCAGGTAACGGTCGTGGGTGATGAGCAGGATCGTCCCTTTGTAATCGTCCAGCACGGCTTCGAGCACTTCCTGTGACGGGATGTCGAGATGGTTGGTCGGTTCGTCGAGCAGGAGCAGGTTCGTATCCTGCAAGGCGAGTTTGGACAACGCCAGGCGTCCGCGTTCGCCGCCGGAGAGCATGTCCACTTTTTTGTAGACGTCGTCGCCGCTGAACAGGTATTTGCCGAGATAATCGCGGATCTGACCCGGCAGCCAGTTTGGCATGACCGAGTCGATTTCTTCGATGACGGTTTTGTCCGGATCGAGACCCTCGTGGGCTTGCGCGAAGTATCCGATTTGCAATGACGAGCCGAGAATCACTTCGCCGGCCAGCGGTTCGATCTGCCCCAAAATCGTTTTCAGGAACGTGGTCTTGCCCGCGCCGTTTGGGCCGATCAACGCCGCGCAGTCTTTTCGACGCAGTTCGATGTCAGGCGCGCGGAAAAGGAATTTCCCCGGATCTCCCGCGGCGGCATGATAGCCAATTTTCAATTCCTTTGTGCGAATGACCAGATCGCCCGAACGTTTTTCGGAACCGAGACGCAAATGCAGGCGCGGCAGGGTCCGCACGGGGGAGCGCAGTCCACGCACGCGTTTTTCGGCCTCCTCCACGCTCAATGTGGATGCGACAACGTGCACCTCTTCGGCCGTCTCGCTCCACTTTTGATTCAATGCCGCTTCCATCCCGATCTGTTCGATGGCCTGTACCATGCGCGAGAGTCTCTTCAACCTGCCCTTGGCCTGTAAAGTGTTCTGCCCCGAAATATTTTTCTTGATGTACTCGACTTCCTTAAGCAGTTTTTCCTTCTCGCTCTCGAAAGTCTCCTGCCTGCGTTCGGCGCGTTCCTGCCGCTGGTGAAGATACGCGGAGTAATTGCCGTGATACAACTCGAAGGCGCCGGGGTGCATTTCGAGAATCACATTACAGGCTTTGTCCAGGAAATAACGGTCGTGCGAAACGATCACCGCCGCGCCGTCCCATTGCGAGAGATAGCCTTCGAGCCATTCGACCGCGCGAATGTCGAGGTGGTTGGTCGGCTCATCGAGCAGGAGCAGGTCCGGGTCCGAGAGCAGGAGGCGGGCCAAAAAGGCGCGCGTCCTCTGCCCGCCGGATAAATGTTCGAGCGAGAGTCCGTAATCCGCCGCGTCGAATCCCAGCCCCGTCAACACCTGCTTGATGCGCGTCAGGTACGTGTATCCGCCGCGCCGCTCGAAGTCCTCCTGCAGTTTTCCATACCGTTCCATCACATCGGGCTGGGTCGCCATGAGACTTTCGAGCCTGTGCAGTTCCTCCTGCTTTTTGATTAATTCCCCGAAGACGGAATGACACGCATCCCAGAGAGTGCCGACCATTTTGAAATCCGCCTCCTGCGACAGATATCCGATTCGGACTCCCCGCGAGCGGCTGACCCTTCCCGAAGAGGCTTCGTCCTCCCCGACGAGGATACGCAGCAGGGTCGTTTTGCCGACGCCGTTCGGACCGACAAGCGCGAAGCGCGCGCCTTTCGCAACCGAGAAGGTGAGGTTGGCGAACAGATCGAACGCGCCGAAGGATTTGGTGAGGGAGGAGGCGGAGATGAGGGACATGGTGGGGGTATTCAGTGACCGGTTTGAAATGCCCCCGAATTATAAAGCAACCCACCCCTCCCATCCAACTACTCTTGTTTTTTCTCGAAGCGATAGAATTTCACGCGGGCCTTTTCCATCGTGACCAGGCCGGCCTTGATGGCGGGTTCGATCAAATCGAGGAATTTTTCGAGGTTTGCTTCGCTGTCCACGATTTCCACCACGACTGGCATGTCTTCGGAAAGCACGTCAAAGCGGAAGGTGTGGATCTGGCGCGCGTTGGCGCCAAAGCCCATCATGCCGCGCAGGACGGTCGCGCCTGCCAGTCCCTGTTCGCGCGCTTGCAGGACAATCCATTCGTAAAGCGGTTTGTGCTGGTATTTGTCCGCTTCGCCGATCAGGATGCGAAGGAGTGAGCCTTCCTCGGGAAGTTGCATGGGAGTCTCCTGTTTTCGATCATTTAATATGCATGGCCGACGTGTTCAGCATGGTTTGCAACAGGCGTGAATTGTTGATGATTTCCAGAATCAAAAATAAAAGCAATAATACCTGAAACCACCTGCTGTGTGACAAGTCCCTCCACGCGAGCGCGAGGAAAAGGATCAGGGCGTACGTCCAGTTGGCGGAATAAAGGAAGACATCCTTGCCGTAGCGAAGGTGAAGGGCAAAATTGAAAAACATGACCAAAAGAAAGGCAAAGGAAAAGCGGTGATCCTCTTTTCTGATGTTTTTCAAAAAAAGCAGGCCTCCGAGAATCAACAGACCCAGCCAGAAAACAGCCAGCACATTGCCGGGCAGGGTGTCGTATTCACTGACCTGCAAGGGTTCCGCCTTGAAAATCCACACCTTCAAAAAGGGAATCTCCTCCTGCAGAATAAGCGGGTCGGGCGCGACGACGCTGTGAAGCGCCATCACACGCGCGACGGCCAGGGCGCGGCTTGCGGTGGGAACAAATGTATTGTCCGCTTCGGCGTTCAGGCTGGAGAGATCAAAGAAATACGGGTTGGCGTCGGGATAGATGAAATTGTTGATCAATGTCAGTGGGAAAGTCAGCAAACCGACAATGAGTCCGTATTTGACCCATCGCTTGAAATCGCGCTTGACCATGAGGAAAGCAATCACGGTTTGCGCGAAGTTTGTCAATGTGATGCCGATGCCGGGTAACCCGGCGAGGACATACGCAAACAGGGGCCTTTCCTTGAGTAATAGTATGGTGAAGAACATCGCGGCCGCGGCGAGAAATATGTACGTCTCGATCAGCGAACCAAAAGCCAGGTGCGAGGTCGACGCGCCGAGGATGGATGCGATCAACAACGCGTAGGTTGTGTTCCCGGTTATTTTCCGTACGAAGTACCAGGCGAGGAAAACGCAGAAGGCGCCGCTCGAGGCGACCAGGATGAACGCGGCGGAAAGCCGGTCCCCTTTCAGGAAGATGGAAATCAACGCGACAGGCGGCCTGATGAGCAACAACACGAAAGGATGCACCGACCGCCAGTAGTAATCCCGCCAATTTTCAGTGGTGAAACGAAGACGCCAGAGCAGGCCGTCAGAATCGAAAAAAATATCGTCCACGTCGAATACGGGGCGGTTGAAGATGGACACAAGGATGAGATAAACGGAAAAGAAGAACGCCGCGGCGAGCAGGCCGGGCAGGTTATCACGGATCAGGCGAAATGGTTTCGCGTCTTGCAGTCCTTTTTCCCCGGCCAGGTTTATTCCCCAGGCAAGGACCGGCAGGGCGCCCAGGCATCCAGCCAAAAAGAATACAGACTGGCTGCCTTCCAGCAGGAAATATTCCGCATCGAAAAGGCTGGGATATTGTTTTGCCATCCCAAACATGGCAGTGACAAAGATCGCCAGTACGATGAACAGCGCGGAAACGAGGCCGAAATCAAAGGGACGGTTTTTGGCAGGGTGTTGAACCCGTCCAACAAGGTGATAGACAAGCGCTCCCATCAGTGTTTGGATCAGCAGCGCAATCAAAACAATCTCGACGGCTGTGATGTAAAAATTTTCCAGAAACCCAAGCGCGAGATAACTGACAGGCACGGCCAGTGTCCACGCAAGCAAGAGACGCAGGTTAAGGAATTTCATCAAATCCCCTAGCCAAAGAACGGTGAAATTGTTTCAAGGATGAATTGGAAAAATTGCCACTGGTTATAGGCCAGCAGGATCAGGAACACGGCCAGCCCGGCCTGGAACCAGCGGTTTTTGGCAAACGGTGCGAATCCAAAAGCGATAAAGAATATCAGCGCGTAGGCCCAATCCAGGGAATACAGGAAGGGTTCATAGCCGTAATTAAGGTGAAGAACGAAATTGAAGAGAATACACAATACAAACGCGAGCGATAAGTCCGCTTTGCGGGTGCGGACGAGGTTCCATAGGAATATCACTCCTGCAATGAGCAGGGACGCCGCCCATACCAACACGAGAAGGTTTCCAAGTCCGCTGTATGAACTGAAATTAAAACCATCCGGTGAAAACGTGTAGAAATTAAAACGCGGGAAGACGCCTCCCACTTCTGTTGTGCGGGCGAAGGGCTGCGGGGCAATGACGGTATATAACAGGATGGTGCGAATGAGCAGGGTTACGCGCCCAATAATCTTCCAGGTTGGACTTTGAAAGATCAAAAAGGCGAATTCATTTTCCGCCTGTGCGCCGGATGGGAGGAAGAAGAGATTTGCAGATGGATACCAGGCGGCATGAGCCATGCCGAGGAGGATGCCGAATGAAACCACCAGCCCGCCGAAGCGGACGATGTCCCTCCAGCGCGGACGGGAAACTGCGAACCCGATGAAATTCTGGATGAAGTTGGTCAGCGTAATGCCAAAGGTCAACAGGCCCGCGGCCGCCAGCGCGCCCATCGGCCCTTCGTGATTTTGGAGCAGGATGATAAACCCGATGAGCGCCGCGGCCGAAAAGATGTAACTCTCGATCACCGAACCGAAGAATAGATGAGAGGTGGAAAGTCCCAGCATGGCCGCGACCAGGAAGGCGTAGGCGCGGCTCTGGAATTGACGTTTGATGAATATCCATGCCAGAAAAACGCACAAGCCGCCGGTCAACGTGTTGAGCAAAACCGCCGACAGGTATGGGTTGCGGGTGAAAAGATTCAAAATCCAGCCAAGCGGACGAAAGATGAAAAACGCAAAGGGATGCGGTCCGCGCATTTCCATTTGGGAACCATTTGGCATGGCAAGACGCTTCATCCACGAGGAATTGTCGGCGTCGAGGAAGTTGTCCACAGTTTCGATGTTCGGGTGGTTGAGTCTCAGTCCCAGGTGGGTGTAAATTGCAAGGAACAATATGGCCAGCAAAATGCCAGGTGCGTTTTCGCGCAGGAATGAAACGATCCCTGCGCGATCGATTTGGATCCTTTTGAATTGCGGGAAACCTGATTCGGATATTTCGAACAGTAAAAATCTAAGTGCGGCGGTTGAAAATACGATGAGGAAGACCTGGTCTGTGAATGGACGTTCGGGCAGGTTGAGGATGAAGTAGTCGAACGCGAGGGCAGGGATGACTGCCAGCAGGGCGGCACGGAGAAGCCTGGGGATTGGATTCATTCGATGAAATGGAAGCAGGATCCAGGTCCGATTAAGGGCCGCCAAAGAAGGGGGCGAGGCCGCGCAGGACAACGAAGAGGAACCAGGTGTTGTTGACCATCACCATGAACAGGAAAATTGTCAAAACAGATTCAAACCAGCGCCTCCCGGCCCATCCTGCAAATGCAAGGGCAACGAAGAAGACCAGCGCGTAGGTCCAATAGGGAGTGTAGAGGAACAGTTCCGTGCCATAGTTCATGTGAAGCAGGTAGTTGAACGCCAGGATGCCAAGCAGGCCGAGCATGAGTTGCAGGTGCGCGGATGAACGCAGGCCCTTGAAGAAATAAAACAGCGCCCCGGCCATCAATAGAATCCAGAGTGCCAGCGGCGCGTAGGCGGGGCCGTTATACCAGGCATGGATTTTATCGTGGGCATTGTAGGTCTTGAGGTCGATGATGGGATCGGTGGTCTTGCGCGTGTAATCTTCGATGGGCGTCGGCGCGACCACGCTGTATAGGAATATGGTACGTCCGACGATCTGGATTTTTTGGGCCACGCGTTCCGCCGAATCCCTGTAAATCGGTTTTGAAAAACGGGATTCAAAAGCCATGTCTGCCGGGACAAAGAAGAAGGTCTGATTGCCGGGGTAGAGGACGCTGACGAACGATGTGAGCGCAATGCCCGCGGCAAGGAGAACCACCCCGTAATGGACCAGTTTCCAGAAACCAAATTTCCTAAAGAACAATGCAATGATGCCCTGTGCAATATTCGTCACCGTAATTCCGAATACGATTAGCCCCGCAGGCACAAGCACGGAGAAACGTTTTTCGTCCGCCTGCACGAGAAGGATAAAGAAAATCAGGGAGGTCATGCCGAACACATACGTTTCGGTGAGCGAGCCAAAGAGCAGGTGGGCGGCCGTCGCTCCGAGCAGGGACGCGAAAATGAACGCGTAGGTATCCTTTTGTGTGGCGCGTTTGACAAACAGCCAGGCCATCAGGACGCAGGCACCGCTCATCGCGGCGATCACGAGCATCGGCGCGAGGTACCATTTATCGGCGGTGAACAACCCCACAAATCGGACAAGGGGACGCAGGGTGATCAGCACGAGCGGGTGCACGGCGCGATTCACGTCATGGCCCTCGGGATATGCAAGGATGGACATCCACGGCCCGGCATCCGCCTCGAAGACGATGCTGTTGATGCTGAATGTTGGATGATTGAGGGCCCGCGCCAGAATCAGGTTGACAAGAAAGAACACACCTCCCGCGTAGACACCCGGCAGGTTTTCCTTCACGAAGGCGAAAAGCCGGGTGCGGCGGAAGGATTGATACAAGCCGCGCGCCTCCCATTGTTCCAGGGCCGCGACGCTCCACACCCCTGCGAACAGGGCGCTGGCAAGGAATATGCCGTTCAACGCGGTTGGAATTTGTATGTAACCGATGCTGAACATGGCCGGGAAATATGCGGCGGCATAGATGATCGCGGCAAGGAAGGCCGGGAGCATCAAGGCAAGGACGATGTTCAAAGGATTGCCCAGAAAGCCACCGCGCAAGGAACGCGCCGCGCGCCGCGCCAGATAATATCCGCTGACACTGCCTGCCGCGGTAAAAAACATCGTGAACGCGGCCATGTTGATTTCGGTTTTCAGCACGCCGAACAAAAAGCCGGCCATCAAATAGGTCAGGACCAGGCTCGAAATAAAGCCCGCGAAATAATGTCCCATCGAATGTTCGGCGCGCACACGCTCGACAAAGGGCGCGGCGGGGAGCATCAGCGCGAACAGGACGACCGCAAAAACGAACATGCCGAGGTAATATACGCGCGAGATCGCAAAGGGCAAAACAACCGCCGCCGCGCCGATGGAAGCCAGCGCCACAAAAACCACCAGGATGTCAATTTTCCTTTGCCCGAGCCAGTTCCAGATGGATGGAAAGGCCTGGAAGAGAATAAACGAGATGGCAAGCCCGGGCACGGCCACAAGAAAAGCGCGGTCGGTTGAAGTCTTATAACCTGAATAATTGAAGTAAATCACCGCGGTTGAAAAACTGGCTGCAAACGCCAGGAATAAACTGACTCCCATCCTGAACAATAATTGCACAAACTTCATTAAAAATTTCTCCTCGGGTTTTCTATCGAGCCTGGTATAAACCGGGCAGTCCGCCAGCGGGGGCGGACATGCGTACAGCCCGCACAATTGCCCGTGATAATGCCTCCGCCGCGTATGCGCCCACAGTTGAAACGTCCGCCCGCTTGCCGCCGGTTGCGAGCGCAAAAATGGCATCGCCATCCAGCATGGTGTGCGCTGGGCGAATCGTGCGCCCGATTCCGTCCTGCGCCATTTGGGCAACCTTCGTCGCTTCGGCTTTTGTCAGCGCGGCGTTGACTGCGACAACGCCGATGACCGTATTGGCTTTTGTCGCGAAATTCAGCACAGTGCGTCCCGGCAAGGTCTTCATCAATTGCAGGGTGTCTGCAAAATAATTTTGCGCGCCGAATTGCAGGGGGCCGACTTTTGCAGACCTGGCGCCCGCGACGATCGCGCCCGTTTCAGGATCGACAACATCACCAAACGCGTTGACCGCGACGAGCGCGCCCACGACGATCCCCCTGCCGATGGAAATACTGGCGCTCCCCAGCCCGGACTTCATGGCCTGCCTCTGCCCGAATATTTTTCCCACGCTCGCGCCCGTCCCTGCCCCCGCGTTGCCCTCGGCAACCGCCTCTTTCGACGCGTTGAGACAGGCCGCATACCCCATCTCTGCTGTGGGACGGACGTCCGCGCGGCCAATGCCCAGGTCGTACAGAATCGCGGAAGGGACAATCGGTACACGCGCCGCGCCGGTATTGAATCCAATTTTGTGTTCTTCGAGATAACGCATCGCGCCGGAGGCCGCGTCCAAACCATACGCCGACCCGCCTGCCAGCATCACCGCGTGGACTTTTTCCACGAGATTGACCGGGTCGAGCAGGTCGGTCTCGCGCGTACCGGGCGCGCCGCCGCGCACATCCACGCCCGCGGTTGCGCCCCTGCGGCATAGAACCGCCGTGCAGCCGGTCAGCGCGATATCATCCTGCGCGTGTCCTGCTTCGATGCCGGGTACGTCGGTGATGGAATTCCTGGGTTTCATTGCGCGTCATGTCAGGCTTCGGAAGTCTTTTTGGGAGTCTTCGCAACGGTGTTCCACGGGATGGACTTCCGAAGTCCTGTCGTTATTTCAAACTGTGCGCGAGCTGGAGGAACTCTTCCCATTCCTCTTCGAAAAAATGGACGGTGACATTATTCAATTCAATGTGATAGGTGGTCTCCCCATCGGGTTCCTCGGCTTTCCAGGCGAGGAAGTTCTCGGTTTCCGCGAGGGTCTCTGTGCGGGGTTCGTTATTATTGTTCGACATGATAATCTCCTTGGTTGGTATTAACGGGGAAATGCAGCGGGGCGGTCATTTCTGTTTATTGAGTTTCGACTGGATGCCCCGGAAGAATCGCCGGATAAAAACGAGAAAACGCGAGGCCGGAGGCGGGGGCGGTTGATGAGATTCCTTCTCAGGCCAGGGATTCAAATCCAGCAGTTTTCGCATGGTATATTGCCAGAAGAGAGTGACGGTGGCCAGGATGGGCGCGGCAACCACCACGCCGAGGATGCCGAGCAGGTTGGCGGCGATAATGGCCGCAACCAGCACCGCTGCCGGGTGGACCTTCAAGGCGCTGGACAAGATGCGCGGAGAGACAAAGTTATCGAAAATCTGGTCGATGATCAGCGCCAGCGCCACAACCAGCAGGGTGTAATGAAGCGGCGCCAGCCCAAAAAGTTTGTATGCCTGAAAATACGCGACCAGCACCAGCACCAGCCAGTTGAGTGCGGGACCGACGTAGGGAACGAAGCGCGCCAGCCCGGCAAGAAATGCCAGCCCGATTGCATAACGCACGCCAAGCACACTCAATAACACGGTATACACCGCGACTGCAAGGACAAAGATGATGATCTGCCCGCGCAGGAAAGCATTCCAAATGCGGCCGAGTTCGCGTCCGAGGCGCTCGAGGTCGTGGGTGTAGCCGGGAATTTCAACGTTGAAGATGCGGTCGCGCAGGCCGCCGGTTTCGGCCATGGCGAAATATGAGACCAGCAAAACAAATAACGTCCAGCCGAGAAAATTGGCCGCGCCCCCGGCGACCGTACTTACCAAAGAACCGGTCTGGCTCAGTAAGGGTTGCACCATGCCAAGCACCTGGCTGCTGAGATCGCGCAGGTCGAGCGTGCTAAAATCCAGTTTGAATGGGCCAAGTTGAATGACCTGACCGGAAACATTTTCAATTAAAGCAGGCAGGGTTTTCAGTCCATCCTGCGCAATCGTGACCACACTTTGCACCTGCTGCACCAGCCCAACGCCCCCCAAAGTGAGCAAGGTCAGCAGGACGACGACGATCAACAGGTAGATGAGGCCAACGGAGGCGCCCCACGAAAAGTGCAGTCTGCGCTGGAGGAAACTGGCGACCGGGTGGAATAGATAAGCCAGCACCAGCGCGATCAACAACGGACTGATGATGGATTGGAATTTGATCAGCAGGGCCGCGACCATTGCAACAATCGTCAATGCCACGACAAGTTTCGTGGTTGCGCCCCAGGATGGCGACGCGGAGGGTTGGGGTTCCGTCATTTGATTCTCACTCATTTTATTCATTCTAGCCAAAGACAACTGATTTTACAACAGTTTAACTCACATTCCCCACGGCTTTCTTAAAGTCGGCAATTTTGATTGAAATGATGAAGGAATGAACCGCGAAACCCGCAAGGCTTTTACTTTTTCCTGGCGCTCTTTGCGGTGAAAATGACCGAATCGGTAGGAACTAAAGCGGGAGGATTAAAATAAAACGCCCCGCGAGCACGGAACTCGCGGGGCATTCAGGAAAGGTCGTTACGGGCAACCGGAGATGAAGGGGAAGAACACACACCAGCGATAGGTTGCATCCACCCACCAGAAGAAACCGGCGCAAATGCAGACAAACAGGAGCGCGCCAACGACAATAAAGATGGGCACCAGGTTGGTGTTTTTTGCAGGCGCAACAGGCGGCGGGGCGGAGTATCCCGGAGCCGCGGCCTGGACAGGGGCGGGAGGCGGAGCCACCCGTGCAGACCTGCGCGGCGCGGCCATGGTTGCACCGGGATCCATATTAATGGCGTCGTACATGAGCACGATCTGCTCGCCAAGCGAGACTACATCACCGGGTTTCAGCACCACGGGCCCGGCCAGGCGTTGACCGTTCACGAAAGTGCCATTGGTGGAACCAAGATCTTCCAGCACATACTTGCCGCCCTGGAAGGATAAACGGGAATGCCTGCGTGAGACTTCGGCGTCATTGATCGCGACCCCGTTGGTTGAATCGCGTCCGATGGTGAGTTGATCGCCTTCGAGAGGAAAGGTCACGCCGGGCGTAGGGCCTGACCGCATTACAAATTGGAATTGGGCCATGTACTCCTCCAAAATTGCATTGGTGATTTTTCCTAGTGTACCGGCATCAGTCGAAAAAGTCAATTGAGACAATTTGGGGGTGGAGGATTTTGAATCTTAAACAGGAATCCTTTCCATCCTGCGACCGGCGCCGGCCGCCCAATGTTCATAAGTTTTTTTGCATGAAGAATGCCGTGTTTTTTATGATCCGCCCTGCACGGCCTGGATTTAATCGCGGTGTGGTTGTGGACGCGTGGGGCGCGGCAGGATGATGGTGAATACTGTGCCCACCCCCACCTTGCTTTTCACTTCTATTCGTCCGCTGTGTCCCTGTACGATCTGCTTTGAAATGGAGAGTCCCAGTCCGGTGCCTGAGGACTTGGATTCATGCTCACGCACGCGATAGAACTTCTGGAACAAATGCGGCAGGGCTTCTTCCGGGATGCCCACGCCGGTATCCTGCACATAGATCATCATCTCGGTTGCGGTTACTTCGGCGCGCAGCATCACGGTCCCGTTCGGACGGTTGTATTTGATCGCATTACTGATCAGGTTGAGCAGAACCTGTTTGATCTTGTCCCGGTCGGCCTCGAGCAGGGGCAGGCCATCCGGCGATTCAACCCGGACCTAGATGTTATCCTCGACCGCCTTGGAAGCCATCACATCCTTGCATTCGTACATCAAATCCGCGATGCTGAAGGTTGTCTTGCGGAACTGCACTCGCCCGGATTCCAGCCGCGCCAGGTCCAGGAAGGAGGAGGCAAGCGCATTCAGGCGCATGGTTTCGTTATGAATACTGTTGATGATCTGGTCGCGTTGTTCCTAGGACATTTCCGGTCGTAACAGCAAATATGTGGCTGTGCTGAGGGAGGCCAGGGGCGTGCGCAGTTCGTGGACGAATTCCGAGATCAAATCCGATTGCTGGAACAGGCGCGCGTTCTCGATTGCCACGGCCGCCTGGGCCCCCAAAACGAGGAGCATGGATTCGTCCGTATCCGTAAACTTGGACTTTTGCTTGTTGATGGCTTCGAGAACGCCCACGATCTTGTTTTTTGTGATCAGGGGAACGCCGAGGATCGACTCAGTCGAAAACCCCGTCGATTGCTCCACGTCGCCGAAATAGCGCGGATCGTCATGCACGTCGGTAATGCGCACCGGCTTGCGATTATTCAGGATCCAGCCCGCGATACTGCCCTCGAGCGGGACAATGATCCCGCGGCGCGTCGGCTCGTCGATGTTCGTCGAAACTTGAAAATACAACTGCCGTGCCGCATCGTCGTATAAAAGGATCGAAGCGGCCTCGGAACCGCTCACTTCCGCCGCGGCGTGCACAATGCGCGAAAGCAAAATATCCAGGTCGAGCGTCGAGGCAAGGTCGCGGGAAATTTCGATCAAACGGCGGTAGCCGTCAAGTTTTTCGGTTTTTATTTCAGCCATGGAGTACTCGCTTGGCAATCGCGGGGATGGCTTTTGCCGCGTCTTCAGTGAAGACCACATCCGCGCGGACATTTAAATAAGTGGGGGTGTTATTGATGATGACCAGGTGCGCGCCCCGGTCGAGCGCCTGCATGGGCAGACCGGCCACCGGCAGGACCTCCAGTGAAGACCCGACCACCATCATCAGGTCGCATTGACGGACATCGCGTTGTGCCTGATGCCATGCCGCCTGTGGCAACTGCTCGCCAAAGAGGATCACATCCGGCTTGAGCAGACTTCCGCACAACGGGCAATGAGGGATTTCGCCCTTCTCCACAAAAGCGAAAACATGGCGCTCCGCCTCCACCTGGTGATAACAATGCGAGCAACTCATGGTGCGCATGGTTCCATGTAATTCGATCACGTTTTGCGAGCCGGCTTTTTGGTGAAGCATGTCGATGTTTTGGGTGACAATTGCAGAAATGTGTCCCGCTTTTTCCAATTCTGCCAGCGCAATGTGCGCAGGATTGGGCTGCGCGTTGAAGATTTGACCTGCCAGGGGCCTGAACCAGTAAAAGAACTTCTCCGGCGCAGTCCGAAAGGTGTTGAGGGAAGCCACTTCCAGCGGCTCATCGCGGGACCACAAACCTGTTCCCTCGGAGCGAAAATCGGGAATTCCAGACGGCGTGGAGAGACCGGCACCGGTCAGAACCACGGCGCGTTTTGCACAGCGGAATAACTCCGCGGCAAAATCGATCGTACTCTCCATCTGGCTGGAAAACTGGGTCATCGCGCCTTTTCGCGCTCGAGGATCAAATCTGCAATTTTCAGGAACTGCTGGGATGTAATGTTGGTCGGCTGGCACACGACTGCCGGGGTTTGTGTGCGCGCGGCCTGTACAAACAATTCCGGGGCGGGCGTCAGTGTGGCCGAGATCGAGTGTCCAAGTTTTTCCTGGACCTGCGCCCAGGGCATTTGCGCCTCGGAGCGGACTCGATTGTTCAGCACCGTTGTGATGCCTTTTCGCTCAACTCCAAGGTTGACAATCTCTTCGATCAGTATTTTGGTTTGTTGAATGGTATTGGACGAGCCCTCGAGCACCACGATCCGTTCATTGCAAATGGGAAGGAGCTTTTGCACAAAGTGATGCAGGCCAACCCCAAGATCGAGCACGACAAAACGGGCAAGGCTGGAGAGGCGCGCCGCCAAAACTTCATAGTTGGCAACCTGTGAGATCAACGTTATATCGCGCGGGTTCTCGGACGCAAGCAGTAACTTCAGGCCGGAGTTGTGCGATACCAGGGAGGCCTGCACCTTCTCCCGCGTAATCTCCACCTGGGTTCCCATCAGAAGTTCGGAAAATGCCTTTTGGTTTGGAATTCCCAGTTCCATCGCAAGCGTCCCGCGTCCGGGCGTCAACTCGGCAAGGATCACTTCCGTCTGTGAACGGGTAAACAGGCTGGCCGCCAAATTGGAAGCCAGTGAGGAAACACCGAGCCCCCCGCGGGCGGACAACACGCCAATCACACAACCATGATGCACATGCTGCGCGGTGGCGATCTGTCCGGTATCTCTTTTAACTGCCGCGCGCGTCAACAGGGCCTTGACATGTGCCTGCAATTCGGTTGGGTGGGTTGGTTTTGTGAGATAGTCGTCTGCCCCCACTTCGAAGCCGGTCACCTTGTCGTCGAGCTGTGTCTTGGCTGTGAACATCAGGATGGGGATCGAATCGGTGGTGGGGTTCTTGCGCAGGCGGCGCGTGACCTCATACCCATCCATGTCTGGCATCATCACATCCAGCAAAATCAGGTCGGGTTTTTCTTCGAGGGCTTTTGATAACCCCTGTGCGCCGTTGGTGGCCGCGCTGATTTGATAGCCCTGTCTCTGTAACATCAGGCCCACCAGGCGGAGTGTATCGAGGTCATCGTCAACGATCAGGATTTTGTGGGTCATACCTACCTCTGAAATCTAAAGCACAGTCTAGCACAAAGACCAATATCGGGCAAGATTGTAGCATTTTAATATGCTTGTGCTATAATGAAAATCCAGCAGGGGACAAATCCCCAGACTTTTGGGAAAGTCCCCGATTTTGGGGATGACAGGCTTCGACGGGAGAGGCTGGTCCCGGAATGCGAGCCGAGAGCGCGCCGAACTCGATAACTCAGCGCAACCTTTAAGTGCCAACCGCACTTCATATGCTGCTATGCCCCTCGCCGCCTAAGGTGAGAGCGTAACAGTACAGCCTCCTAGATGAGACTGCGTCCGCCGGCCCCGTTCTCCACCCGGTGACGGATCGGGCGAAACAAGGATGGAGCGCTGCGCATCACTCTGCTAAATGCGCCTAAGACCAGCAGATGGCTGCAGGGTTACCTGCCCACCGAGATCCCTGCAGTGACAAACTTCGGTAGGCTACGCTCGTAGATTTCCGAGGGTCGATTCTTTCGGACGCGGGTTCAATTCCCGCCATCTCCACAAACGCGATTGCCCGGCAGTTCAACTGCCGGGCAATCGCGTTATACTGCTGGTCGAATTCCATAAAACGGAGAACTCATGAAAAAAATCCTTTTGATTGGATGTCTCACCCTCGCAGCCGCCTGCCAACCGGCCGCGCCGACCTCCGCGCCTTTTTCCACACCATTTGCAACGGTTCAGCCCCCAACCGTGACCGCCACCGCTGCCCCGACATTCACCCCCACCCCGGCACATACCCCCACACCCATCCCATTATTCTTCACCGAAAACTTTGACTCTGACCCCGCCGCGTGGTCGTCCTTTCAAACCAGCGGCGAGTCGACGCCGGTGGTGAATACACAGGATGGTTCGCTTTCGATTGACTTCTCCTCCCCCAACACCTGGTATTACGCGATTCATAACGCACATGATTATACAAATGTCCACGTGGACGCGGCATTCGACAGCGGCGGCAATGAACCGCTCGCGATGGGGTTGATCTGCATGTACAGCGAAAACAAGGGCTGGCTCGAATATAACTTCTCCACCGATGGAACGTACAACATTTTGCGTGGGGAATGGCTGGCAACCGGCATCGCAAGGTACACACCCATTGCGAATGATGCGAGCGAATATCTCGTTCCGGGCCGGACCGAATATGAAATCGGCATCACCTGCGAAACCAAAACGCTCTGGTTATATATCAATGGAAAACTGTTCAAAAAAATAAACATCGAACGATATCAAATGATGGAGGGCAAAGTAGGTATTGCGGCGGCGGTTTTCGAGAACGCGCCTGCAACGGCAACATTCGACTGGTTCAAGGTCAGCGAGCCGGGTGAATAAACCGGGCCTCCGGGTTCACCAGGAACTCGGAGGTTTTGCTTTATAATCTTTTCATGCAAAAATACTTTAAATGGTATCTGGCTGTCCCCCTGGTTCTCATCGCTACCATTGCAATTTTCCGTCTGCCCCCGGTTCACTCGCGCCTTGCATGGCGATTGGACAATCTCCGCACGCAGATTCAATATTTGATAAATCCACCGGATGAGGCCGTCTTCCAACCCGGCGGCGAAACGGATTTGACCATCGAAACCGTCATTGCGACGACCCGCGCCGAGTACGCATTGACCCTCACCCCCCAGGCGACGCCAACTCCCAATCCCGGCCCTGCACCCATGCCAACGATCACCGCGACGCCCCTGCCCGCCGCCGTTATATTGGACGGGGTCAAATATGAGGACCAGCACAACCGTTGGAACTACTGCGGCCCCGCAAACTTTTCCATGTACCTCACCTTTTGGGGCTGGGATGGGGATCGCGACGTGGTCGGCAAGGCCGTCAAGCCGAGCGACAAAGACCGCAACGTCATGCCCTATGAATTTCAGGATTTCATCACGAATAATGTCGAAGGCATGAACTCGCTCATGCGCTACGGCGGCGATATCGATGTGGTCAAGCGGCTGATTTCAGCAGGTTTCCCCGTTGTTGCTGAAAAGGGATATTTCGAACGCGATTTCACAGGCAAAGTCGGCTGGATGGGGCATTACCAGTTCATCACAGGTTACGATGATACGACACGCACAGTCCTTGTGCAGGATACATGGAATGACGGGCCAAACTTCCAGATCAACTATGAGGAATTCATGAATGGCTGGCGCTCGTTCAATTATCTCTTCGTCGTGGTTTTTCCCATCGAACGCGAACAGGAAGTGATGACATTGCTTGGCGGACTTGCGATTGAGGAGGACGCGGCGCATCACGCGCTGCAAACGGCCCAAATCGAAAGCCAGACATTGACAGGGGTTGATCGGTATTTCGCGTGGTTCAACGCTGGCACAAGCCACGTGGCATTGCGTGAATACATCGATGCGGCGGCCGCCTACGACCAGGCGTTTGCCGTTTACGCCAATCTTGGCGGCGACAACACCACCCGTCCCTACCGCATGATGTGGTACCAGACCGG
>Ga0172375_10004954_pt1 | contig 19449 bp, 19 predicted proteins | sample LakKiv1m_FD_114537 | JGI IMG/M metagenome (GOLD analysis project Ga0172375, IMG submission 114537) | Freshwater microbial communities from Kabuno Bay, South-Kivu, Congo - kab_092012_11.1m | ecosystem: Environmental > Aquatic > Freshwater > Lake | place: Democratic Republic of the Congo...
GAAGGCGGCCCATGAAAGGGGTTCCGATGGTTGCCAGGTGAGAATGGGGCTTGCGCGGGCTGGGCTGGCGGCCGCAGGGCGGGGAGCAGCGCCGACCGTGGATGATAACATTTACTATCACTCATTTCTGCGGTTGCCGCGGGCATCCTCGACCGCGGCGATGGTGTCGTCGATCGCGTAATCGCCGGCCGCGGCGATCTCCACCAGTTTCCACGAGCCATAGAAGCCGAACGGGAGCATGATCTGGTGCTTGAAGTGCCGCTCGGGCACGGAACCGAGGGGATCGCCGCGCTTGAGCGTGTCGCCGACCTTCGCCGAGGGAGTGAATGACCATTTCTGCGTCCTGGACAGCGCCTTGAGGTAGACGCCGGGCTCCAGGAAGAAGCCTTTCTTCTCGGCGATCTCCGGAAGCGGGTTCTGCAGGCCGTCATAGATCTGGCCGAGAAGCCCCGGCCCGAGCTCCACGGAGAGCATCTCGCCGGAGAAATCAACGCCGTCGCCGACGCGGAGGCCTTTCGTCATTTCATAGACCTGAACCTGGGCTTCGTCGCCCTTGATCCTGATCACTTCGCTTTTGAGTTTCCTGTCGCCTGATTGGATATAGGCCACTTCGTTCATGGCGACGTTGCCGTCGAACCGTACGGAAACCATGTTTCCGTTGACCGCGACAACCTGCCCTTGCTTTTGGATCATGCGTGTTCTCCCAGGGTATCCGTTTCGGTCGAGCGAGCGGCTCTTCCGAGTATATCGTCATAAAGCCGCCGGTATCCGGCGGCGCCGGCTTCCGCGCTGAGGAGCGCCAGCCGTTCGTTGATCGCCAGCTTGAGCCTGTAGGCGACGATGAAATCAAGATCGAAGGCGGCCAGAGGGGCAAGCTTTTCGATGGCGTTCCAGCGCTCGCGCTCGAGCGCGAGCTCGGCCTGGTAGGGATCTTCGACGGCGAAACATGCCGCGGCGGCCCTTCCCGCTTCATCGCTGCGCGTTCCTGGCCGCAGATTGGCGTCTTCGCGGACACCGGCCCGTTTCGCTCTGAGCCGGGATAGTTCGTTTCGGAAGGTCCTTTCCCAGGCGGCGAACTTCGTCAGAAGCGCCGATGCGAAAGCGGCCGGCGCATCCTCCGCGCCAAGGATGGCTATCGCCTCAGCCACTTCCCTATAGTCACCTTGCGAAAGATGACGCTGGCATTGCGCGAGGAACTCGGCGCTGTCCAGCCGGCTTTTGGCGCCGAAGGCAAGGCCTGGCAACGTGGCGGGGAAGAACCAGTAACGGCTCACGAAAGCTTTCCCTCCGCCAGGGATGCCTGAACGCATTCCGCAAGCCGCGCGTTGACGCGGGAAGCGAGTATATCGGCGATTGATTCGGCGGAAAAGTCGCAGCGGGCGCCGGAGGCGTCCACCGCGATCCTGAAGCCTGCGTCGATGCCGTCGAAAGGCTTAAACTGAACACCGGCGCCGATTTCCTTGGCAAGTCTGTTGGCGAGAGCTCCGTCGAGCGCTTCAATGGTCTTGGCGGGGAGTAATACGGCAAGATCGCTTCCCGTGTCCTTCGCCATAGCATTGAGGAGCTCGGGAAGAATTTTTGCGATGAAACCGGCATCGAGCGCCTCGACCGTCGAAGAATGTATCGCTGCGCGCATGAATTCCTGGACGCGCGCCCTCAGGGCGAGGATGGTGTCGCGGGAAGCCTGCGCGAGCGCGAGCTTCGACGCTTTCTCCATTGCCTCGACGCGGGCTTTAGCGCCCGCTTCCATATCCGCGGCCTTCTTTTCGGCATCGGCAACGAGCGCTTTCGCCTGCGCCTGGGCGCCGGAAATTATGCGGCCGGCCTCGGCCTGAGCGACGTCAACGCCCTCAGACTTGATCCTCTCAAGCAGTTCTTGGACCTGTAGTTCCATAGGGGTTCTATCCTTGTGTAGCGATGCTTGTTACGGGTTGAAGCTGTTTAAAGCTCGCCGATGAATTGTAACATATATCCCCCCGATTTGAAAACCGTCAACCCCGAATATCACTTATTTTGAATAGAGCTGGAATGTCCTTGACATCAAGGCAGCATCGGTTATATGAATCATTTGCTCCGAACGCGACCGTCGTATAACGGCTATTACCCCAGCCTTCCAAGCTGGAGACGTGGGTTCGACTCCCATCGGTCGCTCTAACACTTCATCCTTCGTAATGCGTTCCTCCGCAACAACCGCCCAATCTTGACGTTTCGCTCGGAAACAGTATACTCGAATCAGCAGGGGAGGCGGTGAAGATGCCCTACCTTATTATTGCCTGTTTCGCGTTGCTCGCTGCGTGGTGGATTCTTTTCATAATAGTCGGCTTCGCGCGAAAGCAAACACCCATCGCAGTATTCCTGCTTGCAATTCTTCTCGTCTGGGCCATCCCCGAAGTCCTGCTCCTGCTCGCCAATCCCGAGTTCGCCTCGGTTCTGCTCATCATTCCTGCCGTCGTGCTCATTCAGATGATGCGGGTCATCCCGGAATATCAGCGCGGGGTCCTCTTCCGTCTCGGGCGGATGCAGAAGGTGATCCAGCCCGGCTTCAACCTGTTGCTGCCCTTCGGCATCGACATAATGCGAAAAGTCGACATGCGGACCTTCACCATCGACGTCTCCAAGCAAGAGGTGATTACAAGAGACAATGTGCCGGTGATCGTCGACGCCGTCGTTTATTTCAATGTGTTCGACCCCGTGCTCGCCGTCGTCAAGGTTGCCGATTACACCAAGAGCACCAGCCTGCTCGCCCAGACGATCCTGCGGTCCGTCCTCGGCCAGCACGAGCTCGACGAGATGCTCGCCAAGCGCGCGGAACTGGGACAGATACTTCAGCGCCTGCTCGATGAGGCTACCGATCCCTGGGGCATCAAAGTGACCGCGGTCGAGATCAAGGCCGTCGAGCTCGCCGAGACCATGAAGCGCGCCATGGCGCGCCAGGCGGAGGCGGAGCGCGAACGGAGGGCCAAGATCATCGCGGCCGAGGGCGAACTTCAGGCGTCGGAGAAGCTAGCGCAGGCGGCCGATGTGCTCGCGCATTCCCCGGCGAGCCTTCAGCTGCGGTATCTCCAGACTTTGGCTGAAATCGCCATGGAGAAGAACTCGACGATCGTCTTCCCCCTCCCGATGGATTTCCTGAAGGTGTTGTCGAAACTCGCGGGTCCAGCAGGGGAATGAGGCTTCCCTGCCAGCCGATGATAGGGTATTATTTCCATCAAGAAAGATGACGACCAAGAACAGCCCACTGCGCGCGGCTGATGTGCGCAAGCGCAACGAGAATATCGTGCTCCGGCTCATTTACTCGGCCAGGAAGGCCGGGCTTTCCCAGTCCGAGGTAGTCGCAGCCACGGGACTCAAGCCCCCTACGATTTTCCGCATCTTTTCAGCGCTCGACGCAGCCGGCTATATAGAGCCGCTTCTCCAGAACTCATCCCAGGCCGGCGACCGCGAAAAACAAGAAAAAAAGGGGCGGCGCCCCCTCGCCTACATCACCAAGCCCGATGCGCTCTATCTGGTCGGGATCGAATTCTGGGTCGAGCAGATATCTTTCGGAATTTTTGATTTCCAGGGCAAGCCAGTCCTTGCCAGGACAGTCCCCCTCGCGCGATCCGAGAACGCCGCCGATGTTGTCGACCTGATCGTGAGCCATCTCCAGGCGGCGATTCAATCGCTCGGGATACCGGCCAAGAAAGTGCTCGGAATCGGCATCGGCGCTCCCGGTCAGGTGAACGTCGGCGGCAGGATCGTCACTTCCTACCCGCGGATACCGGGCATGCGGAATTTCCCTATCGCCGCCCTCCTCGAGGAGCGTCTGGGCTTCCCGGTCTTCCTCCACAACAATTGCTCGATCATCGCGCAGAGCGAATTCAGGTATGGACGGTTGGGCATGGGCGACTCGATGTTCATGTTCCTCCTGCGTTCCGGCATCAACGGCGCCTTTATCGATGGCGGCAAGATATTCCTGAGCCCCCGCGGAACGACCATCGAGATGGGGCACATTTCCATCGACTACAACGGCCCGCCCTGCATCTGCGGCGCAAAGGGCTGCCTCGAGGCTTTCATGTCCTCTCTGGACCAGGAGGGGCACGACGACAGGCGCTGGCTCTTCGAAAACCTCGAGGGGAGCGTCAATGACGCCGCAACCCGCGATTCCTCAGCGGCGACGCTGGACACGGCGGCTTCCTATCTAGCCTCGGCGGTGCAGACGGCCTCCCGCTTGTTCAGGCCTTCGTCCTTCCTCTTCGTCACGCATTCCGGCGAGATCGCCGAACAGCTCGCCCGGCGCGTCGGGGAAAAGGTCGCGCGCAACGCCTCCATTTTCGATGATGCGGCGCCGCGCTTTTTCGGCTGCGCCTATGATCCCGAACTCGCGCAGCGCGGAGCCGCCGATCTCGTCGTCGACGCCTTCCTGAGCTGATTCTTCCTTCTACGGATTCCTTTCCCAACCAAGCCTCACCTTCCGCCAAGCGCTGCATCACCCGCAACCGCAAGGTTTATGATTGACGAAATTTGAAATATAGTATTTACTTTCATTAAGAAAATAATAGCTCGGAGGATCTATGAAGCAGAAGATCAGGCTTGGGCTTGTCTGCCTCGCGCGGGAAACCTACGACTTCCATGCCGCCGCGGATATATACGGTACCATCGTCAAGGACCTCGCCGGCATCGAGGCGATCGAGTGGGAGACCATCCCCGAACTCGTCATTTCGGTAGATGACGCGAAAAAGGCTGCCGCGCGGCTCGCAGGAGCCCGCGTCGACGCCCTCGTCTGCATTTCTGGCACTTTCCACCTCGGCCATCTCGTCCTCGAGCTGAAGAAACAGATCAAAGCTCCCGTACTGCTCTGGGGGCTCGAGGAGCTTCCTTACAACGGGGGGAAGATACGGCTCAACTCCGTGTGCGGCGTCAACCTGGACGCGTCGAATCTCTACAAGGCCGGAATCGACGATTACCGCGCCATCGTCGGCAACTCCATCGATCAGGACTGGGTCGACGCGATCAGGGTCATCGTCGCGCTCAGGGAATCCCACGTGGGCATCATCGGGTATCGCGCCGACGGCTTCTTCAACCTCTCGGTGGACGACCCTTCCCTCTACGGCGCCACGGGCGTGCTCGTGGACCACTTCGAGCTCAGCGATGTTTATGCGGCGAAGATCGAGGCGGCCGCCGTCGCCGAAAGGGAGAGCGCCATCCGGTCGCTTTTCGACGTTTCGGAGCTGCGGTTGGAACAAGTCCAGAAGGTCGCCGAACTCTCCGCGAAGCTCGACGCTTTCTGCCGTGACAGGAGCATCGACGCACTGGCGATCCGCTGCTGGCCCGAATTCGCCCGCGATTTCGGCGTCTCGCCCTGCGCCGCGATGTCCCTCATCCAGTCGGAGGGGCGCATTCTCGCCTGCGAAGGCGACCTGGAGGGAGCGCTCTCGATGATCGCCCACCGGGCGATCGGCGCCGAGACCCCCTACCTCTTCGATTTCTCGCAAGTCGATTTCGAAAAGAACTTCGCCCTGCTCTGGCACTGCGGCGTGGCGCCTTGCAATCTCTGGGACGGCTGCTCGGTGCGCTCGCTCGACACCTATTTCGCAGGCGGAAAGGGCGTCACCGCGGGCTTCGTCCTAAAGCCGGGCAAAGTCTCCATCGCGCGCATCGACTCGGCGAGAGGCAAGCGCCGGCTCTTCCTCCAGCGGGCCGAGGGCGTTCCGATGGAGAAAGAGCTGAAAGGGACGTATCTCAAAGCCGTATTCGCAAAGCCCGTCAAGGAAGTCCTGGACCTGATCATCAAGAACGGCATCGCCCACCACGCCTCGATGGTGTACGGCGACTTCGTCGAGCCGCTTCGGATCGCGGCCGAGCTCCTGGGCTGGGAGATCATCGAATGACCTTGGAAGCGAATGAGAGAAGCCGCCTGGAATCTGCGGCGAAGGAAATACGCAAGCGCACGATCGACGCTATCGGCTACCTCGGCGTGGGGCATATCGGCGGAGCTCTCTCCATCGTCGAGCTGCTCGCCGTGCTGTATTACAAGCACATGCGGGTGGAACCCGCGGAGCCGCGCATGGCGGACCGGGATCGGCTCGTGCTCTCCAAGGGCCACGCGGGACCGGCGCTCTACAGCGCCCTCGCCCTGAAAGGCTTTTTCCCGATGGATTGGCTCCACACGCTCAACGCGGGCGGCACGAACCTGCCAAGCCACTGCGACCGAAACAGGACGCCTGGCATCGACATGACGACGGGATCGCTCGGGCAGGGACTCTCAGCCGCCTGCGGCATCGCGCTCGCCAACAGGATCGATGGCAGGAAGTCCTTCACCTTCGCCGTGATCGGCGACGGCGAGTCGGACGAGGGGCAGGTCTGGGAGGCGGCGATGTTCGCGAGGCACAGCAAGCTGAGCCGACTGATCGCCTTCACCGACTACAACAAGATGCAGATCGACGGCACGACCGAATCGGTGCTCGACCTCGGCGCGCTCGAGGAGAAGTGGGCGGCGTTCGGCTGGGCGACGGCCCGTGTGGACGGGCACGATGTCGAAGCCATCGACAACGCTATTGGCGAGGCCAAGCTCCGAGCGGAGACGGCTGGCGGCGTTCCCACGATGATCATCCTGGACACGATAAAGGGAAAGGGCGCGGCTTTCTGCGAAGGTCTGGTGACCAACCACAACATGAGTTTCACCTACGAGACCGCGAAAAAAGCTATCGCGGACCTGGGCTGAAGGACGGAGGAAGAGGAATATGGCTGAGAAAGAAATGAGAGCCGTCTACGCCGAAACGCTTATGGAACTCGCCGCGCGGGACCGCGGGATCATGGTCGTGGAAGCCGACCTCATGAGGGCTTCGGGTACGATGGCTTTCAGGGACGCCTATCCTGACCGCGCCATCGACGTCGGGGTAGCCGAAGCCAATCTCGTGGGCGTGGCGGCGGGGCTCGCGGCGGAGGGCAAGGTGCCCTTCGCCGCGACGTTCGGCTGCTTCGCCTCGCGCAGGGCGTTCGACCAGTTTTTCGTCTCCTGCGCCTACGCGAAACTTCCCGTAAAGCTCGTCGGCACGGATCCGGGAATCTCGGCTGCCTACAACGGCGGAACCCACATGCCCTTCGAGGATATCGGGATCATGCGGACGGTGCCGGGCCTCGACATCGTCGAGCCCTCGGATCCCGCTTCCCTCAAGGCGCTGGTGGGCGCGCTTGCGGCGTCGGGCAAACCAGGTTACTTGCGCCTGCACAGGAAGGCGATTGAGCCGATCTACGGCGCGGAAGAGACCTTCGCCCTCGGCAAGGGCAAGCTGCTCCGCGAGGGCGGGGACGTCCTCATCATCGCCCTGGGGGCCATCCTCGTGCCGGCGGCGATGGCCGCGGCAAAGTCGCTCGAGGCTGAAGGCATCGACGCCGCCGTGATCGACGCGCTCAGCGCCAAGCCCATCGACGCCGAGCTGATCCTGGCATGGGCGAGGAAAACCGGCGCGGTCGTCACCGCGGAGAACCATCAGCTCGCCGCCGGCTTCGGCTCCGCCGTGGCCGAAATCCTGGCCGAAACGGGCGCCGCCCGCCTCGCGCGCGTCGGCGTGGAGGAATCCTTCGGCGAAGTCGGCACCCAGGATTATCTCGCAAAGCGCTTTGGCCTCACCGCCGAGGCGATCGCGCAAAAAGCGAAAACACTTCTCGCGAAAAGGATAAAGCCATGAAAATCGCCGTCGCCTCGGATCTCTCCGGATTCGCCCTCAAGCAGGAAATCGTCAAGCATTTGCGCGAAAAGGGTGTCGAAGTGCTTGATTTCGGCATTCCCAGCGCCGATGCGCCCAAGCCCTACTTCATGCAGGCGCCCCTCGTCTGCAAGGCCATCAAGGCGGGCGAGGCCGAGCGCGGAATCCTCGTCTGCGGCACGGGCCAGGGCATGGCAATTGTCGCGAACAAGCACAAGGGCATCTACGCCTGCGTGGTCGACGACATCTTCTCCGGCGAGCGGGCGAAAATCGTGAATGACGCCAACGTCATCACGATGGGCGGCTGGATCACCGCGCCTTTCCTCGCCTGCGAGATCGTCGACGGATGGCTGGCCATGTCGTTCGCCCAGAAGATGGAGTTCAAGAAGGATTTCCTGGCGAACGCGCTGAACCAGGTAAAGGCGATCGAAGCCGAGAACTTCAGGTAAGGAACCGATCATGCTCCACGAATTCCTGTCGCCGACGAAATTTTATTCCTGCGAGCGCATAACGCCCGAGGATTTCGCGCAGTGCGTTTCCTATCTCGGCCGGGGTCCGGAGCGCGTCGCCTTTGTCCGTGACGCAAGGCCCTCGCCCCAGATCGACGAGCTGGTTTCCGCCATGAAAGACCGTTTCACTGTCGTCCTCCTCGACAAAGTCCGCCCTGATCCTCTCGCGTCGGACATAACGGAGATGGGGACGTCATGCGATCTCGGCGCAATCGACGTCGTGGTCGGGATGGGCGGCGGATCGGTCATGGACTCCGCCAAAGCCCTGGCCATGCTGGCGGTGAACGGCGGACAGCTCGAGGAGTACCTCGGTTCCGGGGCCGCCAGGAAGATCGAGAAAAAGGGCAAGCCCCTCCTCCTCGTTCCGACGACCGCGGGCACTGGTTCCGAAGCGACCAAGGTCGGCGTCTATACGTCCGCCGGGGGCAGGAAATATTCTCTGGGCTCACCGCTGCTCCAGGCCGACGCCGCACTGCTCTGCGGATCATTCGCATCGGGAATGCCGCCCTCCCTGACCGCCTCCACGGGGTTCGACGCGCTCTCCCACGCGCTCGAGTCGCTATGGAACAAGAACGCTTCGCCCGTCACCATCGAGGCGGCGACAAGCGCGGCGGCCATGGTGCTGAAGGCGCTGCCCGCGGCCTACGAGGCCTCGACCGCCACGGCGGCGGGCTACCCCGTTCCGGAGCGCGACGCCATCGCCCTGCGGATGCTGGAAGCGGCCGCGGCAGCGGGCGTAGCCTTTTCGATCACGGGCACCGCGCTCGTCCACGCTCTCTCTTTCGTGCTCTCCGAGGATTGGCATGTGCCGCACGGCGTGGCTTGCGCCTTCACCCTCGAGGACGCGTTCCGCCTCCAGTCGAGGAATCCTGAAATCGCACAACGCCTCCGCCGCGTCTCCGAAGCGTCGGGAATCGGCGGGGCCGACCCCGCATCGGCGCTCCTCGACACCATACTGCGGCTGAAAGCTTCAATGCGCCTGCCCCGCGGCTTCCGCGACCTCGGAATAGAGATTTCCGCGGACGATATCGAAACACGTTTCGCCCGGTCCTTCGACGATCCCAAAATGGCCAACAGCCATCCCGCGGCCAATCCGGCGGAAATCTACGAGACGCTCAAGGCCAAGGCATGACGGTCATCCTCCTCTCCGGGATCGTGATATTCGCGACGCACGCGCTGGAGGCGGTCACCGGCTTCGGCTGCACGGTCCTCGCCCTCCCCTTCATCACCGCGCTCTTCGGCCTCAAATCCGGCGTGATGACCCTCACGATCCTGGCATGGCTCCTCGCGCTCTACATCGCCATCACGAAGCGCAGGGACATCGACTGGAAGCAGTTCGCCGTCATCGTCGCTTTCGTCCTCATCGGGCTCCCCATCGGCATGTACCTCTTCCGCTACGTCGACGCGAGGCCGCTCAGGAAAGTCCTCGCCGCCTTCATCGTCATGGCGTCGAGCCTGCAGATCGCCGCGCATTTCAACCCGAAAGCCGCCGGACGGAAACTGCCGAAACCCTTGGCGTACGGCCTCCTCGTCGCGGGCGGCATCGTCCACGGCATCTTCTCCTCCGGCGGCCCCCTCATCGTGCTCTACGCCTCGGGCGCGCTGCCCGAAAAGGGCAAATTCCGCGCGACGCTCTGCCTGCTGTGGACCACCCTCAATTCGATCCTGATCGGCGGATATCTGGTCTCCGCTTCCCTCGATCGCGCAACCCTGCTCCGCAGCGGCGCGATGCTCCCCTTCCTCGCTGCGGGAATCGTCGCGGGCGAGCTCATCCACAAGCGCGTGGCATCGAGACTGTTCAACCTCATTGTTTTTGGAACGCTCTTCTGCACAGGAGCCATCATGCTCGCCTTCTAGGAGAATCCCATGTCCATCGCCGAATTGCGAAAAGCCAACCCATCGCTCAGGATCCTCGACGCCGCCGATCCGGCGCTCGAGCGCTATGGCAGACTTCTGCCGTCCGAGCCTTTCGCGCCCCTCGTCGATCTGGCGGACCGCGTCACCGAGATCGATCCGGCCAGCAATCGCTATGTAGCGTCGCTCGGCGAGCTCGAAACCGATCCTTGCGCGGACTTCCTGAGAGCGCGCTTCGGCTTCGCACCCATCCAGGTCGGCTACTGCAACGGCCCCAATTCAGCGTTGAACGCCCTCGAATGGCACAAGTCAGCCGAAATCGATATCGCGGTGACCGACCTCGTCCTCCTTCTGGGAAGGCGCCGCAATGTCGGCGCGGACGGAAGCTATGATTCGTCGAGGCTCGATTGCTTCTATCTTGCGAAAGGCACCGTTCTGGAGCTGCTTCCGGAAGCGCTGCATTTCTCGCCGTGCAGGGCGCGAGCCTCGGGATTCAAGAGCGTCATCGCCCTGCCCGCCGGAACCAACCTGCCGCTTGCCGCCGGCGAATTGGCGGCGGCGAGGGAAGCGGGCCAGCCGCCCGGCGACATCGAGCCGCGTCTTCTCTTCATGAGGAACAAATGGCTCATCGCCCATCCTGAACGGAGGGCATTGATCGAGAAAGGAGCATTTCCCGGGATCCGCGGCGAGAATACCGCCATCGAACCTGCAGAGGATTGATCGCCGTAGCTCAGCAAGCCTCGATCGCCCGAATGAACACTTCCATCCATGGCGAATCGGCTTTCGCAAAAACAGGCGGCTCGCCCAGCGGCGCCTCCACGCGTATCTCGCCGCCGTCATACGCCGCTCCGCTCCACAGGTGCACCCAGCGCCCCGCGGGGAGATGAACCCGCCGCGCCGCGGCGCCTTGCTCCAGTACCGGCGCCACGAGCAGGTCCTCGCCGAGCAGGTACTCGTCCTTGATCGCCCAGGCTGCGGCGTCGTCCTCGTGGTGGAGGAATATCGGGCGCATCAGCGGAAGCCCGCGTTCCGAATTTTCCTTCTCAAGGTGGAGCAAATAAGGTTTCAAAGCCGTATGCAACCGCGTCATGCGCGCGAGGTGGACGAGGGTTTCCTCATCCGAATCGAAATGCCAATTCTCCGCCGGGCGGTTCCCCTCATGGCTGCGCATCAGCGCGGTGAACGCCGCCTGCTCGACCCAGCGCATGAAGAGCTCCTTCGTGCGCTTCATGCCGTAGAGCGTCGTATAGCCGCCGATATCGCTGTGATGGAGCCCATGGCCCGACATGCCCAGCGAGAGCGCCGCGGGAATGACCGAGGGCAGTCCATCGTCCTCGGACCAGTCGACGTTCTGGTCGCCAGCCCACATCATCGGACAATACTTTTGGCTGCCGGCCGCGCCCGCGCGCATGAAGTAGAGAATCTCGCCCTCGGCAACGAGGCCTTCGAGCTCAGCCTCGTCAACCGCCTCGCGGTTACAGCGCGCCCACAGGGCCGGCCATTCGTTGTGCGCCAGTTCGGCGCTCACACCGCTGCGGAGAACCGCGTCCGTCGGCAGGTATTCTCCGAAATCGGCCATCCAGCCCGAGAGCCCGAAGCCGATCAGGTTCTGCTTGATAACGCCCTTATACCAGTCGAAGGCGCGCGGATTCGTAAGGTCCACGATGCCGGCGTCGAACTCGCCGAAATCCACGAGGTAATCGGCGCCGCGCGAATCCTTGGCGAGGTATCCGGCGGCGGCGGCTTCCCTGAAAAGGCTCATTCCCGCGCCGACGTAGGGATTGATGTAGCCAAGGAAACGGACACCCTCGCCTTTCAGCGCGCGGATTTTCCTGTCGAGTCCCGGATACCGGGCTTCGTCCCATATCCAATTCCACCGAAGCCGCTGGCCGAAGGTGGTCATGTTGATGCCCTGCCAATCCTGCGCCCATATCCCGGCCACCAGAACTCCGGCCGCGCGGGCCTTGGCGAGCTTGTCCAGGCAGGTTTTCGTGCCCCCCTGAATGCCGAGGATGACGCCGTCGAGGCACCAGGCAGGAAGTGCTTTCTGGCGTCCATACCAGGCCGAAAGATCGGAGACGGTATCGGCCAACGTCCCGGCCGCGCCGAAGACGAGGCTCGCCGGCAGGTCCCAGGAGTAAAGCCCGATCTCGCCCGGCATCCTGAAATCGAATTCCGCGTATGCGGCGGTATTGAGCCCGCACCAATAGCCTCTGCTGGAGACGAAGCTCGCCTGCGGAAAGAAGGTCCAAAAGTAATCGCCTCCGGAACCGCCGTCCAGATCCGCGAGGCGCGTGATCTCCGTAGCCTTGTTGCGCCCGACACCCTGCTCGCTCGTCCAGAGCGGAAAATTCCTGCCCTTCAGGTCGAGGTGCGAGAACTGCTCGCCGCAGCCATAGATATGCTCAGACTCATTTCCCGGCAGGGAAATCCTGAAGCGGTTGAAGGAGGGGCCTCGCGGCGCCGCGCCGCCTGAAACCTCAGAAAATCGCGCGACGAGTCTCCCGGCCTCACCGCGCAGCGAGACCGAAATAGCGGGCGCTCCCCCGCGAGAAAAAAGCAGGCGCGCAGAATCGCCCGACGCAGCTTCGACCAAACACTCCAAAGCCTCGACCGGCTCGTCGATCGTCTCGGCAATGCGGAAATTGCCCCGGTACATCTCATAAGTCCCGGTTCCTCGCCCGGCGCTCAGGAAAGCCATCCCCGGCCGCTGCTCGATAAGGACCTTTTCGCCTATGCCCGCCTCGAAGCCGTTCGCAGCCTGTCTGAAGAAGAATCCGCCCATGCTCAGCCTTTGACCGCGCCGGCGGTGAGTCCCGAGATGATCTTATCGTGCAGGACGGCGTAGACCAGCACGCTTGGGATGATCGACAGCACGATGGCGGCGAACATGCCGGTATTGTCGGTGATGAACTGGCTCGTGAAGAAGCGTATGCCGAGCTGGATCGTCCTGGACTTGACGCTCGAGGTGAAGAGCATCGCCATGACAAACTCATTCCATGCGTAGATGAAGCAAAAGGTGCCCGCCGTGGCGAGCCCCGAACGGGAGAGAGGGAATATTATCTTGATGAAACGCTGGTTGAAGCCGCAGCCGTCGATCGTAGCCGCCTCCTCGAGCTCCTTGGGAATGGCGCGCATGAAGGTCGTGATGAGCGACACGGACACGGGGATGTTGATCGCCGCATAGGTGAAGACAAGCGAAATGAGCCTATCGTAGAGTCCTAGCTTGGTGACCATCCAGAAATAGGGAACCATGAAGGAGATGATCGGGATGAGCACGCCCGCGGTCACGATCGTGAATATGGCGTCGCGGCCCCGGAATTTCTCGCGCGAGAGGATGAAGCCGGCCATGGATGAGATGACGAGGTTGAGGACCACCGATCCCGCGGCGACGATCACGGAGTTAAGGAGGAGCCGCGCGAGATCGGCCGTTACTGCCGCATTCCGATAATTCTCGAACGAGAGCTTCGTCGGGAAACCGAAGGGCGCGGTCTCGAGCTCGAGGTTCGTTCGGAACGAGTTAACCACGAGCCAGATGAAGGGAAGTATGGCGATGGCCAGGAAGAACAAAAGCGTGAACCACTTGATGAACCAAAGGGCCGCAGCCTTGAGGCTGACGCCCTGTCGTGCTCGCTGCTCGCTCATTGGGCGGCCTCCGTCATCGGGTCGCTCTTGCCGAGCGCGCGCCGTATCGCCACGATGACGAGGGTGCCGAGCAGGATCAGGATGATGCCCGCCGCGCTCGCCTCGCCATACCTGAGCGCGTCCATCTTGAGATAGAGCGCGATTCCCATGGTCGACGTGGAATAGGCGGGCCCGCCGCCCGTCATGAGGTAGGTCGTCTCGAAATGCCGCATTCCATAGGCCATGGCGAGGGTTATCGCCGTTGCCAGAGTGCCGCGGATCATCGGTATCGTAATGCGGAACTCCTGCTGGATCTTCGTCGCACCGTCGATCTCGGCGGCCTCGTAGAGCTCCTTGGGAATATTCATGATCGACGCGAGGATGATGATCATGAAATACCCGATGTAGATCACCGTCATCAGTATGATCGCCGGCAGGGCGGTCGACATGTCGCCGAGCCAATTCCGCCCCGCGTCCAGGCCAAGGGCTTTCAGGATGCCGTTGATCACGCCGAACTGCGGATTGTAGAGGGCGGTCCACACCTTGGCGATCGCCACCGTGGAGATGACGTTGGGCAGGAAGTAGATCGTCCGCATCAGCTTCCATCCGCGCGGGTTGCGGGCCAGGATCAGCGCTACGATCGTCGCGAGGGGAATCTGGATGAATCCCTGCGACAAGGCCCAGATGACGTTATTCTTCATCGAGAGCAGGAAGGTGCCGTCCTGGAGCAGCTTCCCGTAATTGGCGAAATTGTTCCATGTCATTTCGCCCCCGCCCTTCCACCTCATCATGCTGGTATAGACGTTGAACGCCAGTGGGAATATGAAAAAGGCGAAAAAGAATATCGCCAGGGGGAGCATGTAGGCGATTATCCACGGAAGGTTGGCACCTTTTTTCTTTGTCATCGCGTATCCTTGTCCTCGGCGCTCTTTGAAAGAGGGGCGCCCTTTTCAGGCGCCCCTCCAGAATATCACATGCAAGCCCCGGCGTGCGCCGCCTTTCAGCGGTCGATCTTTTTCTCCACCAGGCTGCAGAACTGCTCGGGCGTGATCTTGCCCAGGGCGAGCGCCGAGAGCTGCTGGGTGAACTCGAGCGTCGCCTCGGCGCCGAGCGCGGCCTCGAGGTCGGTGGCGGTTTCGTAGTTCTTGTCCGCCATGTCGTAGAACTGCTTCTGAAGCTCGTTGTTTTTGGGAACGAAGCCGGAATTGACGGCGTACATGCCGCCGGACACCTCGGCGAGCTTCGCCATGTTCGGCTTGCTGGTCAAGAATTTCAGGAACTTGATGATCGCGTCGTGGCGTGTCTTGTCCGCCGTCGCGCCGGCGGCGATGTTCGCCTGCAGCCTGCTGATGATGACATTCTTGTAGCTGCCGGTCGGGGGGACGGGGGCGATCGTGATACTCGGGAAGAAAGAGGTCGCCTTCAGGTCGGCCCTGCCGGCGTACCAAGGGCCGTTCGAGAAAATAGCCGTGCGCCCCGCGAGGAAGTGGCCGCCGGAGACTCCGGCGCCCGCGCCGATCGCGTCCGGTGTCGTATAACTCTCGAAGATCCGCTTGATCGTCTTGGCCGCGTCGACGAATGCCTTATCGGTGAAGGGCTTGTCCCAGACATCGGGACCGCCGTTCGAGACCGCGAACCAGGAAAACCAGATCATGGTGGTCCAAGCGTTCGTATCGCCCGACATCTGGCTGGAAGGGTACATTCCGGCGGACTTCATCTTGTCCATCGCTGACCAAAGCTCGTCCATAGTCTCGGGGATCTTAGCGACGCCCGCTTTCTTCATCATATCGCCGTTGTACCAGATCGGGAGGATTGCCGTCTCGAAGGGAAGCGTCTTGAGCTTTCCGCGAATCGTGGACTGCGCAACGGCTCCGGCGTCGAAGCTCTTCCGCCAGTCGCCGGTGAGGTCCTCGTTGAAATCGAGGAGGAGCTTGCTCGTATAGAAATCCTTGGTGGACGCGTTCAGCTTTAGGGTGAAGATGTCCCCGGGCGCCATGCCGGCCATGATCGCCGTGCGGACCTTCTGTTCGTAGGCGTTGTAGTCGGGCTGGGGTTCGATTTCCACGCGGATCTTGCCCGCGTTGGCCGCATTGAAGGCGGCGACGATATCGGCGATAGCCGGAGCCTTTGAGTCCTTGCCGACCCAGATGCAGGGCCATTTGAGGACGATCTCCCCGCTCTGCGCGGCGACGAAGAGCGGAAGGGCGAAAAGCAGAACCAAGCCGGCAAATACCGCACGTCGGGTCTTGCTCAGTTTCATTGGAAGCCTCCTGGGAGAGCATTTACTTTCACAAAGAAAGTAAAGCATGACTTCCATCGGTTGTCAATAAACTTTTATGGAGTTGCAGCATGGCGATCCGCCAGCCTATTGAAAACTTCGGTCAGTTATAGTCCGTAGCGCTTGATCTTGTACTGGATCGTCCGCCTGCTCAGGCCGAGTTCCTGGGCGGCTCTGCTCCGGTTCCCGCCGAAGCGCTCCAGCGTCTTTTTGATGGCTTCCTTCTCGAGCGATTCCAGCGAGGCGTCTTCTTCCGCCGCCGGCATTTCAGCCCGCTGGGATGCGGGCTGCGGCGCGCGCGAGCAGGCGCCTGTCCGCGCGAGAGCCGGATCAAGATCCTCCACGCCGATCTCGTCGCCTTCGCAGTAGATCATCGCCCGTTCGAGGATGTTCTCCAGCTCGCGTACATTTCCGGGAAAATCGTAGCCGGCGAGCAGCAACATGACGGCATCGGAGGCGCGCTTGGGAGGCTTTCCCATGCGATCAGCGAGCTTCTCGAGGATGTGGTCCGCGAGGATCGGGATATCCTCACGCCGTTCGCGTAGCGGCGGAATCCTGATCCTTACCACGTCAAGTCTATAGTAGAGGTCTTCGCGGAATTTGCCCTGCGCCGCCAAGCCGTCGATGTCTCGGTTCGTCGCGGAGAGGATCCGCGCCTCGATGGGAATGTCCCTGGTGCCGCCGAGACGCCTCGTGCGGCGCTCTTGAAGTACCCGCAACAGCTTGACCTGCAGCGGCAGAGGCATGTCGCCGATCTCATCCAGAAAAAGCGTACCCTTCCCCGCTAGCTCGAAGAGCCCCGGCTTGCGCGCGTCGGCGCCGGTAAAAGCGCCTTTCTCATGGCCGAAAAGCTCGCTCTCGAGGAGTTCCGCGTGCATGGCGCCGATATTGACCGCGACAAAGGGCTCAGCCGAGGCTTTCGACGCCGCGTGGATTTCTCGAGCCACGACCTCCTTGCCGGTTCCGCTCTCGCCCGTGATCAGCACGGTGCTCTCCGTCGGGGCTACGCGCGCGACGAGCGCCCGGATCGATTCGATGGCGCGCGAACTGCCAAGAAGCCGCGATGGGCGAGATTCCGTCCGGGCCTTCGCCTCGAGAACATCGTCGCGCCTGCGGTTTGCCACCGCTGCCCTGACTTTGCGGATCAGTTCGTCCGGATCGAAGGGCTTGATGAGATAATCGTCGGCGCCGGACTTGATCGCGCGAACGGCGTCGGATATCTCGCCCATGGCGGAGATCATGACCACGGGCGACCGTATCCCTTCCGCGACGATCCATTCCAGCAAGGCCTGTCCGCCCATGCGAGGCATGCGAAGGTCGAGTATCACGGCGTCGAAGGGGGCGGCGAGAAGTTCGCGCTGCCCCTCGAGTCCGTCGGCGGCGGTCGTCACCTCCATGCCCTCGAGCCCGAAGAGCTTTTGCATGGAGTCGCGGATATTCTTCTCATCGTCGACGACGAGCACCTTCATGATTTGGCATCCTTTTCATCGCCGCCACGGCGCGGAAGCGCAAGGCGCGCGCGGGTTCCCCCGCCTTCCCTGGCCGAAAGCACGATGCTTCCGCCAGCGGCGGAAGCGAAGCGCTCGCAGATCGCGAGGCCTATGCCCGTTCCCCTGCTCTTGGTCGTATAGAAGGGGTCGAAAATCCTCGCCATGTCCGCACACGCGATCCCCGCGCCCCGGTCGAGCACGTCGATGGCGACGATGTCGCCATCCGCACTTACGGCTGCCTCGACCTGATTTGCGTCGCCGCCGCTTTCGAGCGCATTCCGTATCAGGTTCTCGAGGATCGATCTGCATCGCTCCGGATCGATCGACACGCGAAGTCCGAGCCGCTCCCCGGTGACGAGTTCCCGACCGCAGAGGCTCCGGCCAATGTCGTTGGCCAGCTCGGCAGGATCGATGGATTCGGGCTGTCCGCGCGGATCCCTCAAAAAGTCGTTGACGCGCGTCGTCAGTCTCGACAGGCGGTCGACCTCGGCTTTGATGATCGCCACCTCGGCGCTTGATGCCTCCGGCAGGGTTTTCTCCAGAATACTCGCCTGGAGCCGTATCGCCAGGAGGGGATTCTTGATCTCATGCGCCAACGTGCTCGCCGCGGTTCCGAGGACCACGAGCTTTTTCTGGCGCTCCAGCATCTCGCGGTACTCGCGGTTCCGAAGAAAGAGCAGGCGCACAAGCAAGATCATCGCGGCCAGGAAAAGCTCCACCCCCGCGTATACGATCCACAGCAACGTTACGCGATTCCAGAACCGGTCCTGCCGCAGGTCCAGAGAGAGGACTTCGCTGCGCCGCATGAGTTCGAGCATGGGCGGCTTTTTCTCCTCGACGAGGGGGGCCGGTTCCGCAGTCCCGCCGTCACCATGCTCGCGGGGCGGGGGCGGGATCATCCGCGACGGCCGCAGTATGATCTGCAGCGATCGCCGCAGCGGATCCTCGCTGTATTGGCGCTCATTTCCATCCTGCCGCTGCGAAGCGTCCAGCGAGGAGACGAAGCTTTCGGGCGTGTCGCCCCAGGCGTAGATGCGCTCTCCGGTTGGTCCGAAGAGCCCAATGCCTATGATCCTTTCCTTGAGCGCGGCGTTCTGCTCTATGGCGGCGCCGAAATCATCGTAGTTCTTGAGGCTCGTGAAGAGCGCGGTGAGGGTCTGTTCCGCCTCGTTGCGCGCCTCGAGGCTGTAGAGGAGGCGCTGCCCCCTGAAGATCGCCACGGAGGCGAGCGAGAGGAGCATGAAGGCTGTCGCCGCGGCGATCGCCGATGTCGTGCGCGTTTTCATGCAATGGCTCCAATATGAGGCCGCCGTAGATGCTGTCTCGAGGCGGCATTCTTCCCGTAGCCTATCACCGCAGCAGGCTAAGAAACAGCTCTTCCGCCTCCATCCCGACCTGGCACCTGAGGGCTGACAGCCCTTTCAGAAACGTGTAGCGCGCCGAAATCAGGGCTGAGCGGCTGCTCGAAACGAGGAGCTGGGCGTCGGACAAGTCCGACGAGGAGGCTTTCGAAAGCTTGAAAAGCTCGAGCTTGGCGTCGTAGTTGATCTCGGCATAGTCGAGCGCCTTGGACGAGGAGGAAACCGAGCTCGCCGACGACACCAGGCCGTAGAGGCCGCTTTCGATCTCAAGTTCGAGGGAATCGGCTGCGGCCTGGCTGGCCAGAGTCGCCTTCGCCGCGCCGACGGACTTGGTCTCGACAGCATTTCGCGTGACAAGGAAATCCAGGGGGATCGACAGCGCCAGCGTAAGCGCGCCGCCTGAAGCCGGGTCGAGACCTGACGCGGCGGAATAAGATGCAGTGTGCGACCATGTCGCAGCGAGGGTGGGCGCGCAGCCCACTTTCGCTTGCTCGATTGACCTCCTCCTGCGGCTGCCTCACAGATTGGGAGAACGGCATCGCCCGTATCCGCTGCGCCCACTGCGGGTTCGACTATTTCAGGCCCTTCTCGTGCAAGTCCTTCTTCCTCTGCCCCTCCTGTGGCCAGAAGCGCACCCTCCTCCTC
>Ga0172375_10004955_pt1 | contig 19447 bp, 19 predicted proteins | sample LakKiv1m_FD_114537 | JGI IMG/M metagenome (GOLD analysis project Ga0172375, IMG submission 114537) | Freshwater microbial communities from Kabuno Bay, South-Kivu, Congo - kab_092012_11.1m | ecosystem: Environmental > Aquatic > Freshwater > Lake | place: Democratic Republic of the Congo...
ACCAACAAATAATTTTATTTTTTAAGAAAGTAATAAAACACTCTTACGAAAGAATACATCCATCGCAATTCTCATTTTAATAATTTCAAAACAGTGTATTTAAAGCTTTCGCCGTAAATTATCGCACTATTCTGTTTTTAATTATAACAATTTTATAAAATAAAAACCCCTAGAAATTTTTTAAGTTTCTAAGGGTTTAAAATTCAAAGTATCAAAAAAAAGTACAAAATATCAGTTGCGAAAGAAAGACCTGAAACCAGCAAGCCACCCAAGCGAAGCGCTGAACTCATAGACACGCACATACCAACCGCCACTATACAAGCGCACGCGCACCCGGCAAAGATCACCTTTTTTGTTTCTTACCCAAAAAAGATTCGATGAACCATCATCTTTTAAAAGTTTTTCACCTTTAATGATATGCCTTTCACAGATTTGCTTTATATGGGCAAGATCAACCTCTTCGTAAATTCCACCGGCTTTTGCGTCACCGATGATATTTTCTTCTGTAATGTTTTTGGTAAATTCATAATTTGCCAATTCTTTTGCTGGTGAATTTCTTACTTCATCAAACCAATCAAAGATGTCATTATCAACATAAGCGAAAATTCCGCCTTCGTCTTTGGTTTTGAAAAAATCACGAATTTTAAGAGACTCAGTCGCTTCCAGAGAAATATCAGAAACTACTTTTTTTAAGTGTCCAAACAAAGTTTGAACTTCACCCAGAAATTTTTGCAATGCACCCTGATTCATATTACTCACTTTTTTGAGAGCCCTTTGCATCAGAGGGTTGTTTTTTGCCTTATGGCAAATGTCTGAAATGATCCCCCAACCATCTAAGGCCGGAGATTGATCGGTGTTTTTTGTATTCATTTTGCACCAAATTTAAATTTTAAAGAACATTGAGCCGTATTAAGGAACGGTTTCTAAACCCAAAAACATTATATCATATATATAAACAAAAAGCAAGCCCTTTTTAGGGCTTGCTTAAGGCTTTATTTAAAGGCTATTTTACTATCTTATTTCATAAGTTATAGTCACATCAGAGCTAATTGTGTTTTCACCTTTAGGAATTTCAGCTGGGGCAGATTCTGCAACACCATCAGCAGCCATCATAGTAGCCTTACCGTACATCATAGGAACAGGATAATTACCATCTTCACTAAAAGAAGCTATTTTACCTAATCTTACACCTAAATCTTTAGCTAAAACTTTTGCTTTTGATTTTGCATCATCAATTGCTTTTTTTCTAGCTTCAGCTTTTAATCCATCTTCGTTATCTATCTCAAAATTAGGACCATTTAAATCTGAAACACCTAACTCTCCTAAACCTTGCATAATTTTCCCAACATCATCTGTATTTCTAATTTTAACTGTAATACTTTCACTTGCAGTATAACCAGTAATTATATTTTTCCCTGGTTGTGGAGGACATCCATATTGATTACATGGCATTGCTATTTTAGTATCAGTAATATATTCATATTTTGGATAAAAAGATGAATTTGAAGTTTTAATATCTTTTTCTAAAACAGAATTTGTTTTCAAGAAATCTAACGACTTCTTTTCGATTTGCGCTACTAAATCTTGAGCTTCTTTGACAGTCTTTGCATCTTTTGAAATTGTAAAATATACATTTGCAATATCAGGCACAGCTGTCACTTCACCGTGACCAGAAAAAGAAATTGTATTTTCTACTCTATCCCCCATCATTCCATAAGATCTAAATTCAGATAAAAATCTAGCTACAAAAAACAAACAAAGAACAACCCCCAAAACAACTAATACTCTATATAAATTTTTTTTATATTGTTGTGATATTTCCATAAAATTTATTCTTTAATTCCAATTAACTCAACTTCAAAATTAAGTGTGGAATTTGCTGGTATTACTCCAGGAATTCCAGATGCTCCATATGCATCTTCTGGTGGAATACTTAAAGTTTTCTTTTCTCCAACTTTCATTCCAACGATTCCTTTGTCCCATCCTGGGATAACTTGCCCTTGACCTAATATAAACGTAAATGGTTCTACGTGATTAAATTTTGGATCAACATTAGAATCAAAAACTGTTCCGTCTGTTAATGCACCTGTATAATTCATAGAAACAACATCTCCTATTTTTGCTATTTTTTCTTCAAGCATTGTGTTTTTATTATTAATTGTAATAAACACTAAAACTACTACAACGGCAATCACTATTAAAACCCATAAAATCATATTTTTCTTCATATTTTAATATTTTTATTTATAATATTTTGATTATAAGCCCATATAAACTTTTAAACAATATTGACTTCCATTTCCAGCTTTACCCCAAATTTTTGAAAAACATCATCTATTATTTGATTAGCTAAACTTAAAACATCTTTACCACTAGCTCCGCCGTAATTTACCAACACTAAAGCTTGCTTATCATGAACTCCAACATTCCCAATCCTCCCCCCTTTCCAACCACATTTTTCTATCAACCATCCAGCAGGTATTTTTACCATTTCATTCTCTTTAAAAAAAGAAATGTCAGGATATTTTAATATTAAATCTTTAAATTTTTGAGTATCAACATAAACATTTTTAAAAAAACTTCCAGCACTACCTAAAACTTCAGGATCTGGTAATTTACTTTTTCGAATATTTATAACTGCATCACTTATATCTTTTACACTTTTTACTTCAAAATTTTTATTTTTAAAATAATCTTGAATAGCCTTATAAGAAATATTTAAATCATGTATTTTTTTTAATTTTAAAATTATTGCTGAAATAAAATATTTTCCCTTAAATTCATTTTTAAAAATGCTATCTCTATAACCAAAGTTACATTCTTTATTTTTAAAAATCTTTTTCTCTCCATTTGAAATATCATAAACTTCAACATTTTCTAAAATATCTTTTAATTCAACTCCATATGCTCCAATATTTTGTATTGGGGCTGCACCAACTGTCCCATAAATAAGAGATAAATTTTCAATACCACAATATCCTTTCTGCACTGAAAAATTCACCAAATCATGCCATAATTCTCCCCCCATAGATTTAATAAAAACATATTCATTATCTTCTTTAACAACTTCAATCCCTTTTAATCTATTTAAAACAACAATACCATCAAAATCTTTTGTAAATAAAATATTACTCCCCCCTCCTAAAAATAATTTTTCATTATTTTTAAATTCAAAAGAATTAAAAAGTTCTTTTAAATCATCTTCTTTATTTATCTCAGCAAAAAACTTAGCTTGCACCTTTATTCTAAAAGTATTTAATTTTGTTAAATCATAATTTTTATGAATTTCCATATTATTTGTATTTTATATATTCAATTTATAGAATCTCTTTTTCTATCTTTTTTTCTATTTCTTCTTCTGATATTGGTTTAAGTAATTTTTTTAACTCAGAATCTTTAGATAAATCTATGCTATTTTTATTTAGCAATAAAACCATCATTTCCATAAGCTTAGTATTTTCTCTCTCAGAAATAATATTAATTTTTAAATTAATTTCTTCTCTTAATTCATCTAATTTAGAATTACGATTCTGAGACATAAGTACAAAAATTGAAAGAAATATTGTCTCCAAAGAAACAATAGTGGTAAGAAGAATAAAAGGAAATGGATCAAATTGTGGTATTCCTTTTATTTGATTAGTATTTATAAGTATCCAAACAAAAAATATTGCTAAGTTTAAAATAAGAAACTGCACATTTCCAAATATCTTAGTCATAAAATCAGCAAATTTTTCTATAAAAGTTCTCTTAGAATCTGCTTTTGCCTTCATACTATAAAATATTTTCTTTCGTGATTCATTATTTTTACCAATTAACTCTTTTAAAGAGTGAGCATGATTATTTTCCATATTTTCATTATTACATATTTTTTTTTAAAAAAAATTATTGACATTTATAAAAATTTATTATACTATACAAAAAGAAACCTTTAAAAAATAATAAATATGAAATGGGTAGCGTTATTCTTTGTAATGTTTTGTGTATTACAAGGTAATGCGCAAAACATATTTTTTAGATCCACATCAAAAGTAGAATATTCTGAGCAAATAAATTTTAACCAAACTATCTACTGGCGAAAACATTTTAATAAGGAAAGTGGCCTTAAAACTATTTATAATCTTAATTCTATTTACAAAACCGACTCACTTTTTGGAATCCTTGTTTATGGAATAGATATTGATATGATGTCTGATAGATTTGAAAAAAATAAGGGAAATACTTTTAGGTATTGGAATAAAATTAGAATGGGTTTTGGTTTAATGTTTGAAAAAAATCCTTACAATCCTCCCTTCCCTATAGAAACAGCATATAATTATATAAATGCTGAAATCTATTTGAATTATCTTCATCTACCACATTCAGCTAGAGGAGATAGAACTACAAAATCTCGTCGTGGATCATTTATGATTTTTCTTTTAGCAACACCTTCTAAAAGATTTGAAGGATATTTAAAAATAAAACCATTTGGTAGAGTTTGGATTAAACCATACTTCAAACAAGAATACTCAATAAAACATATTAGTATTTGTACTGAAATAGAATTAAACCAAATAGGATATAATAAAACAAAAGCAGAATCTTCGAAGGATCTTTATAGAGGATTTACAATCTCTTGTGGTCCTGAATATAACTTAAATTCCAAAAATATTTATTTTTATTTAGGAATAAAATACGAAGGACGGAACCATTAAAAACGTATTCTTTTAAAGAAATACGTTTTTTTATTTTTATATAAAAAAAATTATATTTTGACAATATCAACCATAAATTGTAGTATATGTAAAAATGTAACTTAAAAAAATTTAATATATGAAAAAGAAAAATTTTCCTGAATACAAAGGTGCTTTAAAACATCTTGCTTTTAAAGCAAGTAAAAGCCTTGGCCGTCGTTTTAAATATAATGACGCTTCTATCCAAAATATTTTTTCTATTGACCCATTCTATAAAGATGAAGGGGTAATATCGTCAAGTAAATCTTACAGAAGACTTGCTCGTAAAACACAAGTTTTCTCCCCAGAACTACATCCAAATGTGAGAAACAGATTAATACATACAAATGAAGTATTTAATTGCTCATCAGAAATCGCGAATATTTTAGGTCTAAACGTTAGACTTGCTGAAGCAATAGCTTTAGGACACGATATTGGCCATACTCCATTTGGACACCTAGGAGAAAGAGTTATACAAAATCTTTCTGGTAAAAATTTTACCCATAATGTTATGAGTATTGTTGTTGCACAAAAAATTGAAAGAAATGGAAATGGTTTAAATCTTGCCTATGAAACACTTGAAGGGATTCTAAATCACTCTCGTGGAGTAAATGAAATGAAGGTTAATTCAAACATTTCCGAAGAAGCAACTTTAGTAATGTTTTCTGATAAGATTTCTTACACTTTTTCTGATTTAAATGATGCTATTAAAGTAAAAATTTTAAAAGAAAAAAATTTACCAAAAATGGTTACTTATTTTGGAAACAACCAAAGAGAAAGAATGTCTAATGTGCAATTTAATCTTATTATGGAAAGTGCAGAAGAAGGAAAAGTTTCTTTTTCAAAAACAGAATGCGCTATTAAATTTGCAGAATTAAAAAAATGGATGTACGAAAATGTTTATTTTGCTTTAGATAAAGAATTATACAGAACCAATCTATATAATGAATTAAGTAAAATTTATTCTTTTATAGATAAAAGATTTCATGGGGAAATTGATCCGTACCTTGCTATTGCTTGTATGACAGATGATGAAGTAATTCATTTACTTAAAGACATGAAAAGACCTAACAGGCAAAGATTTAACTATGGCTTCACTGAAATCCTTAAACATTTTTCAGGCAAAAAAATAGACATTTTTGACGCAGATTTACGCAAAGAAGATTTTTCAAGAAAAAATCTATAAATACTTAAATGCCCCACTAACTTAACTAGTTAGTGGGGCATTTTTATTTTTAGAAAAACACTATATCTGGGTCCTATTATCCAAGAGCTTAGGTTGTTGTGTTTGAAGGAGATTACCTATACCCTTTAATACACTATTTATTCTTTTCTTTTTTAATCTTATGTATTTTTAATGTATCATTAAAGATAGTTACATTATAATCAGGGTTATCTAATAGACTTTTTACAGAATCAATCAAAGCATGCTTTCTAGTTTCAAAATTTTCACCATCTTTTTCTTTTGATTGAACAGCTATGGGAGAAATTCGAGCATTGCCACCCTCACTAAGAACTTGAGACATATTTGAAATCAATTCTTTAATATCTTTTGATGAGTCGAGATAAAATGGTACAGAATATGTAGCCCACACTTCATCCGCTTTTGGAATTTCATTTTTTTCCGCCAGTTCTCTAATTTTTTTATCAGAAGCAGATATCATTTGAGATTCATAAATACCATTTGGGTTTTTATCAAAAGTTTCTTCTTTAATAAAAGGATCAAAATTTATAACTTTCTTTGGTTTAAATTCTTCTGATTTTAATAAATCTTTTATAGAGTCACCCCCTCCAAAAAGAAATATTGTCTTATTATCAAGTTTATTATGTAAATATTCTTTACCTTCTTCTGTTTTAATAAAATCTTCTGGTAGACCAAACATCATTGATGAATAAGAAAAAGCATCATGCTTTCTTCCATAAGAAAAAAAATCACGCTCTTGATTAGTATTACTATAATATTCAGCCTTTTTATTATTATCACCATCTGCAGATTCCCTACTTGACCCCCAACTTTCTGTGCTTAATTTATTAAAAATACCATCATTTTTTTCTTTAGAAAATTTTTTATCATTATTTGATTCTAAACTAAACAAAGCATCTTTAATTTTTTTAGAGTTTTCTATATTTGAAAAAAATTCAACAATTGATTGATTAGCATATTTTCCATAATAAGCTCTTTTTATTAAACGATGAAGATTTTTAATATTTGGTTCATTGTTTATATACTCATTGACAATACTTTTCAAAGCACGACTAACATACTCTTCTGGTATTTCTTCTTTCTCTGGGTTAATTATTGTAAAATCAAGCATTTCGAGATTGGATTTACTTTTTTTAAAATTATTTATTAAATTTTGCTCTTCTGTTGTAACAGATGGAGGAATTTCATTTGATGGCTCTAAGCCAAGTTCCGATCTTATATTATCTATATTATTTAAAGTATTATTAACAACCATATCTTTCTGATATGTTTTTTCTTTAATATCATTTTTTAATATACCTTCATTTTCATCAAAAACAAATTCTTTCTTGTTTTTACTAATTTCATTATTAATTTGTTTAAAATCTTCCATATTAAAATTATATCATAATTCTAATATTATTAATGATATATCAAAATATTTTTTTTAAATACATAGTGCCTACTGGGACCGCGAGTACGCTTTTCGAACTCAATTAAACAGGGATTCGGTCACGAGTTACTAAGTCTACTCGGATGGTTACATCCTCCGTGGACTAAAGGTGCCTACTGGAACCGCGAGTACGCTTTTCGCCTATTACATAGGCAGGTACTTTTCTAAATTTGTAAACAAATTACAGAAAAGTCTTTCGAATTCCAGACGCGACTAAAGCAGTTTAGTCGCTTAGGCACCCAAACAAAAATCCCCTATTCAGGGGAATTTGTTGTTTGGGTGCCCATCGGGAATCGAACCCGAATTGAGAGTTCCACAAACTCTAGTGTTAACCGTTACACCATGGGCACCATGTATTCGTATTTATAACAAAAAATAAGTTAAAAAGCTATTCGTAATCTGGACTTTCTTCTTTTATATTAAACTTATAATTAGAAAATCTAGCCAAAGCATACAACAAACTAGAAAGCCTATTTAAATAAGCTTTAGAAAAATCACTGACTTTTACCTTCTCTTCTTCAGAAACTTCTACGACTCTTCTCTCTGCACGTCGCACAATTGTGCGAGATATATCAAAAAGCACAGCTAATTTTGTTCCACCAGAAATAAAAAAAGATTTTATTGGTGGTAATTCTTTTTCAATATCATTAATTATTTTTTCAATATCTTTTATTTTATCTTCTGTAATATGCATTTCTGAACCAGCCACTTCTGCTTGAATTATAAAAAGGTTTTTTTGAATATTATGAACTATCTTTTCAAAAGAAAGTTCTTCTGAAAATTTAATCTCATATTTTTTTGATTTTATTTTACAAAATCCTAGAAAAGAATTCGTCTCATCGAGTGCCCCAAGTGCCTCAGCAATAGCTGAACTTTTTGAAATTCGCTGATCACATCCAAATGTTTTAGTTGTCCCATCGTCCCCTTTCCCTGTATATAACATTTTTATATTATATCAAATTTTTAAAATAGATATAAATTTTACTATTTTATACCCCTTACAATGAGACAAAACCCCTAAATAAGAATTTTTTGATTCCTCTGATAAATTTTCTTTAGCTCGTCTTAAAATTCTTTTTTTAGTGTTAGTTCTTAACACTCTATAATGTGGGAGAATTACATAACCAAGAAAATCTATCCCTTGTGAAACTTTTTTTAATTCAACTTTCTTTGGGTGTAATTTTAATTGGAGTTCTTGTTCTAAAAATTCTGAGACTTTTGATATAAGCGACGATAAATGTTCTTTTTTTTCTGAAACAAAAACAAAATCATCACAATAACGAATATAATATTTCATTTTTAATTTATGTTTTACATATTGATCAAATTCATTCATATAAATATTTGAAAATAATTGACTAGTCACATTTCCTAGTGGAAGACCTTTGCCTTCTGTTTTTGAAAAACTTTCTATTATATTTTTTATTAACCATTTCGTATCTGAAGATTCTATTTTCTTAAAAAGAATCTTTTGTAAAATTTTATGGTCTATGGAATCAAAAAATTTAGAAATATCACATTTTAAAACCCACGCATTTTTTGTATAATTTTTTGTTTCTCTTCGTAAAAATGTCTCTAAACGATTTACTCCAGCGTGAGTTCCCTTATTAATCCTGCAAGAATACGAATCATAAATAAAAGACGGATCATAAATATGATAAAGTTGCCGAAAAATAGCTTGATGTACTACTCTATCTCGGACTTCCGCTTTGTGAATATGTCTGCACTTTGGATCATAAACATAAAAAGGCACATATGGCTCATTTGTATATGTTTTTCTTCTAAGAGAAAAATGAAGGTCTAAAATATTTTTTTCTAAATTAAAATCAAATTTTTGTATATCAGATTTTTTTGTTTTACAACGTTTAAATTCTTTCCAAGCAGAAAGTAAATTAGAAGTTGAAATTATATGATAAAATGAATTACTATGAATAACCCCCCCCCGCAGTTCCAATAATACTATTGAGCTCCCTGTTGTTCTCCATATAAAAAGACTATACAAAATAATTTATCAATTAGGAGAAAAAATGCCAAAACAAAACAAACTTGGTATTCATAAAACTGTAGAAAAATATTCACTACATATTTTAACTCTTTTAATTGATTCTGCTTTACGAAGCAAACAAAATAAACAAGAAACATTAAATCAAGCTCGAAGAGATATAGAAATATTGAAACACCTTATTCGCCTAGAATACGAGCTTGATATTATAAAAGAAAAATCTTATATAAATTTGGCTAGTATGCTAGAAAATATTTCTATGATGACAACTGGTTGGTTAAAATCTTTAGCAATACAAAAGCCCCTTTTATAAAGGAGCTTTTTGCAAGAAACTTCTGACGAAGACCGTTGTCGGAATTGCGATTGTCACGATTGTTACTATTCATGTTGAACTTGCCATTATTGTTCCTGTACATGTTCATCGCGTAACCATTGTGATCAAGAGCACTTTTTTTGTATATAATCTTCCATATCACCATATATCGTTTTCACAATATACTGAGTTATCCAGTTTGTACTGGCTCTGTTTGAAATCTTAAATTTAATTTCCTAATTATATACAAGCAGTTTCTAAATTATGGTAAACTGCCATCTTTTTTAAAAGACCAGCTTAACAACCAAGTTTATTATATAAAACAAAATCCCTTTCACAAAATAATTTGCAAAAGGGATCAAGATAAAAGTTAATAGGATTAGAAACTAACCTGACGAAGACCGACGTCGGAAAAACGATTGTCACGATCGTAACTATCCATGCTGAACTCGCCATCATTGCCCCCGTACATGTGCATCGCGTAACCATCGTGATCAAGAGCAGATAACCTGGTAACACCTTTAACATCATACATCTTGCCAGTTTCAAATCTGTAACGAAATGCAGATATAATTCCTTCAAGTGGAGTCATAAAAATAATATTTTCAGAAATACCATCATTATAACTTTTATTAAGCAGGTCGGGTTCATCACCACCAACATGAATCATTGCATAATTCTGTTTTGGTCTGGCTTGGACTGTTTCGCGGTCAATTACTTTTACAAGCAGATCATTCCATTCTTTCCATACTTTATCTTTACCAAAACGTAAAGCATAAGCATCGAGAGCATCATCTTCTGTCATAGTTTCAACAAAAATAAATTCAAGACGTTTAAATTTTTCATCAGCTGTTGAAATTGTCACTTGTTCCCAATTTGGATTTTTCCATTTATTTTCATTGAAACAAGTTTTGTAGAAATGAGAAATTTTTCTATTTTCTTCAACCCACGGATCAATAGAAATTGAAAAAATTTCATTGGCAAATTTTTCAGCAAGCAAATTAACATCAATCTGATTTTTATCAGTGATAGCAATTTGAGCTTGAGAAAATGTAAGTTGCCCATCAAATTTCTTTGTTAAAGCAACTGCAACCAGACTAGCCAATGTGGCACATTGTGCGCCTGAAGCTAATTTAATTTTTGGATTCATTGTTTATTCCTCCTATTATTAAAATTTAAAGAACAATTTAAGCCCAATTTAAAGCCATATGGCATAAAAGCGGACCCTACTTTTACACTACGATTATACACCTTTTTAATACAAAAGTCAATATTAGAAAATACTTATAAAATAAGATTATTATATCCATTCATATTTTTTAATAAAATACATTTTCAAAAATTGAGTAATTATGAAATATAATATTATACCTATAAATAACAATGCAAAATATAATGGTGGAAGTGGTAAGAATTGCAAAGCATTAGCAAATGGTGAGAATGGTAAATAAATTCCAAAGGAAATTACAGCTAATGTAGAAACTATAACAGGCCAACTTGCAATACTTTGGAAAAATGGAATTTTACTTGTCCTAATAATGTGCACAATTAATGTTTGAGTAAGCAACGATTCTACAAACCATCCAGTGTGAAAAAGAGCAGGATTATTCCAAGCATGAAATACATAAAGCATCACAAAAAATGTAGCATAATCAAATATTGAACTTATTGGACCAAAAAATAAAATAAACTTTTTTATATTTTTAAAATCCCATTTTTTTGGTTTCAATAAACGCTCTTCATCTACTTTATCTGTGGGAATTGTCATTTGAGAAAAATCATAAAGCATATTATTGGCAAGTATTTGAACTGGTAACATTGGAAGAAAAGGAAGAAAAATACTTCCACCAACAACACTAAACATATTCCCGAAATTAGAACTGGTTGCCATTTTTATATATTTAATAATATTATCAAAAATTCTTCTTCCTTCTTTTATTCCATCCTTAAGAACAAGCAAACTTTTTTCAAGTAAAATTAAATCGGAAGATTCTTTTGCAATATCAGCTGCAGTATCCACAGAAATACCAACATCAGCAGCAATAAGAGAAAGCGAATCATTTATACCATCCCCAAGAAAACCAACAACGTGATTCTTGTTTCGTAAAATTTTTATTATTCTTTCTTTGTCATACGGAGATAATTTTGCAAAAATAGAAATATTTTCTATTTCCTTTCCTAGCTCTTCATCAGAATATTGCTCGATGTCTTTCCCTAAAAGTATTTTTTCAACCTTCATCCCAACTTCCTCACATATTTTTCTAGTAACTATTTCGTTGTCACCTGTTAAAATTTTAATACTTACACCTAATTTCTCTAAATCTTCTATCGTTTCTTTTACACTTTCCTTTGGTGGATCAAAAAATGCTAAAAACCCAACTAAAATCAAATCATTCTCATCTATTTGAGAAAAAATCTTTTTATCCTTATCAACTTTTTTATAAGCAACAGCTATAACTCTAAAACCTTCTTTATTCAATTCTTTTTCTATAGAAAATTTAGCTTGTTCCCCAAGACTCTTCAAAGAAACAACTTTGTTATCAATAAATACATTTGTAGAACTATTAAAAATTTCTTCTACTGCTCCTTTACAAATCAATAAATTTTCATCATTTTTTTCATCAAAAACAATAACGGACATTTTTCTTCTATTAAAATCAAAAGGAACTTCATCTATTTTTTTATAATTTAATATTTCTAACTTTTCTTTAGTTTCCTCATGTTTTAAAATAGCATCATCTAAAATATCACTTATTCCTGTTTGGAAAAAAGAATTTAAAAAGCCAAAATGAAGTGCTTCATGATTTTCTCTTCCATAAATATCTAAATGTTTTTCTAAAACAACTCTACCTTCTGTAATTGTCCCTGTTTTATCTGTACACAAAATATCCATTACACCAAAATTTTCTATTGCATCTAAGTGTTTTACAATTACTTTATTTTTAGACAAAACCATAGCACCTTTTGATAAATTAACAGCAACGATTGTTGGAATCATTTCAGGAGCGACCCCTACAGCTACCGCAATCGCAAATAAAAATGCTTCAAACCAATCCCCTTTAAAAATCCCATTCAATAAAAAAACAGCTGGTACCATGACCACCATAAATTTTAAAATTAAAACAACAAATTTTTTTAATTCTTTATTAAAATCAGAAATATGATTATTTTTATTTATATCAGATGCAATATTTCCCAAATAAGTATTTTTACCAGTATTTAAAACCACTGCTGTAGCTGTGCCACTTTCAACACTTGTTCCAAAAAAACATAAATTACAAAATTCTATTACATTCTCTCTTGTTAAATTAGTATCAATGGCATGTTTTTCAACTGGTAAAGATTCCCCTGTGAGCATCGCTTGGTTTATGAATAAATCTTTTGAATTAATTAACCTAACGTCCCCGGGGATAATGGATCCTGCGTTCAAATAAACAATATCACCAGGAACAACGTTTCTTAAAAAAATTTCTGTTTTAATATTATTTCTAATAACAATGGCTTTGTTGTGAACCATCATCTTTAATTTATCTGCTGCAATAGCAGCTTTTGTTTCTTGATAAAAATTTAAAAATACGCTCAAAAAAACCATTAAAATAATAATACTAAAAGCCTTAAAGTCTCCAATCAATAAAGAAACTACTGCTAATGTAGTTAATAATAAGTTAAGCGGATCTTTAAAAATTTTTAATAATTTTAAAAAATGATTATTCTTTTTTTCTTCAGCAACATCATTAAAACCATATTTATTAAATCTATTTTTTACTTCTTCATCTGTAAGACCTTCTATTTTAGAATTTAATTCTTTTAATGAAAAATCTGAGTCATTCTTTGTAAATTCATACAATTTATTAAAAAAATCTTTTTTAAAAGACTCCTTTAATTGATCACCTTCCCCTCTTTTTATAAAAATATGTTTAAGCCAGTTCATCCCGTTAGAAATAGGAAACCTTTAGATTTCCGTTAGTTAATTTATTTATAATAATTTCTATATACTTAATAATTTATTTATCCCACAAAATATAACTTAACTATTTAATTTCTAACGGGATTCATTGTTTTGTAGTGTGCCCAGGACTGGATTCGAACCAGCACGCCCTTACGGGCACATCCACCTCAAGGATGATTGTCTACCAATTCCAACACCTGGGCATATATATTATTTTATATACTTTTTCTGTTGTTTTTTCTCTATTTCTAGAATTTTTTTTATTTTTATTCGCTTTCGCGATAAGCAAATAACATTGGAATTATAATACATTTTTTTGATTATTTCTATTGCTTCTTTTTTTGCGTATTTAAGTTGATAAGTGCTTTTATTTCCATCCTTTCCTATATGCCCCCAAATATTTAAAGTATCTTTTAGTTTTCTTCGCAACCAATCAATATGTTTTTTACTAGCTGAAACAAATTCAATATAAAACATATGACTAGAACGCCATCTTGGATCCCAATAAGAATAAAAACATCCATCACCATCAAAACATCCACGTAAAAAATCAAAAAAGTATTTATCAGGTATTTTTAATTCACCCATAGTTAATGATTTTTTAGGGGTTAATCCAATAGATAAAAGAAAGTCATAAAAAATTCTGTTTTTAAATTGGACTCTTAGTTGCTTGTCTCCATTACTATTCCATTTATCACTTATTTTAAAATTTACTCCAAGACATTTAGAAAAATTTATTAATTGTTCTTTGTCTTTTGACGTTAAATCGATTAACAACCCATCATTCAACAAACAACCATCAGTAGCGAGTAATCCAATCGCATAAGATAAACGTGGACTCCAAGTATCATCTATAATTTTTTTAGGTTTTGGTCCCCTCTTCATCGTTTTTATATTATATCACCTCAAAGTAGTAGCGTATACTAATTAAGTATAACAAAAAAAACCCATTTTTGTGAAATGGGTTTTTTTTGTTTTTATTATTCTTTTGTAGATTCAGTTTCTTTCTCTTCCTCATTATCTTCCTGTATTGTAACTGAACGCATTTTTCTTCGAACATCTTTAACTGCTTTAGTTCGAACATAATATAATTTTGATCTTCGAGCACGAGCTTTCTTTGTAATTTCTATTTTATCAACCATTGGAGAATATAATGGGAAAATTCTTTCTACTCCAACACCAGAAGCAACCTTTCTAACTGTAAAAGTCGCACCGATTTCTGTACCATGCTTTCTTGCTAAAACCATACCTTCAAAGGCCTGTAAGCGAAATTTACCTTTTTCGTCTAAGATTTTAGATGAAACACGCACAGTATCACCAGCATGAAAATCAAGCTTTTTTCTTGCCTCAACATCTACTGGACTAAGTTTTATTTTATCAACTACCATAATTGATATAATCTAACACAAACCCTTTATTTTTGCAATTTTTTAATAAACTTCTTGCTGATAACATTTTTCACAATAAACAATCTCAGGTCTGTCTGGGGAATAAGCTGTTTTAATTTCTTTTTCACATTTAGAACATTCTCGATCGTACAATTTAGGAGGTAAAACTAAACCAAATCTATTTTTACGTCGACATTCAGGACATTTCCTTGGAATTGATAAATTCAATTTTTTAAGAATATTTAATTCTCCTTCTATTATTTTATAACAACAGCCACATTCACATTTTATAACTTCATCTGAAATATTTTTAAAATCATTTAATTTATCTGGTAATTCTGAAAATTTAATAGTGTTTACATATTTATTTGGAATAGACTCAAACCATATATAACCATTATCTAACACTTCTTTTTTATTTTTTATAAAATATTGGTCAGCCATAGTTTCATTATATCCAAACGGTGAAAATTCTATTGGAAAAAATTCTCCATATTTATAAATTCTTCCATTTTTATCTACATAAGGATTCTTATTCATACTAGAAATAATTTGTGTTCTTAATTTTTCATATTCTTCCTTAGAGTATTCTTTATTTAAAATACAATATTTTTTTCTTTTTAAATTTGAACAACCAAAAATATATTTACAAGAAGAAGAATAATAACTATATTCATTAAAATAAGAATCTGGATAAGACCCTATACAAAATTTTATATCTGACGCCTCGTGTCCAGAAATTAATGTTTCATATACTAAAGAACAATTACCTCCCCAACAAGTATAATCATAACAATCCTTTGTATAAGGAACTGAAAGAAATTGCACAAAACGAGAATTTTCTGCACTTGTCCCTAAATATACATCATGAGAATTTTTTGATTCATAAACATAATTACCAGAAACATTTACATTTAAACTATTTCCATAGTATTCCCTGTTTGGTTGCGTAATCCAAAAATCTTCTGCTCTTTTTTTATATTTAGAAAATTCAGAATAAGAAAATAAATTTATATTTTTTATAAAATCAAAATATTCTTCTTTTGAATATTGTTTATTAAAAATAAAATAATGTTTATTTTTTAAATTAATGGAACCAAAACAATCATTACAACCAGAACAATTTTTACAAAAAAATAAATCAAAAGAATTTTCACATTCAAGACAAGAAATACAATTGAAACATTTATAAATACCTGTACATTCATAACAAAGCTCAGATTCTCGTGCTCTATGACAATCTGAAGAATCTTTTAAAGTATTTAAAAAATCTGAATAAAAAGAATTTTCACAAAAATCTGCATAAAATAAAGCATAACAATTTTTTAAATGGGAAGAATAATTTGTATAGTTTGTATTAATAAGAGAAGAATATAAAGTATCAACAGACATATGTGGAGTTTTATTTTTTAACTCTAAAAATTGCTCAAAAAAATTATGATTAGGATCATAATCAACTCCATATTCAGTCCCATCCCAATCATCTCCCCACCAACATTTAGAACAAAAAACAATTTGTTTTTTGTCTTCATGAAACATAGATATAATATTTTCATTACATTTATCACACTTTCTTTTATACAAAGAATAAACATTCATAAAAGATAATCTCCTTTGGAATCTACATTCCGGACACCAAGTTGGTGCGGGAACCTTAATTTTTTCATAAAAATTAAAATCTTCTTGTTCGATAACAAAATCCTTTTTACAGTTCTGACATTGTTTTATTTCATCTTGCATAAAATAACTATATCATTTTCTTAAATTCTTTAGGTAATTTGGATTCTATTTTTATAACTTTACCTTTTAAATCTTTAAATTCTATTGATTTAGCATGAAGAGCTAATCTACTAATGTCTTTAGGACAAAAACCTTTTGGATCATATAAAGAGTCACAAACGACAGGATAATTTAAAAATTTCATATGCACACGAATTTGATGTGTCCTCCCTGTCTTAGGTTTAACTTCTAAAAATGTAAATTTTGCTAGCGAAGATTTCTGAAAATTTTTCTCTCCGAGGGTCCCACCTCGTACTCGAGGAAGGGCGCAGGAGGAAAAATTTTTAGAAATCGGAGCTTCAAATCTTTTTAAAACTTTATATTCTGTGATAGCTTCGCGAAGCTCCCCTCTTGCTCCACGTCCAGCGAGCCTACGACGAAAATCTGACGGACTTCGTCCGATAGGTTTATTTATTATTCCATGATCATTTTTCACACAACCAGAAACGATTGCATTGTAAGTTTTTTTTACTTCTCTATTTTTAAATTGATTTTTTAAAAATTCATAAGCTTTTTGATTTTTTGCAAGAACCAAAACACCAGAAGTATCTTTATCTAATCTATGAACAATTCCAGGTCTTTTTATTTCTTTCTCTTCAAAAAATATTGGCTCTCCAACATTTTTCATTCTTGGATAATTTTTTAAAACCCAATCAGTAATCGTACGTTCTTTACTTTTCCCATCTGGGTGCACAGAAATACCCGATGGTTTATCTATTACTAAAATATCTTTATCTTCATATAAGATCTTTATTTTCATTTTTAAAAAAGATTATTTTTTTCAAAATAAAATCTTTTCATAGAATTATATGCAATATTTTGTTTTTTATATTCAAAAAATTCCTTACTTTTTATATATTCATTATAATTAATATCTTTTTTAAGTTCTTTTATAAATAAATCTATTTTTTTATACTGACTATGGATAAAATCATATTCTTTTTTATTATTATTTTTCTCAAAAAATAATAATGCTGCTTTTAATTGCTCTTCTATTTGTTTCACCATTAAATATTTAAATGGATGTTCATTTAATTCATTTTCTTTCCCCTCTAAATATTTTTCAGTAAAAAATTCAATTTCTTTTTTAGAACCACCAATAATAAATTTAGGAACCATTAAACTTCCTTTAAAACCTGTATCCAAATCCTTAAAATATTTTACAATTGGTATACTGTGTCCTTTTATCTCGAACAACCAACTTTTTTGTAATTTATTTTCTATATCAGATTCTTTACTAGAAACAGTAAAATCAAAAGCAGCACCAAGATATTTTCCTTCTTCTCTTTTTAATACAGCATCTATACCAACACGTAAATCATCTCTTTCTGAAGTCATTATAGCTTTAAAATTCGGGAACATTCCTTTATTTATACGATCAACTATCATTGCCTGCATCATTTCACTTAAAGAAAAACCACTCTCCAACATTGAAAAAATCTCAAGACCTTTTTCTTTGTTTGATTTTTCTATTACAGCCTTTGTGTCATTTACATATTTCTCATCTTCTTCAATCTTTTCTCTTGTATATTCACCGGCAGATTTTGTACCAGCCATGGCCCCAATAAAATCCCTTGGGTTAGGTCTGTTTTGATATACTTTTTCTAATCTACGAGCTAAAGCTAATTGCTTTTCTAAACTATTCAAAATACCATTTGATTTTATAGAAACTGGTTCTTTTTCTTTCATATATATAGGCTATCACCCAAAAACAAAAAAGTAAAACATTATTTTGGTGCCCTCGGTAGGAATCGAACCTACATCGAAGCCTTAGAAGAGCTCTGTTCTATCCATTGAACTACGAGGGCTTAGATTTATACTAACAAATTTAGAATTTTTATCAAACTATATTTTTATACAGTTTCTGAAAAGAAATTCAAAATAGTTTCTTTAAATTCTTTAAGATCAATACCTTTATGAAGAACATTTTTAACTCCTAATTCTTTAACTGCCTTTTGCGCTTCAATTGATAAATCTGAATTAGTAAGAAGAATGATAGGGATATCTTTAGTTTCTTTTTCTGCTCCCATCATACTCGCAGCTTTTATCCCATCAATCACCGGCATATTAATATCCATAATAATAAGATTTGGTTGAAAACGTCTTGCCATTTCGCGCCCCTGATTACCGTCAATAGCATATAAAACTTCAAAACCAGCATTCGCGAGTTCAAATCCAAAAATCTGACGAATTACTTCATCATCATCTACAAGCAAAATATGTTTTTTCTTTTCCATATATTTATTATAACAATAAAATTTTTTAATAAACCTTGAATTTTATTAACGATTAGTGTATAAATAAAACTAATGCGCGATTAGCTTAGTTGTAGCGACGCGTAAGATACACAAAGATAGTTAATTACAATATTATAAACTAATGCGCGGTTAGCTCAGTTGGTAGAGCAACCCGTTTACACCGGGAAGGTCGGGGGTTCGAGTCCCTCACCGCGCACAAGTAGAGACATCGGCAAAAATGGTTGGGTCAAAAGCGTATCGCGAAGCGATACGCGAGCAGTCGGAAATCCGTCCGCCCTTGGCGGACGAGGTGACCAGTACCCCAAATTTAAGACACATTTTCCGGACAGATTAATAGTATAATAGTCGTATTAATAATCTATCTAAAAAATATGTCTTCACCACACAATAAGATAAGTAAGGATTTAAGGAAT
>Ga0172375_10004957_pt1 | contig 19445 bp, 12 predicted proteins | sample LakKiv1m_FD_114537 | JGI IMG/M metagenome (GOLD analysis project Ga0172375, IMG submission 114537) | Freshwater microbial communities from Kabuno Bay, South-Kivu, Congo - kab_092012_11.1m | ecosystem: Environmental > Aquatic > Freshwater > Lake | place: Democratic Republic of the Congo...
AAGATGATGGTTTGCCCTTGCATATTTGCCCATCAGTTCCATAGCGAGCCAGTATTCCAATCCAGCCTCAGAATCAGCCGGAAGCCATTCATAGCCTGAAGCTATGTTTTTGAAATGTTTCCGAACAAATTCTTTCGCCAGTTGTGAGTAATAAGTTGCAACCTGATGACCGGGATGTCTGCTTCCGCTATGTGTAATTATGGCAGTAAACTCCGTTCCTGTTTTAAGCGGCAGCCAGGCTGTTTCTTTTTTGACTATTCCCGTAACGGCATCGAAAAAATGATTACCCCCTCCGCTGGTGCCCAATTGCTCATGTGCTTTTGGAAAAAGTGATTTCAGGAGAGGAATTTCATGCCAGAGTTTTTCGGAAAGCACACCGTGATCACGTTTTTTATTATCGCTGAAATGTGCTCCGACCCCAAAACATGAGACAGCTTTCATATCAGAAGCAATCTGATTTCGGTTTTTAATTAACTCGTCCGGTCCAATATCGAGAATAGTCATTGTCATCCGGCATGCAATATCAAATCCGACAAAGTGAGGTGAAACGGCGTTCTCCAATGCGATCACACCACCGATAGGCAGAGCATAACCAACGTGTGCGTCCGGCAGCACGGCAGCTTTTACGGCAACAGGGATCGAAGCGGCGGTTTCAATTTGCCGGACAACCTCCAGGTCATAATCTATACCGGGTTCTCCAAAATACTGAACGGGTGCGCTCGCGGAAGATTTTTCGTTTGAGATCGTTTTATATTTTTTTCGACTCACGTGTAATCAGGGTATATTGCTAAAAAATCCCACACAAAAAAAGGACTTAAAATTAATCCGTTGTGCAGGGCTGTGCAAAAATCTAATCGTTACAGTTCTGAATTGCGGAAAAAGCAAACACCTGCTATTTTGCCATACGTTATAAATGTTGAAGCAATTACTTCAGGAATTCAGAAAGAGCATCTTTATGTGCAACAAAGAATAGCATCTTTAGTTTAACGAAATCCTCGTGATAAAATAAATATCCGCGGTTCGGCCCATTGAATGAATGGGAACCGGAGTCCTTGATAAGATACCAGTCGTCACCGCTTTTCTCCTGATAACCAACGAGGTGGATTAGATGATCGTCAGTTGTTGAGCCATTAACAAAACGAAGGTGCCTTGCATATTCATCAATGTATTCCGAGGGAATGTCATATGTCGGGATCATTGCAACTTCAGCATATCCGTCAATCCCGCTTTCTGAAACGTCGCCATCGAGGCAGACAGTATAACCATTTCTGACCGCCGACTTAAGCGCCATAATAAAGATATCGAGGGTAATGTTGTAAAAATCCTTTTCACGTGCCCAGTTATCAGGTACATCGAGCAGTACATAGTCATTATAAGGCTGATCGAACTGAGAACTAATAAAAAGATAATTTTTCGTGTCAATCCGGAGATATTCGGTTAAAAACGTCTGAGGGCTGTATTTTTTACCTTCATAAACAAACTCTGTGGGCGGAGGTGTCATATAATTATCCATTATTGATCTTACTGTTGCAATAATAAACTCTCCATTCCACTCATCACGGCTTCTTACTCCATCAAGATATCGGCTGATCTCTTCTGCCATTTTTTCATGATCATAGAATGGGCAGGACTCAAGCCGTCCTTCGTATGCTGATCGGGGGACCATCCCGTGCTTTTCAAGGATTCTGAAATAAGCCGGCGACAGCGAACCCTCTGCTACCCTCGATTCTCCTCTTTCTTTAATAAATCTAAGCACTTTTTCAATGTATTCCCAGTAAACAGCATATATTTCGCTCAATTTCACTTCATTACCGGTAAGTCTTTTTACCTCTGATTCAAGATAAGAAGTAGTCGCAAATGCCCAGCAGGTTCCGGTTCTTCCCTGAGTTACAGGATTATTATGCCAATATTGTGTGAATTCATCCGCGGATTTGGGCAGGTCGAGTCCTTCGAACATCATTTTGAAAGTTTTTCCGGAGGTATTATCCTCTTTACCATCCAGTTCTTTAACGATTTTATCGTAGAAATCATTTTTCCTTTCAATAATATGTGCTTTACTTCGCGGCTGCTGTGCGAAGTTGATTGTCTGAAATAAAAGAATCAGTAAGAGTAATTTCCTGGTCATAGATTTTCCGTTTCAAAGAATTGTTAATCAATAAAATAATATATTTTTGATATAATGGCCATCATAAATAATGGAAACAATCAGTAAAAAGTATATTAATGCTTCGATAAATTAATTCAATTTGTTGATTTTCCGATTTCCCGGCTTCAGAGACATTAAATAATTTGCTATTTTCATAAAAATAATTGTACTGGTTTGTACAGGCGAAGTTTGTTATCACAAGAATTTAAATCAAATATTTTATGAAGATTAATATGAAACCAATTTTTTTCTCGGATCAAAATGAATTCCGGAACTGGTTAGAAAAGAACCATCAGAAAGAAAGTGAACTGTTTGTAGGCTTTTATAAAATCGCTTCAGGAAAACCTTCAATGACCTGGTCTCAATCTGTGGATCAGGCTCTATGTTTTGGTTGGATAGATGGAATTAGAAAATCGATTGATAGTGAAAGTTACTGTATTCGTTTCACTCCCCGAAGAGCCGGCAGTACCTGGAGCCTGATTAATATTAAAAAAGTTGAGGAACTCAAAAAATCTGGACTAATGACACCAGAAGGAATAAAGGCTTTCAAATTAAAAGACGAGAAAAAATCCCAAATTTATTCTTACGAAAAAGATTCTTTCCGGCTTGGAATAAGCTACGAAAAACAATTTAAGGAAAACAAGTCTGCATGGGACTTTTTCCTGAAACAATCTCCTTCGTATAAAAAAAATGTTATTTATTGGATAATGAGTGCAAAGCAGGAAAAAACCAGAGAATCCAGACTTGAAAAACTAATAGCTCAAAGTGCACAACAGAAAAAATTAACTTAAGCAGATTGGCTAAAGAAAAGGTGATTATTTCAAGTTAACGAACTTATCGAAGATTTTAATTCTCAGATTCAACAGACAATCAGAACCGTTAATTTATTCTATGCAAAATTCCTCTCACTCTCCATCTCATAGAATACCAGTTGCTATATCAGGAAAAAAGAATACAAGCATTAATACGAAAAGCTGAATGATCACGAACGGAATTATTCCACGATAAATACTGGATGTTGAAATTTCAGGAGGAGCAACGCCTTTCAGATAGAAGAGCGAGAATCCAAAGGGTGGTGTGAGAAATGAGGTCTGTAAGTTCAGGGCTATCAAAATGCCTGCCCATATCGGATCAATACCAAGATGTTTGAATAATGGGGCAACGACAGGAACAATAATAAACGTGATTTCAAAAAAATCGATAAAAAATCCTGCAATAAATACTATAACCATTACGATCATTAGAAATAAATCGGGACTCAGTTCAGAACCGGAGATCATTGAGGCAAGGTAAATGTCTCCGCCCATTCCGCGGAAAACAAGTCCAAAAGCGGATGCGCCGACAAGTATTATAAAAGCCATACTGGTAAGTGTCATGGTTCTTAGCATCACTTCTTTTAACGTATTCAGGCTTAATTTTCTTTGGATTACAGTAAGGATTGTCGCGCCGGCAGCTCCAATGGCAGCAGCTTCAGTAGGAGAGGCAATACCGGCAAAAATACTGCCCAGCACTGCGAGAATGAGTAAGAATGGAACCAGAAAAGCAATAATTATTTTGCGGGCTTTTTCTTTCCCCCCGAATTTACTGAGTTCCGCTTCCGGCATCGGCGGAGCATATCCCTTGCGGAAGCCGCTGATAAGTATAATATAAATGAAATAACAAAGAACCAAAATAAAACCGGGAACTACTGCAGCAAGGAAGAGATCACCAACGGATACATTCAGAACGCTTCCCAGCAGGACAAGAACAACGCTCGGAGGTATTATCTGTCCAAGAGTTCCGGCGGCTGCAATTATTCCTGTGGAAAAATCGGGATTGTAATTGCGTTTCAACATCACAGGCAGACTGAGTACGCCCATTGTCACGACGGTTGCACCCACAATTCCCGTGGCTGCCGCAAGCATTGTTCCAACAACAAGAACCGATATTGCCAATCCGCCACGTAACTTTCCAAAAAGCAAAGCCATAGTTTCAAGTAATTCTTCCGCCAGTCCTGACTTCTCAAACATTACCCCCATAAAAATAAATAATGGTACCGCAAGCAGAATATAATTATTCATTATCCCCCATATTCTTAGCGGGAGAAGGTTGAAAAAATCGAGACCGAAAGTGAAGTAACCAAAGATCAAAGAGACACCGCCTAACGTAAATGCAACCGGAAATCCTGCCAGAAGCAGTACAAGAAGTGTCAGGAAGAATATTAGAGGCAGACTATCAAAACCGCTCATTTATCCTCCGGTTTCATTATGTTGATGAGCGATGTCAAAAACATTGAAATTCCCTGGATTAGTAGCAGCAAAAAAGAGAGGGGCAGCACTGACTTAATTATGTATCGGGCTGGTAATCCTCCGGGGTCAGGCGAGATTTCACCGAAAAGCCATGAATTATATACGAATCTGTAAGAAGTATAGATCACCAGAAGGCAAAATGGAATTAGAAATACTATTGTGCCAATAAGATTGATCCAGGCTTTTTTTCTATTATTAAGCAGGGAATATATAACATCAACTCTGACATGGTCATCTACCCGCAGTGTATAGGTGGCACCCAGTAGAAAAAGTGCAGCAAAAATATGCCATTCAAGTTCCTGTACAGCGACACTCGATGCATTGAAGATATATCGGGAAACAACATCACCGGTTACAATTAGAACTAAAATAAAAGACAGCCAGGAAATTGCTTTCCCAAAGAAAGCATTAAAATTATTAATGATCTCAGCAATTTTTTTCATTTCGTTGTCCGGCTTTTTATTTGGTTTGAATAAAGTTAATTGGTTCAGATTCATTATTCAATCTGTCCATCGAACTAATTATATAAATGAATTTATCATTCACAAAATCTTCACCAGTGAATGTAATAGAAAGGGTGCTATTACCTAAAATTTTTATGATATTAGCCGGGTCGCTGAAATCGGGTTTATCATCCCCCTCAAACCGGTAGATTATATATTTAGCAGGGCTATCTCCATCAGAAGCTACTCCGGGATTTTTCCATCCCAGCCTGAGAGAATCGTTTTTAAGCACAGCCGTACACTCTGCTGGCGGCAGGGGCGGGAGGTTATCCAGATATTTCATTGGCGGAGTAAAAGCCGGAAAATTATACCAGTCGTTCTGCATTGAATCAGCAAGTGCCGAGAAATTGTTAAAGATAGATTTAGCACTAAAAAACACTTCGCCGGAGACGTTTTCAGTGTTTCGGTTCAACCGGACCTGGTCACCTGTTTCACCTGCTCTGCCTTTGTATCTTGTCGAAGTAAAACGCGATGAATAAATTCCTATATACAAATGAAGCCCATCATTTATGGATGCCCACCAGGGAAGGAGTTTTGCGTAGGCTGCCCGGGCATGATCCATTTCCCAGTAAATCTGTGGATTAAGGTAATCAACTGATTTGTCCTTTATCCAGGTCAGCGGGTCGCAATAAAGTGTTGAGTAAGAATTGAGCCCATCAGTCCCTGCATACTTATTCTCAACTATTCCAAAAGGAGAAATCCCAAATTTAACGTGTTTTTTTACAGACTTAATCGCGTATTGAACTTCGCGCACCATCTGATTAATATTATCCCTTCGCCAGTCATGAATATCCGTAAATCCGCGGTTAAACTTGACAAACGTAAGTGAATCCTCATTGGAAACGAGCGGTTCATATGGATAGAAATAGTCATCAAAATGGATTCCGTCTATATCATATCTCGTGACAATATCCATAGTTACATTTCTTATAAAATCTCTCACACCGGGGTGACCCGGATCGAGCATCTTATAGTTATTGAAACTCAGCAGCCATTCAGGATGCTGGTTTGAAACATGTTGCGCTGAGTATTCGTAGAGATCAACAATACGGACTGCTCTGTAAGGGTTCAGCCAGGCATGAAGCTCCATTCCTCTATTGTGTGCTTCGTCAATTATAAATGAAAGCGGATCAAAAAACGGTTCCGGAGCTCGTCCCTGTTCGCCGGTCAGCCAATATGACCAGGGCTCAAAATTCGATTGATAAAGTGCATCGCATTCGGTCCTGACCTGGAAAAGAACAGCATTAATTCCGGCAGCTTCAAGTTGATCAAGAATTCGGACTAAATCTGCGATGTTTTGTCCGGATGATAAGTCGTTTGATATTGGCCAGTCAATATTAGCAACTGATGCAAGCCAGGCTCCCCTGAACTCAAATTTCGGCTGAGCAGATGTGTCTCCCGGATTACTAAAAAACGTAAGTACTGCAAAGAGTAAAAAGAGCCGGGCAATTCTTCTTAATGGCATAAGACGACCTGTTAAATATTTTTTCATGAATTTATTAAAATAGTTAAAATTGAAATTATTTAATTCTGCGTTGTATTTATAGCTGTTCAATTGAATACATTTATACAAAGAAAGTCAAAGTTAATTGAATGTGGTGCAGATCAAAGACTACAGGCGAAAAGTGCCGTTTCTTTTATTAGAGAATGAGAATAATTATATTTATAGGCTTGATGTAAGATAAAACCTTAGCTTTGATAGGAGCAGAATTTAATGGCGAATAGAATATTAATTGTTGATGATGAGAAAGCAATAAGAGAACCCCTCGCAATGATCCTCGGGGAAGAGAAGTATGAAACTGACACTGCCGCCGACGGTGAAGAAGCGTTAAATAAAATTCGTGAAAATGATTATGATGTTGTTCTGTCAGATATTAAAATGCCAAGGATAGACGGTATTCAATTACTTGCAGAAACTTCGAAGCTCTCCCCGAACACTTTTTTTATTATTATGACAGCATACGCATCTGTTGAAACAGCGATTGAGGCATTGAGACAGGGAGCCTATGATTATTTGATCAAGCCTGTTGAGTTCGATGATCTGCTTATCAGAATGAAAAGGCTGTTTGAATACCGCAAAATGTACAATGAAAATAAATTGCTAAGGCGGAAAGTCTCTGAGGATTTTTCTTTTGACAAGATTATCGGTCAGAGTGAACCAATGCAGCGGGTTTTCCGTGTCATTAAAAAAGTAGCTGAAACCAACAGCAATGTACTGATTTCGGGGAAGAGTGGAACCGGAAAAGAGCTCGTTGCCAAAGCAATTCATTATAATAGCAAGAGAAAAGATAAAATATTTCTTCCGGTTAACTGTGGAGCAATATCCGAAAATCTAATAGAAAGTGAATTGTTCGGACATAAAAGGGGATCATTTACCGGCGCAACCGAAGAAAAAATGGGACTCTTTAAGGTTGCTGAAGGCGGAACTCTTTTTCTGGATGAAATTGGCGAGCTTCCCCTTAATCTTCAGGTTAAACTTCTCAGAGCGCTCGAAGATAAGCAGTTTCTACCCGTTGGTGCGACAAAAACTGTTACCGCAGATGCCCGCATAATCGCCGCAACAAATCAGAATCTTTTCGAGAAAGCTAAGAACGGTGAATTCCGCGAAGATCTTTATTATCGGCTGAATGTTGTTGAAATCAAACTCCCCTCATTAAATGAAAGAAAAGAAGATATTCCTTTACTCGTCAACCATTTTATCGAAAAGTATTGTAAGGAGATGGGAAAGAAAATTCTTGGTGTTGAAAACGATACTATGAAAGCACTAATGGGTCATGACTGGCGCGGTGGTGTGAGAGAACTCGAAAATGTTATTGAACGGGCAATTATTTTTACTGCGGGCGATACAATTACAATAAATGACTTGTCCGAGAATATCAGGGGTAATTCAATACAATACGGTTTCCCGGAATCACTTAAAGAAGCCGTTAGGAATTTTGAACGGGATCATATACTGAAAACAATTAAAAAATTTGGAATGAATAAGGACGAGGCAGCAAAAGCGTTAGATATAGGGCTTTCATCGCTTTACAGAAAAATGGATGAACTCGGTATTCCTACAAAATCCCCTAAAGAACATGAAATGATGTAAAAAGTAAATTTTATTATTAATTAACCGGCAGTAAAATGAAAAAAACATTTTTAATAATGCTTCTGGCTGTGTTCACGGCAGCCTCATTTGCACAGAATTCAGCAAAAATATCGGACCGCTTGTCGCAAAAAATAAATAATGGTGAAAAAGAAATTCTTGTCTGGGTATATCTTACAGATAAAGGCAGCGGGATTGAAAAATATTTTAATGCTCCGGAAAAAGTTGTTACGAAAAGATCACTGGAGAGAAGAGCTAAAAGAAGTTCAATTGAAAGCCTGATAGATTTCGATGATCTTCCGGTAAATCAGACATACGTTAAAACACTTGTTCAGCAGGGTGTAAAGATAAAGCAGCAAAGCAGATGGTTTAATGCCGTTAGCACATTTCTCTCTCCTGCTCAGATAAAGACAATTGAAAAATTATCCTTTGTGAAGAAAATTGATATTGTGAACAGGATATCTTCATCGAGGAGATTTTCTGAAACTTCTACTGACGCAGAATTCTCAGAACAAATTTCCGATAAAGGAATTTTTTCATATAATTATGGTGCATCACTCACACAAATGCAGCAGATCAATGTTCCGGCAGTTCATGACCTGGGCATTTATGGGCAGGGCGTTCTTGTATGTGTTCTTGATGCCGGATTTAACAGGTTGACCCATGAGTCATTTTCAAATATGAATATTCTCGACAAGTGGGATTTTGTCAATAACGATCCCGATGTGGGTGATGGTTCTGATATGGGCGAGGGATCGCACGGAACGCAGACTCTTTCTACAATCGGCGGATTCAAAGAAGGGCAGTTAATCGGCCCTGCTTTCGGCGCCGATTATATTCTTGCAAAAACAGAAAACACTGACAGTGAAACACCGGTTGAAGAGGATAACTGGGTTGCCGGTATTGAATGGGCAGACAGTCTCGGGGCTGACGTTTCGTCAACTTCCCTTGGTTATATTGGTTTTGATTCGCCATATGTCGGTTATACATGGCAGGATATGGACGGAAACACCGCGGTAATTACGATTGCAGCAGACCTTGCGGTTAATAGGGGAATTGTTGTTGTTAATTCAGCCGGAAACGAAGGATATGATGCCACTCACAATACACTCGGCGCACCCTCAGATGGAGACAGCGTAATAGCAGTCGGAGCAGTAACATCTTCAGGAACAAGATCATCTTTCAGCTCTGTCGGGAATACAGTGGATGGCAGGATCAAGCCCGATGTTATGGCTATGGGTTCATCGGTTACAGTTGCCAGTCCATACAGCAATACAGGTTATACATCATCAAGCGGCACATCATTCAGCTGTCCGCTCGCTGCGGGTGTTGCAGCGCTCATAGTTTCTTTTAATCCTGCACTCACACCAATGCAGGTCCGGGATATTATGCGTTCAACTGCTTCAAATGCAGCCACACCCAACAGGGAGTATGGCTGGGGTATTCTGAACGCTTATGAAGCGATACTCATTTCAGGATCACCGGACAATATTCCACCGGATCCTGTCAATGATCTGTCTGTTCTTAATATTACTTCAAATTCTCTTACTTTGCAATGGACTGCCCCGATGGATTCATCTGTCGGCGGGATAAAACAGTATGACATAAGAAAATCCACCACGCCAATCAACACATTGAATGATTTTAACAATGCTGATCAGGTTGTCTTCTCAGGTATTCCGGCAGAGCCTGGTTCATCTGAATTCATACTTATTGAGGGACTCGAATTTTCAACCACTTATTATTTTGCACTCAGGGCAGCCGATTTCTGGGAAAACTGGTCGGATCTGTCAAATCTTGCATCCGGTACGAGCCTTGCCGCACCTGTATTGGCAGTCGATCCTGAAAGCATAAGTCTTAATCTTAATCCGGGCGTTTCTGACAGCAGAACAATTACACTGACAAATAATGCAGGGTCTCCATCTACCCTCGACTATAACGTTGCACTTACGAACAACACTTTCCCGGGCGGAGATAAAATAGCTCTTAAGCTAAATTCAGCCGGACAGATAAAATTAGATTCGGGTGACAAAGAAGAAGATGGTGTTCTTTTCGGGTCAGGATTAAAAGGTTATGGCGGACCCGATATTTTTGGTTACGAGTGGATTGACAGTGATGAACCTGAAGGTCCGCAATATGTCTGGGAAGATATCGCTGCAACAGGAACTCTGGCTACTGACTGGACACCTACAGGATCATTTAATGCCAAGGACGAAGGCTATGCGGGTCCTTTTGCAATTGGATTCAGTTTTAAGTTTTACGGAGTGGAATATCAGAATGTTTACGCCAGTTCAAACGGATTTATTTCACTTATTAATCCCGGCGGCAATAGTTTTACAAATAGTCCGATTCCTTATGCAGATGATCCGAATGCATTCATTTCTCCGATCTGGGATGATCTCGATGGCAGCAGTACCGGGACAGTCCATTACAAACAGGATGGATCACGGTTTATTATCCAGTACACTGACTGGGGTGAATACTCAGCATCCGGTAAATTTACTTATCAGGTAGTTCTATACTCAAGCGGTAAAATATTAGTTTATTACAAACAACTCACCGGCGATCTGGTTTCTTCCACTGTCGGTATTGAAAACCATAATGGAAGTGACGGACTTCAGGTTGCTTACGGGGCTTCGTATCTTAAAAATAATCTCGCGGTAAAATATTCATCAGAACCCGACTGGCTTGCAACAGGAGCCCTCAGCGGAACAATAACAACAGGGAACAGCGCCAATCTCGAACTGACTTTCAATACTGAAGATTTACCCCTCGGCGTTTATACAATGGATGTTGAAATAAGCTCGAATGATCCCGTGAATCCGCTGAAAGTTGTTCCGGTGACAATGCTTATTGGAGAAGGGGGACTCGTTACTGCATCGGGGGTTATGCAGGATGGCTGGAATCTTGTTTCCGTACCAGTAAATACGCAGAATATGGCTGCCGCTGATATATTTGATGAAGCAGTATCACAGGTATTCGGGTATGATGACGGCTATTATATGGCAGAGATGTTATCAAATGGAACAGGATATTGGGTCAAATACTCCGGCAACCACGATATTTCTCTTACAGGCACACAGCCCGGAGGCTCGGTTGCTGTTCAGGCTGGATGGAATATGATTGGCGGGTATGATACTGATGTCCCGGTCTCTTCTATCGTAAGCTCACCTGCCGGAATTGTCGTATCTGAATATTTTGGTTTCAATTCAGGATACGCAGTTGCAAATGCTCTGACAGCCTGGCATGGGTATTGGGTGAAAGTTTCTCAGGCGGGCGCTCTCTCTTTCAGTGCACCAAAGAATTCCGGAAAAAACACTGCCAATAAGTATGACGGCATGAGTAAAATCTCGGTCAGCAGCTTAGAAGGAGGAAACGGAGTGCTTTATATCAGCCGTCAGGCGGTTGCAGAAGCAAACTTTGAAATGCCTCCTAAATTTGCAGACGATGTTTTTGATGTACGGTTCGAAGACGGAACATTTGCTGCTGTAAGATCAGGTCTTCCGATTGAGATTTTGATCTCCGGAAAACCGGGGGTGATTAAAATCAGCGTTGATGAAAATGATCTGGTTCCATACGTTTTATCAAATGGGAAACTGACTCCTGCATCAGGGAGCGATGGTGTTTATACTATTAATAAATCAGCGGGCGACAGGATTTTTCTTAGTGAAAAAATGATTCCTGATAATTTCGAAGTTGCACAGAATTATCCGAATCCGTTTAACCCCTCGACAAATATCGGAGTAAGTCTTCCAGAGCAGGGAACAATTGAATTAAGAATCTTTGATGCGATTGGTCAGCAAGTTGAAATGAATACTTATGTGCTTGATGCCGGCAAGCATCAATTGAATTGGAATGCTTCAGCCTTCGGCGCCGGAGTGTATTTCTATACGGTTTCATACCGTGGGAATGACGGCAGCACAGGAATGCAGTCCAGGAAGATGATTCTTCTCAAATAAATTTTCGGCCCTAAATTTCTGATTAGAAGGCTGTCTCAAAAGGGCAGCCTTCATTTTATCTTTTCGATGGAAATAAAGCCAAAAAACCACAAATAATAAATCAACCGAGTTGTGAAATGATAATTTTCAAATACTCTTCGTGTTCCCCGGTAATAAAATTACAAAGAGTAAGCTGAAAAAATCCTACTTCATTATCTTTGTGTCCGGAGTGCCGAGTTCCTTCAGCAGTTCTGTCCCATCTCCGATATTCCCGACCACCCAAAGTACATAGCGGATATCAACCCCGATAGAGCGGCTGTAAGAATCATCCCATGCAAAATCGTTTATTGTAGCTTCGAATGCCCTGTCAAAATTCACACCGACAAGTTTGCCTTCAGAATTCAGAACGGGCGATCCGGAGTTTCCACCGGAAGTGTCAGTATTATAAAGCATTGCAACAGGTATCCGGGGATTTTTATCATCAGCTGAGTATTGCTGATAGGTAGCTTTAACATTATCCGGAAGATAATAATCGCCCGCCTGATGACTCTTTTCAAGTACTCCCGCAAGAGTGGTCAGCGGTTTATACTCCATTGCATCGGCAGGAGAATAGCCTTTGATCTCACCGTAAGTAAGCCGCATTGTTCTGTTTGCATCAGGAATAAATCCTCTTTTATCCCAGAGCATCTTCACTTCTGTAAGGTCAGCATATAGTTTATTGAGTGTCCCTTCAAATTCTTCGTTTTTATGTGCAATCCCGCTTTTCTTTTCTGAAAGTGCAGTGAAAAAGTCGGCGATCTCTTTTGGGCAGGAAGCTAACGATTCCTGGTCGCTCATCAGAACCTCAAGGCTGTCTTTATCAAGGGAGATAAGGAAATTAAAAACTATGCCGGCAGACTCAGAGGCGGAATATTTCCCGTTTTGAGTTATTATTTCTTTAATTCCCGGAGTTTCTGCCCCTTCTGTGAACATATAATCCATGAATTTTCTTAGTGTTAAGGTATCCTTCTCCTTGAAATCGCCCGAAATCCTGCTCCTTGTACGAATGAGGTTTTCTTCTTTATAGGCTGATATTCGTTTATCATCCTCTTTCAGGAGTTCCTGATTCATTTCATAAACAGCGGAAAAGGATGTTACCTCAGAACAAATCCGCGCCATAACCTGAAACCAAAGATCAGCCGCTGACTGTGAAGTGTATTCCTCATAAGCTTTAGTAAGCGATGGGAACAGCATTCCATATTTTTGCTTCAGATCAGAATCGGAGTTGATGAAATTCTGTAATTCACGTTCTTCCTTAACTTTGGAGCTTATGAGGTCCAGTTTACGGATTCCCTTTAATTTTCCCCTGTAATTTTTTTCTCTGTTTGCAAGACTTTTAATAGTGGAAGCGTACTTCAGTCTGAGTGCATCAGATTCCTTACCGAGTTCTTCCATGTAATCTATTGCATAAGCGTAATGTTTCTGGATCAACGGTAATTCATATTCATTCTGATATCTCAGGAAGAATGATGGGCGGTGTCTGAATGTGCGGGCAGGATAACCCATTATAAAAACAAGATCATTCTCGGAAACACCTGTCGGATCAATTTCGAGAAATCTTTTGGGCCTGAAAGGAACATTTGTCGAATCGTATTTTTCAGAAGTGCCATCTTCCGATACATAAGCTCTTAAAAATGTAAAATCACCTGTGTGGCGTGGCCATACCCAGTTATCGGACTCTCCGCCGAATTCCCCGATGCTTCTCGGAGGGGCATAAACTATACGGATATCCTTCAGGGTTTTATAGATAAAGAGCACGTATGAACTTCCCGGGATCATTTCGGCGACAGATGCAGTGACTGATGCGGATTCATTTGTGTTTTCCTTCTCGATTTCTTTCAAAACCCGGCTGAGTTTTTTCTTGCGGTCTGCTCCTGAGAGTCCTGTAATTGCCTCAAGAACCCTGTCAGAAACATCACTGTATGATTCAATAATACTGGCAGTTATTCCTGCTGCGGGAATTTCTTCCTCACGGCTTTTGGAAGAAAACCCGTTTTCGAGGTAATTATTCTCAAGCGAACTGGCATCTGCAATGGCTCTGAATGCGCAGTGGTGGTTGGTAATAATGAGTCCTTCTCCTGATACAAAAGAACCGCTGCATCCGCTTAAATTAACCATTGCATCAACGAGGCTGATACTCCCGGGATTATATATATCCTCCGGTGAAATTCGGAATCCGGCTTTTTTAAAGTCGATTTGATTCAATTCGCTGAGCGGGTACATTCCCTCTTCCGGGGCTGCGGGCAGAAAGCCGGAAAAAACAATAAAACTAAAAGCGAGTGAAAAGAGTTTGATATATTTTCTGGTTATTGAAATTGAACTAATTTGCATTATTCTCTCATTTATCTGATTAAAGTGCAAATATATGAAGTTTGTAAATAATTAGAGCAGGCTTTTAAATTGAAAATCAGGCGGAAAAATTGGCGGATTTTATAATTATCGGCGCAGGTTATGGCGGACTGGCATCAGGTGCGCTCCTTGCGAATTCGGGATTTGAAGTGCAGGTTCTCGAGTCGCATGTTTATCCCGGCGGCTGTGCTTCATATTTCAAAAGGAAAGAATTCCTTTTTGATGTCGGAGCAACAACTTTCAGCGGTGTGAAACCAGATCAGCCCCTCGGTATGCTTTTTGACGAATTAAATCTGAAACCTGATTTAATTAGAATTGACCCGGGAATGATAATCAGAATGGATGGAAAAGAACTGCGGCGATTTTCAGATCAGGAAGCATGGACAAACGAAACTGAGCAGATATTTAAGATCGATGGCATTGGAAAGTTTTGGGATAAAGTTTATAAGACTGATTCAATTGTGTGGGAATTGCTGAAAGAAAACAAATTACTTCCGCCCGCCAATCTTCGGGAGCTAGTAACTTTGATCAAACCAGTGAACCTTAAGGGTATCCGGATTTTACCAGGATTATTCCAATCGTTCGGGAGTGTTCTTTCTTCAATGCAATTAAAAACCACGCAAAAATTTCATCGATTTATTGATGAGCTGCTTCTGATAACGGCACAAAACACAGCGTTAAAAACACCCTGGACTTTAGGCGCAATGGGACTTGCGTATCCCGCTGAAACTTATTATCCGTCCGGAGGAATGTTCAGACCCGCCAAATTGCTTGAAGAGAAGATTCTGTCATCCGGCGGAGCAGTCCGTTATAAAGAAAAAGTGGTTTCAGTTGAACAACACAAAGATTATTACTTTGTAAAGACAGCCAAAGGAAACCGTTACAAGGCAAAGGGAATTATCTCAAATATCCCGGTTTGGAATATGTCCGCTATTACCGATGGAGCAATTTCAAATTATTTTGAAAAAATCGCGGGGCGTACAGGCGCTGCATGGGGAGCGGTCACTTTGAATTTTGCGATTGAAAGCGCGAAAGAGTTGGAATCTTTATACTTCCAGATTCACACAAAAGAAAAAGTGCCGCACTGTCATTCACAGTCATTTTTTGTTTCATTTTCAGCCGCTGCAGACAGACTTAAAGCCCCCGCAGGCTGGAGAAGTGTAACGATTTCCCTGCACAGTGAAGCCGCGCAGTGGTTCGGACTAAGTAAACCGGAATATGAGCGCAGAAAAAGTCAGATAAAAGATGCGATTCTCAAGGAATTCCGGGCGGCATTTCCTGAGTTTGATGGATGCAGAATCGAGCATGTTCTTCCCGGTACGCCGGTTACTTTTCAGTTTTATACGCAGAGGCATAGCGGTTTTGTCGGAGGCATTCCTCATTCCATTGAAAACAGTCTTCTGAAATTCCCGCCCAACAAAACACCGTTTAATAATTTCTACATGGCAGGCGATACAGTTTTCCCGGGACAGGGAACTCCCGCTGTTGTCCTTGGGGCTATAATGGTGTGGCGGAGGGTGATGGGAGAAAAAGGCTTTAAGAATATTCCCCGAATTGGTTTAAGAGCTTTTTGATTTGAATAACATTAGATAAGTTTAGCGGAGGAAAAAAAGAAAAAAGTAATCAGGTATGTTCGTGGGACTTTAGGGACAAAGACAACGCGGTCCGTCGTGTTCCCAAAGTTCAAAGAAAAGTGGAAATATCAATGTATGCTTCCCGGGCTGTTCATCCGCAGGAATTCTAACGGCTTATAAATATTATAATATTCACGTAATATTTATAATTGTATTTTCCGGGAGCATAATGTAACGGCGCTTTTTACCCCTTTTCTGCCTTATATGTATCCTCATTGCCGCCGAATCAATATCTATTATGGTGGGATTTATAAATTCATTCAGCTTAATCCTGCTGAATATATTAGTATAAAAATTGCCTTGTGCCTGATGTTTTCAATAAATTCAAGAAAGAGTCTAACCGAGGAAAGATAGTTTTCTATCGTTTGTTCTGAGTAGTTTTCAACTTGTAACATCCGTTCAAAGCTCAACAAAATTTATTGCTTTCTCAAAAATATTAATTTATTTTGGGTAATAGATACAAATGAAAATAACTTCTATTCCCGCCATATACAATGGGTATATCGGGAAGTTAGCGTTCATTGTAAAAAGACAGAAACAGACGACAGAATGAAAAAAGAATTTTTGCTGCATAAAGACAAAGCAAAAGGAAACCCACCGCAAATTCAGGCACATTTGGCTGCCCAAACGCACGGGCGACCGCTTCGCAGCCAAAAGAGCCTTCATTTTGCCGACACAAAACAATCAAGAATTAAATTGTATTTTAGCATTTAACGAACAATAGAAAACACTAATGATTGACAAAGCAAAAAATAAAAATTTACAAGAAGCTAAGACCAACAAAAAGGATGAATTTTATACTCAGCTTTCTGATATTGAAAGAGAATTAAAGTATTACAAAAAGCACTTTAAAGACAAGGTTGTTTACTGCAATTGTGATGACCCAAGAGTAAGCAATTTCTTTCATTATTTCTCATATAATTTTGAAAAACTTGGACTTAAAAAACTTGTTACTACTTGTTATAAGAACCAAAATATGGACTTGTTTAGTCAAAACGATGCTGAACAAGCAATTTATCTGGAATATACAGGCGACAAAAACGGAAATAATATTCCCGACCCAGCAGAAATTGGAATTAAAAAACTTAAAGGTGATGGAGATTTTAGAAGCAAAGAATGTATTGAATTATTGAAACAAGCAGATATTGTTGTTACGAATCCGCCATTTTCACTTTTCCGTGAATACGTTTCACAACTTATTGAATACGACAAAAAGTTTGTAATTGTAGGACATCAAAATGCAATAAAATACAAAGAGATATTTCCTTTAATCAGGGATAACAAACTTTGGTTAGGTTATGGTTTTAAAGGAGGTGCAGGACATTTTATCAACGAGCATTATGAAGACTATGCGACAGCAACAGACAGAAAAGAAGGTATGATTAGGGTTTCGGGAGTTCATTGGTTCACTAATCTTGAAATCAACAAACGCCACGAAGATTTAATTCTTTACAAAAAATACACACCAGAAGAATATCCAAAGTTTGAAAATTTTGATGCTATCAATGTAGATGTAACAAAAGATATTCCTACGGATTATGACGGTTTAATGGGTGTTCCAATAACCTTTATGGACAAATATAATCCTGACCAATTTGAAATTATTGGCGTAGGTATAGCAAACTTAGGGCTTGAAATAGGAATAGAACCCTATAAACCCGAACATAAAAAATACAGAAAAGAAATTCAGAAACGTGGAGCTGTTGACGGTGATTTGTATATGATGGTTGACGGAGTTGTTACAGTTCCTTATTCCCGTATAATAATCAGAAACAAGAAAGTACAAAAATGAAAATAGAACTTAAAGAAATAACCGTCAGAGAACTTACAGACGGCTACCAAGACAACGAAGAAAATGGAGTTGTTGGCTATGGGGGTTTATTGGATATCCGCCCTCCTTATCAACGAGAATTTATTTACAAAGACAAACAACGTGACGCGGTAATTGACACAATTACAAAAGGCTTTCCTTTGAATGTGATGTATTGGGCTATTCGTGAAGATGGAAACTTTGAAGTGATTGATGGTCAGCAAAGAACAATTTCAGTAAGTCAATTCGTTGAAGGAGATTTTGCCTTTAAAAACAGATACTTTCACAACTTACAAAAAGACGAGCAAGAGCAGATTTTGAACTACAAAATAATGTTATATCTGTGTAGTGGAACAGACAGTGAAAAATTAGAGTGGTTCAAGACAATCAATATTGCAGGTGAAAAGCTCACTGACCAAGAATTAAGAAATGCGGTTTATTCAGGTTCGTGGGTTTCAGATGCTAAAAGATACTTTAGCAAGAACGGCTGTGCTGCATACGGATTGGGTGGTGACTATTTGAATGGAACAGCAATTAGGCAAGATTATTTAGAAACTACAATTAAGTGGATAAGCAATGACGACGTTGAGCATTATATGGCGAAACAACAACACGAACCAAATGCTAATGATTTATGGTTATATTTTCAAAGCGTAATCAATTGGGTAAAAGCGGTTTTTCCAAAGTATCGCAAAGAAATGAAAGGCATACAATGGGGCTTTCTTTACAACGAGTTTAAGGACGAGAAATTTGACCACAAAAAACTTGAAGAAGAAATCACCAAACTAATGCAGGACGAAGACGTGACCAACAAAAAGGGGATTTACGAATATGTTTTGACACGAAAAGAGAAGTTTTTAAATATTCGAACCTTTACCGACAATCAAAAACGTGAAGCATACGAAAGACAAAAAGGAATTTGCCCAGTTTGTACAGAAGAATATAAAATTGAAGAAATGGAAGCCGACCACATTACACCATGGCATTTAGGCGGTCAAACAACTGCTGAAAATTGCCAAATGCTATGCAAGGATGACAATAGAAGAAAAAGCGGAAAATAAAAGGAAATTAAAATATGCAAAGGGAATGAGTGAAACTGAATATAAGGAATAATTTAACGACGATTAATCATGCATATTAGCAAAGTGACTATTACGGGTTTCAAATGTTTTAAGGAACGATTTGAGTTTCCATTACAAAATGGCTTGAATATTATTGTTGGAAACAATGAAGCTGGAAAATCAACAATTCTTGAAGCCGCACATTTAACTCTTTCAGGCCTATCTAACGGGAAATATCTTAAAAATGAGTTGTCGGAATATCTTTTTAATAATGATTTATTAAATGAGTTTAGAGCAAATCCAACTGAACCGCCAGAGATATTAATTGAACTTTACTTTGAAGGTGAAAACTTGGCAATTTATGAAGGCGACGGCAACAGTGAACGGAAAAAGAATTGTGGAATTTCATTGACTATTGCACTTGATGAAAAAGAAAAAGAATCTTATGATAATTATATTAAGGAATGCAATGGCAATGTATCGCTTCCAATAGAATATTACGAACTTACTTGGCGTTCATTTGCACGAGAAATAATTGCCACAAAACATCTACCTATAAAAGCAGCATTAATTGATTCAAGTAGCAACA
>Ga0172375_10004959_pt1 | contig 19437 bp, 16 predicted proteins | sample LakKiv1m_FD_114537 | JGI IMG/M metagenome (GOLD analysis project Ga0172375, IMG submission 114537) | Freshwater microbial communities from Kabuno Bay, South-Kivu, Congo - kab_092012_11.1m | ecosystem: Environmental > Aquatic > Freshwater > Lake | place: Democratic Republic of the Congo...
CAAACTAACGTTGCCAAGTTGCCCCTCTAATGAGACAATAAAAGGGTAAATTATGGATATACTTGTTAATGCCGTCAATCTGCTACTAAGGTGGTATGTCTGGATACCGATAGTTATCATATTGGCCTTATTGACCTGGAGAAATTATCGCAAAGACGACGAAGAAATCGAGAGTGTCGAGAGTGACCTCTTGGTTCTAGAGATTCCAAAAACCAACGACAAGAGCGAACTGGCAGCCGAGCAGTTATTTGCCAGCTTGCACGGCATATTACGCGACAAAGAAGAGTTAAAGATGAACAAGGGTTATCAAGAACACCTCAGTTTCGAGATAGCTTCGGTTGATGGCCAGATACGCTTTTACGCCTGGGTCCCCAGGTCGCTGCGTAGTTTCGTCGAAGGACAAATTTACTCACAATATCCAAGCGTACAGATAAGGACCGCTGACGAGGATTATGTCAGCAACGAAGAAAAACATAGTGTCGTTTACACTTCGGAAATCGTCCTGACAGACGAAGAGGTCTTGCCAGTTAAAACTTTCCAGAACTTTGAAGTCGACCCGCTGGCCGGCATTACGGGAGCCCTAGCAAAACTTGAGTCGACCGGTGAAGAGATTTGGATTCAAATACTGGTCAGGCCGATTGAAGACAGTTGGCATAAATCATCAGAAGGATGGATTAAATCCGTAAAAGGCGGAGCTTCACCGATATTCAGTGGCGGCGGAGTAATGATGTGGCTTGTTGGACTACTAGAGGCGCTATGGAAGCCGCCCGAAGCAGGTAAACCGTCTGATTCCGTTAAAGAACTGACCGAGCGCGACAAGACCAGAATATCCGAAGCAGGCAAGAAAGCCACCAAATTGGGCTATCAGGTAAAAATACGGCTGGCTTATCTGGGCGAAAACACCGCTAACGCCCACCTGAGAATGCAGGCAATCGTCGGCACGTTCAAGCAATTTAATAGCACTAATTTAAACGGCTTCAAGATGGCTAATGCTAGCTTTAGGAGTGATGATATTTCCAAATACAAATCTCGCGAATTCGCTGAAAAAGGTTTTATATTAAATATCGAAGAGTTAGCAAGCGTATTCCACCTACCACACACCAACGTCGAAACACCTAATGTTATCTGGGCCAGCAGTAAAAATGCCGAACCGCCTTCGAAACTGCCGATCATTACCGGCAATAACTCGATCGATGAAAACATCAGTGCTTTTGGTATGACCAATTTTCGTGGTATCAATCATCAGTTCGGCATCCTGCGTGGTGACCGCTCGCGTCATATTTACATAATAGGGCAGACCGGATCGGGCAAGACCGGCACGCTGGCCTTAATGGCGCTAAGTGATATATTTCATGGTCAAGGCTATGCAATTATCGATCCACATGGTGATTTCGCGGTCGACAATATGCGCTTTATTCCGGGCGGACGCCTGGATGACGTGGTCTATTTCAACCCGGCCGATACGGCTTTCCCAATCGGGTTCAACCCGTTAGAGGTTTACGACCCCGGCCAAAAGAACAGTATCAGCAGCGAAGTTATCGGCGTATTGAAGCGAATGTTCGGCGATAGTTGGGGGCCGCGCATGGAACATATTTTGCGCAACACGATTCTGGCACTACTGGACAGGCCAAGCACGACCATGCTGGATATTAACAGGATGTTAACCGAGAAAAAGTTCCGCCAAGAAACCCTGGCGTACTGCCAAGACGTAGTCGTAGCCAACTTTTGGAAGAGCGAGTTCAATAGCTGGAACGACAAGTTCGCAACAGAGGCAGTAGCACCTATTTTGAACAAAGTCGGGGCCTTTACTTCCAACCCGGTTATCCGTAACATCATCGGTCAACCGAAGTCAACATTTAATATTCGACAGATAATGGATGAAGGTAAAATCTTGATAGTCAACCTATCCAAGGGCTTGATAGGGGAGGATAACGCTGCGATTCTGGGGTCATTCATCGTCACCAAGATACAACTGGCCGCCATGAGCCGCAGTGATATCGAAAGGATAGAGGACAGGCGTCCGTTTTACTTGTATGTCGACGAATTCCAGAACTTTGCGACCGATTCGTTCGCCACTATCCTATCGGAGGCCCGCAAGTATGCCCTGAATTTGACAGTTGCCAACCAATATATCAGCCAGATGAACGAGAGTGTCCGTGACGCCGTGTTCGGCAATGTCGGCACGATGATTTCTTTCAGGGTTTCAGCCGACGACGCACCAATCCTATCCAAGCAATTCGAACCGCAATTCGAAGCCAAAGATTTAATCCAAATGCACAACCGCGATTTCGTCATCAATATGGTAATTAACGGTGAAAAAGCGCCGGCATTCAACGCCAGAACCCTGACCTTGCCGACTCCACAGACCGATAACACCGGTCGGATTATCGAGAACACCCGCCTTAACTACACACGCACTCGAGCCGACGTCGAGCAAGAAATCGCCAGTGCGATTAGGCCAGTTGGACAACAAAAGCCGGCCACCACGCAGACTGCCACGCCAAAACACGACATAAAGTGGCCACTGGGGATTCAGCCGCTTAATTACGAAGAGAAATCAACGACAGGGCAGGCGAGCGAATCCTCTACCCCTGTAGAAACAGAGGTAAAAAAGAAACGCCGACGAACCAGGCGCAAGAAAAAGACCGAAGAACCAGAAGCCGCCCAGCCAGCCGTAAAACCAGTCAAAGACTCAACGCTACAAATTAAACATTAGCGTTAGGGTTAAGATTTGTTGCTTTCGGCACAGACAGAGTAATTACATATCTACTTCACCAGCACACTCTACGTGTGGCCCTTCGAGCCAGCACGTGGCTTCGCCGTACGGCGAACGGCTCCTACCTTAAAGCGCGGGGCACAGTCTGTTGAGATAGACACATGGTGGTTCTGTCTACAAATGCTAAAAACTATAACGAACAAATTTAGAACACTGGGTTTATTACAAGTTAGTAATATTCAGACCCAAAACTAGACAGTTGTTAATCATGAATTTGACTAGGTAGCAAATTGAATAGCAAGTCAGGTGGAAATAGGCAGGCACGCGGGCAGGCAGAGTACAAACAAAAACAAACATGAAGCCACGCGAAAAAATATGAATGAAATCTATGAATAGTGAACCATGATTCGTTCATATGCTTAACGTCGCACAATATACCTTTTACGACATTGCATATATTTGTACGGGTTGATTCAACATGTGTCTATTGTGACTATATATCTGACAGATACTCCGAAAGTAGGGGTATACTGCTGCTCGTGTGCGTGACTATTTTGTTTTTATTTTACGTTTGTTTACTTGGCTTCGTGCATTCCATACGCTAATATTATATAGACTCCTAAACGCCATGCCTAGCCATAGCTACTGACAGCCAGGATTTGCTTTTCCACAGGCTTATTATATTTTATCTTACCCCTACCCATACTCGCCTAGTTGATTGATATTTGCTTTTTTAACGATTTGATATCGTAATATACTTTTGCCCTACAACGGCATGTGTACATAAAAAGAACAAATATAGAACACTATCTGAAGGGGTGGGGATAACTTACTTATAGGCCGCTTTGCCGCTAACTCGTACATCTACGTACGAAGGGTTGATGCCATGCTTTGTAAAATAATTGACAGCATTTATCATGTCCTCTACTTGCTCCCCTGCCGGACGGTCTATGCTGAATTTTATAGGATACCCTATTTCCTTTAGTCTGACCTCTAATTCCCTAGTGGTGTTAGGTGGCAGAGCTGCTTGAACGACATTATACCCCCTCGCCCCCGTCATTGATACGACGCGACCCACAAAGCCAAGGAAGCGGTTGCTGGCTATTGCCGTAGAGCCCGCTTGAACCGACACGCCACTGTTATCAACTATTTGCACAAGTGGTGACGAAAAGTAGTTTACCCCGAACGGAATCCCGCTATCATCGACATAATATTGCTTTTTTCTGATCTGCCATCCAGCCACCGGTTTGCGCAGTGTCAGTGAAAAGTCCGACTTGCCCAGCCCGTTTGAACCTGTCAGGGACACCTTGGATACCTCTGGCAGTTTGGATGAAACATAAGACGAGAGTGAGTTTTGATTCAAGAAAAACGATATTCGACTGAACGGATTAGCGTCCATATAACCTTGGATGGCCTTAGTATACCTGGAATTGTCAACCGGCCTGGACACATCCATGTTCGCAACAGTGATTTCAGCCGAGGCCGTGAAATTATTAATCAGAATCCAAATCGGAATAATTATAGCTATTACTAGCAACAAGACACCGGTAATTTTTCGGCGCTGCAACGACAAATTGTGCGCATGAGTCCGCGGCGACTTTAAATCCGAGTCCGATCCGACGCTGTTTAGACGACTGGATGTCGTGCCGGTTAGGGTGCGATTGCGTTTGAATACATGAGGAGGGGTTGATGTAATTTCTGCACCACCCTGCCTTCTTTTGGGTAAATCCGTTGATTTTTTCTTGAAAATTGCCATAGACCAATTAACGCCTATTCGCGGTTTTTAGTATCATTTCGGCTACATTCTTGGCGGCATCAGGGCGCGCGAAAGGTATAAAATTATCAGATAAGCTTTTGGCTAATTTTTTATCAGTTACTATCTTTTTAACTGCATCGACTAAAATTTCTGGCCTGGCAAGCATTTCATCTTCATCAACCAGCATCACGGCACCCGCATCCATATACACTTTGGCATTTTTGACCTGGTGACCGCCAGTCAGCTTGGCATTAGGCACCAGAATAGTCGGTTTACCAAGTGCCGCAAGCTCTAAAATCGTAGTCGCACCGGCTCTGGTGATAACGACATCGGCACCGCCCAGTAAACTGGCAAAACCCTTGGCAACAAACGGAAGAAGTTGAAAATCCTGTCCATTTGATGGTGTTTTAGCCTTTAGCTCCTCGTACTGACCGCTTCCCGATACCAAAACCACCGAGCCTAATGCCATCAAATCATCAAGTACTCTTACTACGGTGTCGTTTATCCTGGTCGCACCCAAGCCCCCACCGGTTACCACTATCAGAGGTCGATAGGGGTTAATCCCCCACCCTTCCTTGGCTTTTTTGCGATCGCTTGACGAAAAAATGTGGTAATCGCTTGAAATCGGAATACCGACATATCGTGAAATTTTTGCCGGATAATCATAATATTCAAGAGGTGCGCCGGTTGCGATTGCCGAAGCCCATTTTGCCAGTATGCGATTAGTCAGCCCCGGGTGGGCATCGGAGTCGTGGACTACGATGGGTATACCCAACAAATTGGCAGCTATTCCCACCGGTAGACAAACGTATCCACCCTTAGTAAAAACTACGTCCGGCCTCCATACGACCAGCTTGAAAAAACTCTGGAAAAAACCGGCAATAACTAAAAACATGTCTTTGACATTCTTAATCACAAGAGACGGCCAAAGTAATTGCCTAAATACCGACAGGTGATGATACCGGCGCAGCTTGCCGGCGATTATCGTGTGAACAGGTATACTCTTGTCAAAGCTGGCCATAAGGTCAGTTGCCTGAGCGGCAAATTTTTTATCGCACCAGAATCTGATGTCCGCATCGGGTTGCAGCTTTTTAATTTCGCGTAAGACTGCGACGACCGGAGTAACGTGTCCCCCCGACCCCCCGCCGACTGCCAACATTTTCATTTTGAGCCTCCTTTAGTTTTGACGTATGAACGGTGTAATGCGATAGCTGGAAAACTAGTCCTAAGGCCGCGGTTATAAACAAAATACTAGTACCACCAAAGCTAAGTAGCGGCAGCGTTATGCCGGTAAGCGGGAAAATACCTATCATCGAAGCTACGTTTAGAATAACATGCGCGCCCAGCCAGCCAAAAACACCGGCAACCAAAAGCTTCATCCTTATATCAATCAAGTGATCCATTACCTTGAGCATCCTCATAAGTAAAGCCCCAAATAGCGCCAGTATTATCATCAGACCTACAAATCCGAATGTCTCGCCCATAATAGCAAAGACCGAGTCGTTAATAGCCTCGGGCAAATAACCGGTTGCCTGGACGCTGTTTCCAATACCCACCCCCAGTAGCCCGCCGGTGCCAATAGCTATTTTGGCGTGTTCAATATGATAATTGCTGGGATCGCTGACCGATGAGGCGCTATCGCCCTGTAGATAAGTAACGACGCGATCGATACGATGAGGGGCACTGAATATTAAAACCAAACCGACCACGACGAACGACAGTAGTATGATGGCACCGTTTTTCTTGTTTATGCCGCCGACAAAAAGCATCGTGGATATTATACCCAGCAGCGAAATACCAGTACCTAAATCTTTTTGAAGAACGACGATAAACAGCAATGAAAGCGCCGTGATGACAGCTATTGGAATAAGGGTTTCGTTTACGTCGTTTACCTTGCCCTGCTTGACTCTGGTGCCTATAAAACCGGCCGTAAAAATCAGAATCGCAAACTTCAAAAACTCTGCCGGCTGCAGGCTGCCCAAGGGGCCCAAATTAAACCAACGCGTTGCCCCCAGGGACTGCTGAGCTATTCCCAAATGCATCCAACCAGCCAGAGCCAAAACCATACACGACACAAAAGCTATCACCAGGATTTTTCCGGCATTTTTCGTTAAAAAAGTATAAGGAATAAACGCAATTACACCAAACGCGACCAAGGCGATAACCAGACTTATGACTTGTTTAGTAAAAAAGTACATGCCTCCGTAATCGCTGCCGTAGGCGCTATTTAATACGTTCGCCCTTTGCGGACCGATTGCATAGATAATAATCAAACCCAGTAGCATCAAGAGGCCCATATAAAGGACTATCAGATAATCGGGACGGTGACGACGTATTACCCTTGAACTATTATATTCGGCCTCATTGGACAGGCGTGCCAAATATCCACTACGGTTACCCCGTTTAAACACTAGATGCTCCCTCCGGCCATGGCCATCAAAACACCAACAAAACCGGCTACAATACCGATAATCCAAAACCTCATCGTAACTTTGGTCTCGGGCCAACCAGACGCTTCTAGATGCTGATGGATTGGTGCCGAGATAAATATTTTGCGATGAAAGACCTGTTTACTGAAAATCTGAACTAGGCTGGAGCCGGCCTCGGCGACAAATACGATGCCGATAATCGGCAGCAAGAAAAGTGAATTTGTCAGCATAGCCACAACACCGAGTGAGGTCCCCAGGGCAAAACTACCGACATCCCCCATAAAGAACCTGGCCGGATATATATTGAACCATAGATAGCTTAGTAATGCGCCGACGACGGCAAAACAAAAGCCAGCCAAGGCTATCTGAGATTGGAACACAGCGATGATGCCGAACGCAAAAAAGCTGATTGCCGCCAAGCCTCCAGCCAAACCATCCAATCCATCGCTAATATTTACGGCGTTACCGGTTGCAACCACCGCGAAAGCAAACAGCGGCACTATCAACCACCCCAACATCAGCTCACCGAAAAACGGTATATTAATTGAATCTGCGCCAATTTTTGCGAAGAAAAACCACCCCAAACCCAAGCCTATGGCGGTTATCATGATAAATTTCAAACCCGAGCGAAGTCCAGCAACACCCTTGCCAGCCCCTCGCACATTGATTACGTCATCCAAGAGCCCGACGGCCGCACCACCTAAAAGTGCCGCCAGTGGCAGCCATGTTTGTCCACGATCAAGATTAAATAGTGAAATAACCCCGATAGCAATAACGAATATAACACCTGCCATCGTCGGAATGTTTCGCTTGAATTTATTGGCGTGTAATTTTGTGAACACTTGTAACTTTTCACCTGTCGTACTGGTAGTGCGTTGGCGTTTCCAAAACCCGTAACGATAGGCCAAGAAGGTGTAAATCGGCGTCAGTGCCATTGCCAGCAAAAACGCGGCGACACTAAGGGTGAATGTTCCCATCAGTTCATGCGTTAACCCGGTTAATGTGTAGTCGTGCATTTTTTATCCTTTCGGTTTTATCTCTAAATAATTTAACATCCAATTTGATATATCCGTAAATATTGGCATAGCATCCAGGTTACCGGCGAACTCCTTGTGGTCGCCTGATACCTGTATCATTATGACATATCTTGACTGTTCATAACTACCTCCATATCCAAGGTACGTCGCGATGGTTTCGTCCGTAGCGTATGTGCCATTCTTTGCGACCTGTGACGTGCCAGTTTTCCCGCCTACATAATAACCTTCTTTGTCGACACCCGGAAAGTTGGTTGTTCTGGCTACGTGTGTCATTTCTCGAACCGTCATAGCTGCTGAAGCTTTGACCGATCTGGTCGGAGAAGCTATCTTGTTCTCTACGAAATTACCGCTTTTGTTTATCTCGCCGGCAATTACTGTCGATTTGTAATATTCTCCCCCGTTAACTATCGAGTTGAATGCCGATGCTACCTGTATCATGGTCGCGTCTATACCCTGGCCAAACGCCATTGTCGCGTACCTGACGGCATTCCCTTGCTCGTTTGCCGGAGAAAAGATTTCACCTTTTGTTTCTCCTGACACCTCAATACCAGTAAGTTGGCATAGGTGAAATTTGTTATAAAAATAGTCATACATCGTATCACGCGCGCCTCGCGTTATATTGATCCCGTCCCCCAGTCTCTCGGCAACCGTCACGAAACCGGTGTTTAGCGACCAGTCCATAGCGTGTTGCAAAGTAATGGTGCCGGTTTGGCCAAGTGAAGCGTTGTTTATCGTAACGTCGCCGACTTGGATTTTGTCGGTGTTGTAATAAGTTGAATCAGGCCCTACCACCCCTTTATCAACCCCGGTCGCCATAGTTAGGGTTTTCATATCCGAACCCGGCTCGTACGGGCCCGAAACGATATTGTTGTTAAAAGCCGACGGGTCTGTAACTAGATTAAACTTCGAAGGATCATAACTTGGCAGATTCGCCATCGCCAGAACCTTACCGTTTTGAGGATTCATCACTATCGCGCTGACTCTGGTTGCGCCTGTCCGCTCGGCGCCTTTTTGAATGGCTTGCTCGGCATAAGATTGAATGTTGCGATCGATTGAAAGCACTATATTTTTGCCGTCTTGGGCGGGTCTGTCGATATTGTTATTACCGATAGTAAGCGGCACGTCTCTGACGTCAGTAACCGATTGCAATAAGCCGTCTTTGCCAGCCAGTTCACTATTTAATTTTCCCTCGACTCCATACTGTCCTATACCACTAAAATCAACAAACCCTAAGGTCTGAGATGCCAATGAACCTTCGGGGTAAACCCTTTGAGATTCCTCTTGAAAGCCAATGCCGCTAAGTTTTTTGGCCTTTATCATATCGGCTTGTTTGCGACTAACCCTGGTTGCTAATACTTGATAACGACTGTCTTTCTTGTTAAGTAATTCCTCGAGGTTAGACTTGGCGCTTCCACCCGCTACGCTTCTTATGGTATCGATAATCGCCTTGTCATCACTGGTGACTTGCGGATCAGCGAATACCGTATAAACGGTTTGATTCATAACCAAAGGTGCCGGGTTTTGGCCGTCCATAGCATATATTAACCCGCGTTTAGCCGGAATTGTCAGGCGCTTTATCTGTTCCTTGTTGGCGAGCTTGACATAATATTCGTGTTGCACAATCTGCAAATAAAATAGCCTTATAGCGAACACCGCTATCAGACCAAGTAATATGGTCGCCAAAATCCTGGAACGACTTCCCTTTTGGAGTTCGAGATCCATAATACTATTGGTCTGCGAATTCCGTCGAAGCCGGTGTGGTCATCGTTGAAGCGACATTACTCTTTTTAACCGTTTCAAGAGCCGTCAGCCTGGCGTTCTCTATCTCGAGGTCGTTCTTTTGGGTGTTGAGTTCCGCGATCTGACTATCGATTTTTTGTGTCGCATAATCATAGCCGGTAGCGCGAGTCGCCTGGGTTAAGTATATTAAACCAAGCACAGTTACCATAAGGGCAACCAACACCGTATGAGCTACTGGGCCAAGTTTGATATTTGACACGAACGCAACTGTGTTTTGATTGCGCGACCAGTTTTGCTGACGCCTGGTGTTAAATGTTTGTGTTCTTTGGTATGACATCATTGTTATTAATTTTTCGTTTATGTTTTTGTTGTAGCCCCTCACCAAATCGGTGAGGGGCCTGATCAGACACTACTTTACATGAACAGTAACTACCTGAGCGATGTCGGAGTACTGCACTGGAATGTGTTTTGGCATGGTGTTTTGCCCTTCCCTTTTGTTTTTGTTTATTTTTTCACTGCGACGCGCAGCTTGGCGCTACGGGCACGCGGATTGTTTACGTCTTGTTCACTTCCCAGGACTGGTTTCTTTGTTATGACCCGAAGCTTTCCTTCGTAGCCCGATTCAATCTGGTCCTTTAAAAATCTTTTGACCAGACGGTCTTCTAGGCTATGAAAACTTATGACACCAACTCGTCCATCTGTCTTTAACAGGTCGGGCAATATTGGCAGCAAATCTTCAATCAGCCTGAGCTCATCATTGACTGCAATCCTAAGAGCCTGAAAAGTGCGCGTAGCCGGGTGGACTTTACCACGCCTGCCACGATTGATTCGCTTAATCAAATCAGCTAACTGTCCTGTACTACTTAGCGGCCTGGCGGCGACAATCGCCTGAGCAATCTTCATCGACAACCTATACGGCTCTTCGCCATATAAATTAATGATATGCGCCAGTTCATCGACCCCCAAGTCGTTAACCAGATTTTCTGCCGTTAACTCTTGGCGTCGATCCATCCGCATATCCAACGGTCCGCTGTTTGTAAAAGAAAACCCTCGCTCGTTTTGATCAAGCTGTGGTGACGACACCCCCAGATCAATCAATACGATGTTGAATTTGCGCCCCTCATTCGCCAGTTGCCTTGCGGCTGTGACGAAATCGGTGTGCATAAGCCTCGTCCCCTTGTCCGAAAATGATTGCAGACGCCTGATGGCGTAATCATCACGATCGACCAAAACCGACTCGGCATAATTACCAGTAATACCCATGATACGTGCGCCATGACCGCCATACCCAGCCGTCAGGTCGAGGTAGCTCTCGCCCTTTCGAGGGTTTAGAAGTTCAAGCGTCGATTCAAGTAAAACTGGAACATGTAGCAAATTGTGTGGTGGATGTTCTGTCGAGCTCATACACACATTATCCTTTCAACGATTTCACAATTAATATCGGCTGCAACGGGTTCACGACTCGTCAACGCAACAAAAGTTACGCCTTCTCGTCCTTCAGCCGTTTCGCTCGATATTACCTTATGAATCGCTACGAAAGCAAACGTGGTATGAATTCGAATACTCATTTACTCATAATGATAACACGATGAGTAGTTCGAGATCACCTAGCTGGCAGTTAAGGCTTTTTGTTTTTATGTGTGTTTGTTTTAAATATAAGTTACCAAGGTAGTCTTATACAGCGATCGCCACAAGGGCAAGTCACAAACGCTATCTTGGTTGAGAGACTTATGTGTGAGGTGGAGTTTTTGGGAGGTGTGTTTTTGTATGGACAAAGAACGCGGATTTTTTAATGTGGTTCCGAAGCCCACCGCCTAACTACCAGATAGTTGATCTCGAGAGTTTCTTTTTTCTTGCTGATTTGAATTTTTAAAGTACTATAACATCAAACAACTACGGGGCCATTAATCTGAAATATGCCCCAGCCCGGACAGCAACCAATTCGCGATTAATACCGGCATAATCCAACAAATGCTGTTCGATTAGGATCCGGCCTTGCTTTTGGTCGAGCTCGGCTTCGGTCTTGCCTCGTCTGAATTTAACATTCAAATCGGCAATCTTTTCTTCGAGAATATTGCCACCGAGAGCCGGCTCTACTTCCCTATCCCAAACATGCTTAGGATATAGGTGTAGATATTGACCAAAACCAAAAGTAATTACGACGCCGCTAGCGAATTCATTTCGAAGCTCCGTAGGAATCGTCAGTCGACGCTTGTCGTCCAACTTTCTTTCGAAATAATCCAAACTAGCCATGTCGCTACTCTTAGGCTCCTTGTAGGTTATTTTAATGTTAAGTGGTGTTTATTTTTGGTGGTATTACCCACTGGTTCCACTAAAATCAACTATACTACCCACAATTACCCACTTCAACCCCCTTTTTACTAATTTCACTCCAAGAGACTCTATTTATTCACAGTTTTGTGGATAAATGCTTGTGCTAACAGAGAGGGTCTTATTTTTTCTTTTGGCTTCTTTCAAATATATTTATAAGTGTTCTGGCTACAGCTTCGGCATCGTGCCTAATAAGCGAGCGCGACTTGACCGTGTCGGCCTTGTGTCTTTTGGCCATTTTACCTAAGTATTTACCAGATATGGCTTTGTACGAAGCCTTGTTTAACGCTTTTTTATCGACTTTTACTAGGAAGGCATTTTCGGCCTCGTATTTTTTAGCCAGCTCTTTATCCGGGGCTTGTTTGTTGTATAAGACGTAATCTAAAAATGACGCCCCGACGAATCTTTCAATCTCTTTTGCGTGATCACCGACGGTAAATCCTTCAGTTTGACCAACTTTGGTCACCAGATTACACACGTAAACGCAAACCGCGTTCGTCTTTTTCAGGGCTTCGGCGATGCCATCAATCACCAGTAGTGGGCCTAGCGACGTGTACAAATCACCCGGCGCAATCACCACCAAGTCGGCTTTTTCAATCGCAGACAAGGCCATCGGATTAGCTTTTGGAGCCGGCATCAGTGAAAGGACCGCTTTGCGAGGATCGTACTTGAAATAATTTTCATCAATTATCCTTTCGCCGTGCAATATAACACTGGCCTGAGGCCACTCCATCTTGAGGCGAACATCATCCAGTGTCGCCGGGATTACCATGCCGTTGACTCTCAGGATTTCCGATGCTGTCGCGACTGCATCGATAAAGCTGCCTGTCATCTTTTCAAGTGCCGACAAAAAAATATTGCCGAAAGGATGACCACAAAAAGTACCCTCCTCGAATCTATAGCCGAATAATTCTCGTATTTTTGGAGAATCACTCAGGGCAACCAGACATTGTCTTACATCACCGGAAGGCAAGGTGCCAAGTTCATCGCGCAATATACCGGTGCTACCGCCGTCATCCACCATATTAACGATGGCTGCAAGTTGTTTGGTATGATCTTTTAGCGCTGACAGCAAAGTAAAACTACCGGTTCCGCCGCCAACAACAGTAATTTTTATATCATTTTTTTCAAAAGGTTCGTGCATATTTACCCTATTATATCAACATCCTCACCGAAATTCTTTTTGAGACGCATTACAATCGATCCTTCATGGCGTCCGAGTAACTTGCTGATTTCTTTGACCGAATAACCGTTTTGAAATTTTTCTTTTAGTAAATTGTCCTGTGTCTTTTCCCATGGCTTATAGGCGTTAGGGTGAGTTTCGCGCATTTTGGCGATTTTTTCGTTCCAGCCGCTTGTTGATTTTGATTTAACAACCTTAGTGCTTTTTTTATTCGCCGCTTGACGCTTTTTTGCCGTTTCTTCCAGGTGTGCGAACCGGGTTTTGTCAGCCGCCGCCTTGCGTCTTAATTCATGGTCTATACGCCTGGATTCTTCGCTGACTCTCAGCGCCATTTGATTTATCCCGGACAAATGCAAACTGAACAAATTTTTTACTCGACTTAGCGCCACATAACCCATCCCCTCGACAAACGCTTTCGATAGGTTAATTTTAGCCCTGTCCAAGGTCATACCCTGTGACTTATGAACGGTTATGGCCCACGCCAGCCTAAGTGGTATTTGGGTAATACTAGCCCTTTTTTTATCGCCGTCACGAAGCTCCCAGGTGTCGGGAACCATTGATACTACCCTTCCACCGCCTGAAAACTCGACAATCGGATAATCGGTTGACGGCTCGAAGTCAATTACCACCCCCAAACTGCCATTTACGTATTTTTTATTGGGGCTATTTTTGACCGCCATAACCAACGCGCCCTTTTTTAACCTTAAAACCTCAGGCGCTAAAACCGACTTTCTTAGCGAATCAATATATATTTTGCCACCGGTCGTCGCTTGTTCATAGGATATCTCATCACCCGAAAGTTGATTCAAATATCCCTCGTTCAACTTGTCGACATCTATATTCATAGTGTGAAGTTCGGTTATAGGCTCGCCATAACCCGGCTCAACATCAATTCTGGACAATAATTTTTCGACATGATCATCGCTAATTTCACCTACGCGAATCGCGCCCAGTATGCTCAAAAGTTCTTCGTCATCCTGGCGGTGTTGTTCGTCAAGATAACAGATTGTAGGATTAAGCTCGTTCCAAGCCCGACTGCCAACGACGAATCTGCCGAATCTAGAGCCGCCTCTATTGATTGGTGGCAGCTGGAAAAAGTCACCACTCATAATAACTTGAATTCCACCAAACGGCTGATCGTCTCTCCGAACCACCCTGCACACCTCATCAATCATATCCAACCTAAAGTCATGCAACATACTGATTTCATCGATAATTAGAACGTCGGTTTTTTCAATAATCTCGCGACGGGTTTTTGACATACGTTCGAAAAAACCATGATGAATCTCGTCTGCTATGCCAATACCGCTCCATGAGTGTATAGTACTTCCACCAAGATGCGTGGCCGCCAGGCCGGTTGTTGCCGTAACGGAAACATGTTTGCCTTGGCGTTTAGCTATCTTGATAAATTGGTTCAAGACGTACGTCTTGCCCGAACCAGCCGGACCAGTCAAGAGGACACTCTGACCAGCCAGCATCACCTCTAATGCTAATGCTTGTTTCATTATCTATATCCCATTATAGACTAGGCGGCAGTAAAATTGTGTTGTCTTTTTCGTTAACCGTTATCAGCTTCTTGGCGGCTCGCCCTCGGGTTCACCAAGAGGTCTTTTTGACCTTATCTCATAGCGCCTACCAGTAATTTCGCTAGTAATATAATCCTCGTTAATTAAATTAACAAACATATCCAGATCATTACCATCCATAATAATTATCGAGCCGGTATTGTCGGACATTATTTCAAGTTGCATTTGATCGGCGTAGTCAATCACTTGCTCTTGAGTGATGTCGCCGATTTCGATTTTTTGAAGCTTGTTTACAGTCTTTTTGCGATCTTTTACTAGTGTTTGCAAATCTAAACCTTCCGGGAAGCTTAGCTTGAAGCGCTTTTCAATTTCGGCGACTTTTTTATCGGCCAACAACTGTTTTTTATATTCGTAATTAAAAAGCCTCTCAAATTTGTTCTGATTAAAAACAAAAATATCATTATCGACAATCAACACCTGGTTATCGATTGGTATTTTTAGACCGAAATCAGCTTGAAACACGCCGAATTTTCCGTCGCGAAACTCCCATGAGGTCGCCCCCTTTAGAACCTGGCTTTGCGAAATTAGTTTGACGACATAAAACGGCTTTTTTGGTGAATCTTTGTGTGTGAACCTGGCTAAGATGCCTTTTATGCGCTTGAATTCGTGTTCTGATTCACTGAACTCGACAATATCACTGCGTTGAGTTTCAATCAGATGAAGTAGGGTTGCGGCGCGTCCGACTTTTTCCAGGTCGATCCTCAACAGGACACTATCTTCACTGTCTGATAGTTCAAAGTCACGAACACTCAGGCCGGTTCCGGCACCCAAATTAACAAAGTTTATCAGGTCATACAAAAACACCGGCTTTATTTGCGAATTTAGTTCGCTGGAAAAGCTAGTTGAATATGGCGTGTAGTTACGATTGAACAAAAAGAATTCGACATCCAACTCTTTTTTGATACCATCGGTGTTATTAGCCCACAAAAATATATCGGTTTGCTCGCCTGCTTTTTCCATAATCACTCCTATAACAAATATTTTCCAGTCAACTTTTCTTCACGAGCCTTGTTTGCCCACTTGTCAGCAATTTCATTGCTGACAATACCGACGTGTCCGCGTACCCAAACAATCTTGGCATCGGTCTGTTTATATAGGCGAATGACTTCCTTGACGATATCCAGATTTTTGATATCCCCGCTCTTCTTGGTCCAACCGTTACTCTCCCAGCCAAGCCCCCACTTGGTGATAACGTTGACCCAGAACTCGCTGTCGCTATATATTTGGCACTTTTCTTTGCCGGCATCGATCAAAGCGGCGTGAATCGCCCTGCCCTCCATGCGAATATTCGTTGACATCGGTTCGTGCCCGATTATCGCTAGTTCTGTGTCTTTTACGGCTGCGAATCCGCCGGGACCGGGATTAGGACTGCAACTGCCGTCGGTATAATAAGTAATCATTATGCTCTATTTTACTATATATCTACCCTCGAGCGAAACTATAAACACTATTGATATTACTTGAACTATTAGCGCATAATTGAATATAGAAAAACTACCAGCCAATAGAAGGGAGTTTATATGGGTAAAGGTGAAAGACCAAGAAAAGAACCAAAAAAGCCAAAGAAGCCAAAGCTATAATTCGCTTATAGCCACTCTCTTTTGCTGAGTTGTGTCACGATCACGAACCGTCACAGTGTCGTCTTCTAGTGTTTGAAAATCAATTACGATACAGTGCGGAGTCCCAATTTCGTCCTGTCGTCGGTAGCGTTTGCCTATATTGCCATTGTCGTCCCACATTACGGCAGAGTATTTCTGTTTCATTACGTCATAGACCTTGCGGGCTTTTTCGACCAGTTCAGGTTTGTTTTTTAGTAGTGGTGAAACCGCGTACTTAACCGGCGCCAAATGTTCCGGAAATTTCATCAATACTCTTTTTTCGCCGTTTACTTCATCTTCGGTGTAAGCGGCTGACAAAACTGCCATAACTGCGCGCTCGACACCAAAACTTGGTTCGATGACGTGCGGCACGAACTTTTCGTTCGTACCTTTTACGACATATTCCATACTGCGACCTGATTCGCGTTGGATATTGCCCAGATCAAAATCGGTTCGATAAGCCAGACCCAAAAGTTCTTCGCGGCCAATTGGAAAGTCGAATTCGAAATCAATCGTACGCTTGCTGTAGTGTGCCCTGTCCCCTTCTGGAACCTCTAATTCGTGCAAACTTTCTGTCGGCAAACCCATTTTTTCGGCCCACAGCCAAACAAGTTTTCGCCACATTTCGAATGAATCCTGCCATTTATCAGGGTGAACGAAGTATTCGATTTCCATTTGCTCGAATTCGCGCGTTCTAAAAATAAAATCACGCGGTGAAATTTCATTTCGAAAAGCCTTGCCTTGTTGACCGATACCGAAAGGCAAATCCGGGTAAAAACTGTCAACGATATTTTTATAGTTCGTAAAAATACCCTGCGCCGTTTCAGGACGCAAGTAGCTAATACTTGATTCGTCCGCGACCGGTCCGACATGAGTCTTAAACATCATATTGAACTGAACAGGCTTACTGAAAGTATTCTCCTTACCACAAGCCGGACATTTGCTAGTGTCGATTTTATCGGCAACAAATCGACTATGGCAGTTCGAGCATTCCACCATTGGATCATTAAAACCGCTTGCATGGCCGCTGGCTTGCCAGACTTTTTGATTCATTAAAATCGCTGCGTCGACACCGTACATGTCGTTGCGACCGTCCACAAACATTTTCCACCACAAATTCATGATATTTCGCTTCAAGGCGATGCCAAGCGGGCCATAATCCCAGGTACCACTTAACCCACCGTAAACTTCACTCCCCTGATAAATAAATCCACGTCGTTTTGCCAGGGAAACGATTGCTTCCAATCTCTCGTTTTTCTTGTTTTCGCTCATAACTGAGACTATTATATCAGCAAATCCTAAATTGCGGCATGCTCGCGCGCAACCGACAGACAATCGGTCAAAAGTGACTCGACACCGCCCACATTCGCCAAAACACTCAAAGGCTTGGTAGCCATCAGTCTAAGCAGTTTTATGTGTTCGCTCGTCAACTCTCCGCCCTTTGTTACACGAAGGCCTTTCTCGGTGAAATCGTAGGAATATTTTTCATTTGGCGACAGCTCGCGTCCCTCAATGTCGTGCCACAGTCCAAGTTCATGGCCCAAAACGGCCGCATAATGTAAATAAAACCAGGTTTGAACCATTTCCAGGCGCATCGTGCGTGAATCTAATCCCGCTAAAACACCAGCCAAAATGTCATACCACTCAGGCCCGTTGGTGTTTTCGCTGGCTCTGGACACCAGTTTAATCGCGGTATACGCGAATTGCATCCTGTCGTAGTCGTCCATAATGTGATCATAAAACTTGATTAACTTTGACGAGGTTAATATACCTAAGTCGCTTTTTCCTTCGTTAATAACCACTTCGGATATGGCAAACAGTTCAATGCCGCCAGACAAACGACTCTTTTCACGCCTGGCCCCTTTGGCTATAACACCCCTTTTCCCCTCTGGTGTAATCAGTTGCAAAATCCTATCCGCTTCACCGTAGTTCGTGCGTCTCAGGACTATCGCTCGAGTCCTAATGACATTCATCTCAGCGCCCCGTGTATAGCTAGAGCCAAATCACTCGGCTGCATCTCGGTCTTGTCCAGTATCGAATCGACACCATAGGGCTTTAAATCTTCTATGAACAGTTCGTCGGCCAAACTGGTACAAATGATTACCGGGATATTACATGTGTCGTTATATGACTGCAGTTCATGCAGCAAAGCAAAAGCCGTACTGCCCGTCAGTAGTATATCTAAAACTATGATGTCGGCACCGATTTCATCGATTACATTGATAGCTTCATTAGCACTGGAGGTCAAAACGACATTATACCCATGCCTTATTAAAACTCGTTTATACTGTTGCGCTAGCCAGGTGTCATCTTCGACGATTAATACCTTTTTATCATTCATAACAAACTAAGTTGACGTGATGACTGTAGATCGATATAAAAGGTCGATCCGTCACGATGGCGCGTCACCCCAATCTCCCCGTTAATTACGTCCGCGAACCGGCTGGCCATATATAAACTAAGTCCACTGCTACGCGGTCTGGCACTTATTGCCGTTCGTGAAGAACCGGATATTTTATCGCCAAGCGATTTGACCGTATTTTTTGGTATCGTCGGCCCGTAATCCCTGATAGCCAAGCGAACAATCTTGCCTCTTTCAATGTTGCGTAGTTGAATCTCGACAGAGGCATCCTTGCCGGCACAGTGCAGCGCATTGTCACTTAAACTGACGACTATTCTCTTTAGCAAATCACGGTTGGCCACCAAAAGCGAAGGTTGTTTCCGCGGCGCCAGACTGATACTGCATTCATGAGCCGCAAAAAGCGGCGTCAAATCATGGACTATATCCTCGCACAATTGCCTGGCATTAATCGGCTCTAATTCGAATAACCCATCCTTTAGTTTAATCGATTTGGTTAAATCACTACTCAGACGCAAGGCTCTTTCGCTAGTCAAACTGATTTGCCTTAGCATGCGTTTTTGTTCATCATCAGCAAAACCACCATCCTCCAGTGTCAAAGACAATTGCCTAATCAAGGCCAGTGGTGATTTTAACTCCTGAGCCGCCGCGATAACAGACGGCGCACCGCGTGCAGATAAATCATTGAAAACTTCATATTCC
>Ga0172375_10004960_pt1 | contig 19436 bp, 19 predicted proteins | sample LakKiv1m_FD_114537 | JGI IMG/M metagenome (GOLD analysis project Ga0172375, IMG submission 114537) | Freshwater microbial communities from Kabuno Bay, South-Kivu, Congo - kab_092012_11.1m | ecosystem: Environmental > Aquatic > Freshwater > Lake | place: Democratic Republic of the Congo...
CTATTTTTTTCTGGAACTTTTTCCGTCTCTAGAATTTCATTAATTAACTTTCTATTATTTATATAAATCGTAGCCGGAATTTTTAACTCACCATAAATATTCTTCGCCATCGCCAATAATTCTGCCTCGTCTTTTAACGAACTTCCAATTACGTCTGCATCGCACTGAATAAACTGTCTCAATCTTCCTGCTCGAATAGGTTCATCTCTAAAAACGTAGCCGATTTGGTATCTTTTATACGGAAGTTTTTGGTTTTTCGCAATTCTCTTTAATTGAAACGTGAACTCAAATCTTAAGGCGAGTTTTCTCTCCCCCCTGTCTTGCAAAGAAAAAATATCTCTGACGGCCTCATCGTTTTGATTTTTACCACGAACAAATTCTTCGTTTTCTACGATAGGAGTTTCTGCTGGTTCAAAACCAAATAGTTGGAATTGATTTCTAATTACATCCATCATTTTTTCTCTTTTCTTAGCATCCTCGCCTAGAAAATCTTGAAAGCCCTTTACTGTATCACTACTCATTTTAATTTCTTTGATGATTTAGTTAAACTTTTCTTATTTAATAAGGTTATTATTTTAAGATATTTTTCTACAGCTTCTCGTAGCTGTTTCTTTTCAACTTGCTCTTTTTCGGAATGAGCATATTTTCCATCCCCCGGTCCCAAAATAAAGCATTTGGTTTTTTTTGACAAGAAATACATTTCGGTAAAATATGAAACCGTTCTGCTGTTAACATTAATTGTTTTAGAAAAATCTTTTGCAAACGAACTAACTGATGGTTCATAGGACATAGTTACAACAATCTCTAGGTTTTCTAGTTTTTCTTTTATTTTCTTTATTATAAATTTTGGATCTTCTACGCATCTCATCGCCACTTGCACTTCCGCATAGTCTGGAACAACATTGTCCGCAATACCTCCAGAAATTTTTGCAACATTTATTACATTTTCGCCAAGCTCTTCCGATGTCTGAAATTTAATATTCTTTAATTTTCTTATAATTTCAATAATCTTTTCTATTGCATTCTCTCCAAATTCTGGAGTTGATCCATGGGCCGACTTCCCCCTAGATATTAATTGAAATACAAGTATTCCTTTTTGTCCATAAATCAAATCCAAATTTGTAGGCTCTCCTATAACAACATACTCTACGGATTCCGGAATAATTTCTAATGCTTTTTTAATTCCAGAGAAATCAGTTTCTTCACAAACATTGAATAATAAGCCAAAATTATTTTCCCCCTTCTTCAATAACTCTTCCGCAGCAATAATCATGGAGGCAATACTTGTCTTGGTGTCACATGCGCCTCTGCCATATATACTCTTATCATCTTCCGATACTTTAATTTGGCCAGGAACCGTGTCCAGATGTGCGTTAAGCAACACCTTGGGAATTCCAGTATATGCCAGAATATTAAAATTGCCATTTTGTTGATTAACTACTTGGGTTTTTATCTCAAAATTTTCCTTTAATCTAGAGACAATAAACTCCCCGATGTCCTTTTCTTCTTCAGACTCAGATGGAATTTTAATTAAATCAAGCAATAGCTTCTCGACTTCCACGTCTTCTTTCCTCTTTAATTTATTATAAGCAATACTCTCCATTTTAAACAAACAGGGACCCTTATCTCCATTTTTACACTAGTCGCTTTAATAAATATTGCCTATCTAGATATTGTGGATCTCGAATTCTCATTAGCTGAAAACTTATGCTCCGGAATAAAGCCATAGAGGCGATATTTCTTTCATTGGTTCTTAACACAACTTCTTTCATTCCCCGTTTGCTCACGCCAGACGAGTATATATTCTCCAACATCTTTTACTTGTATCTCGATTTCATGATCTACTGTCGAATATCATTTCATCCACATAGCTACAGTTCGGATTAATTTTTCTCCTTAAAAACGGAAACTTTTCTAAGGGCAGCCCATATTACAAAGTCGTTTCAAGAACAATATTGCTGCTATCTGTAATAAATATTAGAGAGTGCCTAATTTCTTAACTGTTTTGGTTGCCATATCTATCTTTTATCTAATCGAATTAATATTGTTTAAACTTGTCTAAGAATTTATTGATTTTTACAATTTTAACTTCTCGATTAAAAATCTAGCGGCTTCTTCGCCACTAATTATTTCTTTTTCCGGAAAACAAGTGGTTAGTTCTGGTTTTCTACAAAAGTTATATGCAACGTCTGCTACAGAATTCACATCTGGAAAACGTACTGGTGCTATATAAACTGGCTCAATTCCAGACTTAATTTTACCCTCATTTGATTTCATAATATGTGAGAATTCAATCAGAGTACCAAAACCTCCCCCAATAATTTCAACACCGTTGGCCAGCTTTGCAAAAATTTCAGATTCATCTCCCCACTCGCTAGATCCATATCTCGGCCCAATCTCAATCGGAAAATCAAGCTCCGTCCCAAGTGAATGTTTTTTCCCCCTTAGTGGATAAACTCCTAACGTTGGAAGAGATTTTCTTTTGGCAATCGTGGAGGCATATTTTGGCAAGCCCCACTTAGTTCCTCCACTAAGAATTGCAACAGGATAATTGCATAAAACATCAAGACTTTGTTCGACTACCGATTGAACCGCAGATTCCAGCTTATCATCCGCGCCACCAGAAAAGGCAATAATCCTTTTTATGCCCCGTGAGTTCAATTCTCTCAAAACTTTTTGTATGGTATCACTCAAATCTTCCATGTGCTATAAGATATTAATTAGGTTATATTGTTTTGGTTGAGAATTTTTTTAACTTTATAGTTAAAGTTATTTATTACTACATAGTTACATAATAAAAAGATTTATAAATGGATTTGGACTGTAAAAAGTATGGAATCAGTAGTGCATTCGAAAGATTTGACAGCATTGCTAGGTAGGACCCCCTCTCCCGATGGAGAGAACGAGCATGACAGAGAATTTCCTCTAAGCGATTCTGAAATATTCTATGGCTCATTTGGACCAGATGGCGGAGAAGAACGAGAATATGACTTGCCATTGAGCGCGTCTGAAAGCCTTTATGATTTATAATAATTGAAAGGGCTAAAATGCTCTACCTCATTTAGAAACTGATAATTACATAGATTAATTTCCTTTATTCAAAAAATAACAATATACTCATTACTCTTTTATAAATTCCTTATGTCTGCAGCATTTTTATGCGCATACAATCCTTCAATATCTGCAAGTTTCGATGCGACCTTAATTAACTCAGAAGAAGCTTCTTTAGTAACTTTCTGGAATGTTAGCACCTTAATAAATTCCTTAACGGAAAGTCCGCCACTATATCTTGCGCATCCATTTGTTGGCAGGGTATGATTTGGTCCGCTGCAATAGTCTCCAAAAACCTCGGCAGAATATTTCCCTATAAACAAAGAGCCATAGTTTCTCAACATAGGGATAATTTTTTCAGAATCCCTAACCTGAATTTCTAAATGCTCTGGCGCCCTTTTGTTTGAGATTTCTACTGCCTCGTCTAAACTATCGACCAAAATAATCGCACCATTGCTCTTGATTGATTCCCTCGCCACATCTTTTGTCTCCAAAGTCTTTAATTGCTTTTCTACGCAATCTGAAATCCTTTCCGCAAAAATTTTATCAAAAGTTATTACTTCTGATCTTGAACTCGGATCATGTTCGGCTTGTGCCAATAAGTCTGCGGCAATAAATTCGGGGTTTCCTGTTTCATCGGCAATGATAAGAACCTCACTTGGTCCGGCGATAAAATCTATTCCGACAGTGCCATATACTTCTTTTTTTGCAGCTGCGACATACTGATTCCCTGGTCCAACTATTTTATCTACTCTTGGAATGGTTTCTGTGCCATATGCCATGGCCCCAATCGCCTGTGCGCCACCAATATTAAAAATTTTGTCTGCGCCCGCAATATCTGCAGCAACGATTGTGGCAGGATTTATTTTGGGAGAACAAACCATCACCTCATTTACGCCTGCAACTTTTGCAGGAATTATGGTCATTAGGGCGGTCGATGGCAATGGATACCTTCCTCCAGGAACGTAGCAGCCCACTTTTTCCATTGCTACACTTCTTTGTCCAAGAATAACTCCAGAATTATTAATTTCAAAATCTTTAGAGGTTTTTAGCTGATTCTCCGCAAAAATCCTAATATTTTTTGCAGCAAATTTTAATGCATCTATTGTTTCTTTGTCAATTTTTTCATATGCTTCTTTTATTTGATCGGGTGTTATTTGAAAACTCGCCAATTCCATTTTGTCGAATTTTTTTATATATTTTTTAATAGCAGCATCTCCTTCTTTTTTTACATCCTTAAGAATTTCTCTCACGGACTCTATATGTTCTTCTTTAGAACTATCAAAGAATTCCTTTTTCAGATCTTTTGAACTAATAATTTTCATTGCTTAATATGAATTTACAGTATTCGTTCACGTCAGCAAAAACTTTTTCTGCCCCTGCCTCAAGAAGAACAGCAGTCCAATCCTTATTAACCTTTGGTGGAAGAATACCATATATATTTAGTTGAGAACTATTTTTCATACTACCAACTTTTTTTAATGGAGATGGTCTATCGTCACAAAAGGAGATTTTATCCGGATGAAAAATTTCGATAAGTTTTTTTATTCCATCTAGCTTATCTTCGCATTCGTTCATTCCAAAAATAACTTTAAAATACTTCTCTGCCTCATTTTTTCTCAGTTGATATAGAATCTCTTCTTTCGGGGCGCCACTCACAATCGCCAAATTAAACTTTTTGGAAAGATTTTTCAAGAGTTCATTGTTTGCCAACCATGGCTCGTCATTTATGTATCCCGTAAAATCCCTTTTTGTGCCTAGGTATAAATCCTGAAAGTAATTTTTCACGATCTCAAAATCTATTTTCACTCCACGCCCAACTAGGATGTTGAAAGTTCTTTCCCAATCATCATTGCTCTGTTTCATGGATTCTAACATTTCCTTCTCGTTTGCCTCCTCACCATTAGAAAAAAACGCTACTGTCTCTCTAATACACCTAAGATAAGAAACCGACTCGTCTCGAAGAACTCCGTCATTATCAAATGCCAGAAGAAGATTGTTGTCCATATTAAATTTCTCCATAAACCTCATCAAAATTTTTAATAAACTCTTTGGTGTCTTGAAGTGTTCCTATGCTGATTCTTACACAAGATTCAAGCTTTCCCCTCTGGGGTCTAACTAAAATGTTTCTTTCTCTCAAGGACTCATAAACTTTTTTTGCATTCCCAACCACCACTAAAAGAAAATTCGCATAGCTTGGATAAAACTTAATATTTTTTTCGATAAGATATTTTTCCATAAACGGCTTGGAAATATTCATCACCTCTTCAACGTAATTTCGCATATAAACGACATCTTCTAGGGATGCCAAGGCAGCAACCACTCCAAACTGATTTACGTTGTAGGGTGCGATAACCTTACTTATCTCTACAATATTTTCTGAACTTGATAACATATATCCAATTCTTACAGAAGCAAGTGCAAATGCCTTTGAAAAGCTTTTAATTATTATCAAATTTTTATATTTTCCGATTAAATCTACAGAACTCTGTCCACTAAATTCTCCATAAACTTCGTCAATCATTACAACTGAATTTTTTGCTCTTTCGAGTATTTTTATGATGTCTTTTTTATCTATAATCGTTCCAGTAGGATTGTTCGGATTGCATATTATAATCAATTTTGTTTTGTCATCAATTTGATTAATTATTTCTTCTGTCGGAAATTCCATATTTTCTCCGTACTCTGGCCTAACTATATTTGCTCCCCCAATTTGTGGTGGAATAAAAAACATCCCAAAACTAGGAGCCGGTATAATGACTTTATCTCCATTTTCTATATATGCGAGTGCCACCGCTTCTATTGCGCCGTCCGCACCATCCGTAATCCTGATGCAATCCTCATTGACATTCATATATTCTGCTATTTTCTTTTGTAAAATGGGATAGTCGTGTGGATAAGTATTCAGCTTCCCAGAATCAATAAATTTTTTTAAGGCATCTTTAACTCTGGGGCTTGGGTCAATCGTAGATTCATTAAAGTCAAATCTCTTAAAACTAGCTCTCCCTTCCATCGGCGCACTATAAGCGCTCATTTCTTTCACTGATTTTTTCAACATGTTTTTATTTAATGCTTCAATTATTTAAAAGTATTGTATACTGACAAATCCTGCCCATTTTTTCTTAAAACACATACCCCTACCGCTATTAATTTTTCTAAATTTGGAATCATTCCGTTCGCAATAAAATCTGCTAATTGATCCGATGAAACATCTTGAGGAATGTCTGTTAGGTTTTCTTGTGAAGTATCACTAACACAGAGATAGCTTGCCCTGTTTGACTCAAGATTTATTTTTTTAACCCTCTTTTCCATTCTATCTATGTCATTTATTCCAAAATAAGCTGCAACCTCGCCTGCGGGACTTGCATAGACAACGGCTCCCACTCTTGCATCCCCCCTAGAACCCCTAAATTCAAACAGGGTAGAATCGAGGGCCAAAAATGGATTCATTCCATCTAAGATGTTGTGCGCACATCTCTTGGCCATATGTCCATTAAATCCCACTAGCAATCGGCTTTGTGGGTTGGGAACTTGTTCGGAAATTACGCAGGCATAGTTATCAACTTCTGGGTAATTAATATTGTCCAACTCAAAACCTCTAGCAGGAAACACATATATTTTTTCAGAATTTTCACACCTTCTTATTTCCAGTCTTCTGTTTCTCAAAGATTTACTCGCCAATATAAATCCTACAAAGGGGTCGTTTCCAGTTTTACCAACCACTACTGTTCTTGCTGTGTACACCATAAGAACATTAAATACAAAAAGATAATATAGATATGGTTGAAAACAACTAAACTTTAAGGTTGAAAAATTAAGAAATTAATCGACTATAAATTTGACTAAATATCTCAAGGTCCGTCAACTTAACACTTTCATTCGGTTGATGGCAAAATTCAGTTTGACCTGGTCCGAAAATCAATGTCTCTCCAAATTTACTAAAAATTCCTGCTTCAGTAGTCGAAGATTTAACCTGAAAATCTATTTTTAATCCCAAATCCGCAGATATTTTAGTTAGCTCATTTGCTAGTTTTCCGGACTTATCTCCAAGAAAAGATGGTGCCCAAAAAGTAGACGTTACTTTGGCAAATTTATCTTCGAGTAAAACGACATTCTTAATCTCATTGTATACCTCTTCGATATTTTCCCTAGGAAGTATTCTCCTGCATATCTTTATGATACATTTGTCGGCCACAACGTTTGCAGCGGTTCCTCCCTCAATTTTACCAATATTCAATGTTGATTTCCCCAAAAGGGAGTCTGTCCTGTCTTCTATTTTTTTTCCATACGCTATAAGTAAACTTAAAATTTTACTTGATTTGTAAATTGCATTTTGTTGCTCGTTAGTGGCTGAATCTGTTTTAGAAGAATGCTGGGCGATACCCGTCGTTTCAATTATCAAATCCAAACAACCTTTATGTGCATAAGTTATTTTTCTGTCTGTTGCTTCAGCTAAGATTACTTGTGCGTTACTGATTGAAATTTCCTTAATTAGTTCTCTTGCCCCCTGCCCCTGATCTTCCTCGTCAGCGTCAAATACAAGATAGACATCATTCTTTGGTTTTTGTTTTAAACTCAATGCAGCAAAAATTATGCATGCCAAACCAGATTTCATATCACTTGAACCAAGCCCATAAATTTTTCCATCTTTTTCAAGTGGACTAAATTCTTGCCCATTCCAATTTTCGGACCCTGGAACAGTGTCGGTATGTCCTACAAAGATTAATGGAGAATTTGAATTTTCTCCGTGAATTTTTACAACGAGATTGTATAAATCTATGCCATTTCTAGAGAATAAATATTCTTTAATTTCAAATCTTGAAAGTTTTGTTTTTATATATTCAACTATTTTTTTATTTGATTTTGTACATTGAGAATCTAGAGAAATTAGATCCCGAAGAATTTTTTTCAGATCATCCATACTCTACTCTTTCTAAAATCTTTTCAGTTTGTGTAGAATCATAATTGGAAAAATCCCATTTAAACCAAGTACTATCTCTTTCTGGATCTTTGAATAACATATCTGCCTTTATTCCTGAAAAAACTTTATTAATTATGGCATGCATCGCAGGATTTATTGTTCGATTAATAAAATATTTATATCCTTTTTGCGAAGCACCCTTTGCCCGAAGAGCAACCACCACTGATCCCATACCCATCCCCTGACAAGAATCTATAACTCCTGATTCTGCACCATAGAATGTCTCTTTTGGCAAAATTCCCTTCTCAATCAATAATTCATTAATTTTAGGGAAATTGACACTTGCAGTTCTAAAATTTGGGATACTGTAACCCCAACTAAATCCAATTGGAGAACTTTCTTGAGTTAACATGTATCCGATAAAACCCGGTTCGTTAACTGCTTCCCCGATCAATTCCCTATGATCAACAAAATCAGGATAAAATTGTAACAAACTTAATTTTTGTCCACATCCCAAACAATTCTCCAAGCCTGCAGTAGGTAACAAAACTATTCCAGAACGATTCTTTTTATCCAGCCTAACAATATAATCATTTCTACAATCATTTTCAATCAATTGTGTTGATTTATTTAAATCATATTTAGAGCAATTTTTAAAAGAATACTGCACCATGCATTTTAAGGGATCTGCACCAGATCGCTTCGCATTTGCACATATTAAATCTTCATGCCATGGATGTCCAGCGAACACTTCTTTGTAGACCTGCGCTAAACTACCCTGATTTTCTGATGTTATGTCAATTACTCTTGGCTTGACCATCTTGTTCATGAGGTTAATATACTAAACTCGTTTTTAAATATTTAGTTGATGGAGTATAAACTATTTAGTTGACTTCTATAAACATATTTCTGTTCTCGCCACGCCTTGATTTCCGAATATTCCTTCTGTCGGTAATGAGTAGATTTTTGTAAGTTGTTCTCCGTTTTCTGAAGTGCATGTAATTATTTCGGCTTTAATTGGGATTCCATCCATACTAATTCTGATTGCGACGGCACGACCATCTGGAACAGACGGAGTGCTCAGTTTTTTAATATCTCCGTAAGTAGAAGTTACATGGCAGTGCCACGCTATACTGGGTGAACGAGGGAGCCATTTATACAATTGAGGTATTCTTGGTTGACCATACGCAGAACAATTTTCACATGCAGAACTTTGTATCTCCGTAATATTACACTCATTTGTTTTTCTGCGTCTTTGACATTCTTTATACAAACTAAAAAGTTTTTCTGCACCCACATGTTCTTCCTGTATTGCCAGAAGCTCAAAGTCTGGAATATTATTGTGTTCTAAACATCTTATCAAACCCTTAAAATTATTAGAATATATAAACGCTCTAATATCTATGTTATTATATCTTAACACGATGCCGGTGGCAACATCATTGTCTCCAATTTCTCTTATGGGTAAGTATCCATCTATTTCCATTGGAAATACGGACCTTGCTATTGCTTCCAGATTAGCGAGCGTACTTCTTGGTATAATCATATCCCTTTTCTGGATTTCTAATGCGGTTACCATGTCTTTTTCCATATTATTAAGTTTATAAATTTTGTCATTATGTTACCTCTTGAAAATAACTACAATTTTGTTAAACCTTATTATAAAAAAAAGAGCAATTGATATCAAGACGCTTATCACAATCGAAGGAATACTAGTTTTAATTAGTCCACTTTCTAAAATAACTGAGATAGCTAGTCCCACAATTGCTACGATAAATATTTGTTTAGCGGGAATCCTATTTTTCTTCATTGTGAATGCAGCTACAACGGGAACAAACATACTAGCTGTGTAAAATGTATATGCCAAAATAATATTATTTACAATGCCGCTAGAGAATAATGTGAGAACAAAAGCTATTAATGAAATAGTTATGGCCGACATGGGAGCTATTATATTTTTTATACGCTTAGATTTCATTTTAATTTGTCCGAAAATATCTTCTGAAATCTGCGTTGCAGCTGCATTAATTACAGATTGTGCAGAACCTATAACTGCAGCCAATATTGCGGCGATAAAAAATCCCTTAATGATTGATGGCATAGCATATAAAATAAATTGTGGCATTGCTTCCGATGCTTCAATCGTAAACAAACTCCTACTGCCCATTCCAATTATTACTGGAAAAAAACTTAGAAAGAATAATATGAGCGACGCTAGAATACATGCGTATTTTGCAGTTTGTGGCGACTTTGCAGAATAAATTTTCTGATGGAAATCCTGCCCTATAAGAGTATACATAATAGTTGGCAATAAAATCCATAAAAAATTTTGGATCGGCATTTTTGTAAATGATTGAGTAAGACCCTCGTTAGGAGAAAAACTAAATGCTAAACAAATTGCGAATATCGCACCTATGCTCGCTATAATTAGATTAAATTTCCCAGACTTAGTAAGCGCGCTCATCCCCTTCATTGCAATTAAACATACTATAATCATTGTAAGTGCCGAGCTAATTCTTATTGGAATGCTCAAAGAGGAAAATATTTTCATGGCTGCGAATAACTGTGCGGAGGCAATAGCAATTAACGCGATAATCGAAAGAAGAGTGGCGATATAAAATATTTTTTTATCTCCAAACTTTTTCATCAAGAACGTGGGAATTGTTTTAATTTTTCCTCTGGTGTTCAATACCATTTTTTTTGATAAAAAAATTCCTAAAAACAAAACCCCCAAAGACGCCGCTAAGCCATATGCGATTCCGTACCAACCATATAAATACGCAAGTTCTGCGCCCCCCAAGATAAATCCGCCTCCATAATGCGTCATAACTAATCCGGCAGCAATAGCAATTACACCCAGGGATTTTTTTGCTGTTGCAAAATCACCAGAAGCTCTTGACTTGCTTACAAAAATCCCAAATATGACAAGCGCTGCAAAGTACATTCCAACTACAACCAATGTTACATCCATTAAATCTTTAAGAAAATAATTAATATATTATCATCGTTGAAATCATTTTAAACTTTTTAGTTGAATTCTTTAACTATTTTTTGTTTTAGCTGTTCCGCGATTTCTTTATTTTTTGTTAGAACGAGCCGGATGGTGACTTTTTTATTTAGAACATTTTTAATAAAATCTGGAATATCTACTTCTGATGGACCCCTGTGTTTTTTATAAATCTCATGAATTTCATCCTTTATTTCTTTAGGCAAATAAACTTGCATTATTGTATCTCCAAATACTGCGATATCACAATCCACCAAATCTTTTTCTATTTTAAATGGAATTCCTGCACTTGCATAAAATTTTTTCGCATGTTTGTCTAAGGGCGAATTGTTATGGTTAATAAAAAAGTGCTTAACTTTTTTCTCTTTTATTCTTTCGAGTTCAGAATACTCTGATTCGGGATATGTCAGTAGCCACCAGCAATGCGATCCTTCCCAAAACGTAACGTCGTTTTCTTTATCTAAATTTTTATAATATTGTTTCTTAATGTCCATCCATGTCTTGTCCATATCAAGAGTCGAATTAAATGTGAGAATAGTTACGTTATTTTCTGTTTTTGCTCTTAAGATACCATCGATTAGAGGAACCCTAGTCTCGCTTTTGTAATTGCTCTCAACATGATTTGTAAAATCTTTTAATTTCTCAATCCATTTTAAGTTCACCGAGTAAACCTTGTCTTGTTTCATCAATACCCCCTCATTCAAAAGTTCGCAAATAGCCTTGTAAGTTGCTTGACAGGAAGTTGAGCAACTGTAGTTCTTAGAAATTCTGTTGTGTAGTTGCGAAAGAGAAAGAGGCCACTCAAAACTTAAAATATCGATGATAATATCTTTCACACGTTTTTCTTTTCCTGGCTCGGGAATAGTCAGCGTTAAAACCATATTGTATGTAGTCATAATGAGGCTTTAAACATTTTGGTTTAAATGACAATCAACTTTTTAGTTGAAATTTATTCTTTAAAAAATCGAAAGAATATATTGCTCAAACGTGACAAGATTTATAAAGTGATATAACTCTAGAGTTACATCAAAACATGGCAAAAATACAATTCGAACCGCCAAAGGGCACGAGAGACTGGTATGGGCCAGATACGATTCTTAGAAATAGAATTAGGGCCACATTAGCATCAACCTTTGAGAGATACGGGTATGACAGATTAGAAACCCCGATGATTGAAAAGAGAGATGCGATCGCGTTCAAAGGTGGTGGGGAAATCCAGAGAGAAGTTTTTGCGTTATCTGATCAGGGCGACAGGGGACTCGCATTGAGATTTGACCAAACTGTTCCACTAGCGAGATATCTCGCATCTGATCCAAATATTAGACTGCCATTTAAACGGTACGCAATCGGTGAAGTTTTTCGAGACGGTCCAGCTCAGCCAGGACAAGGACGATATAGAACGTTCACACAATGTGACGTTGATGTTGTCGGCGTTAGAGATATGACTGCCGAAGCGGAATTATTTGCCCTTGCTCAAGACGCATTCATGGCACTTGGGCTTGGCGACGTAGATGTTAATATAAATAACAGAAAACTTTTGGATGGCATTCTCGATTATGCAGGGGTTCCAGTAGAGGCACGATTAAGAACAATTGTTACGCTAGATAAACTTGATAAAATTGGAAAAGCAGGCGTAGAATCTGAATTAAGAGAACTAAGACTTTTTAATGAAGGAAGAAAACTTTCGGACAACACATTTAGAAATTTGGTTGACGAATATCGTTCCTCTGGTGCAAATGGTCTTGATAATCTTGCTGGCAATATTGTGCAGGAGATGGGGCAAAATGGACTTAGTGAAATAAGAGGAATTCTTTCCTCTGAAGAACCTCAATCCTCAATTATTTCAAGACTTTCTGGATATTCAACAATGGGGCAACTACTACTTACGGCGCCATCCGTAGACAAATTAGTTAATCTAATCGAGATAACTTCAGAAGCTGGTTTAGACAACGAGAAAATTTATGCTTTATTAAAGGAAAGAGTTCAGTCGCCAATTGGGCTTAATGGTTTATCTGAAATAAGAACATTATTAGATTATGCAAATGGAATGGGTTTTGAAGCAGTAAGATTAAACCCTACGCTTGCCAGAGGATTAGATTATTATACTGGCACGACAATCGAAGTATTCTTAAAAGATAGAACAATTGTCCCTTCTGCAATATTAGCTGGTGGTAGATTCGATGATATGATTGGAGACTTTAGGGGGAAAGGAGAAGAAATTCCGGCGGTTGGTTTTTCTTTTGGATTAGAAAGACTTGCAATGATTCTTGGAGAAAGAGAGACTACTCCTCAAACGGTTAGGCAATTATATTTAGTACCGATCGGAAATAATCATTCCGCTTGTTTAAGAATGGCTCATGAATTAAGAAAAGCCAACGTTAACGTCGACATTTCGCTTCAGTCAGGAGTAAAACCTGGGAAGGCTATAGAGTTTGCTTTAAAATCCGGGATACCATATGTAGGATTTATTGGAGACAATGAAGTTGTAACAAGCCAAATAAGAGTGAAAACTTTAAAGACCGGAGAACAAAGAGACTTGCCCCTTCCTTTAATTCCTGGAAGTTTGTAGCTCTATAAAAAAATGACCAATCCCCTTTTGTCTTCGGATGGTTTTCTTTATTTATTTAATCAAGTTATCTCAACAAAGCCTTCAAAAATTTCTCTCGTAGAACTAGTGGATTCGTTATATCAACCAAATCAAATAGATCAAACAACTTTCGCAGGGGAAATCGCGGATGGCGATTTAGGCAAACAATTTCAATATGCCGGAATAGTTTCTCTTCTCTTGAAAAACTCTTGGAAGGGAAATATTGTGGAATTTTGTTGTGGGAATGGCGATCTTGCAAAAATAATTTCCGAATTAGAAGGAACAAGAGTCACGGGATTGGACTCTAACTGCACATTAATTGAGAAATCAAGGGGGCAAAATAGGACTAATTTGCAATTTGAACATTATGATCTTTTTGGAATCAAACCCGCACCAAAAAACATGGAAGGAGTAGTGGCATTACACTCTTGCGGGAATTTGTTGGATCGAATTGTCGAAGTGACTCTGGAAGATAGTGTAAACAAATGGCTTATCGGCGTTCCCTGTTGTTACGGAAAGATCAATAAAACAAAAAAATATTTACCAAGAAGCAAAACTTTACAACCGCATTCAGAAATATACGGATCAGTTTTGAAAAGAGTAGCTTTTTTAGAGGGATACGCACAGAACGCACCCGAATCCAGACAATATATTTTGCTCGAACTCTATCGAAGACTTACGGATTTGGACAGATTTTTTTATCTGCAAGAAGCTGGATATAGATGTGATTTTGTGAGAATAAGTCCAAAAACGTGCTTTATTTCTGGAAAACAAAAAACATTAAGTCCTGCTAACTGTGCCATAGTTGCTCAAAAAATTTGAAAATTATTCAATAATTCTATTAATGGGAATTTCAACTATTCCTTCTGCGCCAGCATCCTTCAATTTGGGAATTAAGCTCCTTGCCGCGGTTTTATCGACGATAGTAATTACGTCACACCATTCCTTGTTTGAGAGCTCTGATACTGTAGGTGTATTGAGCGCGGGAAGAACATCTAAAACCTTTTGAAGATCACTTTTTCTAACGTTCATCAACATTTCAACTTTTGTCTCTGCCAATAGAACTCCCTTCAATAACATCATAATTTCCCTCATCTTTTTCTTTTTCCATTCGTCTTTCCAGCTTTGCTTATTTGCAATCAACCTAGTGGTAGAAGTAAGTAATGTATCGACTACTCTCAAATTATTCGCTCTTAAGGATGATCCTGTTTCAGTAACATCTACTATTGCATCTACTAATCCTCTTGCCTTGATTTCTGTTGCCCCCCAAGAAAATTCTACCTTTGCATTAACCCCATTTGCTTTTAGATAATTTTTTGTAATATTGACCACTTCAGTAGCAATTCTTTTCCCCTCAAGATCTTTAACGGATTGGATAGAGGATTCATTAGCTACTGCCAAAACCCATTTAACAGGTTTTAGTCCTTGTTTCGCATAAATTAATTCCCCAACTTCTTCAACATCAGAATTCGTCTCTTTAACCCAGTCTATTCCCGTAATTCCAGCATCTAGAACACCATCCTCTACATATGTTCCAATTTCTTGTGCTCTCAATAAAACACATTCAATTTCAGCATCATCGATTGTAGGGAAATAAGATCTATCGTCGACCTTCAAGCCATATCCAGCCTTTTCAAATATTTTAAAAGTAGACTCTTGCAAGCTTCCTTTGGGTAATCCTAGAATAATTTTTTTTCCGTTAGGATTTCTTTTCAGTCTTTCCATATTTTTCCTCCGGATTAAATATTTTTTTATCCTCAATGTTGCCGTCAGCGTCTCTAAAGAAACAAGACTCATATCCCTCGTGGCACGCTGCTCCGCCGACTTGATTTATCTTTAGTAGAATTGTATCTTCGTCGCAATCAACTAAAATTTCTTTCACTTCTTGAATATTGCCAGATTCTTCGCCCTTCATCCATTGTTTATTTCTACTTCTACTATAGTAGTGCGCTTTTTTTGTCTCTAAAGTTTTTAACCAAGCTTCTTCATTCATATATGCCAGCATAAGAACTTTTCCAGACTTATAGTCCTGCGCGATTACTGGAACAAGTCCGTTACCTTTTTGAAAATCAATTTTTAGCATTTTAATATTTTAGTTACTTCTTCTAATTTAATTAGTGATTCTTCGCCTGTTTGCATGTTTTTAAGCTTAACTGTTTTACTTGACACTTCTTCATCACCGACAAAAATTACAAAATCTATTTTTTTAGAATTTGCATAATCTAAAGCCCTACTAACCTTTCCGCTAAAAAACAAACAATTTACGCCACCATCTCTAAGTGCCTCAATAACCTTTATGGCTTCTTCGTCTTGATTTATCGATAGAATTAAAACTTTTTTCTCTATATTGAAAGATTTTGCCAATATAGTCAATCTTTCTAAACCAAAAGACAAGCCGGTTGATTGAACCTCATTGAACATAAAACTTCCGCCAGCAGTTATGGTTTCTTTTATATCTGATTTGACCTCAAATACATTCCCGTTGTAGTATGAAAGTCCTCTCGCCAAAGATGGCAGGAATGAAACTTCCACTCCATAAAATTTACAATATTTTTTTAATTCCGCAATTTCTGCATATGCCTCATATTTTGAGAAAAACTCTTCTCGTTGTTTAAATATTTCCAGAATATTTTGTGCACCATATGCCCGTAGATTATTATAGACCTCATCCTCTGGAAGTTTATCCATCTTGTCGACTTCTTTGATTACTCTTTCCCAGTCCATTTTCTCGATATTTTCTTTAAAAAGAATTTCATTTAAGAGTTTACGATTATTAATAAAAATAGTAAACTTAATTCCTAATTCACCCAAAACTCTTTTTACCACAGACAAAACTTCTGCTTCATCTTTTATTGTAGCACCGACTACGTCAATATCACACTGAGTAAACTGCCTCAACCTATTTCCTGTCACGGGTTCATCTCTAAAAACAGGTCCGATAGAATATCTCTTGAATGGTAATTTTTTCCCGATCATTAATCTCTTTAGTTGGAATGTGAATTCATACCTTAAGGCGAGTTCTCTGTCGCCCTTGTCAGTTAGTTTAAATATGTCCGACACGGCTTCATCATTAGAGTTGTTTCCTTTTACGAATTCTTTATATTCCACCACTGGTGTTTCGGCTGGCTCAAAACCACATTTTTTAAAATTTTTTACAAGAATCTTTCTTATTTCTTCTCTTCTTTCGGCTTCCTCGCTTACAAAGTCCTTAAATCCTTTTACTGTTTCTATATTCATTTTAAAAAAGGGCGGAAGGTGAGAATCGAACCCACTTCTCACGAGCCACAGTCGCGTATTCTACCATTGAACTACATCCGCCATAGTTGATATTGTTTAGTTTAAAGTTGAGTATAAAAAGTTTATTAGAATTAAAAATAGAGTTAACACTAATCGATTTCCTAGTTGTGCCGACAGCTCCATTGATTTATCATGCTGTATTCATAAAAAGTGGGTTTTTATATCTTTGCCTATGGACATCTTACATAGATTAGTTGATTATATGGAGGATTAACGTAGCATTCGTGTGCCGTGTATTTTCTCATATAGTCGTCGTACGTATAATAAACATTTGGACGATACTGAAATTTATAAGAAGACGAATGATAACTATCATAATAGCTATCTGATTCCCCGTAATATACTCTTCTTTCGTGATATTCTTGATATTCAGACGTTGCTCTATAACTGTAACCATATCTGTAATCGTATACGGGATATCTGTCTTCGTTCTCCCATTCGTGATTATCATAATTATAAGTCTCTGGAACTTCTCTTATTACTACGATAACTCCATCATCTGCGTTTAAGTCGCTATATGAATTATGATGTGAATCGCATGCAACTGCAAACTGAAAAGATAAAACTAGTGCAAAGGTAAATAAAAGTAATTTTGTTAGGTTTTTCATATATGCTAATCGTTATTTTTGTTTATAAATTATTACCTCGTTTTTCGTCACTGATACGTCCTAAAATAAAATGAGAGGGCCGGAAGTCCGTGATACTCCCAGTCCAATCATCTCTACAAAAGAGATGACTCTGATTTTATTAGAATGAGAAATTGGATTTTAAAGTTTACGACATTCACGAAAGGTGCTGAAATGTTAAACGCTCCCTCCGCCGAAGGTCTCTGTTCAGCATCTGCTTTTGATATGACTAAGCGTTAGCTTATGTATAATTTATCGTTGCTGTTGGAAGTTTATAAATATTGTCGTTGGAGATTGTCACGGGGATGGGACTGGAGAAGTTTAATTAGGATAGTAATTCAATAACGCCTTACTTAAATTATAACTATCCGCCCATTTTGCATATCCTTCCCATCCCTTTAAGAAATCAGCAAATTTTTCTTTTGTAATCTCGCCATTCTTTAACATTTCAACTTTTCTTTTAGCGAATCTTATGTTTCTTTTTATTAGAAGTTTATAATGATAGAAAATTCTATAGCCTAAAAAAGTTATTCCGTTTCTTAATGCAAGAATTTTAGATTTTGTTGGATGAAGATTTATTTTAAGCCGAGTTAATAAGAAGTTCTCAATTTCTCTTTTAAAATACTCTAATCTCTTTTTACTTCTATGTAAAATAATAAAATCATCTACATAACGAATGTAATATTTAACCTTGAGCTGATGCTTTACAAAATAATCAAGTTCATTTAAATAAACATTAGCGAAAAATTGAGAAGTAAAATTCCCTAAAGGCATTCCTTTGCCTTTTTGTTTACCTTTGAAATTTGATAACACTTTTATAATCAATTCAATTGCTTCTTCATCATTAATTTTATTTTTTATTATATTTATAAGAATCTCATGGTCAACATTATCAAAGTAACTCTTAATGTCGGCTTTCAAGCAATAACCTTCTATTTGGTTGTTATTCTTAGCATTTTTTACTAATCTTCCGTTTCTTGAAACTTTTCTCATGAAATGCTCAAATCTTTCTATTGCATTATGCGTTCCCTTATCTTTTCTACTTGCAAAAGAATCATAAATGAAAACCTTCTCAAAGATGGGCTCTAAAATGTGGACAATTATATGATGAACTAGCCTGTCTATAAATAATGACGAATGTATTACTCTTGTTTTTGGATCTCTTATTGTAAATCTTCTAAGGTAGTGAGGCTCGTATATTTTCAAAATTAAATCATATTGAAGATTTTTTAATCGCTCTGCAAGGTTTTGCTCAAAGTTCTTAACATAAAACTCTTTTGTCTTGCCCCTTTCTAGCTTTTCTATAAGAAAGATCGATATTCTCAATGGAATACATTCTCTTGTAAATACTACTGTATGTTTTCATGTGATTATGTGCCTTAGAGTTATAGGTTATTCCAAGCGAAGCGTTCGAATTAGTCGGATTCCTGTTGCAGTTGAGGTTAGCCCTATCCGAATTCGCGTTGAACCTCGCGACAGGTGTTAGCAAATTCATCAAGTTGCACCATAACTTTAGTATTCACTCATGGCTTACCCAAGGTCAATCATAGTTACTAACTATTGTTATTGAATTTCATTATACAGAATTTCTTCTGTAAAATGAATTTGCGTGTAGCCTATGATGTGCTCCCTATTTGATAAGGTTAATCAGCACTACTCTAAGGCAATAGAATTTTAATTTTTGGTTTTAAATAAACTACTATTCAAAAAATCGCGCGACTAAGCTCGACCTGCCGGTCTCGCAAAACGTACCCCAAGCGAAGCGCCCGAACTAGACGGATCCCAGCAGTAGAGGCCAGCCCCACCCGAATACGCGCTGAACCACGCGACTCTTTCATCTACTTTAGTTGGTTGATTATTTACTCTCCATATATAAACTGAATTTGTATCATTTAACCAATCAAAAACTCCTTTTATTTTTCTTAAAGGACCTCTTGTTCCTAGTAA